>Ga0210040_10000090_pt1 | contig 191835 bp, 170 predicted proteins | sample CryGeyCG12114_NA_FD_185462 | JGI IMG/M metagenome (GOLD analysis project Ga0210040, IMG submission 185462) | Groundwater microbial communities from aquifer - Crystal Geyser CG19_WC_8/21/14_NA (SPAdes) (version 2) | ecosystem: Environmental > Aquatic > Deep subsurface > Groundwater | place...
GCGACATCTACATCTGGGAGCTTACCTCAAGTTCCTTGTTACGAATCCTTGAGAACGCACAAGAGCCGACGACGATTGAGTGGCATCCAAGCAAGCCATTACTGGTGTGTATCGGTATGGAAACAGGCAACATAAGTGTCTGGGGGATCGAGCCCACCCAGAAGTGGTCAGCTCTGGCGCCGGACTTCACTGAAGTTACCGAAAACGTGGAGTACGTTGAGCGTGAAGACGAGTTTGGTATGTCCTGCACGACTTACTCCTTGCCTCTTGCTATGCTAACGGTGTACGTGCCAGATACATATCCAGTCGAAGAAGAACGCCGTCGCCGTCTAGAAGGAGAAGACGAGTCCGTGGACGTGCTTAGCATCGCAAACGATGATCTTACAGCGGCCGCCAACGCTCTAGGAGCCATGAAAGCAGACGACAGCTTTGTGCTACCTATGCTCTACGATATTGAAGATAGTGAGGCTGAGGACCAGCTCATTCAGACCTCAAAGCATGAGTATCGGAAGAAAGATATTCACGAAGGCAAGGAGTACGAGGATGATGGAGGGGGAACGCCGGTCATGATTGCCGCGACCACTAATGGCGCCAAGAGCAGGAGGCGGAAGTAGGGCGGTGATAACGGGTTGGTATGGCAAACGATCAACAGCCATGAGAGTAGGCTGGTGCTTTTGCTGCCAGTCTGAAGTGCCTAATAAGTCTTGCAATGTCGGTCATGATCACTCGTAGCCTCCCTGTTTGCAACTTGCCAGTCCCTACCACTCGATAGCGAGACTTAAAATAATCCAATGCTAAATGTCTGCAGTCGAATGGTTGCTCCGTACCGCACGCCTTGTAGGATCACCCGACACCTACCGTCGGCGCCAACTGTCTTCCCCGTCCACTGCTCACGTTATCTACCACCATATAGTCAGCTATCATCGCATAAATCCTCAGACCAATGCCATGCCACATACAGTTCAAACCCAGACATACAACCGTTCCCACCACACGCACACCTCACAACTCACGCCAGGCCCTCGCCAACCACACCAACATAATCCCGTCCCCGTTCCCATTGCCATGCTGTACACGCCGCACTGTCGTCTCATCCGTCGCAAGTCCGTCCACCTCTACGACCAGGACCTTGACCCGTGAGATCCGTGTGAATGCTAAGACAGACAGAAGCCGCCGGTAGATCCGGCCACAGCCAGCCGTGCTGAGATCCTCGACCTCGACCTCGGTGGCTCTGCACGCATCTAAAGCTATGTGGTCTAGGTTGAGACACCGCACTGCACCGTCCACGGTAGCAGTAGCAGATGGATGATCCGCTCCACTAGCGCTGCGTCTAGTCAAGGCCCCGCCCACCTCAAGACTGGCTCTGCTCTGCTCTTTAAGACCTCATGAGGACCGTCGTCAGTAGCCCAAGTTCCGCAGACAGCGATGTGCGATAGCCCTCACCAAAGACTGACTTTACCTGACCGGCACCGGACCGGTGTACTAAGATAGTCTACTCGATGCCAGCAAAATGCTCAATCCACCGGTCATAAGACACAGGTGGTCCAGCTCTCTCGACATCGCATCGCATTGCTACCACCTACGCATCGCACGTATCGTAGCGATGTCATCGTGACCAAGGCCCCAGTCATCATCAAGACATCCTCAACGAATTCTGCGGACTCCTTTGCGGTTTTGATGATCTTATTTCAGCGAGTAGCGGACAGTGACAGCATAACAACTCGACCCTTCCGTGTCGTCGACCCACCCTTTCGTCTGCGATGCTCGATGTGGTTTCTCTCGCAAGGTACATGGGAAGCAACCAGAAGGCGGCCGTGACTCCGAACGAAACCGACCTACTGTCAAAGCTTATGGCGCCACAGCCGCATACGGTATCGAGCATGCCCGAATCGAGGACGCTGGCACGCAATTCGCAGGACCAGCTAAGACCGGTACCCAGCTTGGGGACTCTTTCAAGCTGCAACGCGTCACGAGGATGCTACTTTGACCCAACTCAGCCCGAACATAAGGAGCATCGGCGCCAATAGCACGAGGTATGGTCTCCTCCAAGATATGCCGACGCACGGGTTAGTCCCAGAGCGAGCATGATGGAGAACGTGACTGACGCAGCCCGTTACGGTGCGATTGTCGCCCAGTCAAATGCGCCGCTTAGAAGTATGCTCAAGTCAGCATAGCCAGCCCGTGATAAAATCGTCTCGGTCAGCCAGGCAGAGTCATCGTGAGCAGTGACCGCGCTGGGCTCAGATCGTCGATACAACTGGCAGTCGATGTCGTAGCTCAGGGGCCAGAGCAGCAACCTAGGATCCTCAGGATAGAACATTCACAGGTCCACCACGTCGAGCACCAGAAAGTCGAGATGCTTTCATCTGAACTTCTGGACTCGCCCCACGACCGCTGGCGGTTCGCACGTTGGATCTCAAGCTAGATGTCAAGTCATCACAGGCCACATTAGAGGTTAATGACCTGTCGCCAGATGAGGTCAGTCCACGACTCAGACAAGTCCGTCGCCTGACTACAGGCCAGTATCCGGTCAGTGCTTGGTGTACGTCGATGTACGGCCGCACTCTTCGTGCCACAGACAAATATTACCCCAGGATGTGGGCGATTAAAGCCAAGCCTCTACTCACAAGCACTCTCAGTTGGCTATGCATCGCTGGCACATCGCTTGGGGGAACAGCATGAGGACGCGGACCTCCCACTTAAAGCTAGCGTGAGAATACCAACCTTTTTTCCACATTGTCCTCCTTGGTCTTGAACACACCCTATGGTGATGGGAAGAAAAATAGTTGGTTGGGAAGGCTGATGCAGTAAGCAGGTATGGATGAGATTGTCAGCACCACGGGATGTAAGATTGAAGCACGGTGGGCAGAGCAATTGGGGAGCTCGATTGCTGCACCAAAACTCAACGTCGAGGTTGTCTGCTGACAGTCCATCTTCTGTGCTTGCATCAGATCAATCTGGGTAACAAGGTCTCGAGGTCGAAATAAATTTTATTGGTCATGTAACTCTTCAGAACATGTCCAGAGCTGACATCATCTTGCACAAGTCATTCTATAGTATTTTCCTTTCACCAGCGCAGTCGAGCCAGACCCTTCGTTACTACTCTCTGCAGGTGATCGACTCCAGCTGCGGACGAGTAACAAAATTATGTAGTGGCGGCATGTGGTAGATCTCATCCTTACCTATAACCGTGAAGTCACATTCGACCCCTCTTGTGCCATTCCCAATGGTAATCAGCGTGAAGTTCGCGTTACAAACACTACACCAACACGGATCGACCAGATCGACAGGATCGTCGTCACCATACGGGTTCTTGAATGAGCAACCGAAATCAACATGACTTCCATATGCCGACCTTTGTTTCCCATCAGTAGCAACGAAGAAGTGCTGGCTGGTTTCGTTGATTATGCCAAGTTCGATTTCGACGGTGTTGGCATCAACATGCTGCGCGCAAAGTGGATTGATGTCGTTGCAGGAGCCAGTAGCTGTTGCAGTGGGTGTGGAAGGCAGAGTAGTCGTAGATATGGTGCTTGCCGCTGTTGCTGAAGCCTTGGACGCCGAAGCCTTGGACGCCGAAAACTTGGACGCCGAGGAAACCGATGCGCTCGACGCCGAGGCCGCTGTGTAAGATGTCCACTGACTTACATCAGACGTGAGCCAAGAGTATGCCGAGCTAGAAATCCCTGGTGGCAGATCGGTGCTTGTAGTCATAGGCGTGGTCAAATTCGTGGAATTGCTCGCTTCAGTGACAGCCGGCAAGGTGAACGTGAAAAGCGACAACCACGAGCTCAGTGTCGAAGCGATAGCCGGATCATTGTAGTTGATGGACGATATCGGGCATGCACCTACTGTTGTAGTCGTTGGTACGTAACAGCCTGTGACCGTCATGGTCGTCACGTTGCAAGACGTGGTCATCGTAACTCCGTCAACGATGGGGCAGGTACTGAAGACCTCTGGCGCGGTGGTCGTAGAACAGGGGATAGTGCTGACTGTGAATGAACCAGCTCCCGTGCAGCCGACACTCGAGAAAGTGCTTGTCGCACAAGCCTCTGACGTGACGCTGTTTGCATCTGTCACCGTGGAGCACAGTGCAGATGAGTAAGTGAATGTTTGGTCCGAGCACGAAGAAGAAGCAGTCGATGTAGCTGTTCGCGTCGGAGTACTTGGATTCGTCTCTGGATCTACATCGGTAGGCTTCTTGTCGGGGCCGATGGTGGCAATCTTGACGGGTGCTAGCTCTATATCGAGAGGAGGTGGACCGATGGGAGGGAAGTTGATCAGTGGGGCTGGTCCATATCCGCGGAAGTTCCAGGTGACACAGGTCAGCGGAAAAGATTTGCACCAGGCAGAAAGCAGAATCAGCAACCATGCCTTGAGATCAGCATTTTTGAAAGTGTCCACATGGTTCAATGCATCGTTCGGTTTCCATTCGCGATATGGCATTGCCCAGACTGTGCCGTTGGAATCGGTGCTTGTAGACGTCGCAATGGCAGCCGGATATGCGATCTCTGTGCAGGACTTGCCGTCCTCGGCTGGCATACATGTGATCATGTTGTTCCAGGATGGACCGGCGCACCATGGCAGATCGGAATGGGATGTCTTGGCGAACTTCCACTGCGCTGTAGTGGCTCCAGGAGCAGCAGTGATATCACAAAGCCAACCGGCCGGGCAGCTGCCACCAGCCGGCAAACCGTGATCCCAACATTCTTTTTGAGGTTTTGTACAGAACGGACAGAGACACATTGGGGATGGAACATTCTCAGTGATGCATACTGGGTCGTACAATCGGGTCGATGAAGCCCAACCGTATGCCATAGAACAAGAGTCTGTCTTAAAGAATGGATTGGAAGTGTCTGTGAATGTACAAGTCGAGGCATCAGTTGTCGCTATCGGCGTGCTGAAGGTTATTTCCATACCCGTCGGCGATGGTGTTGGGAGTGGTTTGCCCACAGGCGAAGGATAGTAGACGGTGGCTATACTGTTAGCAGTGACGGTCGTTGTTGTAGCTAAAGACCAGATAGCGGAACCGTCGGTTGCTGTGAATACTGATGGCGTTTCGCTACCGTTGGTGGACAAGTCACTCGTAGAGCTTGTCGATAGTATCGTAGGCGGCACCTCCGCGTCTGACGACATGGAAAGAGTAGAAGATGAACCATCAGAAACACTAACCGTGGCACTACCCACACTAATTGTGACAGAGGTCGAGTACGACGTTGTGCCATCTGTGATGATGCCGACTGCCACACTGGACGAAGTTGTGAACTGGATCGTGCTCAAGGCATCTGTTCCATTAGTGCTTGGCAGACCAGTACTTGTGTCAAACGATTGTTCGGCGGTCACGGTCGTGGGGACTATGTATTCCGTGCCATCTATAGTGCTGATAACTCCGGTAGCGACCACAGTTGAAAAGCTCGTCAGAGAAGATGTAGTGCCGTCTGTGACCACTGGTATCACCACTGGAGAAGTTGTAGTGAACGGCACCAAGGTTAAGGAGGACGATGACTCAGGAAGTGAGGCAGGCGGACTCACAGTGGGTGAGCCAGTGACAGAAGCCACTACAGAAGTAGTACCCTGAGATCTACTTTGTGTCGAACTGGTACCTGGTGTGGTAGGTAAACTTCCTGAGCTCAATGGAGTACCATTTGACACTGTGACATTCAGTACCTGTGTGAGTGTGCTATCGAAAGAAGCCATGGTTCCATCTGTCGACACAAGTTGCGGCACAACGGTAGTCACTGTGGACGAAAAGGTGCTGATCCCTGCAGTAGCTGCAGTAGTCGTCTGCTGCGAGGGGCTAGCAGCGGACGATGGTACAGCTGTCATTGTGCTTGTATATGTTGTGCCTGCAGTTGTCTCCGTATTCGGGGTCGGTTGGCCAGTGCTGCCAGCCTCAGTCGACGTTGCAGAGACAGAAGGCTCCACAGTCGTCAAAGCTGTGACAGGCGAAGCTGTAACAGTCAAAGTTGCATCAGTGGTGTCCCACTCTGTTGTTATGCATGGTTGCCAGTTTGGATTGCCGGGGTTCGTGGCAGTAACAACAGCTGTGTATGTCGCTGTGGTACCTGTGGCGGTGCAAGTCTTTGTGCCATCCCAGTAGGTGTAAATAGAGGTGTCGTACGAGGTCAGAGTTTGAAGCCCTAACCAGATTAGTTGAGTATCATCGACAAAGTTGGAGTGAAACATACCATCTTGGCCATCAGCGAGAGCAAAGCTCGACAGACTTGACAAAGTCAGCACCAAAAGCGAGAAGGCCCTCATATTTGGATCCTGTTCTTGCGTGCCACGAAGTCTTAGCAAGTTCTAAAGGTGGTATGGACAACGGTTGTTGTATGTTGAAGAGGAAGTTCGGAGATACCCAAGAATGGTTGAGGGAAAGAGCGACTATTTGTATATTGGCAATAGTACCTTCCTGCTCTAGCCGGCAGTATCAACTGGCATATCAGGGATGCTGTAAAGTGAAGCTGCCAAACTTCGTGTTGCATACGCTCGAGTCTGACATTGAGGCTGATTCGAAGTGAACGTGGCGACCTAGATGCACGCTGTAATAAATGCATATTTGGACCGATGGCATCCGAGGGAGGCCAGGAGGGCAGATGGATGAGTGCTAGAAGTAGCTGCGTCCTGTCAGGTTTGAAGTTCTTGCGAAAGCCAATGATAAGATAAGTACAAGGTGATCATGGAAGATTCTGCCAGTCAATGTTGTTGTCATCCACCAACGCAACGGTCGAAATCGAAGTGAAGCCGTCCTTTTCCTCGTCACTGCAGCACAGCACGAACTGTGAGTCTTGCTGGCAACTCAAACGTTCATCAACTTGCCGTGGACGGTGCCATCCATTCATCGCCTTGCGATCGATATCTTCTTTCCTGAACAACATTCCAAGTTCACGGCCTAAGAGGAAATCCCAGCATAGTTCCGAGCCCATCAGTCTGCGGTGTCACTCGACGCCATCAGACCCCCATACATTTCATGAAACGTATCTGAGTATTCGCGTATGGTGCCATGTTAAGAGTGCGTAACACCACTGTCCCTAAGCTCATTGAGACCTTCGATCGGTACCTAGACCGAACGCGCCGCCCGGCGGGGTCGTTATGCTTCAAAATCAAGCATCACCTGATGTGAACATTACTGCTATGACTGTTGAGGCCGCCGGATAGTCATATTGTCACGGGTGGGTGTTCTTTCGTCAAGTTTCATTTCCATTCCCCATCCATGGTCACGTCACGCGTGCCCTGCTGCACCCAGACAAGTTTCCCTCTTTCATGGCAGAACCGCGTTGCCAACATCTGAAAGCACCGAAAATCGTACCACGCCTCCGTTCGCGCCTGTACAGAAGGCCCAGGAAGTGTTTGAAGAGGAGGTCGCGAAGCTCTTAAAACATTTGTGCTTGATCTAATTTCACTTCAAGTTGCGGTACCTTCTCAATCACTATTTCGATGGCTCATACATCGCTCCATCATTTTGGCGACAAGGACAACTGCTGCAGCATCTGTGTGCGGTTGACCATTCTAGCTAACAAAAAGCGTACTCGTCAGGACATTCTGCAGTCAGAATATTTTCCGTTGGTATTACAGGACTTCAACAACGAAGTCGGAAGAACGTCTTTCTACCCTCTTTCGAGCTAACGTATAGCTAATGACACAAATTAGCCGGTCCTCGCACGAGCTCATTGATGTGGGCAAGAGGATTGAGACCAGAGCAAAGCCGGTTCTCTCCCGTTGGCCATTGTCGCTGAGCCCTTCCGAATTGGCGAAGTAGGACGACATCACGCTTAGTCAGCTCTTGCCCTTTGCGGAATGGTCTGAATGCTCCTGACTACACGGCTTCGTAGACCCAAGGCCACTCTTCATCTGATATTTTGTTAGTTAGTATCCGCTATCACTTCTTGCTGCCTCCGATCTTTTCAGTCTGACTCATCGAAGTTCTCATCGTCCTCGACAATGTCTTCCAGCGTTTTGCGTTCCTTGGCACCTCGAATAATATCTTCAGTAATGGCTGCAAGGGTTAGTGGGCGGCTACATCCTTGTATTCGTGGCCCATACCAAGTCCACGCTCTTGGGCAAGCATGATTTGCCGTTTGAGTAAAACAACGAAAAGACTATTTGAACCTCGATGCAGTCAGTCCGTCGCTGGCAATGCTAAAGCCGCCTCATACTTGGTTGTGGTGAAAGGACCAAAGAACGGGATGACAGAATCACCAGCATCTGGCGTTTGTTGGTGGGCTTCACAGGACGCCGAAAGCTGGCCACCGATAGGTCAATGTCACAAATCACATTCTACGCATTGTATGTCCTCGGCGCGCCAACCAAGATGCTGCCGCTTCCATCTGGAAATCCGAGATTCTTCTTGTATGTCCAACTAAGTCACCTGGGCCGCGCTACCTCGACTGTCGGAAAATTCGTGGATTCTGTTAGGTAGGCTCGACATCTCCATCACTTGACCATCTTTATGCTGGCGAATAGCTTCACTGGCTGCTGTTGTCCGTACCTTCACGCCGTCAAGCTGTCTCGCGACATTCTGTCGTTTACGGCGTTTGAATAGTGCCCAGGCCATGGCGCTTAGGAAAGCAATTCCAAGTACTGCTCCAACTGCTGCCCCGACCAATGTTGTGCTTCCACCGGAAGAAGGGATTGCAGTAGGAGAAGAGGTCACGGTGATAGTGGCAACGGCAGGACTGGACGTGCCAGTCGTTGCAACACCAGAAGAAGAGTCGCCAGTCAGATTTATCTTGAAGAGGTACGATAGGAGCGGTAAGTGAAAGGTCTTGTCACAACTTGCATTTCTTCCGCAGGCCAGGGGTGGATCCAGCCAATTGCTGGTGTAATCAAAACACGATGAGAGAAATCCTATACCGTCCGAAGCACCTTGATCACAATATTAGCAAGTTTCTGAGGCTGAGATTGTGTTGGTAATTCAAGATGTTTAACCCTTCAGCTAGAATCACCAACCGGGTGGCTCACCAAATTGGCGACTTCCTGGGTCGTCCGACTAACAAAACTTCGGACATGAGTCACTTTCCCAGTTGATATCTGTACAGGCTCCTCGGTATAGTAGTGTTGAGTTGGTCAAGCAAAGCCCCTCATCCATACAGCTTGATCCTGTACCACAACAACCACTATGTTCAGACGTAGTATTGCAAGCCACAAAACCGGCGGAGCTTCTGCTTGGAAGATAGCAAGGCTTGGTGGCCATCATGGGAAGAGTTGGGGTTCAGATCGAGACAACAAGATCTATTGCGTTGAGTGCATATGAAAGAATGTCAAGCCGGCTATCCTTCATGACGCTGCGGCTGTTTAACAAAAGACAATAAGAAGGACAGAGATGACGGCAAGGTGGGTTCCTCATTCTATAGTACTTCTCACTTATCACAACATACGCTGAGGGCCACAGGCACTACTGCTACGATCACCGATGAGGCCGGCTGCCACAGCCAGCGCGACCGATTCCCGTCAACAAAAGCACAAGGGATGACGGGCACAGGCACAGACATCACCAATGAAGCAAGAAGGGATACTATACGTGATTCTGGTTGCCGAGTGGCAGCCGATATGAAGCGTTCTATCCCCGACTACTCTTAGATAGCTTTGGCCTTGACCAATACCTCTGGTTTCTAGTGCATACGGCCTTTTGCTGTTTCTTTCACATCACCGCGCCCGTACATAGCTTTTCGTTACCACACCATTACCCTCACACCGAGAGACGATAGAACTTGCGTCGAACACTCAGCAGATGATGGCCCTCGCGACAGCCCTCATGACAGCGATGCAGATAATGGAGGGAAAGAATGACCGAAATCATGAAACAAGACGAAGCCAAGATGGCCGAGCTCGCGGTACAGACCAAAGCGAAGATCGTCACTATCACCGGACAGAATGAGTGCTACGCAGCCAGGCTGATCCAACTGAAAATCGCAGATGGCCACCATAATGATCTTCCATGTAAGATCGCCTCGGAACTGGTCAAATGCACCCAGAGCTGACCAGAGTGTTAGTCAGGACGAAAGAGGGCAAGTCAAGTTGATGAGACAGTATCTCTATCGGTCAGCTGTCTATCAGGGGAATGGCGTGCTATGAATGGGTAATCAAGGCATCGATCTGCTCCTCGGTCCACTCCCACAATCTCTTGGCCAATTCGCGGTCCGTAGATGCCTTTGTGGTGGAGCCAACAGTGCCTACCAGATCATAGAACTGACCGTTCTCCAATTCCTTTCGGGGGCTTGTCGCAGCCCAGAGCTGGTTCTTGATACCATCATCCTCACTGATGATCTTGCCGACGTTGGACGACCTCACTATTTCCAGGTCCTCTTGACTCAGAGTTGTCACCAAGTCGGTCATGATTACGCCAGGGTGGATGACAAGAGACAAGATCTGGGGGTAACGCCGGGCCATCTCTTACGTATAAAGGATATTTGCCAGCTTCGACTGTCCGTATCTCAGCCAACGGCCACCTTGCCCCATCTCTTGCTCTGTCTTTAAGGTATCAAACTGGATGCCGCCTTCAGGCGCTGCTTGAAAGCCGGTAGAGGTGTTACTGATGATTCTCACATCAGTGTTGGGTTGCTCTGCAGTCTTCTGGAGGACAGGCAGGAGGCAACGCATTAGTATGGCGTGCCCGAGATGGTTGGTACCGAACTGCACCTCGCCCTTATACAACCTTTGACTTACCATTAACTCTCTCGACATGACTATACCCTATCAAGATTTCGGCGAGGTTTCGAAGCATACAGCTTGCCGTTGGAGCGGTTCGAGGTCTTACGGGATCGAGCAGACTGGTTCGCAGCTGAGCATCAATGTGCCAGATCTCGACCAAGGCTTACCCTTGGACATCGAGCACTCAGAATCACTCACCAACAAATGATTGAGCTGGTTCGTAGTGACCATGCTTACACAGCTAGAACAGTGTCCACTTATGCATTACAAATCGTGCAGAGAAAGTGAAGGGTAGGGGTTCCGTGTCAATTTGAGTGAAAGATATTTCCTGGTCGGAGCACTGGGCGCTTTCAGTTAGTATAAAGCTACTACAATGCGGCACGAGACGGCCTCACATAGCCCTCAGCCCAGGTCATACCATTGTACCTCCCCCTACCACGGAGCCAACCGTCGCCAAGCTTAAGACGACGACCTCTCACATGTGGTCTATAACATGGGAATCTCAAATGGAGACGGACTAGTCACTTCGCATACTAGTGTGAAATCGCTAAGCCTGGGGAGCATCGGGGGCTCAGGCATATCTCCCCATAACCGTAGGACGTAAACGATCCAAGTCTAGTGAACCTGTCCCGCTCTTAGCGATTCGGCAAAACTCCCGCGACCGAACCCTACAATTACTCGTTCCCGATCCTCAGTGTCCATTTCCGCTCGGCTACTGCATTAGTGGTCGGCGCTTATCAGCCTACTGTAATTATCGATACCACCTGCAGGCGTCCAGTAACTGAGTCCAATTTGACGACCACTTTCGCGGTCCTCCACATATGTTCTCGCCACTGCCAGCATATCGACCACCGCAAGGACAGATTAGAGGTGTACGAGTATGCTGCACATGCGGGGCTGCGAGCACGAGGAGCTTAGCGGAGGGCCACGAAAGAATCAGGGAATAATCCCAAGCAATTGAATTGCATAGTTATGTAGCCGCAATTCCTGTTTACTTTGTTGTTTGATAGGCATAATCGGTCACAAACACTCACTGCGCGTGCATAGTACCCAGCTCTACCTCGTAGCCCGGAAGCCCGTCAGTGCCATTTGAGTAAAACCAGATCACATCTGCTCGTGCACATCGCGACATGATCAGAAACGTGTTGGCTCCCATCGTCCCTTCATGGGACCGTCCTCGGGCACCTCATTGCTACCAGCAGTAGCTCCGTTGACACTCTTGTCCGCATGGAGAATCATGCTACTCACCTTGAGTTCTCCTGCATTCTCACTTTCACCATTACCTTGCGCAGCATCGTCGGCTTGGCTTTCAGCGTTTGCTTGAATCCCGACGCTAGCTGGAGTTGCCACGTCCTGTTCAACATTTTCAGCACGCTTGTCATCACGAGTATCCTCAGCAGCGTTCGCTTGATTGACGATAAGTCCAGCAGGAGCTGGGGGCGAACCGGATTTGCTTTGATTGGTGGTGGCCTCCCGGACAGTCATTGATTGGTGGCTAGCGGCCCAGTGGTCGAACATCAGTTGCTGGCTCTGTCTGGTACTATCTGGCACCCGGGCATCAACCTGATTTGGCTCAGTGATAACCTCCCTGATGTCAACTTCTGGCTCTTGCTCATGATCGGACAGGTCGATGATGTCGGACGCAGCCTTGAAGACAGTAGGCTTGCGTACAGATCCGTTAGTGATGGCTGACGTGTTCCTTGGTTGTGCTTTGGGCTTCTCATTGATATTGGGTTCCAACTCAGTGACAATATTGACAGCGAGCCTTGCGGATAGAATTTTCTTTGGGAGCTTCTTGATCTCAGCCCAGACCTCATCTCGAGCGAAAATCTCCTTCTTCCAATCTGGAGAACCAACCAGATGGCCCACACTTGACTGCCAGATCTTGCCATTCTTTCTAGCGAAGATATTGACAGGTTTATTGGTTGGAGTTTCGACTGTTGTAGGAGCCTTGGCCCTGGTGCGTTGCCGTTTGTTCGTAGGCTTTGGGTTGGACGCCGCGAAGTCAGAGCCTGAGCTCTCATCCTCGACATCCACAGAGGACTCAGAGATCGCGCGCTTCCTTGAAGCTATCTCCATCTCTTTAGAGTACTTCATGTTATATATGTTGTATCTGGTTGGGGGGACAAGTTTCGTTGACACAGTGGAGGATAGAAGAGCGGATTGTGTAAGAAGGTAGGGAGAAAGAGGACTGGTATATACTTCAGAAAGGCGCCTGTGCTGACAGGTAACCCCGGGAAGCTGGCATGTCAACGAACCCCTCGTGACGGCGAAGTGAGATGGAAGTGATGTCGGAAAAGCAAGAGTCAGAGGTGTAGGTACCGGGGGGAATGGATAGCGGAAGGCAAGAATGTATTCAGTCATCCGATCCTTCGCTGGCAGCATTGTCCGCTGGGTGGTACTCGCCTTCCATGTCTATCGAAGGCACAAATCGGAAATCTATGAATGAGAAACTGCCATTTGCAGCAAGCTTGCCAGCGCCAGGAGCATTTTGTGTATCCATGGCTTCGACCATAAATTGCAAGCTTAGGACCCCATTCATATCCTGTCTAATGCTTACCTTAGCCGCTGCTTTCATCGCATTACCTGCTTTCTTGATCAAATCAAATTTGTATGTCTGCCTGACTCGACCATGACTACCCTGAGGTGCAGCAACGGTGAAGGTCTCGGTAACTTGTGGCTGTTTCCTTCTCTTTCCGCTCTCAGCAAGACCATCCGGCTTAAGCTCAGGAGCAAAGTCGACCGTGCTGTCACCAAAAGGGCCACCATGCCCCTCGAGGCAGAAGTAGGGTGCACATATGCTTGAGGCATTGACAACCAAGCTGTCTGAATTTGTGCTCGCTAGCTCAGAGACTGCATCGTAAAGCCGTGTGCTAGGCATGATAATCTTCAAGACTAGGGCGTTCCGATCGAGAGGAATTTCGTTCTCTTCATCATACATGTTTGGTAGACTGTATGTGTTCATCTCGCAGGTAGTTTTGACACCGCTTTCTTCAATTGTGATCGACAGGGGTGCGCCGGCTTCTGCATAGGTGATCTTGCACGTCCCTCCAAGACCAAGCGCAGGCGTATTGAATGCTGCTGCGTAAGAGGAGGAAATGCCACCGTTTTGGTTCTTGTACGCTGAGCCAGAGTCCGATATGCCGAAGATCTGCAATGTCTCGAGTAGGGCAATGATATTGACCTGAAACGGAGGTATGGGTACTTGGTCATCTCCAGCTGCCAGAAGGTATGAGGAAAACAGGCTCTTGTCTAGTAATGTTGTTGCTTGCACAGCACGCACTTCTTCGGTGGTGAATCTCAACCCCTCAGGCGTAATGTGGACTTCGGCATTGGTAGTGAAAGCGATACACCGCAGCAGACTGTAAAATTGACGAGTAGATGTGGCCAGCGCAGTGAACAGTGGTTCACCCGCCATGTTTCACTGGCTCTTCCGAAAATGTTTGTGTGTTTCGACTGCAGCTTGCCGGTGATATTAGACGTACACTCCCACTCCACAGATGGTGTAGACAGCACCGATTCTACTCGCTGTTAGAAGGATCCGTCAACACACGGGAACGGCTTACCCAAATGCTATGGAAGCAGGCAGACCGAATACTGGAACCGAGACAAGTGAACGGTTGAGGCCAAACAGCACGGTGAAGATCAAGCCTTGAGAGCATTAGCTCAATCTGGGTAACATGAGAAGCGGCGGTAGGTACCAATGAAGATGAGAACGAGTCCCACAGTTAGCTGACTATCTTTACCAATAGAAGGCTCAAATGGACTGCTAGCAGCCGCGTCCCAAACCTCGCGTAAAGACATTGAGAAGAAGGACGAAGTCGACGAGAGGGACACGTGGTACTGCTTGCAATGTAGCAGGAGGCCGTACTTCGAAAAAGCTCGACTGAAAGACCTGCTTCAAGAGGCAGAGAGGAACGATGTGCGAGTGGGATGGGCAGATATTGAAGCAGGAGCGGTGCGACTCCCCGAGCAGATGGAGATGTCGATGCTCACTGAGCGAAGTGCACATCTATTCCGAGAGACGGCGCTAGTGACGCCACAGCAGCCACAGCAGCCACAGCAGCCACAGGAAGTTGCCGAAGTCGAAGGCCCCAAGACCCTCGAGGCCCGGCGTTCATACCTTGGGAAGAGCATGCTTTACTCACACCAACGCCCTCTTCAACTCAGCGACGTAAGCCAACAGCTCGACCTTTCTCAGCCCGGTTTCAGCCTCAATCTCACAACACCAACACATGCAAACAATGCGCAGGCCCATATTCCACCTGTGATGGCACCCCACCTCGAAACTACCAAGCGCAAGGCCTCGGAAGACGCATTGTCCTCGCGATCCAAAAAGGCGCGCACCGAGTCGCCCGAGCACAATGGCAGTGTGACGTCCGAAGCGCAGTCAGAACCTCTCATCACGCCCACTCCAGTCGACTTCCCAGAGAAGCCAGCAGTAACAGAGGAGAAGACGGGGTTGATCGAGTTCCGAGTGGTGAACAATGACAATTCGCGCGAACACAACATTATCCTGACTGGCCTGAAATGTATCTTCCAAAAACAGTTGCCTAAGATGCCGAAGGATTACATTGCCAGGCTGGTCTATGACAAGACCCATCTATCCATCGCCATCGTAAAACACCCGCTGGAAGTTGTCGGTGGCATCACATACAGACCCTTCAATTCTCGAAAATTCGCCGAGATTGTCTTCTGTGCCATTTCCTCGGATCAACAAGTCAAAGGGTACGGTGCCCATCTCATGGCACATCTGAAGGACTACGTCAAGGCCACATCCCCCATCATGCACTTTCTGACCTACGCCGACAACTATGCCATTGGCTATTTCAAGAAACAAGGCTTCACCAAAGAGATTACCCTCGAGAAATCTGTCTGGATGGGCTATATCAAGGACTACGAGGGTGGCACTATAATGCAGTGCTCCATGCTTCCCAAGATCCGCTACCTCGAGGCCCCAAGAATGCTAGTCAAGCAGAAAGAGGCTGTCATGGCCAAGATCCGAGCAATCAGCAAGTCCCACGTCATCCACCCTCCACCCTCAGCATGGAAGAACGGCATCATCGAAATTGACCCCATGGAAATACCAGCTATCAAGGAATCCGGCTGGTCGCCCTCGATGGACGAACTATCTCGACAACCACGACACGGTCCTAACTACAACCAGCTCCTACACCTCCTCAACGACATGCAAAACCACACCTCAGCCTGGCCCTTCGCCCAACCAGTAAATCGAGAAGAAGTCCCAGATTACTACGAAGTCATCAAAGAACCCATGGATCTATCAACCATGGAAGAGAGACTGCAAGCAGATCTCTACCCACGACCAGAAGACTTCATCAAGGATGCCAAACTAATCTTCGATAATTGCCGGAAATACAACAACGAAACAACTCCCTATGCCAAGAGTGCCAATAAGCTAGAAAAGTTCATGTGGCAGCAGATCAAGAACATCCCCGAGTGGTCTCATCTGGCCGACTAGAAGTCGAGTACTCTGCAGCAGAAGGACAAGCAGGGTCGTGTGGCAAAGGCTCGAGAGAACAGACACAGAAGCTGATTCTGAAATTCAGGCGCACGAAGCATGGCCTTATAACGTTACGAGGGCGATGAATACTACGACTTGGGACACGAAGGCTGCTTTTCATCGCGGCCTTGGAATAAGATGGCGTTGCTCAGGACTGGACGTGGCGGGTCTCTTTACGTTGTGTACCATATATGCAGCATACGCCGCAGAGGAGGATGGGGCGCTGCTCCGTCATTGTTGATACCCCAGATATTTTGTATAGTCAGGAGCACATCGCTTCATGAATGCGGTTCCTTCAGGAACACTGTGAATTATAGTAATAGTCCTTGAACAGATGGCTGGTATATTGAAGATGAGGTGCCTACCCCTCTTACCCTCCGGACACACAAAACGGCCGGTGGCTAGCCCAAAATAAGCGTGCAGCAGCGGCCACTTTGTTTGTCCGGAGGGTGCCCTCTCTGAAGTGTTGTTGGGCAGGTGCAACCTACTTATCATTACATTGCGTCTCAGATAGCTTTACCACTTAGTTACCTTAGTACCACTACACTAATACTATCCATTGCCCTCTAACTCTATACCGTGCTCTATATGGTGAAACCCTAACCCGATTATTACGGATACCTTTAATTGATTTATTTTCCACTAAGTACATTAAATCGTGCGTAAGTAGAGTTCGCCGTTACGGGAACGTCTAAAGCGACGAGAGCTTATAAACACGAGAAAACTATTAAACGGACATTAATTTCATCGAGATAGACACTATAGGCATCTCCTACACCCTTAAATTCTATTAAAAGATAATAGTTAGCGTCGTTACTAACCTAAAAGAGTAACGAATCAGCTATAACCTAAAGTTAAGAACCGATCTCAAGGCAACCTATAAAGATTAAGCTATATCCTACTTCTTATATATAAGCCTAGGTTTTAGGGCTAATTAATCGAACTTAAATATCCTAGTAACTTAACACCCTTATTATACCTCGCTATCTAATCCTAAGTATAGATATTAGCCTTAGCTATATTAGTATCTACTAATATTACTAAGTACTAGGACCGAGTACTACTATAAGAGAAGATAAGAGTAAGGAGTAATATAACCCTATAGGGCAACGTTATAAGTTACTAACCTACTACCGAGACTACGTCCTAAAATAGTTATCGTAAAGATTATTTACGGAAGCTAAGAACAATATTAAACTAGTAGATTAAATAACCGACCTATATAAGTTCTTAGGACCGTAAATCTTTACCCGAGGATTATATAGTAAACATCGACCTAAGGCCTACTAGTTATACTTAAAGCCCTAATAAAGTAGTATTAAGGAGAGGTACGCACTATAATAGATATAATTAGGACTTATCTATAACGGCTTTACTAGGTACTAGCGTTAGAGGTATAGCTAAGCTACTAAGTATTATTATTAGAGCTATAAGCCGAGACGGCGGCTAACTAAGGATATCTTACTAGGAGCTTACCTTAGGCCGTTAGAATAACTAGCTCTTTACGAGCTTAAGTTAACCTTACTTCTTAATACTAGTAGCGAGCTAATTACGAGACCTATTAATAGATAATTATACTTTATTAGGATTAGAGAGTGTAAGATTACTATCGTTAGGTAAAGGTAAAGAGTTACTATAATAACCGTAGCTACTATCGACGAATATAAAGTCGTTATCTATAAAGTCGTTATCTATAAAGAAGCTATCGACTATAGTTTACGTAGTACTATAGTTCGATACGATAACTACTAATATTAAGCTATTTTCGAGTAAGCCTAAAGACCTCGTTATAATCGACGCTATACTTAGATAAGTTCGATATACCGCCCTACGGGATAAGGCCTAGCTAGGCGATAATAAGAATATAGATAAGTATAAAGCGTCCTTACTAGTTCGGTATTATATAGGAAAAGTACGTTAATATATATTACTATAGTCCCTAAAGGTCTAGGATAGCTTTAATAGCCTCTCTAAGATCCTTAAGGAACGCTTTCTAGCTAAGACTATCTAGGACTTAGTAGGCGAAGCCTACGCCGAGCTATATAGATCTCGATAAGAAAATATAAACTTATAATAATATATTAATAAGATTAGAGATATTATCTAGCGAATCCTAGCTCTCTAAGGAGGCGATATAAAGATTATTAAGGAAGTCTTATAAGAGGTAATCTTCTAAATATTAAAGGGCCTAAGAGACTAAACTCTAGTAATATAAATACTCGGCTAGGCCGATTGATTCTAAGGGCCGAACGCGTTTAACGACGTAATTAAGGTGCTCCGACGGATAATAACCCTAGGCTCTAATATATCGCTAAATTAATACTATAAGGAGGTAGTAAATACACCCTATATAGAGAATCCTATATAATATAAACTCTAATAATTTATAAAGGAGATTAAAGATACTTAGATTATAATATTACGAGGTATCGTCTAGCTAGGTAAAGGTAATATTAATTAATTAGTAAGCCTACTAAGCGAACTTAAGGTATCGAGCGGTTAAAATCGAACGAGCCTAGATCCTACTAGGGAGGGGAACTAACTAGCCTAAGGATTTATAGCCCTAAATCGATTAGACCTAATATCTAATCCTAGAGAAATCGAGCGACGACGCCGGGACTAGTAGATATACCCTAACTACTATAAGTATAGCTATCCTATATCGGTAGTAGGTAAGTACGGCTTTATATAATACCTATACTTACCGCAATAGTAACTACCGTAGTAGGAGTAATAAATAAGAAGGGACTTCTAGTCTATTAAATAAGATTAGAGAAGGGCGAGCTAGTAAGTATACGGCCGAACGAATTTTAGGGCTAGAAATAACCTAATAGGTATATAATCTAGCGGCTAACCTATAGCTACTTATAATATTAATTTAGGATCTAGGTACGGTAATAATATATCTATACCTAAGGGTTTATTAGCGGCGACCTATAACCCCTAAAATCCCGATACCTAAATTATAGATAGCGTAGTAGTTTTAGGTACGGAGGTTATAGTCGATAACCGATATATACTACTAATAGATAATATAGATATAATATTTATAGGGGTAAACTACCTAGATATCGTAGCTATTAGAGACTAAGATATTCTACTAGCTAACGCCGCGGTATATAATATTAGTACGGTAGTCGATACGGACCTAGTAGAGGAGAAGCGTAATTAGAAGGAAGTAGACTTATAGAATCCTATTAATAGTAAACGTAGAGATCTCGAGGCTATAAACTCTAGGATAACGTTAGGCTAAGGTAAGGCTATAAAAATCACTAAGGTAAAAGTAACTAAACCTCGCTAGCCTAAGGCCCTACGTTAAATTAACGGTCTAAAAGAACTAGCTATACTAGATATTAAAGAACTCGCAAATAATCTTAAAGTTAAACTTAGTTTAGCCTAATACTAGAATATTTAGCTATAAGCTTAATAAGAAACAATACGAGTTATACGACTAATCCTACTACCTAAGTCTATATCGGTAAGGAAAGCTAGGAAATAAGTCGCTAAACTTAGAGAGATAGTATAGGCCTAAGAGTTTACGGACCTAATAATAAGAGCGAGGTATATTAAAGTTAGTATAGGTCTAGCGGCTATAGTCGATAATATAAGAGAAGTCGTAGTAGCTATTAACCTAGTAAGACGGGATTTATTACGCTTAAAATAAGGCCTAGAGAAGGCGGAGAACTTCTTTACCTATAGTATTATCTATAGAGGAGGTATACTAAACGATAAAGTAAAGAGAATTATAAAGATTCTAATCGACCCTAGAGTAGTAATTAATCTTATATCGATTAGCGTTACTAATAAGTTAGGCTTAGTAAAAATCCTAAACGATATATTATAGGTTAGAGGTTAAAATAGGAAACTTATAGTTATTAAATACTACGTTAAGTTTATACTTAATATTACGAGAGTAGTATAACTAACCTTAGCCTTTTTATTTAAAAACGCTTCCTCGATATACACGCTACTACTATCTTAACTATAGTTAAGAAGTATCTATACTCTTAAAGATTACGATAGTAAATAATACGCTATCTTTAACGATACTATAAAGGAACCTAAATACTTAGAACGGATCTCTATATACAGCAGCGGACCTACTAAGATTATTATCTTAGACTTAGGCAAGATATCGCTAGCGGTAAAGCGAGTAATTATAGAAGTATAGGCTTTAGTAGATAAAGATAGAGAGGAGGAGCTTATCGATTAGGAGATCTAAGAGGAGGAGGATAAGTTCGATAACTAGTAGGATAATTACTTAGACGTAGATAAGAAAGTTATCTTACTATATTAAGTAAAAAACTAATATAGCTACCGAATATCCTAGAGTCTAGTAGTATAGCGATAATAACCCCGGGAATAAAGTATATATATAATTTTAAGAAATAGTATAAAAGTAGAAAGGAGTATAATACAGCTCGTTTAGAGGAGCTATTCTTATTAATAAAGTCACTTATTAAAAAAGAAACGGCGAACGTAGTCTAGTCACTCGATAATAGAAGTTAAAAACACCTATTATATATATTTATAGTTAATAATATTAGCTATAAAGGTAAGGTATTAGTTAAGGTTATCCTAAAGAATATAGTATATAGGTATAAGGCTATCGAAACTAATCCTATAGTATTAAGTATAAACTCAGTATCCTCTCTAAGCGTAGACTCGATATTAATAAAGAAGATTATATCTTATCCTATTCTACGAATATCGTACGGTCGTAATTATATAGTTATCTCGCGAAGACGTAGTTAACGCTATATCTCTAAGATAAAGACTATACTACTAAAACTAGAGAGGCGAGTTAGTTAGCTACTCGTAGAGAAAATCGAGGCTATAACTATATTAAGCGCCGATAACTAGGTTAAGATTAGAACTTTTACCCGAACTAGTCTTAACCTACTAAATAACTTATACTCTAATATATAAGTATAATCGTACCTAGTATAAGACGTCGTAGGGCTTAATATACCTTAAACTCTAGTTAATAATACCGTACGAGATAAATATAAGCCTAGAAATAAAGAGGCGGAAATAATACTTATAGAAGTAAAGCTAAGCGACGGTTTACCGAAACGACTATACCTAGATAGTACGTTAGCTATAAGGGAATATATAGTAGCTATACTTCGAGGTAAGAATCAACTAAGGTCGATACGCTATTTCTAGAAATAAGCTCTTCGAAATAGACCTAGTTAAGTAGTAACGGTAGCCGAGACCGAGTATTCTAAGAAGATATCTCGGGTATATATAGAATATCTAAATATTAAGTAGGGTAACCTACGGCCCTAAGACTCCGGTAGAATAGAAGATAACTACCCCTTAAATATCGATACTAGGCCGGGCTTAGTAGGCGAACTAGACACCTTACGAGCCTCGGAAAATAAGTTACTCGAGTAGCTCTAGGAACGGATAAAGAGGATTATCTAACCTCTAAAGATATAGGAACCGCACTCGGAGAAAGAGGAATTCGGTAGAAATTTATTATAATTCCTAGTCGTAAGGCGTTCGATCTAGTATAGGCGAGATATACTTCTATACTCTAGTAAGGTTAAAAAGTAAATAGACGATTATAAAACCCTAATAGGCGATATTAAGTTAAATATAAATTAACGAAGAAGAGTAGCTAAGCTCCTCTTTATATTTAAGGATATCTTTATAAAAGACGTAGAATCTATATCGATAACGGATCTAGTAGAATATACGATCCTAACCTATCTAAATATAGTACTACGAGTAGCGAAGTTGTCTCTCTATATATAAGAGGAGACGAACTAGATAAAGATAAATCTAAAGAAACTTATTAAGGCCGGCGTTTATATACTATATAAGTTACCTTAGGTAGTACGTACAAGGTTCGTACTAAAAAAGAGCGGTAACGGACTTAGAATAACCTACGTATAGATAAAACTTAACGATATAATAATACGTACTAATTATCTACTACGTTAACTAGAACCTATCTTAAATATAATAGTAAAGGCTAAAGTATAATTCTTCTTCTAAGCTAACGCGGTAAATAGATATTAGGCTATACTTATATATAGAAGTTACTATTATAAGATAGCGTTCTATATATATATAGGCCTACTTATATATCTTAGAATAGAATAGGGTCTAGTAGACGCGCTAAGTATATACTCTTACCTAAAGGATATTATAATAGGATAGATCCTACTACTATATAAAGAAGCGGACCTAGAATTAATAATATTAATAGTAGTATTTAGCTATTATATAAACGATAATATAGGTAAAGCGAAGAATTTTAAAGATCTATTTATATTTCTACGAGATTACTACTTCTCTAGGCTACTATAGGCGAGGTTAATACTTAGCCTAGCTAAGTCTATATTCTTCTACGTAGTAATTAATATTCTAGGTTACTATAGAGACTATAAAGGTTTACGGCTCTTACTTAATCGAATAGTAGTATTTTAAGACTATCTTATACTAACGGATAAAGTTACCCTCTAACGCTTCCTATACATCTACCTATTTATAAAATAGTTTATTCCTAGTAGAACCGATTACTTACGGCTTCTTAAGTCGGCGGTAAAAGAGAAGGTAGTAATATACTAGGAAAGTAGAAAGAAAAGAAGAGTAAGGAAAATAGTTGAGTATAAATAGACCTAAGAATATTAGATCGCTTTTAATTTTATTAAATAATACGTATACGAAAATACTAAATTAAGTAGAGATAAGATACTTTAGTACTATCTAGTAACGGACGCGTTAAAAACTAGATGCGGTAGAGTTCTATTTTAGCTCCTTAGATATAAGACCGGTACTAAATATACTCTAGATCTCGCGATTAACTTTTAAGTCGTTATATTTATAAGCTTTATATTTACGAAGATCGAGATAAACTACTATACCGGTAAGCGAGAGGCTTTAGCGGTCCTAAAATACCTAAAGGAATTATAATAGCTTATCGTTAGTACCGCGATACTAGTAAAGCTCTATATAGATTATATAGCGCTAAAGAAGGTTCTACAGTTAGAGGATATATATAGGCGCCTAGCTCGGTAGTAGATTCGCTTTAGGGAATATTTCTTAGAGGTAAAATATATCCTAGGTAGAGAGCTCGTATTAGTAGATAGCCTTAGTAGAATCTAACTCGAGATCGCCTACTACTCGGTATTATAGGATACCGAATTCATATTACTAGACCTAGTAAAGGAAGAGGTACGGAATAAAACGATCCTAAGACTAATATAGAAGGCGAGGCTAAATAACTACGAGCTAACTTATAGCGAGGAGATAAATATTATAACGGTAGATCGGCTAGAATTAGAAGATAGAGCCCTTAAGAAGTCTACGAACCCGACTAGGTTAATACGGAAGACGAGCGCAGGCGATATTATTAATAATATAACTATATAACCCTATTAACCGTAGAATCCGAATATAAACGACGGATACCGCCTAATTTAAGAGTATAATACCGCTAAAGGTATACTACGAGGATAGAAGAGATATAAAAGAGACGTATAATACTAATCTTTACTAGAATATAAGTTTACGAACTAGTTTATATCGGAATATACGCTAGAGGAGTTATTACTACGCCTTATTAAAAGAGTAGCGAAGCGTATATTATTAATAAATAGATCGAGCGAACTATATCTAGCCGATAATATACTTACCTATATAGAGCGAAATAGTAAGTATATAAGGTACGTTACGGCCGAATAAGTACCGAATATACTCGAGTAGCTATACGACACGTACGAGTACTAGGCTAAGAGACTTACGAATCTTAGGGCCGTAAGTAAATTCTAGTAGCCGACTAGGAGTATAGATATATTTCTATATTATCGCAGCTACCTATAATATTAAATACTAGGCCTACTTCGGTCGTTAAAAGAACTACTACTAGTACTATACTTATAACTACTAGACTACGTTAGTATCGATTATATTAGGCTATTCTTACTAATCGCTCGCTCGAGCGTAAGGTATATTCTAGTCGTAGTCGACTACTTCTCTCGCTTTATTTAGCTACGAGAGTTCTAGGCTACGGTCTCTACTAACTTATAGGAATTCGTTCTTACGTTTATTATTAATATCTTTAGCTATCCTTATATAATTTACTCGGATAATAAGTCGCACTTTACTAAAGGCCTATTTCCTTAGAAACTAGCGGAGCGATATATTAAACACTTTATCGTACCTATCTTACATTCTTCTAGTAACGGCCTAGCTAAGGTAGCGGTAAAACTTACACTTAATTAGCTACGTAAGAGGATATAGAAAGATTATATAAAGATATTCGACTAGAATAAAGAGATATTATATATTTAATACGAACTTAATTTACGTAACCTGCGAGACTATAAATTTACACTAGCGAAACTTCTCTTTAGGTTCTAACTACGCTTCTAGGAAGAAATACAATCCTTTAAAGATTAACTACGGGCGGATAAGATCTATACTAGCGTAGTATAAGGCTTATAAGTCGGCGACCGATCGATTAAGGAGGTATAATATATAGCTAGGCTAGCTACTATTAACGAGATTAGAGAGACTACGGCTCGTAGGCTCCTAGTAGAGTAGGAGCGAACCCTAAAGAGAACGAAGATTAAACCTAAGAGTACTAAGGCCTCGACTTTAGTATTACTACGACGTATATAATAAGATAAATAATACGGCTATAAGCTAGAGCTACGTTAGGAAGGCCTATATAGAGTCTTCTTATTTAGTAAGAATAGGTAGTTAGCGTATATTAAACTACTTTACTCGGAAGAGGTAAAGGGAAGATACTATCTTAATAATCTTAAACTATTCCTTTTACGTAAGAAAGAGCTATAAGCGAGGACCCTACTATCGTAGAAGGACCTAGTAGATAAGAGTCGTAAATAGATCGACGCTCTTAAGAAGAAAGTATAGGAGTAGAAATAATTACGTAAGAGAGTAAAAGTAACTATAAACGGGATCCTACGTTTAAGGAAGAATTCTATAGATCCGGACCTTATAAATAGGCCTAAGGTAGCTCGCTAGAATAAGGTTTAATACCCGAGGAGGTTCGGTAACGAGGACTAGAACTTCTAGAGGGACCGAGCTATCGACTTTTAGTAAATCCTATCCCTTATATTAACGATATAGACGAGGATACGTTTTATTTATACGGTAATAGGTTATAATAATAATAGGAACGGGAATAATAAGAGGATTATAACGGTTAAAAAGAGAATAGAATATAAAGATAGAATAGTATTAATAGATATAAAAATAGGGGAAAAATAGTATCCGCGGAGCGATATAAATAGCGCTAGCTCTAGGGAATAGCGGCGGTAGTATATTAAGTCTAGTATAATCTCGAGGCTATTAAAACTAGGGTAGTATTAATAAGGTCGATACTATCGGGATTTAGACTATTTTAAGGTATAATATTCTAGAGCTAAGAGCTATACGGAATAGAGAAGATATACCGATTATATGAACTAAATAATACTAAACTTATTAATTAAAATTCTATAGCTAATATTTATAGTATAACTTTAGCGGACTAAAAGGTTATAGGATTAGTAATATAAGAGGTTACGAGTAAGCGACTATATCGATATTAAGCTTAGATCTTAAGGCTATAAGAGGTCGAGATAACTAAGGGTATTAATAGTAGCGGAAATATTAGTTATAGGTAAATCGCAACTACGCTACCTACGCTAAGGTAAGTCTACCTAACTACGCCGATAACTTATACTTCTTAAAGTTATCGATCTACTTCTCCTACCCTATTTATTACCTATACCGCCCCTTAATCGATCGATCGAACCCTTAGCGAACCCTTAGCGAATCTATACGACGAAATAAAATATATACGACTTCTAGAGTAAGTACAACGACTAAGCGGCGCCGAAAGGCGGCTAGCCTAGTTAGGCGCGCTAAGAAAAGAGCTAACGGTAAATCGCTAGCCTAGGTAAATCGAAAGTTATAGGTAAAATCGCTATTATAAGCAACCTAGGATCTAGAGGTAAGTAGGGCGGATCTAGCCTAGTACGCAAAGTGTAAACCTAGAATAGCTAGGGTAAGTAGGCTAGGCGACGCTTATAGATAGCCTAAGGCTAAGGACCGAGTACTATAGGTCGTATACGGTATATTTACTACGAAACGCGATAGAGAGCGAGTAGAACGAGGAGCAATAGCCCGAAAGAGTAGAGTCTCTAGAATCTCGCCTAATATCTTCTACGGACCTAGAATCTTATTTATACTACTATAGGAATAAGCTAAATACTAGAACGCCGAAAACCTAAAAATATCCTTCGTTCTACGTCTCTCTAAACTATAAACACTAGTTTTACGACGATAAGAAATAGGCGTAGAGGGTTAAAGAAGGTAAATAGGTAGAGGTCGATATACGCTTAATCTCGCTCGGATATCTATTAGAAAAGGACTATATCTTTAGCTATAATAGCGCGAACTATAAGAGTAACTTTAGAGACGTTTAAATAGTAGAAGTATATAGCCTATACTATATCTAGGAATTACTAGCTTACTCTCTTAATTAGTATTAGGATTATATTTAGATAGGCGAGTAGTACGTTAAATATATAAAGAAGTTAATAGCTTCTCTAGGAGTATTTAACGCTTAGTATAAAGTATTATATTAGAATAAGAAGAACCTATAGCGCCGGTCTTTAAACCTAAAGCTAGAAGTCTAGGATTCCGACTATAAGAAGTACCGGTCGCGGGGTATAAAGCGTAAGATAGATAGAGACGCGATACCCCTATCGAAAAGGTAATCGATAGATAGACGAGCCCGACTAGTACTAAGCGAGACACCGCTAATTAACCCGAAGATAGTAGCTCTATTAGAGGGAACGGTAGAGTTAGTAGCGGATAAGATAAAGCGGCTCCTTAACGTAATAACTAACGTTTAACTACCGGCTATAGAGGATAATTCGGTTATTCCGTATATAAAAAAGACGGAAAAGCTAAAATCCCTACTAGCTAAAGTAAAGAAAGGTAAAGGCGAGAAGGATAACGATAGGCGATCTTAACCTAAGAAATCTACAGCCTCGAAGAAGGTTAAAACTAAGGCGAAAACCCTAAAGCCTATAGTAGAGTAGGAAGGTATAATTAATATTTAATAGATACTTAAGGCTATCGAAGATAAAGGCTTAATATACGATCTATTTATATTACTAAATAGAGAGTTATTAATTTAGACTAGTAGTATATATACTAAAGACGACGATATATTAATAGAATAGTACGTATAAGCGTTATAGCTAGTAAAATAGAGGACGGTAGCGTTTTACTCGGAAGGTAAACACGGTTAGAACTTCTAGTTAAGTAAATAGTAGAAGGTGCTAGTATAAATTAATAGCCGACTACTAAAGAAGGAAAAAGACTATTACCCTTAACTATTTAAGGCGTACGTAGAAGCGAATAAGAGTCTTCTAGAGACGTGTATTAATTATTACGCTAGAAATACGCTAGCTCTCTATAAGATAGGGATAATTAATACTACGAATTTCTTATTATAGGAGAAGGTATTTACCTATAACTACGAAGATATACTAGAGGAGATAAGATCTTACTTTAGAATAGTACCTTACGAAGATAACGTCTCCTTTAAAGAGTATAAGTTAAAATATTAGCCGATAAAAGATAAGTTAATCCTAATAGAGAAACGAGTAGCGCTACTACTTATTAGTAACGAGAAAGCCGAATTAGAACTATCGCAGGCTACGAATATAGAGGAGGAGAAGAAATCGAGAAAAGAGATACTTAGCCTAGAATCTACTAACTAGGGCACTAAGTTATAGAAGGATTTAGTGGCTATTAGTAAAAAATACCCTAAGAAACCTTATAAGCGATATAAGCTAGCGCCTATATATTTTAACGAATACGAACACCTTACTTTAAAACACTTAAAGGGTAAGTAGAACGTAGTTACGCACGCGATCTCTAAATAGAAAGAGTATAAAGACGGAGAGTTAGATAAGGCTTAGGATTATAAGGTCCTTAAGAAATATATCGATTATATTAGTAGGAAGATAAAGGAGATATAGTTCGGCGACGCGGTGAATTTAAAAGGAGCCCTACGGACTCGATAGTAATCTAAAGGAGTAACGCTACGAGATAGCTTCGGCTTATTTATAAAGAAGGTATTACTATTAGTAAAGATCGAAGACTAGACGATTAAGTAGAAAGTAATTATAGCCGCTAAGTCGTTATCCTAGGAAGCTATAGACGCTCTACCAAAGCTAAAGCCCTATTTCTAATAGAAGCTAATTAAATACCTCCTAAACCTAGTAGAGAACCTAAAGGTTCTAAAGAAAAGGAATATAGAGTAGAAGTAGAGGTAGACGATAATAAAGAAGCTAATTCTAAAGCTAGTAAACTACTATATTAAGGAACAAACGATATAGTATATAAAAGAAAAAGGCCTTATTAGGTAGTATAAACTTATATAGTACGAGATTTAGGAGCTAAAGGTAAGACTCGCTTAGCTAGAGATAATATCCGAGAAGATCGAATTAAAGGCGGAACCGAAGAAAGAGATCGAATCGGTATAAATCGAATTATAGAATTCTAAATTAGAGAAATACACCCGAGAAGTAATAGCCCTAATATTACTATAGAAGTTACTATTCGAAGAGCTAGATTTCGAGACCGTTAACGAGCTAGTTAAGTAGTACGTATCGAAAGAGGGAATACGCGTTAACTAGCAGAAGCTAATTAATAGACTTAGTAAGATAAGGGCGATAACGGAATAAACTCCTTAGCTACCCGTATAGCTATTATACTCCCTATAAGATTATAATATAGAAAATAGTTTATCCTAGGAGATATAAAACTAGTAGGAGATAATAAATATTACGTCCTAGATCTAGAAGTTAGAAGAAGGCGAGCTAGTAGAAGAAATCTCGAAGATAGACCTTTAAGACTAAATAAACACTATATTACTATACTAGAATATAACGGTATAAAACCTTACCCTTACTACGGATATACGCTCTTTAAGCGAGTCGACTAGCTAGGATCGGTAAGATTTAATATACCTTAAACTTAACTACGTTTAAGATAGGGATAGGACTTTATAATTAGAGACCTAGCTCGAGATATATACGAACTCGACTTAGGTATATACCGCTATAGCTACGATAATTTCGCCCTATATTTATATACTATAGAGAGGTAGAGCTTTTCGAGCTTACGAGACGACCTCTAACTTATACGACTAGAGTATAAAACACCCGCGCTCCTAGATTATAACGAGAGCTTTATTCTTCTAATAATATATTATTTTACCTAAAGTCTTATAGACTCGAAAAGCAACCTACCGTTTACTATTACTATCTAATTACGTTAACGACGAGCTTAGATCCTATAGGAGATAAGTATAGCTAAGACACTAGGATACTAATACCGGAGGTAAGGATCAGGTGTTTTCGAAGAGAGAGGGGAGTACTTATTAGGTAGGTATAACCTACTTATTATTATATTGCGTCTCAGATAGCTTTACCACTTAGTTACCTTAGTACCACTACACCAATACTATCTATTGCCCTCTAACTCCATACCGTGCCCTACAGTGTTTCGAGTTTCACGATTTTGAGTTTCACAGCTTAATTTCAAGACCCCGATGCTTTAACCAATCACATTGCTGCACTCCAACCTCGTCCAGTCTCTCTTTCAGACCACGACCAGTACAATTCGTGCATGGACACTTGAAATATTGCTATAGCGAAACGACTGAGACCACGAGTCGACGACCTCCTTCAACTCATACCTTCATCACCTCATTCAAGAAGAGACGGAACAGCTCTGCAAGCGAAGTCGACGGGCTAACACACATCTGCGACATCACGACTCTCCCTCGAGGATTAGATCGCACATATCCTGCTCACGACAAGGATCTTCCTCGCGGAAAGCATCGAACAGCGCGCGACGAGAGCCAGAAGTGACCGACTCGAGAGTACCTTCACTAACTCTACCACCAACACTCTTGCGACCATACATATACTCGACCCTCGCATCTGAGCCCTAGAGGGCCAGCCAGTCACAGACATGGCGCACAACCACAATCACAACCATGCAGAGCAAGAGCTCGAGCAGCGCAATCGCTTGCCAACATTGATGGAAGTTCTGGGAAGGAGAACACTGGCGCCAGTCGACCTGTTCTCATTCTACATCTACATGCGCGACCAGCAACGATCAGTCGACTACCTCGACTTCTGGTGAGCACTACCTTTCCCTCCTCCTCTCCAAATGCTAACCTCTCCAGGCTCGATGTATCCCAGCACATGTCCCTCTGCCGGCACTACGTCCGTGAACTGCGCCGCTCAATGCTAATCGAAACACCCGACCTCGAAAAAGCAACCTCCAAACGCTCCTCCCAGTTCCTCGACAACTTCAACCTGGAAGACGCATCCTCTATCCCCTCCAGCGGCAAAGGTTCCCAAGCCCACAAAGTCTCCGCCATCCTGCGCGCCGAGGACCCCAAAAGACGAAACAGAGGAGGCGATGACAACTCCCCCTCACACTCCCTCTCCTCCCACCCCTCTAACCAGAGCGGCACCCCTCTAACACACCGCGCCTCCTCAGACCTCCACGTCAACCAAGTCTCCTCAACACCCCATACGCACACCCGTACAGGAACTGGCACAGGCCTCACCAACGGCAACGAACGCCCACCCCGCCCCTCCTTCATGGAGTCAAGCCACCTCTCCTCCTCTTCTCCCGGCCACACCGTCGCACGGCCAGACCTGCGCGCCTCCGCAGAAAAGATTCTCTACACCTTCATCCTACCCGGCTCGGAACGCGAAATAGTTCTCCCGCAACCCATGGTGGACCGTATGATCTCAGCCATCGAAGACGAGAATCGCGATGACCCCGAAATCTTCGACGACGCGAAAGACTACGTGTTCCAGGCTATGGAGCGAGACGCCTACCCCGGGTTCCTGCAGGCGAAAGCGCTGGGGAATCTGGTCCCCCTGAGTATCCTGCTCAGACTGATCATCGGTCTACTGTGTCTCGCCGCAGGCTTCTGGGCCGGCTACTGGTTCATTCTACGCCATATTCCGCGGAGTACACGCTGTTGGGTACGTAATGTCCTTCCCTCCCTTCTTCTACCTCTCGCCTTCTCTCCTCCCCCATACATACATACTAAACTAATTTCCATTCTCAGGTCATCCTCCCCTTCACCCTAGGCACCTACTTCACGACCTCGTACCAATACAAGCTCGACCTAGTAACCGCCTACGCGGGATTTAGTGAATACACGTGGATGAACTGGAGCCGGGTGCGCGAGCCGTATGTCAAGCGGCTGCTGATGATGAGGGCGAATATGGCGATGCTCATGTTTTTGGCGGGGGCGGTCGGGCTCAGTGTGTTGTTTATCTTCGTGCCGGGGGTGAGGTTTTAGGGGCGGTGTGAGGAGGGGAGGCAGCAAAGACTCATGCAGCGGGGAGATGTAGTGGGTCGTGGACGGACGGACGTGTACTGTGTGTAGAACTCGTGTGGGCGGGCAATGTGTTATGATATGCGATGCTATGCTATGCTGCGATATCATTCAGCGATGGAGTTATTGTGCAGCTACAGATACAGATTCAATGCCATGTCATATCACGCTTCAAGATCACATCAGATCGAACAGTAGTACGGAGAAGTATTCTCGACCGGTACGTACCGTGCCGGTGCCGTGCTAGTACTAGTACTAGTCCATCACAGATATCACGCAGCAACGTCTCCGTTCCATTTCGATCTTATAAAAGCTGCACGCTCTGGCACATTCATGCTCATGTTTATGTTCATACGGTCCGTCATGTCATGCTTTTGAATCAGAATGTCTCGGTGTGGCTGGCTACTCCTATCATGCTTGGCCATCTCGGAAGCTGCGTATTTCGCGTTGCGGTGCCCCTGCGGTATTGGCTATACCATCACCGTCAGCATGCTCGTGTTCGCACTCCATATGTCGGCCTGGCCGGTGGCTTCTGCTCGGTGCGGTGTGTGCAGTCTTCCGTACCTTACCTACTGTGTCGGTGTCTCAGGTGGAGGTCAACTTTGGACTCTCTTCACATCTAGCTGACGTGTAATAGCCTTTGTGTATTGATTGTGACTTGGCCCTCGAGGGCTCTCGTGGTCTCGTGGCGTGCCAGGCACTGATTTAGATTTCGCCTGCCTTTCGAGCCAGTCTTTGTCTAGGCCTTCGCGGAGCTCATGCTAGATGTGTGAATCAGATGTCGCGTGTCTATCCCTCACTAGCAGGGTCTCAAGTGAAGCCTCCTCGCCCTCGGTTTCTCTTCGTCCCTCTGCCTCCAAAGCCAGCAGCGGCCCGGCCAACCGGCCCAGCAACATCACCACCATCATCCACGTCCATCTTCACCTCATCACTGCTCACGTCCTCGTCATCTTCTCCCTCCATTCTCTCGTCCAGATCTCTCTTGTTCCCTCTCCGATCTCGTGGTCTGACTGGCTTGGAAGAATCGTTCTCACCCTGTATGACTGCGGCATCTACTACTTCCTGTCTCTTGCGCTGTAACGTCGTTCGCTCGGCTGCACCAGCTCGAACTGCGGCTATTTGCGATTCGAGACCATATATTGTGGTGGTACACCTGTTCTCCCACGTCTTGAGGATCTGCAACATGGCAGGTAGGGATTGTGGTCGTAGGTCGCGCAGGGGTGCCACTGATGTGATCAGGACTCGTGGAGGTGTCGATGTTGGCGATAGACGGGCCGTCAGGAGGCCTGCATATATTGCTGATGTGACAAGGGACTCTAGCTCGTGGTTCGATGAGAGAGCGAGGGATTCGAGCAGGGCTGGGTAGTTGAGTGTGTCCGGCTTCTCCTCTTGTGTGGGTAGAAAGGGCGATGCCAAGGAAAGCAGAGATAGCTGTCGCAGTTTCTGTGTTTGTACTGATGTGAGTTCTGGAAGGCCTGGGGTGGAATTGTACTCTTCGTATGTGCCCCAGCTGAAGGTCTCGAGGAGGGTCAGGTAAGACTTGTATTCTGCTTCAGCCGTCTGTAAGGATTGTATGGCCGGTGTCTGTAGGAGTTCGGTGAAGATATATGTGCCTGGGGTGGATGTGGCTCGAATGATGAGCTCTTTCAGGAATCTCGGTGAAGGCGATTTGGTAGAGGTGGCTTCTATGATGAAGGGTTGCAAGGCAGCGAGGGCTTTAGGTTGCGCTTGATCCATGCTGAAGGTCTAGAACTGCTGGCCCTGGATACTAGCTTGAGAAGTGCTCCTGGCGCTACCTCGTTGACCTGTATTGCTTGCTGAGTCGGAAGTGACGGGCTAGAGAGCAGTCGCCTGCAGAAACGACGATATAGATTTGAATCAGGCGAAAGACGCGCTCGAAGGGCGAACGACAACGCAACGTCGAAAGGGTTCAAGGCCGCGAACACCAACCTGTATGTATAGGCGTCGAGCAGGCTGCGAAGTGATGGTGATGATTATGATGCTCATGTGCTCGTGCCTCCGGTCGCAAGGCTTATCCATAGTATGAACTTGAAGGCCGTCAGGCACTCGCGCGGTTCGTGGGGAACGAGCTTCCGTCACTCCCAACCCTGCTAAATTTATGCATGAAAAAGGTGCTTATTGGAGGCTTGGCTAGGGGCCGAGCAGCCGTCCAGGGACACAGCCAGTGCCTGTCCCCTGAATTGTGCCTGGCCGTTGATCCTTCTCGCCTGACTTGGCTCGCCGTCTCACCTGATTCTGAAACCTGCGGCTGTTTTAATTTCCTTTGTACGGGAGTTTCATTAGCAGCAGCAGCAGCAGCGACAACGACAGCATTAGGAAATCGAGCATATTAAATCCCAACCACATCACACTTACGACCTCTGTTAGCAACATCCCACAACATCCGACGCGACCAGCCTCACCCGATACTCTCTTTTGAATCACGACCATACCCAGGTCCGACCTTGTACAGAATCTAATACTGTGCTATGAGTGTATAAACGTCAACCTAGGCCAAGACAACAAGGACGAAGCCTGGAATACGCCAACCATGGCCGCACAACTTGCTGCGACGGCATCCGCCCACATGGCCACCACAACACTAAAGGTGGATGGCATGACATGTGGCGCATGTACCTCTGCCGTCGAAGCTGGCTTCAAAGATGTTGATGGCGCTGGCGCTGTCTCAATAAGCCTAATAATGGGAAGAGCAGTGGTGCACCACGATCCGAACACACTGACTCCTGATCAAGTGGCTGAGATCATTGAGGATCGTGGATTCGATGCTGAAGTTCTCACTACAGACATGCCAGGAGCTACACCGAAATTGTCCATATCCACTGCGCCGACTGGTCCTTCACTGTCCGTCACCACATTAAAAGTGGACGGGATGACCTGTGGTGCATGCACTTCTTCGCTAGAGGCTGGCTTTAAGGATGTCGAGGGTGTCAAGAGCATGAGCGTGTCATTACTGGCCGGGAGGGCCGTTATCGAACATGACCCTGCGACAATCAGCACAGAAAAGCTAGCTGAGATTGTTGAGGATCGAGGCTTTGACGCTGAAGTGTTGGAAACAAAGGAACTGCCAGCAGCTGGCCAGTCTGGTCCAGCCGAGCCATCAGTAATCAGCCATGTCTACACCACCACTGTCTCCATCGAAGGGATGACATGTGGAGCATGCACTTCTGCAGTTGAGGGCGCATTCAAGAACCGGCCAGGTATGGTCAAGTTCAATATCAGTCTGCTAGCTGGAAGAGCGGTCATTCAACACAAGCCTGAGCAACTGACGGCAGATCAGATTGTCGAGGCTATCGACGATTCGGGATTTGATGCCAAACTCGTCTCTTCCGAACCTGAAGGCATTCAAGTCCAATCTTCCTCCACCGTTCAGCTCAAAGTTTTCGGACTATCCGACGCTACAACGGCCACCGAGCTCGAGAATCTACTACGAGAGAGAGATGGCATCAAGAGCGCCGTCGTTAGTCTTGCAACATCCCGAGCGAATATCCGGTACGACCCGTCTGCCACAGGCCTGCGGACAATTGTGGAAACCGTCGAAAATGCTGGCTACAACGCCCTCGTAGCCGATTCGGATGACAACAACGCTCAACTCGAATCTTTGGCAAAGACAAAAGAAATCCACGAATGGAAACAAGCTTTTCTTACCTCGTTGTCATTCGCCATACCAGTTTTCCTCATCAGCATGATTATACCCATGTTCGTACCAGCGCTCGACTTCGGCGTTATAGAAATTGTTCACGGTCTGTTTTTGGGAGATGTTGTTTGTTGTGCCTTGACGGTGCCTGTACAATTTGGCATTGGAAAAAGATTTTACATTTCCGCATATAAGTCTCTGAAGCACAAGTCACCGACCATGGATGTGTTGGTCGTCTTGGGTACTTCAGCCGCTTTCTTTTTCAGCTGTTTTGCAGTCATTGTGGCTATGCTAATTCCACCTCACGGCAAACCTGGGACTTTCTTCGACACCAGTACTATGATGATTACCTTCATTACACTTGGCAGATGGTTGGAGAACAGAGCAAAAGGTCAGACTTCGAAAGCGTTGTCCAACCTGATGAACCTTGCGCCCAGCATGGCCACAATATACGAGGATCCTCTCTACGCTGAAAAGCTTGCTGAAGAATGGGAATCACCAAGCTCGCCAATACTAGAGAAAGGCGAGAAGTTCTCTGATGTCCGAAAGTCTATCAATGAAGCTGCGCAGGAGAAGATTATCCCAACCGAGCTTATCGAGGTCGGTGATGTTGTGCTGCTGCGACCAGGTGACAAGGTCCCCGCGGACGGCACGGTTACCCGTGGCGAAAGCTACGTTGATGAATCTATGGTCACCGGAGAGCCCGTTCCAATCCTCAAGAAGAAAGAAACTACCCTGGTTGCAGGAACTGTGAACGGTGCCGGCCGTCTTGACTTCCGGGTCACAAGAGCAGGCAAAGACACGCAGCTCAGCCAAATTGTCAACCTCGTCCAAGAAGCACAAACAAGTCGAGCGCCCATTCAACGTATGGCAGATCTTGTCGCTGGATATTTCGTCCCCGTCATTATCCTCCTCGGCATGATCACCTTTCTCTCCTGGATGGTCCTTAGTCATGCTCTGCCCCATCCGCCAAAAATTTTCCTAGCCGAACAATCTGGTGGTAAATTCATGGTCTGTCTCAAACTCTGCATTTCAGTCATCGTCATCGCCTGTCCTTGTGCCCTTGGTCTGGCGACACCCACAGCAGTCATGGTCGGAACAGGTAGAGCGTCTCAGCAGGGTATCCTAGTCAAAGGAGGTGCAGCACTCGAGACTGCGACAAGAATCACCCACCTCGTCTTTGATAAGACCGGCACACTAACATTCGGCAAACTCAAAGTCTCACGTGTCACAATCCAGGGCATCTGGAACGTCAGCGAGGAAACACGAAACGTCTGGTGGACGATCGTTGGTCTCGCGGAATCAGGCTCGGAACATCCCATCGGCCGCTCTATCATCCTACGAGCCAAGGAACAAGTCCAAGTTGCGTTGGAAGACCCGCTCCCAGGTCAAGTTGGGGAGTTCGAGAATCGCGTCGGAAAAGGCATAGTGGCTCAAGTGGGGGTGCAGACACACGGCCGCAATGAGCGCCACGAAGTCAGAATCGGCAATGCTTTGTACCTCGAATCTCATGGACTGGATGTGCCAAGCGACCTCAAACCTGAGGGCAACAAGTCCTTGACTGGCTTGACATTGATCTACGTTGCCATCGACGGCAAGTTCACGGGCGTTCTCGGCTTGTCGGACACAGTCAAACCTACTGCTGCCGCGGCAATCACGGCGCTCCATCGTATGGGCATTAGCACATCCTTGGTCACTGGTGATACCTACAGCACCGCGGTGTCGATAGCGGACCTAGTCGGCATCCCCAAGGACATGATTCGCGCATCCGTCTCTCCCAGTCAGAAGCAAGAAATCGTAGCTGAACTCCAAGGCCAAGGCGAAATCGTGGCTATGGTCGGCGACGGCATCAACGACTCGCCCGCTTTAGCCACCGCTAACGTCGGCATCGGTCTGGTTAGCGGCAGCGACATCGCAATTGAAGCCGCGGACATTGTCATCATGCGAGCGGAGGATCTGCTGAATATCCCAGCCGCGTTGTGCTTGTGTCGCACGATCTTCAATCGCATTAAGGCAAACTTGCTCTGGGCTTGCGGATACAACGTCATTGGCGTGCCATTTGCTATGGGAGTCTTCCTTCCGTTTGGGTATTACATGCCACCGCTCGCTTCAGCAATTGCTATGATGTTTTCGTCTATCTCCGTCACGTTATCTAGTCTGGCACTCCGCTGGACAAGCAGACCAAGGTGGCTAAACGCGGAGAGTCTTGAGATGGAATCAGGCAAGATTGCCGTCCCAAAAATTGGTCAGCCGAGAACATCCCAAGGTGTTTCGGCATTTGGCCAGAAGATTTGGGCTGTCTTTGATACCAACCTTGGAGGCCTCAAGAGAAGGAGAGCTGGCGATACGGGAGATCGGGGCAACTACGTCCCGTTGAGATCTGTAGAGAATGTATAGCGCGGAGTTTGTTGGATACAGGGAGGGACTATATTCTTCCCTAGTATTGATACCATTGCTTATCATAGCTGTACAATTCCATTACTTTTGATCAGTACTTGTATTTCTTATGAACCATAGATAGGCCGCTGCCATACAACGAGGCCGAGTACGTTGGCAGCCGTCGAATGAGGATTGCTGGACTCTTGGTTCGGTGTACTGTAGCTTTGTGACCAACGCCTGGTGGCCAAGCATCAAACAGGGCCGCGCTACTGCACAGCCACAGTACTTCTGTACCGACGATCAAGATGGTCATGTCTGACATACAAAGAGACGACGACATATACACCTACACTCCAACAAGCAAGTAACGCGGTCTGCTACCTGCTTGAGTCCAACTTATCGAAAGTGCTACTTCGGGCGAACGCCGAAGACCGAACATAAAAACGAGGAACTTCATACAATAACGCACTCTAGCAGATCAAGTATTACGAGCGAAACGGAGGAATCTGTTCCCGCGGCTTATACCCCACGTATCCATCATATTCGAGGACCTTTGTATCGGCATGTCAAAGTTCTTCAACAAGCTCAAGGGCGAAAAGCAGGACTATTCACACCTGAACTCAGACTCATCTTCCTCCAACTTCGCCTCAAACAACCCCTACCGAAACAACCAGTCTCAACCACCCGCCTATCAAGCTCCTCCTGGCCCACCACCATCGCACCAGTCGCAGAAGCCACCTGCCCCGGTCGAAGATGACAACCCGCCACCGTACCACGACTGGACCTCAGTTCCGGACAACTCTCTGCTGCCGCCGCCGCCACCTCTCGCATCAGATTACAGCTCGACCACAAATGTGAGACACCCCTGGTTAACTGTGGACACAACTAACAATGATCCGTATAGGCAAGCTACGACGAAGCAGCCGCTGCCCACGCTTGGTGCGCCGCCCACCCAGTCTTCACGCCCACAGTAGCAAACACATCAGTCATCGAGAACGTCATCAACGGGCGAAACGGCCTAGCATACCCACCCGGCGCGAACCAGAGAGGCTGGACCCTCAGTCCAACCACAAGCACGTCGTCAAACGCCCTCGGCGCAACCCCAACCAGCACCTACCAGATCCTCAGCCCCTCAAACCCAACCGCCTCAAGCAGCAACACCTCCACGCAACCACGTCCAAGTTCAAACTCACGCTTCCTCAGATCCGCCCCCAACAGCAGAGCGCCCACCCACAACCCCCCAACCGACGCATGCTGGACATCCACCCTCCCCCTCTTCTTCGCCGCAACATCCAACCCGCTCTCCCCGCACTTCGCCTCCCCCAAACCGCACCCCTACACAATCTACTTCGAGCTCACACCGCTGCACTACTACGCCGAAGAATCCACCGTCGCCATCGGCTTGGTCTCCAAACCATACCCGCTCAACCGCCAACCAGGCTGGCACCGAGCCTCGATCGGCATCCACTCAGACGACGGCAACCGCTACATAAACGACAGCTGGGGCGGCCGGCCCTTCACCGACCCATTCAGAGAGGGCGAGAGTATAGGCCTAGGCATCGTCTTCTCGCCACAACCCACCACCACCACCACCAAACCCCTCCAATCCGACCGCGAGGTCCGCAGTCCCCTGCCCAAATGCAAGACGAGGATCTACCTGACGCGCAACGGCAACGTAACGGGTAGCTGGGACGTCGACGAAGAGCGCGACGCGGAGAAAGACGAGGGTGTAGCGGGGTTGATGGGCGAGGCGGACCTGTACGCTGCGGTCGGGACGTTCGGCGACGTCGATGTGGAAGTCAGGTTCTTCGCGGGCGGGGAGGGGTTCGTGCCGCCTCCTGCGTAGAGAAGGGGGGCGGGGGTCATTATGTTATGCTATATCGTGCGTGGCGAGGAGGGTAAACATGCGTGATGCGACATGGATCTCCAATTTCTCTGAGACTACAAGCGGATGTGATGTGATGTGATGAGATGAGCGAGTAAGCAAGAGGAACCATGGTTCGAACTGCACGATACATTCATTCATTCATTCATAGTAACAGACTCGAGCCAAGTCTGCAAAAAGCGACATAACGTAAAGCGCTAGCGAGACACCCCGACCACAGTGCAGTGTATCAGACCAAGCCCAGGCTAACGTCTGCTCTGAACCTACCTCCCATCAAACCAACCAGCCAACCGTCTCGTCCTGCGTAACACCACGTCCCGCGTGACCAACGCACCGCACTGTGTCTTTCAATTTCAAGACAGTGTAGGTGTAGTCTCGTGTCTAGCATACCTAAGGGACGTACTCCATACAGCCATAGACACAGACACAGGATACGACGTGAGACAACGACGTGGAACCGCAGATCAAAGCGCGCTCGAGCCGGCCCGGCCCGTAAGACGGTCGGTTAGGCGGACGTGGCGGACAGGAAAGGACAGTGAGGCGGGGTAAGGTGAGGTGAGGTGAGCCAGGGTCTTCGCAGACGTCCCGCGAGCAAGACTCTGAGTTCGAAAAGCGGTTGGGATTTCGCGACCAACTTGAAGAAGCCGCAAGGTGTCACGTGAGGCGAAGAAATATACAGTGCGTGCGAAGTACAGAGGCAGACAGTGGTATTGATGGGCTTGCCGCTGACACAACTCTACCGCTTAGTTCGATTGGACTGTTGCACAACAAACTCGTCTGGTGGAAAATGTAAATAATCCTCCGTTCGACATTTTCGGCCATACAAGTCACATCACAATACGGTCTCGGCTATGCCCTCACGCTTGTGGCTGCACCACAACAGTTCAGACACAGCCCCGGACCTTCAGCGCCCCTGATCAGATAGCCCACCCACCACCTTGATCGAATCCGAAATTCATCGCAAGGAATTCGTCACCGAAACCGTATGCCATTAACTCATCGCTTGTGAAATCCATCAACGACATCTGGTCTGGCGGCATACCGTATGTAGCGGCCATCATGGGATCGATTACCATAGGTGCTATAGCTGAATGATCTCCTGGCATTGGCTGGCCAGGCTGAAGCGTGGGTCCCGTTGCAATGGACTGTGGTTGATTCGAAGATAGGTGTGGCGCATGATGCGGCGGTGATGAAGAGATCCATTGCCCTTGTGCGGTTATGGGTTGATTCGTTGAACGGCCAGCTGGATTCATGGCTGCGTCGGATAGCATGTGTAAGCCTGGAGCTTGCGCGGCCGACATGGATTGTTGTTGAAACAGTTGTGGAGGTTGAGGCTGGCCATCGTGATGGTGCCCGTTCGCAGGCGGTGGTGTCGGGTTATAGCTGAACGGTGCTCTCGAGATGGCTGCCTTGGGTGGCATCTGCGGCTGTGAATGCTCTCTGCTGTCCCTTCCACTCGGTACTTCTGTCCGTGACTTGTGCCAGCCTCGCAGCATCTGGAAGATGAGACTGAATTTGTAGGCTACTCTTGACATTCCTCCTTCTGCGACCTTGGTGAGTGCATTGATTAGGCTATCGAGGTAGTGTTCAACTTTGAGTTCATGTGGTTGGAAGCTGGCGCCGAACTTGGATTCTTTTGCTGCGATGGCGGTGTATAATTTGATCAACGCAACGGCTGCGTAGGAGTTTCGAACGAAGAAGTGCGTCGGCAAGGATCGAAGAGAATTAACGTCCATTGACAGGAAGGCGTCGAATGCTTCATGCGTGGACCGCAAGCATTTTGTGAGGCTCTCAATGTGTATGGGTGTGACTGACTCGGGGTCCGGTGGTCCTCCGATAGGGGTGGAATGATATGGCGGTCGAAAATCATCAATGTTGTGCTCGTTATGCATTGCAATCTCGTGCATATACAGGTTGATGATAGCTTTGGTGTGTCTCATGATGGGGCTTCCCATGAATTCTTCTCCTTCCTTGTGCCATCTGTCAAGTTGCACCTCCAGGGCTTTCAATTGGTATTGGACGTTAGGGTCGGTGAGAGAAAGCTCTTTGGCCGGGTCGTCCATGGCGAACTCGGTTCCTATCATTTCAGCTATGTGCTGAGCCTGTACGATGTGACACAACCATCTATCCGTTGGGAGAGCGTCAGGGGCAGACCTTAGTATGTCAATGCACTCGTCAGCATAGTGGGACCAGCGTAGGAGTAACGGCCGACGAAGAGACATAGCAGAGCTAGATAGCGTTAGTGGATCATTGGAGTCTGTCACTCAGGTTCAACTCACTTTGAGCACATGTAGTAGCAGCCCAACCAGCATCTTCGAGTCTCGGCCGCGTTGGGATCTGGAAGACTCTTGTTCTTGTCCATGAAGCCTTTCCACATCATCAAGGTACCTTTCCTAGTCCTCTTTCCCATGCCAATGTCCAGAGCCATGACAGCAGCAATGTGGATGAGCTGGTTGAAATTGAGCTCTTCGTACTTCTCGGGTGGCTGGTAGAAGACGGTCATGATCTGAATAGTCTGTACGAGTTCCATCGATTTCTCGCCGTTGTAGACTATGCGATCGGCTAGAATGCGGGTGGCATCGCTGATGATCTTTGACTGCAGTTCTGGTCGGATGGTACCGCTTGCGACAGCCACGATGGCGTGAAACAAGGTCGGCTTTGATCTTCGTATATCCTCAGCTTTGACGCCTGGGGAAAACGCGACAACAGGAAGTCGATGGCACATTTCGTTGTGGTAGCGGTCGAAGCATCGGTAAGCTTCTCTCATATCAATCAGGCCTCGATCGATCAGATCCTTGCTGGGCGGCTCGGCACTGGCTCGTGGTTGCCTGGGGTCACCGCCTGACAGATGAGTATGGCCTAGTGAGCCTTCACGTTTGACTGGACCAGAAGGCTTAGGAAGTTCAGCACCGAAAGGACCGTAGGTGTCAGTCGTCTTCCTCTTCGTCCCCGCGATCTGGTTCGGGTTCTGCGGAGATGGTGGAGGCGGAGGGCCATGATTCGAGCCTTGCCATTGCTCCTGGTAGATAGGGTTACGCTGCTGATAGTGTGAGTGTGCAATGGCAGGGTCGAGGGCTGCATCTGCATCAGCACCAGCACCAGTACCTCCTCTCGCAGCCAGGCTTGCCGTCAGAGCGTCGATCTTCTTTTCCAGCTCGGCCACGCGGCTGTCAGTCTTCTTTTGGCGCTTCCGACTGGGCATGGTGATGATGCATTGTCTGTGTGCTTTGGCGCATCTCTTGCAACTGCCACCAATACTCTCGTCGATCTCACATTTGACCTTTAGCTGACGACAAGCTTCGCAAGCTCGAGGTCTCTTCAAGTCATCTGCATTGTGCGTGGGAGGTCCGTTCGGGCTGTCGACTTCGGGACTATCATGAACTTGCTGACTGGTGCCATAGTAGTTTGGTGTTTGAATGTTCTGGTAGGATGTGGCCGGCGAAGTTTGCAGAGGGGTATAAGCCTGCGCATGGTCCTGATACTGTTGCGGTGGCGGAGGCACTCTGGCAGGCGAAGACAAGGGGTTAGAGCGTAATGACGGATCGAGGGTATGAAGTTGATTCTGCATGGCTGAATCTGAGCCTGCTGGCCGTCGAGATGATGATAGTATCGGTGTGACGGCGAGAACGGTGCTAGGTAATCGCCGGTCTACCGAGATAGATGCGACGAGTCTGCCTGTTGCCTCTTGGCTCTCGCATTCGCACCTTCTACGATCGATAGTCGCACAATCATGCTCTCGGGTACATCTACATGTCCCTCTAGGCCGGAGAAAGATCAATCACTTGTTAGCACAGGAGGACAGAGATTGTGCAACGCGACAAATGGAGGGCGCAGGCAGCTTGAATAATACCGCCAAGGAAGCGCCTCACTAATACAGCAGACTCCTACGCATCATTCCTCTATTTTAGGAGTCGGCTAGTCTACAAAGAACTCCATCCTGCTCGACGGCAGTGATAGCATGATATAGCTGGTGACAAGTCACCTCCAGCGATGGCTTCGATGCCTAACAATTATCGAGAACGATCGTTGTCTCACACCGAGTCCTATCCCGCGCATTTGTTACCCTTTACACGTTGATCAAGTGATCGGAAGCACGCTTCAACCATCCATGACTCTTCTCTTATATTTACATTTCCCGCCATTGTGACTAGCCGTTTACCTAAAACAGGACAGTAACCAGACAAGGACTGCGTAGCATGCACATAAGCTCATCTTGCCTCTACCAGGAGCGTCGTATATCGACATGCTTTATATAGCAGCACAGATCGCCTAAAAACAATTGTAGTCTTCCAGCTCTTTCAAGGCGAATAGGTAGGCGTCCACGACTGCCGCTGTAGTCAACCAGCTGAACCAACCTTACCCCCGCTGCATGCAAGCCCCGGGGATGACTGTGGCTTCTGCTAGCGTGAGCGATATTCTGGGCGGCAGAGATGTTGACGATTAGCAGCGCTTAACTGCGGTCGACGTCGCTTGTAGGATCGCGGAGTCGTCTCAGCTGTATGTAGACCTGCCCTACTTGGTCGAGTGCTGGTTTTTGGTGAGTACGAACCTTGATTCTCGTTGCGCCACAGTGGAAATACAGGCAAAGGCTGAGGTCCGTACTCACCCAAACGCCAGCACTCGACCAAGTACAGTTCGTTGACAGGAGGCGTCACCCAGGTAGATAAGCATCTGGTGACTCCCCGATCTCCGCTTTGTGGCAATGGTTATCATGAGTCTGCACTAGGATGACCAACGAGCTTAGGCACGGAGAGAAGCATAGCAAAGAGGAGGCGCCATTACGACGGTGTAGGATGTTTCTAATAGTAAGTTTCGTTAGTACTGGTTGTAGTATTTATACCCATTACTTCGCTGCATAAGGGGGCCACGGAAGTCGATATCTGTTCATTGACGTCCCCGAACAGGCCGGAAGGCCTCAGTAAAGCATTTTCAGTGCTGTTCGGTTGAGTCGCAGTCTTCAAGTGAAAATTTTTTGTGGAAGGCATCCACGAGGAACACTCTCAGCAAGGCAGTTGATTCGACCGTTGATTGTGAGGAGCGTGAAAGCTAGATCGCTTTTCGTAACCGAGATCTGCCGCCGAACCCGGCTGTTCTGTACAACTGGCTAGCATATAGCTTCTGTTGAGGTCGACAAAAGATGGCCACACAATAACATTCTGCCATTTTGCCTCCGGGCCTGTACTTGGATGGGAGCCTCGACGCAGTAGATGGCCGCCAAGGCCAACAGGTGCAGAGAATTCAAGCGGCTTTGGCTCCGACCACCCCAACCGATGGCGGCGCATAAGATTCCGGGGAAGAAGATAGATCGCCGCCTAGAGCTGCAAGCCGAAGGAAGCCGTCAGCTGGACGTCAGGCCCCGTGCTACCGACTGCAGTGGGAGAATTACCCGCATGACATGAGCATGATGCAAACACCTGCAAACACCTGCAAACACCTGCAACCACCGTAGATCAGAGGAGAAGGTGTGACACAGCGTCTATCTCTGCAGGTACACTGGTTCTTGAATTCAGACAAGGATCTCCGACTTTGGTTGACGAATCGTCCATGTGACCATCAATGCAAGCCAGTCGGAAGTGGGGTCGATTGGTTCGCAAAGACCAAGGGCCTGGTCACAGTTGGCCAGCTCATGGAATTTTGTCGAGGCTGGTCGGGTTGGCTTTTCCATCTGACTTGGTTGTTCTCTGTCAGGCAGTTGTCAAATATTTACCAAATTCCCCACGTTCTTCTTTTCTGCTTTTTGTGGAGTAGTATTGAGTGGCAACTTCAGTCTTTCTCCGTCTCCCAGGGCAGACATATACCAGGCTGACTTGCTCGAAGAAACCTCTCAAATCAGTGAAAGACACGATATATTTCGAAGTGAGGATAGAAGGATGAAGTCGAGGTTAACTTCACCCTGGTAGATGATATGCAAACTCTTCGCTGCGGGCCGTTGCCTGGTGCAGAGTTTTGGTCTCCGGATGTCAATCTCCCTCACCGACTTTCTTGCGCAATACAAGATGCATGCCAGATCCCCTGCATATCGATCACGGCTATCTTGATCTTGCAGATCAATAGACGCCTAGACGCGTTATCTGAAACAGTTATTCAAAGATGGATACGGAGACGTGGGTAGAATATATCGCGAGAGGCAGCTATGTAGTATGGTTGTTTGTGTCTCCCCTGCCGCACAAGTCTAATGACGGCACCCTCCTAACACTGGCTTGGCATGTTGATGCAGTTCTGGTCTTCTCAGTTCTGCTACTTCCAGTCACCATCACCTTCGATACCATGAGTTTCCCTCTATCTAACAGCAACTCCCATTGTTGCAGGCTCAGCTGGTTTTCATACCCTGTGGCAAATCCGTATTGGCCGCATTGCTACCCAACCACTCTACATGCGGGTCAAGCGCGGGTCAAGCGCGGATGCGAGCTGTGCTTCCGTCCACAAATCCTAATCTCGCATTAAATACTCCAGGCACCATTTCTCGATAGTCGAACAATATCTCTCCTCTCCTTTATGCCCGACAGACGCTCATGTCGCAACCCCTCTACACGAAGACCAGACGAACGAATAGTCCTCGATGCTGAATCCTACGACATCTGGAACGCAGGACACAATCGTAGCAGGGCAGAAGAAACGGTAGCCACTGTTTCTCGAATTCGGGTTAATGAAGCTGTATGGCATAACATTTGCTCAGTAAGTACATGCTGAAAAGATATATCCAACTTGCGGTTCTATGGATGGACGAACGAGAAAAAGGGCGGGCGGCGCGACGATGTAGACTTCCATGACGGTAACCACCAATGCCGCTTTGGGGGCTACATTCAGATATGGACGTTGCGGCTCGCGCCTTGCGCCTGCACAAAAGTCTAAGCGGTACCGCCTGCACAGAAATCTCGGAAGCACCAACAGCTTGGGATTCACATCTGGTTGGGCCATCTCCACAGTTCCGAGCTCGCGGGACACGCTGTTACCTTGTGCTACTCGAGCGCAGTACGACCATTTCTGGTATCACTGTGATTGTTGCAGGCCCGGCAGCTTCGACGGCCCTGCTCCCTGATAGGCTTTAGCCATGGACTTGGTCGACGGTACATCTGCTGTAACAGGCTGAGAACGCGGGATGCCCCAGGCAACACCAGTCGATCCCACAAGATCCAAACCCCAAATTCTTCCTTCGTTGCAAGCTATGTCCCGATGCGAGCTTGTGATGGTCACATAATAATTCTGCCGCTTCCTCCACTACTGTACGAGGACTACTCGCTGCAGATACACTTTAGATAGAGTTTTGACTCAACAGCGCAAGCTCGTACTGCTCTCATCCTCGGTATCTTGGCTCGGCTCGCCGATGATCATTCTTTCACTCGCGCTTCTTGCTCCAACTCATTTTGAGCATCGTCTTCCTCGCGCACACAATCTTCATACCACGCCTCACGCAATGTTGACTGCTAACATCTACGATCGGCTAAGCTAGCAACCTCTGTATACCTGTGTCGGATATGAGTAGCTAACTGGTTCGTAATCGGTTAGCTGCCCCGTAGGCAATGATCATGACAAGGAGCGCGATGTAATGCTAGCCCGTGGAACGATGCGAACGCTATGCACGCTGAAGACTTTTGCCTCTAGCGCCCCCAGCTCAAGAACCATGATCCATGCCCGCATTTGACATGTCGACTTCGGCGCGATGGTGGAGCAGAATATGCAGCTACATAAGCACAACCCCTCCATCCTCTCACCACTTCGCTTAGCATGATCTTTTAGTTGTGCCTACAATACACCAAACCGCCACGGCAGGGAATGATGGGTGTCAGGTTTTCAGTGTGCAATGACCATACTACGGAGCAGATCACCAAATCCATGAATAATGACCGCATGATCTGGAATTGCAATACCGTTAACTGCTTCCTGACAGTCATCTCCCCAGTTCTGACCACCATCTGGAGAAATGTGCAGGTCTCATGCCTCGAGCTCAGCCTTCATCGGCGATTTCCACCTTGTCCTCAGACAGGCGAATTAGATGATGAGTGAACCATCCACTCATGCTCATTCTCTGTTTTCGGTGCATGCATGTTGAGCAGTTCGTCTCGAACCTTGAAAAGCTATGTACAGGTGTACACGATCTCCCTGGGGCAAGCATCTAGGCTTGACGTGATATCCTGAGAACCGTAGCAGACCCTAGCCGTTCCAAGCCTTCCTGGAGGACTGAAAATGTGGAGAGACACGATGAAATCACGGCATGATTTATTCTGCGCCTGTTCGAGCTTACCCATTACTCCATCCGATATGACTACGTGCAAATACATGTGCTCTTCGTCTGTAGACGAACTTTCTGCTCTTGCTAGATAGGCAGCTATAGCGTTTATGTGGTCTTGCCATAGACAGGGGTGTGCCCCCACTGCTGCCGTGGGCGCTATGTTCGAATCGGCGAAGCGGCTACATCACAAATTGATGGTCTAATCAAGGAAAGGGCAATCTTCACGCATTGGTCATGGCTGACAGCCATTTGCAAATAGGAATGCTTCAGTAGAAGATCACGCCTGGGTTGGTCAATTGTCGCCGCCAACATGACAACAACAATGGGACACGGTGACTCCGCGTTCCGATGGAGACGGAATCAGCCGTGGTGAGGTGTCACTTGCTAGACGATTGCGCCATTTGGTGCTTTTGAGTTTTAGAACACCTTGCTGGGTAACTTTGGACCCTGGCTCGCCTGGGCTGTGCGGAGGACGCCCAAAGTAAACGATCTAGGTAGAGAAAGTTAACTTGATGCTGACGATCAGCTCTGCAGCTTTGCAGCGTCAGCAGCTATAGGCGTTCCTAGCAAGACACTTTACAGAACGCACGTAAGAGCATGTAATATATCGACGGGTTTAGCGGCCCAGACCACCATGAACCTGAATTTTGTACGGGCAAGTGGGTTTTCCGCGAATCAAGAAAAGCACATTGACAACCACAAACATGATAGATGAATGCATTATGTCTCCAAATGCTGCATTGATGTCGCCGAACATGGCAGCTCATAAGGGTTTGCTTGGAAGACATATGACATGTTTACTACATCGAAGCTCAACGTGACGCTCGCACGAGCGCTTTGATCAGTTCCGGCCAATAATGTGGTGAGATGGAGCAATGTGGGCCGAACCTCAGAGGGCAACACATGTTTCTTGCAACTTTGCTCGTTTGTAGGTACCTACGAGGGTACCATCTATCCTGTTACTATGGTCCAACAATGCTGCTTACTGCCGACCGGCCATGAGACGGCAGGGAGATTGCATGAAGATCATTGGCTCTGCAATTGCGTCTATGAGGAGAGTAGATACATAGCCTATTTCGAGTAAGTGACCAACTGAACGATAACAAGTCAAGAGTCCATAACTTTGATGGAAATAGCGTGGTGGCGTCTCTTGCCAAGTCCAATGTGGACAAGTCTCGATTCTTCGTCTGCGACAGCGGCTGCAGGAAATGTGGCAGGCGCCCTCGGTCCAGTCAGAGCTTGATCTGTTTCGCTATCGAGCTTGGACGAACGGATCCCTCCTTTGGCGCTTCAGAATTGAACCACATTTTCGTCGTCTCTCCACCCAGCCACCGAACGACACCATCTCTTCAAGCGTCTTTGCTCTCCAGCTTCCTCTATCGTTTACTGCGTTGGAGCAATGCCTCCGCTGGCCTGCGCCATCTCATGCGACACGCCCAAAACAGCGTCCAAACCGTGACAATTCTGGCAAGGACGGCTGAACAAAGTTACCAATCGCTGTCCGAGGCATTTCTTCACTGCATACCTATCATTGTTCACACTGCGTCCCGTGAATGGCCTAACTCTTTTGCCATCTGCACGCCTGCTCTCACAAACGTACTTACAGCCGCCTAGTGGATGATGATCATGGTTCATGCTATTGTGATGCCATCTCAGTCCTCTGCTTCTTGGCTCATTTGTTAGCCCACTACTGTCCTGCTCAGTTCTTCTGCTCCATACCCTGCTGTTCACCACCTGCAGCAAGCCCTGGTCGCAGCGTGCATACGGTTTACATCTACAGCTTCGTGCATTGACTATCACCATCAACCGCTCCCCAGTTGCCGTCGTCTTTTTTGCCCTAGGAGTTTCTTGTCGGTACATAAGGCATCGGCTTCTTCGATCGTTCTCATCGCAACTGAGTTTCATCCAAGTTCCTCTCAAGCGTCTCACAACATAAACTTGAAGGGTCCACTGGCATCCTAGCGAATGTGGCCATTCGAGCTCACAGCATCATCAGCAGGCCAGCAGCAATAACAGGCCTGCCTTCCAGTCGTTACCTCAACAATCTCAGCATCCACATAACCCTGGTTTAGTGAAAACAGCCACGACCAAAAGGATGGACTCCTCGACCTGGCTTCAGCTATTTATGGTGCTGTTGTGAGTAGTCATAAATCTAGCCGTTTTTGGGGCCTTTACTCATATGAGAAATATAGTGTCTATCGCTACCTGCGCCTAGTGGTTAATTTGTTCTTGTTCTGGACATTCAAGCCGATTCCAATTCCGGAGAATCCGACTCTCTATCCAAAGGATGTTACTGTGATTCTTCCCACCCTGGATGGTGAAGGTGCAGAATTGGAACGGACGGTGCAGTCCATTCTGAGAAACGAGCCAAAGGAGTTGATTCTGGTCACCATCGACGACAACTTGCACAAAGCTCGCAACCTGATATCGAAGACGCCTGCAGCTGATCATGGGCGTCTCCGATGCATGTCTGTCAAACAAGCCAACAAGCGACGTCAGATGGCACGAGCTGTTCCCGAAGTCACGACACCCATCATTGTTTTTGCTGACGACGATGTTGACTGGCCTCGAAGAACTTTGCAGTGGCTCCTTGCACCTTTCGAGCAGCCACAGTATGGTGGCGTTGTTACATGCCAACGCCTTAGACGTGCGGAGAATCCTAGCTGCTCTCAAAGGGTTTGGAACTTCTTGGGCGCGTTGTACCTTGAGCGACGCAACTTTGATTGTGCAGCTATGACGAGAGTTGATGGGGGCATGCCATGCATCTCCGGCAGAACTGTTGCATACCGTACAGAAATTCTAAAGGATCCGGCCTTCACTAGTGGCTTCACGGACGAGAGGTGGTGGTTCGACCAGTATCAGCTAAATGCTGATGATGACAACTTTATCACCCGCTGGCTGCTTACCCATGGCTGGCAAAATTACATGCAATATCATCCTGAGTGTGAAGTTCAAACTACCTTGGAAGACAACTCCAATTTCCTGAAGCAGTGTCTCCGCTGGGCACGAAGTAACTGGCGCAGCAATATTACTAGCCTCATCAATGAGCGCTACGTGTGGAGGTAAGTTTACTAAAACACAAGTGCGGTCGAATCTTGGGCTAACCAGCATATCAGGCAACAGCCTTGGAGCACATATGCCGTCCAGCTTACCACACTTTCACCGCCAGCACTTATCGGCGACGCTACACTGTGGTGGTTTCTCATCTACGGTACCTGGTCATGGTCGACGGGTGATAGATGGAATGCATATTACGCCCTGGCAGCATGGATGACGTTCTCCAAATTCATCAAGCTCATCGGCCACTTTATAAGATATCCTGTTGACATCTTTCTCTGGCCGATCTCGGTCTTGTTTGGGTGGTATCATGGTGTCATTAAATGGCATGCAATGTCAACATTGAACGAGGTAAGTCTTCACTTGCACATTAAATAGAACTTTCCGTTAACAAGCAATAGACGACATGGGGATCTCGAGCAGGAGCCGACGCCTCTGACTCCGAGAGAATGGTCAAGCAGACACAAAAGTACAACGGACAACAGCACTACACCAACGAGAAAGTATTCTTCGAGAAGATGCCTCTTACTCACGACTTTACGAATACACAGGCTGCGGCAGCCTAAATCGATTCTGGCATGGCGTTTGGGATGGGGCCCAAACTTGGGATTATCTGACATTTAGGCTCTGCATCTTCGATTTCTGTGCATACAGCTGTTTCGCAACAAAAGCGACTTTGTCCTCAGGCCGGCATTCTGTTTACGAAAAGCACTTCAGCAAGCTTCAAAGGGTGGATTCTCGTGATTTTCAGTACGGCTTGATCTGAGCCTTCGCGCTACAGGCCAAAGGCGGTCAGTATCTTTGAATAGACCATCTCGGCCCATGGAGCACCAAAGGAGGCTAAAGGTCCTCGTGGTGAAGTCCATATATGTAATAATTGGCGGGTTGGTGGCTACTTGTTTTCACGTTTCACGATTGACGATGGCGCTCTGGGAAGAATGAGTGGGGCATCTTCGGAATCAAGGCGATCGACATTGCCATACGCAGCGCAGATACATGTCAATACTGTTGATGCAAAAAGCTCACTCTAATCACATCCTCGTTTTCATCAGCAATGCGTAGCTTCCCTCACTAGGATCGATGGACTCTTTCGCAACGCGTCTGTGGCTGTGGCTCGTCGCCAATCGCATGGTCCAAGACAGCCACGGGTAGCACAACTTCGTCCTTTACAGTAGGGCCTTGGTGGTCAGAAAGCAAGCCTTAAGGTGTGGTTGCACAGCAGCAGGTGCCACAAATGCTTTAAGAGTGTTTGATTCAACGAGCAGGGATACCAGCCGTCTCCCTGACTCTTGCAGGCCTTGCAGAGCGAAGCGCCACCCAGTCCTCCGATTAGTGGAGATATCTCCTGCCATCCAGCCTCCTTGGCAGCATTTTCCTCGATGATCGACGCAACGCGCATCTCACCTTCCTTTCGAGTCCTGTACATGCATAGCTTAACCACATCTCACGCCACCCGCGAAGATTCGAGGTCGTCTTCTTTCCTTGTCCCTCGATTTACTCCCATGCTTTCATTGAAGTAAGCAGTAAGCTACATGAGGTAAGAGTACAACAAGCGTATAGGAACTTCACGCGTCCGCACCACTGATTTAGTGAGAAGTCAACCTCTTGCTGGCTCCTTCAAAATGCATGGACTTCCTCTGTTAGACGAGGTGGATGATCCTACGAGCTCGCGTGCGTGGGTCATTGGTGCAAAGAGAATAACCGCCGATAGTAGTCCAAATTACCTCGAGCATGTCACACAACCTCCCGGAGCGGGCCTTCCTTTTCCGCGCCATCCCGCGCCGACCTACACGAGGTGCCATATGAGACAGGATACGCTTCGCGAAAGACGTAGCTCACGAATTATGGGCCGTTAGACAGGCCAGGCACGATCATCGTTTCCGAAATGGTGGTCTTAGACAAGCAGCCGAGACCTGGCTGAACTACACCCGCATTTGCCAGCTCTTCTAAACTTACCAGGTACGCGACGGTGGGAGAAGCCCAGAACTGCCGATCATCTTGGTGACGAGATTGCTGTCCCCAAACACGCAAGCACGTTGCTCCTGCCGCCCTTCTCGGCTGCTCAGTCTTGGTTGCAAGGCCGTTGTGACAAAGTTCAGTTGACCTGCATCAAGATCCTGCCGCTAGAGCGTGATGCACCAGTGGTTGACAGGTAGCTCTCGCCCGCAATGCCTTGATCCCATCTCTTCCAAGTAGCTAAGCGAAGCTCTTTTCACCTTCCTGGGGAGACGTGGCTAAGTTCAGGTTGACCACCTCTGCTTACTTGCTCTTTCACTACCTTGTCCCTTCAGCACTTCTTGAAGTCGCGATCGCAAAATCTTGGCCCAATCATTACATACCATTGTCGACGTCCTCAGGAAATGCAGCAAGCGTGCTGACGATTACTTAGAGCTCTGATGAACATGCGTTGTCCAGTTCCATCTTCGCAACGTGAATACTGTAACATCCTCACAGGCATCCATGCGCGATCCACCAAGAGATCCGTCATGCTTTTTGGTCTGTTTACTGGTCCGACATCATAAAACCAAGTGTTAGCATCCCTTGTGAATCTCGTCCTCAGAAGGCTAGCTCAAAAGCAATGCGATAGCAGCTCTCACGGAGAGCGGCGTACGAAAGCATAGGTTGTGGAGCTGCGACTTACCCTGCTGCATTTCCACCTGAAGCACTCACGACCAGGAAAACTGTGTCTCTGTTTGCTCGATAGTGACTTGAGGACGTTGTCTATCTTGTCAGAATGTTCTCTAACACCACAGTGACCTCTTCTCGGTGCCTGGATAATATCAGTTGGTGAAGTGCTGCTGCGAAAGCTAGCAAATACATCAACCAATCAGGGCCAACTTTGCCGATCTTCGGTGTCATCGCCGAACCGAAATTTAGCTGAGAGCTTGACTCTCGAGCTGATGGCACGACAAGGTGACTAATGCGCCGCAGTAGCATCCGACCCCTATGGATGCTAGATTTGTAAAGCATTCTTCACATGAAACGCAAAGCCTGTCGGACAATGGCCACGATGTCATCTCGAATGTCCTTGACTCCCAACTTGATGCTGATAATACAGCTCTTGCCGTGTCTTCGTTGATGTAATCGCACTTCATCAGGACCAGCTCACCGACTGAACCTTGCCATCAACATCATTACGTCATCATGGACGACGACCAGCTAGAGCGCCTGGCCAGCAACAACCCGGCCATGACCATGCCAGCCAGCTCTGCTCTGCCGTTGACAATGTCCCGGTCCAGGCGGCAGCGAAGCGGCACCGAGGACCGACCACCAGTTGACGACAGCTCGGAGGATCACATCTCGGATCCAGCGCTCAATATCACGACGACCTCCTCAAACTCGTATCAGCCTGAATCCAAATACGACAAAGGATGGAGACGAATCGTCCGAAACTTCTCGCCCGCCTGGTTCACGCCGACCATGGGCACCGGTATTGTGTCTCTCCTCCTGATCGCCATTCCATTTCAAGCAGACTGGCTCTACTGGCTCTCCGTAATGTTCTTCGTCCTGAACCTCATTCTGTTCACACTTGCGTCAATCATATCAACACTGCGCTACACGCTCTACCCCGAGATATGGACAGTCATGATCCACGACCCAAACAACAGCCTCTTCCTCGCCACAGCCCCAATGGGCTTTGCAACGCTCATCCAATCCTTCATCGTCCTCTGCTGTCCGTATTGGGGTCCTTGGGCAACAACTCTAGCCTGGATCCTTTGGATGATAGACAGTGTAGCCTCGTTCGCCGTCACAGTCTCCCTGAGCTTCATCCTCATCTCCCAGACCTACCTACAGTCGCTCGACCGCATCACGGCGGTCCAGCTCCTCCCCATCGCAGCAACAATCGTGGCAAGCGGCGCAGGCGCCAAAGTAGCCCACGCTCTTATCCACTACACCTCCCCGGCGCGCCCCGACGCCGCACTCGGCACCCTTCTGACGTCCTACGTGATGTGGGGCATGTCTACCCCCTTCGCCCTCGTAATTCTAGTCATCTATTACCAGCGCCTAGCGGTCCACAAACTCCCTCCACGCGAGATCATAGTGTCCTCCTTCCTCCCGCTCGGTCCGCTGGGCATGGGCGGCTACACGATCATGTACCTAGGCGCCCAAGCGCGGGATATCCTCCCTCTTGTCCCGCCATTCCTAAGCCACGTCGCCATGGCGGCAGACATGCTCTACATCCTCGGCATCTTCACCGCGCTGATAATGTGGGCTTTCGGCACGGTCTGGTTCGTGCACGCGCTCGCCGCCATCTACAGCTGCGGGCGGTTCCCCTTCAACATGGGCTGGTGGGGGTTCACTTTCCCGTTGGGTGTTTTTGCCGTCAGCACTATACAGCTGGGCGTTGAGTTTCCGAGTTTATTCTTCCGCGTGCTTGGGACGGTGTTTAGCGTTATGGTGATTGGGCTTTGGGTTGTGGTTTTTTGTGGGACGGTGAGGGGCGCGGTGAAGGGGTATTTGTTTTATGCGCCTTGTTTGAAGAATTTGCCGGGCGAGGCGAGGCATGGGGCTTGTGTGAAGAAGGAGAATGGGGGAGAGGGGGTGGGGATGAAGATAGCGAGTGAGGGGGAGGGGGAGGGGGATCTGGAAAAGGGGGTGTGATACTAGTAGTGGGATCCTCGAGATAGAGATTGTAGACTGTACATACGCGAGTATCTGACGGATATTGGTGTTAAGCCATAAGCCAATCAATACATCACGGTTGACCTGGCGAGAAGTGCAGTGCAGTGCAGGGCCGTTGCTTCGTCTTCCCTTCTGTAAAGATGTCCTATCACGTGGAGTGTGTCGATGAGACCGATCTTCTTCTCGCGTTCACGGGCTAGTACAGCGGCGAGACAACCGCTTTCGGTGGCGTGGTGTGGCGTGGCATAGCTAGTCACCGGGCATAGGAGAGCTTAGCTTAGCTTAGCTTACTCAGTAACACAACGTGGTAACGCCGCCGAGCACAGCATTGCCACTTCGACCAACCCTTCCCCGTGTATGTCATCGGCCTTTCCGAGTTTGTCTAGGTTCAGCGAGTGATTCTATGTATTCGTTCTGGGAAGGCGTTGGATGTGCTATGCCATGCTTGGATGTTCCGGGACGCCCAAAGGTATGGGTCGGGGAATAGAGGCATTGTACGAGCAGCTGCGACCGGAGGGTCCGTGTTGCTTGTGGACGGGCTGGAGTGGGGGGTTGTAGAGGTGTACATCAGTGGCGTGTACGCCGGATGGATGTGCCTGGATTGATCGGTTGATGGTAGTCACTATATTCTCTACTGCTGTGTCAAGGGGACGGATCAGTGGGACTTGGGACTTGGGACTTGGGACATCATTGAAGAACTACCAAGGACTGTTAAAGTTACTCAGGCCCGCCAATCAACACCTTGATACCCTTTCCATCCCTTATATCCTCAAAGGCCTGTAATGCATCTTGGAAGCTCACCTTCTTGCTGATCACATCCTTCGCCTTAACAGCCCCGTTGCTGACAAGATTCAACGCGGTCTGGTAGTCACCCTGGCTGTATCTGAATGAACCTGAGATCTTCAATTCTTTTGTGCACGCAGCCATGATTGGGAACGTGCACTCGTCCCGACCCATGCCACCTTGCACATACGAGCCACCCTTTCGCAGCACGTGGATGGCTGCTTGTATCGAAGGCTCGGCGCCGGAGGCATCGATGGCGACGTCTGCGCCCTCGCCCAGGTCGTTCTCTTTTATGATGTTGGCTGCATTCTCCTGGGCTGATATCTTCTGCGAGACATAAGTGGTAGTGATAGGTTCTACGAATTTCTTGATGAATTTGAGTCGCTCCTCGTTGATGTCGACTGACACGATCTTGCTTGCACCTAGCGATTTGGCAACGGCTGCACATAGAATGCCGACAGGACCTGCGCCAAAGACAACAACTGTGTTGCCGTGCTTGATGTTGCTTTGTCTCGTGATGTGCACGGCTACGGCCAGCGGTTCAAGCAGCGCCCCTTCCTCCAAACTGACATGTTCTGGAAGCTTGTAACAGAAGTCTTCGGGCAAGACATAGTATTTCGCTAGTGTTCCATCATAGGGTGGTGTAGCTGCAAAGGCCATGTCCTGACACAGGTTGTAGAAGCCTTCCTTGCATCTGACGCAGCGGCGGCAGGGAACGCCTGGTTCCATAGCCACACGGTCGCCTTTTGCCAGGGACTTGACGGAGGAACCTATCTCTAGCACCGTACCTGCGCAGATGTTAGTAGCCACGAAGTTGAGGACAACCATTGGACTGTACTAACCTGAAGACTCATGGCCCAAAACCATCGGGTCCTTGACGACGTAATCCCCAATCTTGCCATGCTGCCAGTAGTGAATATCACTCCCACAGATGCCGGTAAAGTTGACTTGTAGGAGGACATCGTAAGGATCTTTGAGCTCAGGTACGGGCCGGTCTTCGTAGATAATGTTCTTGGGTCCTGAGAGAATGAAGGAGTTGTTCTATGGAGAGTCAGTACCAGCCCATGGAGCTTAGAGCTCTTGAAAGTGCTGACCTTGGTCTCTGTTTGTGTCGCCATCTTGTCTGGATGTTGCGGTGGACGTGGTAAGTGTGAAATTGAGCTCGAACTTCGCAGACACTTCAGTGCGAAATTGATGTCACTTTTGTTTTGTACGTAGATGCGCCCCGCGAACGTGTTCCGAAGCATGTGGTGCATACGCAATTTAGCCTGAACAGGCCTCCGGAGGAGGAGCGTTCTCCCCGAAGCACGAGTCCCCGCAGGCGGGAATCGTAGCTCCAAAAAGGGTAGGCCGGCCGCCCACTATGATTATTTACCGGCCTCCATCTGAACAATCTTGTCGCAATTCAGCAAGCAGTATGGATCGTAAGCTTGCTTTAGCTGTACCACTGTCAGTAAATGCTTTGGCGTACTTGACGAGTCTTCGACTTACTTTTCTCATCGCATTGATAGTATCATCTCCGAGTTCGTCGATCAGGTTGCCTCTCTTCTTGATTCCGACACCATGTTCACCAGTGATGGTGCCATCCATTTCGATTGCCCGGTTAACCATGAAATGTACAACATCTTCAGCGGTCTTCTTCTCAGCGTCGTTGTAAAGCAAAATGGTGTGGAAGTTACCATCACCAACGTGGCCAACAATTCCTCCTAACAAACCACTCTCGACAAGTTTGTCCTTGGTTTCCTGAATGATGTCGGGAAGGTCACTGATTGGGACCGCCACATCGGTTGTCCAGACGTGATCACTTTCATCCCGACGCTTGGCCATAACGCTCCAAAGAGCTTCCTTCCGCGCAGACCAGAGCTCCTGCGCCTCTTCTTCGTCGCGTGCAAACTCGAATTTCCTGTTGCGAGATTCTTTCGCCAGCTTCTGCACGACGCTGATCTGATCTTTGACGCCATTCTTAGTCCCTGCGAACTTGAAGAAGAGGGTAGCAGCTTCGTCCCATTTTCTGGCTGTCGTACCGCTGTCATTGATGCAGCGCATCTGCACATCGTCGAGTATTTCCATGCCATTGACTTGAATACCCGAACCGACCACTTTTGAGACACACTGAGCAGCGTCATGTATAGTTGGGAAGGTCGCGACGGCCACGGATTGGTTCGCAGGGAGGATGGTAACCTTGAGAATGGCCTCAGTGCAGATGCCCAGCGTGCCTTCGCTGCCAATGAACATCTGAGTGAGGTTGTACCCAGCACTCGACTTCCGTGGACGTCTCCTTGTCTTGACGATTGTACCATCAGCCATAACAACGGTGAGAGACACGACCCACTCTCGCATTGTACCAAATCGGAAAGCGTTCGTGCCCGAGCAGCCAGTTCCAATCATGCCGCCGATTTTGGCACCTGGACCTGGGTCTGGAGGGAAGAACATGTTGTGCTCCGCCAAGTGCTCGTTGAGGTCTTCCCAACCAATTGCGGGCTGAACAACGATATCCAGATCTTTCGGGTGGAAATCGAGTATCTTGTCCATTCGACCCATATCTATGCAGATGCCGCCTCGAGTGGGTGCAAAATGACCTTCCAAGCTCGTGCCGCCAGACAGCGCCGTGACAGGGATCTTTCTCTTATGACACACCTTCATGATCTTGGACACTTCCTCGGTGGAGTTGGGATAGACGATGGCAAAGGGGACCTCGGACGGCTTCGTGGTGTAGGATGACCATTCCGAACCAGAGTGTGCTTTGCAGTCATCATCGCTCGTGGAGACGTTTTCTTTGCCGACGATCTGACAGAAGTCAACCCAAGCAGCCTGTAGCGTTGTTGGGCGAGCATCGAGTTGAGGACGTTGAGCCTGGGCAAGAGAAGTGGTAGATTCGGGGGCGAGGTCTTTCGGCGCACTTTTTCCAAGCCAATATGCCCCTGCGGCAATTGCTCCGCTAACTACCACACGGTCAGTAACCACCTGTAACCAGCCAGCACGAAGTACCTACGTAGGATGTAGGCAACGGTGGCGCCGAACCTGCCCGTGTCTGTGACATCTCGGATGGCGGCGAAACGATCGCTGTCGGCTCGCTCGCGCTGTATGCGGTCGAAGGTGCTTTGGTAGAGCGACAATCGGAAGCTGACTGGGTCTTCGTCTTTGTTAGGCTTCTTCTCATCTAAGCAGCACCGCGACGTGTGGAAGTTTCGTGATACAACTGCAGGCTGAAGAAGTCCCCGATGAAGCACAGACTCGCTGGGCCGAATCGTCGCCTGTGCCAGGCGGAACACGCACTTAAAGCTCGCCATGGTCAGGAAAAGAAACGAAAAACGATGTATAAACACTTCATACCATTCTACGGCTAGCGAAAGACGACCCTATGGAGGCACCCGAAGCTTTAAGTCGGGCTCGGTACGGGCTGATGGGACATCCGAGGAGTGTGGAGACGGGGTGAACTGCGGAGTGCGGCAAGCGTCCACTCGCTTGGCTACGCCTTCACCTTCATCATCCTTATGTTGAAACGTATTGCTCACGCCACGAATGCTCGCCGAGCATCAGATAGCCTGTCATTTGCATGATAAGCCTGCAGAGCAGATTTGATCGCACTTGCCACCGTGCTCGTCGCGCAGAAGAGCATGAGCATTGCAAGCACAGCACCTCACCGCGTCCGGCTCCTACAAGCTTCATCCAAACTTGATTGACACAACCAGCAGATGGTTGATCAAATTCCTCGACCCGTCGCCCTCTCTGAGGTCGTAAGAGCACACCAACCACAGTGGCCGGCTGCTTGTCATGTCGACCAAAGTCCAGCGGATTGTTAGCTCTTTAAGCACACGCCGAAGCCTGAAGCGTATGCTGTCCATTGGTGTATATGCCTTTTCAAAGTGGTCACTAAGGATGAGCAGATAGCAAGCTTACAGAAGCAATAGAAGTGATTTGTTGTCTATTCATGTGGTGAAATACGACCTATGGATCGACGTCACGACGTCTCGCAATCGCGCTGTTGCTTCGTTCTATCGTTCCTGCTCTCACTGCTGACCAAAAGTGCATTCGACGCTCTCTCAAGTGACACTGTTGCCAATCTTACTGGTAGCAAAGACCTGTACACCAATTGAGTTCTCTTCACATATGAACACCCAACATTCAGGATGAATCGTGCATCAGATCGACTAATGTATTCATAAAGGACAGCATCAGATCCAAAACCGCGCATATCTTTTAGCCTGTCCTGACATCTGAACCACCTCACGATGGCCCCAAAACGGAAGTTCGCTCAAAAGGAGAAAGTCTACAAGAAGGAGGAACGACCAAGCTTCACACCAAGTGAGCAAGAGATCCTCGATCGATTGCCTCCGCCTGGTGTACTAACGAGAAAAGGCATCTCGATGAGCCACAATCTTCCAACTTACTTGGTCTATGTCGTTCTCCACGCATCCTTCCGAAAGCCTCCACAAGTCATTATTCGAAAAAGCTACGAATCGCAATTCGAAGCCCTCAACGCCTTTAGTCGCGAATACCTCTCGTGGCTCTCAGGCGACGACAAGACCGGCCTCTTTCAACGAAACCACACAGACCAGCAACTGACTAGCAGCTACCTCTCCAATATCATGGAGATGACCAAGAAAAAGGACGCAGCTCCTGAAGAGAACCCCTTAGGGTCACAGTTTACGTATGGTGGTCGAGGAAAGGTTGAATATACCTTGGGACAGAGGGACGATGTTAACTTCGAGGATGATAGCCATTGGAAGAGAAGATGTGTCATTGTATGTGAGGAGATCAACTACGAGAAGATGTGAATGACAACGATGATGAACGTGACCTGACGAGGTTTCTTGGCTTTTATGGGTTGGAAGAGCTTGTCCAAGGTGTCCAAGCGACTGAGCTATGACGTTACAGCAAACAGGAACGATCTGAAGACGACAGTGCTACGGATAGGGCATGCTTCATAAGTACTGCCGTGATCAGAGTGCGCACTAGTGGGCTGTCTACCTTGCCTGACGGGCTAAACCAGTCTCTCGCTTGTTCTTCCTTAATTCCTACTGCCGTGCTAATGACAGCTGCTACCAGCAATCCCGAGAGCAAGACAAGTTGTTCGCAGATAGTGTCCGCGAGATCCCGTCTCGGCTGAGGTTACAGCAAAGAGAGCGAGTGTCCCGGTGGCCTTGGTGGAACAGCAGCTAAAATCGGTAACCTTGCTTTCGACCGTCACCCGGTCCTTGACAGGCACGTTCGTTGGGCATGGATATGATGGGTCGTCTCAAGGAGGAATGACGCCGAAAAGGAGGAGTTGTCGTGTTATGTTCTGATTCAAGGGGTGCGAAACGTGGTCTTGACCACACTAGCCGCTACAACCAGTGCGTCGGCCATGTTTCGTGGCTTTGTTATTAATTTCTCTGACATGCCTTAACTTCAATCATATGTACTAGGTACCTAGGTATGTATCATGCAGATCTTCGGAAGCATACACGGATCGTTCTTCGGCGAAGTAGGACCCCACTATCCGCAGCTATGGTTGTCCACGCGGGTTCCTGACGCAACCAGCAGCGCCGCATCCCTTTCTGATTGTCGACTATATCGAAGAGTTTCTCTCTTCATATATGTGGGCAGAAACCAAAAGCTACTGCCGACTTCACTTGCTGTCGCGCCCGACTTACACAGTATTCAAGTGCCACACTGACCAAAAAGCTATCGGAATACAATCACGGCCTGTGCTTCAACGACTGTGATTCTGGACGCGGCTATCATCACAACCAGCTCTGCTGCTTATTCGCTACCGGCTACTACTTCACTGGTTGGCTTTATATCAGCACTTCAGTACCTCGAGACGCGCCATGGTCCCGCATCCCGACCGTGCCTATTCACTGCTGGACCTTCCACTGGAGATACTCGACCTCATAACTTTGACCATCTACCAAGATGGCAGTGAGTCTGCTTGCTCCTTGAAGCCGCTGTCATGCACATGTAAAAATCTCCGGCGGGTAGTCATCCCATTACTTTTCCAGACGAGAACAGCGTTATGCTTGAGGACTGCCTCACAGCAAGATGACAGCCTGTATTACACGGATGCCGCGATGATGTGCCATGCCGAACATATCAGCGAACTGCGCGTGGTAGCCAGGCGCAGTTCGACCCGTATCAGAGAACGAACGCACTACAATCTTCATAAGTTTCTCGATGTCGTTAAGAGGATGACTAAACTCCGCACTATCAGGTCAGTCAAAACTCAACCCTAATATGATACAGTCTCGGCTGTCCTGGGGTCACCAACTATACATATATCTCCCCTAATTTGCTTTGGCACACTTGAGCTACATGGTTCTCGCTCGACAAATTTCTCACTCACTGGAGGAACGTGGCCGCGCATAGTCCTGAGATGGCAGAGTGCTGACTACGCTCCAGATTCGAAGCTTCCTACGTCTTATGCGCTGCAATTGTTGGCGTACTTACAAACCAGAAACTGGACATTATCTTCGATTCTCGGTTCTTAACAGACTTGGCGTGGCGCACGCCGCTTCATCGTGACAAGTGGACTTGGAGTCTGGCCCTTTGCGATGATCTAGACTATTGGAGAACTGCGTCATGGATACCGAGAGTCAAATTTAAGGCTTTGAACTTGGTCTCACCCTTACCTGGCAAAGCATCCGATTATGTCCAGCTTCTCAGCAGCTTAAGGGGATCTAGGTTACTGGAAGAGCTACACCTTTCGGAGACTGTCCTTGACAATGGGCCCTGGAGTCACCTTCAATCACACGCTCAACAGTGCTCACTGCTCGTAACAACACTCCCTAGCCTTCGTCGACTGCGTGTGGGAGGTTCACAGCTCACCAAAGAGATCTTGGAGAGAGTGTCGAGCATAACCACATTGGAAGACCTAAGCATTTACAGCGGCTATCGAGCAGCATTTCATCCCGCATGTTCGGATGATTCCCTTGTGCCAAACAATACTGAGGAAATGCCCTGGATCCGGCTTCCCAGTCTGAGAAGCCTTGATATTCGTTTCATCTGTCGGCATTTCACTATTCAGCAACTCGTCCCACCAGGTTTGCGCGCTCTTCGCATCGAGTTCTACGGCGGGAATGAGCATCTCAAACCAGAAGAGCTGACCTGGCTTGCCCAAAAATGTCCACAGATGGAAAGGCTTGAGCTCGATATTGGCGAAATGAACACTATCGGTAGCACTGAGGATGGCCCACCAGTGAACACCGAGGTCAGTCGTAACTTCGCTTGTCTTCAAAGCTTCCGTAGACTCCGTGTACTACGGCTTCTACCATCGTACTGGAACGAAGGTCACCTGCGACCACATCCGCTACCACGACCGAGCTGGTCTGTGGCATTCTTCAGACGCCTTCAGCTGTTGTGTCCCTGCTTACGGACTCTTATCATTTGCATCTCGTTTGGCGAATATCCCTTCGATGTCATAGAGCGAATGTCGATTGAGAGTCGGCCAATCAAGTTTGTGGTCAAAAGCTTCGGAGTACACGACGAGTTGGTAGCGAGATATGGTCATGCAAACATCGCTGAAATGATCCAGATGGTTTATCGCGCTGGTCGCCCGATTGGCTGCCCAAGTATCGTGTCAGTCCCCCAAACGTCTTACTTCGACGACTTGGGAGAAGATTGGATCATTCCTCACCAAGAGACTCGCGCCTCCAAGTCCTGGAGCTATCATGATCATCAAGACGTAGGCTTGAGCTTAATCGATGATCTGGATCACGCTCAGAGACAAATCGAGAAGGCTCTTTAAGCACATATCATGCTACCTGATAACCCGTAGAAACAAAACTGCAACATTTTCGGAAGCTGTCAGCTAGCACCAGATTGCTCGATCAAGGTGCAGGGGAGCTGCGAGCACTGCAGATGGTTCGATGTCATGTTATCTCTCATCTTCTGAGCTATAGATTGGCATTTGGTAGGTACCTATAGGTATCTACCACTTGCTGCCCCTGACAATCTGAAATACGGTAGACTGGAGGCAAGGTACAGTGCAACTTCTGGTCTTGCTCTTGACCCTGGAAATTGGTAGCAAATTTGTGTGGCAGGTCGACTCTGACCTCGTTCTTTTCGTGTCCAACACCTTATCAAACAACGTCTTGAAGCTACGTGGACATCCCACAAGTTATATCTGGATCTTGCGTACTGGTTGACCACCTACGACTGTAAGGGTTGGGAACGATCAAAGTCGCATCTCCTTCCCCTCTAGCGTCATTCATCTGTTGAGCTAGATGCACAAATGCCCTCTTTCAGCGTGATATACCGCCGATTCACCTAGAAATTGGCGGCAAGCGCGATGAAATCTTCGTTCCAGTTGCTGTGGACGCTATGCTCGGTCACCGTGTTCCGAAGCAATGTCGTAGCAAGAATGGAAGCGGTGATGGGGATGCAGCACCCGCTGGCTTCTGTGGGAGACACATACCCATCTTGGGCTTTGAAGAGTCCAGGTGATGAGCAACCCAACATCATCTTCATCCTGACCGACGATCAGGACCTCCACATGTCTTCGCTTGAATACATGCCGCACCTCCAAGAACACCTTGTCCGAAAAGGTACAACGTTCACCAACCACTACTGTACTGTCGCTTTGTGTTGTCCCAGTAGGGTCAGCTTGTGGACAGGAAAGCACGCCCACAACACAAATGTGACAGACATCAACCCGCCTCACGGTAGGTGCTAAATTCTCAAAACCCTCCAACAAAGCGTGAAGAGTGCTACGAGCTGACTGCTGCAGGTGGGTACCCGAAATTCGTATCGCAGGGCTTCAACGACGACTACTTCCCACTTTGGATGCAAGATGCAGGCTACGATACCTACTATGTTGGGAAACTCTTCAATGCTCAGAGTACTTCCAATTTCAACAAGCCGTACCCGCGAGGCTGGAATGGTTCTGATTTCTTGCTTGATCCATACACGTATGAGTATCTAAATGCTACTATGCAACGTAATAAGGAACGGTGGGAAGTAGACGCGATACATGAAGAGCCTCGAAGCTACGAAGGTCATTACGCAACTGATGTTTTGGCAGAGAAATCTTTGGGCTTCCTTGACGAAGCTATCACACAACGAAAGGGGGCGGGTCGCCCCTTCTTCCTTACCATCGCGCCTACAGCGCCTCACAGCAACGTGCATATCAACATTGACCTTTCGCATGGCGGCGGAAAGTATACCGAAACCACAGCCGTTCAGTCACCACCTGTACCAGCCAAGCGGCACGAACACCTGTTTCAGGACGTTATCGTCCCTCGGACGCCCGACTTCAATCCAGATCAACAGAAGCCAGTTGCGTGGCTGAAGACGTTACCCAAGCAGAATCAAACCAACGTCGACAGCAATGACCATTGGTATCGTCAGCGCCTTCGAGCTCTTCAAGCAGTCGACGAAATGATTTCACCTATTATTGAGCGACTACAAGGGGCAGGAATGTTGGACGAGACTTACATCGTCTTCTCGAGTGACAATGGCTACCATATCGGCCAACATCGGTTGCAGCCAGGAAAGCAGTGCGCATACGAGACTGACATCAACGTGCCGATGGTTGTGCGAGGGCCTGGTATCGGGCATGACGAATCGACAGACCTTGTCAGCTCACACGTCGATCTCGCGCCAACGTTCCTTCAGCTTGCCGGCATTGATGTGAAGGAAAAAGGGTTACAGTACGGGCTGGACGGTGCAAGCATCCCACTTCTCGCTCTCTCCAAGATCTCTGGTGTAGAAGACCAGGGGCGAGAGTCTGAGACACCTCCAGAAGCCCTGCGAGGCACAGATACATACCCTGAGCAGCCATATGACAAGAAGGACATGAAAACCAAGCATGGGTATTTCCAAGAACATGTTAATGTCGAGATGTGGGGCATCATCATGTCAGAAGGCAAATATGGTCAGGTCCTGTACCCGAACCACACTTACAAAGCCCTAAGAGTGATTGCAGCTGATGGAAGTTACAACTTACTGTACACTGTGTGGTGCACTAATGAGCACGAGCTGTATGACCTCAAACATGACCCGTACGCCCTGCAGAATCTGTATGAAGGCAATGATGGAAGTACAGCTTTTGACATAGATCTGTCTCTGAACGCACAGCACGAGGACAAGGACCAGTACATATCAACTTACGTGGGAGACCGAGTGGCAGAACAAGGCAGGAACCTAACTGTACCGCCAATCATGTCGAACATTCAGGTCCAGCCGCTCATCTACAGGCTTGATGCTTTGCTCATGGTGCTGAAGACTTGCAAAGGTCGACAATGCACGCATCCGTGGGAGCAATTGCATCCAACACGAGACGTGAGCTCTCTTCGAGACGCGCTCGCACCCCATTATGATGACTTCTACGAGCGCGAAGTGGTAAGAGTAGCGTTCGATCAATGCGAGCAGGCCTATGTACTGGAGAGCGAAGGCCCTATATGGGATCCAGGTGCTGCGGACAGTGATGGCAAGGTCAGGGTATGGCCAGAGATGTTGACTTGATATGCGGCTAGAAGCTCTGCAAACTCCGAGCATTAAGCAAGAGAATGTTGTTCGCGCTCATTTAAGCTGGGTTCATTGTAGGTACGTGCTATCATGACAACGAGCAAGGAAGAGCAGCGTGTCTCTTTCGCTGGAGTACAGAGCCACCGCCAAGCTCGGTGACCAGATCGTGGTTATGGGGCACCATCGCCGCTAGACGCGCGCTAAAGCAGGTCCGATCTGGAGGTCGACGCCCTTACATCACCACCTAAGCATCCGCACCATTCGTGTGCTTGTCGACCGGGTGGCAGCTGGAGACACAGCAACTCAAGATGGCGCTCTGTCCTCCCCTGCTCGAGCAGGAATCGTCCTTCTCGAACATCTATGCGCCCTTGCGTTGCATCATTTTCACGAGCGTTGTCCTTGAACTGCAATCGTCCTCGCTATCTGCGAGCCCACCAGACACACCCTATCGTTAAACCCGGCGCTCAGCGTCACTACGCGACAATGCCTCCAAAACGCAAGGCTCAGACAGCCATAGACTCGTTCATCTCTCCGAAGAAGAGTAAGAACGCCGCCTTGCCCTCGATCACCTCTGTAACGCCAGTACCCTCCGCAAATGACAACGAACATCACCCTCATGATGAAAAAGACATATCATTAAACGTTGCGCGTGGCGAAGAGACAGACACAACAGAAGCCCGTCCATCGACCCTCTCCGCATGGCGACGGCGCCGCATCGACACAGGCCCAGGCCGCCCTGAATTCGCAGACAGAACACGCTACCAGGACAGCAAGCTCGCCGAAGAGAACGGGATTATCCTGCGGGACTTCTATCCCCCCCAGATGAGTTTACATCGGGCAAACAAATACGCGACAGGCGAGATCGAGCGGCCAATCACGACGCTCAGCAAGGCGATCACAGAGACACAAGCAGCTAGAGATGCGGTGGACGTCGGGGACGCAGTGATACATTGGTTCAAATCCGACCTCCGACTGCGCGACAACAAGGGACTGAGTTTAGCAGCTGAGAAAGCGCGGGTCAAAGGCGTGCCGTTGATCTGCGTGTATCTTGTTTCACCACAAGATTTCGTGGCGCATCTGACGGCTCCCGTGCGTGTTGATTTTATCTTGAGGAATTTGGCAGATTTGAAGAGACGGCTTGCCGAGCTGGATGTGCCGCTTTATGTTGAGAGTGTCGCGAAGCGGAGGCACGTACCTGGGCGGTTGATCGAGTTGTGCGAAAGCTGGGGTGTGAAGCATGTATTCTGTAATATGGAGTATGAGGTCGATGAATTGAGACGGGAAGCGAAGTTGACGAGGGCATGTCTCGAGCGGGGCATTAGTTTCACAGTTGTACATGATACTTGTGTTGTCGAGCCGGGGAAGTTGACTACCAATGCTGGGGGCCAGATGAGCGTTTACTCGCCGTGGCATAGGAAATGGTGCAAGTATATTGCTGACCACCCGGATTCTTTGAATGAGTATGAAGCACCAGGCACAAACCCGGTAGGGGCGCGAGAGAAATACAAGACGCTATTCGATCAACCAGTTCCTGAAGCACCAGAGGAGAAATCGCTGGGGAAAGACGAGAAGGAACGGTACGAACGCATGTGGCCTGTTGGCGAAGCTGAGGCACATGCCAGATTACAGAAATTCATCCTCGAGAGGATCAAGGCGTATCACACGAATCGCAACCTCCCCGCAGGCGACCACACAAGCAGTCTGAGCGCCCACCTCGCGGCCGGCACACTCGCGGCCAGGACAGTCGTGCGGGAAGCGCTCAACGCCGTGGGCAAGAAGGCTCCCACCGACGACCGCCAAAACGGACACATGATGTGGGTAGGCGAAGTGGCCTGGCGCGATTTCTACAAACACGTCCTCTGCGGCTGGCCATACATCTGCATGTCTGTGGCGTTCAAGCCGGAGTACAATAACATTGAGTGGGAGTATAACGACGAGCACTTCCGTGCATGGGAGGAGGGGCGGACGGGGTATCCGCTTATTGACGCGGCGATGCGGCAGGTGCATCATATGGCGTACATGCATAATCGCGTGCGCATGTGTGTTGCAAGTTTCCTGGCGAAGGATCTGATGATTGATTGGAGGATGGGAGAGCGGTGGTTCATGGAGCATCTGATTGATGGGGATTTTGCGAGTAATAATGGTGGGTGGGGTTTCAGTGCGAGTTGTGGTGTTGATCCGCAGCCTTACTTTAGGATTTTCAATCCGATTTTGCAGAGTGAGAAGTTTGATGAGCAGGGTGATTATATTAGGCGGTGGGTGCCTGAGCTGAGAGAAGTGAAGGGGAAGGCTATACATGATCCTTATGGGCGAGGAGCAGAGGCCATTGCGAGGAAGAATGGGTATCCGAGGATGATTGTGAATCATAAGGAGGCGAGGGAGAGGTGTCTGGCGAGGTATAAGGCTGGGATCGGGAGGAGTACGGCTTGAACAGCACATGCCTATCTTACAGTAAGCTTTTAGATGACAGTGGAGAAGTGCCTTGTGTAAGATCTGACTTTCGCGGCGGAAAGTCACATCCGAGCTTTTTGCAAAGTCTGAGGATATTTCGTGTCCGTGTGGCTCATGAATGTGGGCTTAGGCTTAACGTCATGATAGATGGCAGACCTCGAAGCACAACCCAACTTTCTAGTTGTCGAGTAAAAAATTCAAGGAGATAATACTATATCAAACTTGATATACGAATAGCGGCTAATCGTTAGAGTATAGACTAGAAGTTTTAGATATATGAGCCGTGCGCCTACTATAATATCAAGGGTTGAAGTCTAGTGGTATTCTGAAGTCTGCCATCTATCATGACGCCAAGCCTAAGGCCGGAAAGATTTCTAGATTCGGGACGCCCCTTGGAAAGGGATCAACAATAACGTAAAGTGTCCAGGGCTTCGTATAACTAACAGATACAGTCGCTGTTTGGTTGCTTGCGCCTCGTCAGACAGCCGCGTCATTGAGGCTAACAAACGACTGCGTCTTGAACTGGTAATAATATGTCGTGTGCTCAAAGGTTGGTGTAACTGCACCGTGGAGTACTTTTCCGCGAGTTCTGCATCTAGCTACAGTCATGCCGGGTAATTATCCGGATTATTCGATTTCCTCACCAAAATTGTGCTTAACGGACCCTAATTATCTTAATAACGGCGGCGATAGTGTATATTATAATTAAAATCTTAGGTACTAAATCGGGTATTTTAAGTATATATATACCCCTTATACTATAGTAGGTAGAATAATTAGGTATATAAAGCTGATTTTCCCTTAGCTAAAATGAAAATTATACTTCGAAGCATTCGTTTAGGTGAGGATCTAGAAGTACCGACTTTTATCGCTTTCTAGCTATTTTAGTTTTATAAATATAAAAAAGTTTTCGCGTAATAATCTATTCAGAATTACTTAAATTACTGACATAGCGTAAGAATATATAGAGGTAGCTCCGCGGTTATTAAGATAACTAAGGCCGGTTAAGCACAATTTTAGTGAGAAAATCGAAGAATCCGGATAATTACCCGGCATGACTGTAACGAGTAGGCCACGCATCTCATGGGGCAGTGCGCTTACAAAGGGGTGAAGGGACGCGACAGGCTCGAAGGTTTCGCAGTCAATTTCAGAATTGCTAAGGGTACGTACTCTTTTTTCCTGCGGGACGGGTTAACGGCAACAGGCGAAACATAAGCATGTCGAAGCTTTGGCAAAGTGCAAAGCCCTGATTGCTGTACGTAGCAACAGCCGAAAATTGAGGAAGTGCGACGTGCTAGGCCAATTCTCAGGCGACCACAGGCTTGAGCACACGAGCGATTCTCCACTGTTTCCGGCGCCAAAGCCATCGGAACAGCCACTGACAGCGATCGTTCGACCGCTAAAGAGTGGTGGAGTTGGTTTGGTCTCTCGACTGATGTTTTTCCAAGACACGCGACACTTCTGCTTACGCGGCCTCCAATAAATATACTGAAGCAACAAAAAGGGCCTCGAGAGTTTGCGGGACGTACATGCTTCGGACCACAAGTAATTTCGCTTTGTGCGATATCCACTACAAAGTAGAAGATGAAACGAACCTGAAATGCTTACACTGACTTTCTGATGGAGAATAGAGGCAAGGCACACGACAGCAAAACGCGGATTGGCAGCCATCCCAGTCTCTTGCGTTGCTTATCCGAATATTATTCTAGCAATAATATCGACCACGATCTTAGCTTGATCGGCTATGCATATTGTTGGAGCTCGTCCGAAGTTAGATTAGTCGTGTGAGGTGTCGCGTGCTTGATTGCAACGCAAGCTCATCCTGCACGAAACGCGGCTCCATGACTCAAGTTGTTTGCAAGATCTGGTCCTTCCCAGGTAAGTTCCGCACCGAGTGGATGTTGATGAGATGAATTCAGAGTAAGACCTTCTCTGTTCATGTTCGACTGATCTGCCATCCATTGATATTCGTGTAACATCCGAGCACACGACCACTTGCCATTCCAACACACAGTGGCCTATTGATATCCTCACTTGACACACCTACACAAAACATGCCAGTTGACTTTCGAATATGACACTCCCATCATGGCTGCGAACACTCGCGACCTTCCTCTTCATCCTCAGCACCAACCTCACCACCACCAACGCCGACGCTGATTTCCTCGACGTACGAACCAGCCTTAACAACGACCGCAGCGGCAAAGGTGGTGACCCCAAAGACAAATACTTCCACGAATCCACCTTCCATCCGCACTACGATGGCCGTTTTGCCCAGCAAGAGGTCGACAAGGAAGAACGTCTCCCTCACCTGACAGCCCTCATGCAGACCTTCCTCAGCACAATGACTGACATCGGCGCCGAAACCTGGATCATGCACGGCACCCTGCTAGGCTGGTGGTGGAACCAGAAGATCCTCCCCTGGGACAGCGATATCGATGTCCAGGTATCAGAGAGCACCATCTCCTTCTTAGCAAAATACTACAACATGACCGAGTTCCACTACCTCCTACCAGGTGTGAAGAAGGGAAGAACGTACCTGCTGGAGGTCAACCCTCACTATATCATCCGTGACCAACGCGACAACCTCAACGTCATCGACGCCCGCTGGATCGACACGGAAAACGGCCTGTTCATCGATATCTCAACTGTGCGTCCCGACGAGGCCAGACGGAAAGAGGGCATAGAAGGAGCGCTCATGGTCAAAGACAAACATCTCTACCTTGAGCGCGACATTTTCCCCCTACGAGACTCATATTTTGAGGGTATCCACGTCAAGATCCCATTTGAATACTCCAGGCTGCTGGCGGAGGAGTACGGACAGAAGGCGCTCACCACCACCGTGTTTGAGAAGCATAAATTCAATGATACGAGTAAGATATGGGAGCCACAGACGGGCATCATAGACAATAGGAAGAGACCGGCTAAACTGAAACCCGCGAAGCCGCCGTGAAAGAGCGTGGTCGAAAGGAAAATATAACTTAAGGATAAGCAGGAGCTATACCTCTATGGCGATGCACCTCGCACTGCTAGTGCTCTTCGATGGTCCAGAAGCCCCTTGCATTCGAGGCTCTGAAAAAGACACTACTGCGTCATCCCAGCCTGCTGACGAAGGCAATTTCTCGCACCAATGCGCATGATTCGAACATCCGTGTGTTTGAGCGTATAGGTCTGGCAAATATACCCTGTTTCCTCAGTGTCGTTGCGCAGCAGCTAGTCACGGTCTAGGCTCGATTCCCTGCTCGAGCCTCAGCAACACGATGGCTGTAGAGAACTGGTGCCTGCAAAAAGAGTCGATGCGAGAAAGTGATAAGTTTGACAAGGGACGTTTCCTTTGTCGGACTGGCTCTACTGCAACGCTGTGAGCACGCGTCCACGATTGGCAGAACGATTGCAGGCAGTCTCTTAGCGCGGCGTTGGGCAGTGCCTAGATAGGTGGATGATAGAATAGTTGCGCCGCATCCTCAGGTCCATCTTCATCGCCCGTTTCTTACTCTAGCGGATGTTCCTTCTGTAACTTTACAGGTAGATAGATTAACAGATTCGCCCAAGAGGACTACGCAATGTTCCATATATTCTAACTTACTCATTGTGGATCTGCGTTGCGCTTGAGCTCTTAGTTTCTTGCAGGATTGACCTCAATGAGCTGAACTGTTGCACTCCGCTTATCATACCCATCGGTGCACCCGCGGCGAAGCAATACAGGAACACCTCAGATCACCATCCACATCCTTGGACAGCGACAGCGACAATTTCTCGCGGAGTCTAATGCTGTGCTATGTTATTGTATGGTATGGTTGGGATATAAGCTCTAAGCTATCTAATGCTCGCTGTTCTGTCTCTCTCCGCTGCGCGCGTTCGTGACTTGTCTGCGCCATCTGTCTGGACGACTACACAGCACAGTTGTCTGTCTTCTTTCTAGCTGCAGTGGAGCCTTGCTGTTATAGATAGATGATCGGCTGCCGTCTGAGCAAGGGTCATTCCAACCACCGTTCGCAGTTCTTGTCTGAGCTCTTCTATTTCTCTTCCTCTACTTCCCCCACTCTGCGCAACTTATTTAGCCTAGGCAATACAACCGTGTTCTCTGTGATAGACGCGACGTGACGTGACGTGACGTGACGTCGCTTCACATCCTCACCTCACCTTATCCTCCCAAACCGCGCCAAGAACCTCCTCTCATCGGCCTGCCGTTCCAGCGCCCTCCGCATGGTCCGCGCATACTCCTCCTCCATCTCGCGGCTCCGACTCCGACTCTCACTCCCGCTCCCGCTCCTTGCCCCAGCCCCCTCCCCATTCGCATCCGTATCCTCCAAACTCATCTTCTCCTCGAACGCCTGCACGAGCTCATCGTGCCCCGTCCACTTGACTTTACTAGTCACGACCGCCAGATCCCAGCCCGTCCAGATGAGTAAATCGCCGTCGCCCCTCGTCATACCATCCTGGCCCGTGGCATCAGAGTTAAAGGTCAGAATCTTTCGCGCCACGGCCTCGCCGACCACGGCCCCACCAGTGTGACTGTAAGCGTAGCTGTTGATGTTCCAGCGGCGGGCGAGGCCGCGGGCGTCGCGCTCCACCCAGTGCAGTTTGCCTTCTGTGTCGGAGTAGACGATGCGGGTGCCTTGGGTCGCGACGGAGAGGACTTTGGCGCTGCTGGAGGATTGGCGGTTTTTGTACGAGTAGGGTTCGGTGGTGGATGGGGGTGGTTGGGTGGTGGAGTCTGAGCTGGATGTGGATGATGTGGTCTGTGGTGGTTGGTCTGTGGGCTCGATATCGTTTTGGCGGGAGAGGGTGGGGGCGATGTACTCTTCCTCGGCGCCATAGGAGGGTGAGCTGTCTGATGAGCGGTGGTGTGGGAGTTCGTAGAGCTCGAGGGAGCCGCGGCCGTGGTATTCACCTGCTGCGATGAGCGTTGCTTCTGCTGTTGTATTTGTTGAGGATGCGCCGTGTGGTGGGTGAGCTATTGTTGCTAGAGAGGCCAGTCGGGCTCCTGAATGGATTACTGATTGTAGCTGTGGGAAGGTTCGCTTGTCGTAGAAGAGGATGCTTGGCATTCGACCGGCAACGATGATTTCGTTAGGACCTCGGTGAAGGATGGTTTGTGGTCCGGGCTCGACTGGTGCCCACGCGTCGAGGTCGAATTTCCCGGCTGGTCGCATGTATCGGCTCTGTCGCTCTCGATGTTGTCCTTTTGACCAGTCCTTGCTGTAGTTTGGTAAGAAGATGGTATTCTCTTTCTCCTTTACAAGATCGAGCTTAGAATCGGAATTGTCTGTTCGATGGCTGAGAGAGATGCGTGGGTCGTGCATTTGTAGGCTGAAAGATGTTCCGATCATCAATGGTAGATCCTCGTTAGATTGTTGTGATATAGCAGTGATCTTCCACGCATATTTGCTTTGGGAGACTACGGACATGGTATTGAGATCGACCTCGTTTAGGATGTCGTCCACTGCGACATATGCTTTGTCGCCAGCGTGAGTGACAACAGTGCTATCAACCGCGCTACCTGTGTTGCCTTCTCTTTTGCAAGAAGAGGAACCACTCGTTGAGCAAAGATCATCAAACAGTAGACCCTGTTGGCTCTTGGCACATTCGTGAAGACTCCTGCGTCCACTGGTTGCGGTTCTGACGTCCCATATGCGCAGACTACCATCTTCCATGGGACTGAGTACCTTTCTATCATTGTCAAAAAGTGCCATGCCCCTAATCTCATTTGCGCGAGGATGATCGAGCCATTCTGTGGTCAGAGGGGCATGCCGAGCAATGTATTCAGAGTACCAATCGATGCGCTCCCCAGGATGTGTGCAATCCCACTTTGCGATTGCTTTCGCTCTTCGACTGATATGCGGGCCCGACTCGCCATTTCGTGGCTGAGATAGAGATTGAGATTCGCGAGACTCTGATGTTAGCGATAGGCCGTTGAGCAGGTCTGTCAGAGAGTCACCGTTCGAGAAGGCATGAACAGCGCTAGGTGCTTCTTCGAAACATTTTGATCTCCATATAGAAGCATCCCGAGAAATCTTGAGTAACCGTTTAGACGTCCGTTGTACTGCTAGCAGGTCTGTAGGACTCAGGTAGTCCAGGACCTGGACCCAGATTTCGACAGGAAGTTGAACCATCTTCGATTGATGGGTGTTTGGTTCAGATGGAGAACAAGGCCTTCCAGCGGTCGGTATAATTCAGAATAGTCGTTTCTTAGAAGAAGTACTCTATATCTGCGTATACCTGGCGCGCAATCCGCCAGTTAATGACCCCGGAGGTTTCTAGACATGTGCGATAAAAGAGGAAGTGGCATGAGATCAAGGTAAAGAGCGGTGATAGATCATCATGCAAGCTTCTAGGCAACTCAAGCGGAAGATGCTAGAGAGTACTAAAGTCACTGTCTGGTTGTGAACAACAACTGAGTAAGTGACGGTTGCCTCGCTGCACTCGGGGCACAATCCTTGTCTTCCGGTGGTGGTATCGGGAGACTTGCCAGGCAGAGGTGCGTCACGTGCATCATGGGAATTCAAATTCGAGGAAAGCCAAGGCAGAAAGAGGACGCACGACCTTCGTGCGGGAGATCTACCACACGTTCCATCCCGTGCACCTGGGCACGATTGGGGATGCGCTGGCGGCGATGCGAGACCTCTACGGAATGTTGATAACGCCCAACACGAGCTTGGGTTGAATTGAGTCTGAAGAGCAAGATTCGAGCGTGCTCTCGTCCCAGGCATACCGAGGGTTCAAGTCCCCGAGCACTCCTGCCAGCAAGAAGCAAAATCGTGACGTTGCATTTTTGTGCGGGCAGTTAACTGAGTGGTAAAACAGAGCAAAGAGCAAATAGCAGAACAGCAGAGGCAGACGGCTCGGCAAGGGGACCAGTACAAAGAACCATCGCCGTAACGATCTACAGCACCAAGATCACTAGGTGCCATGTATGCGGCACTGATGCATCCTCAGCCATCGACGTTACATAGGAATCCCCTGCCATGCCGAGTCGCGCGGAGCGTCCATATCAGCCGCTTCCTTCAAAATGTATCGACGCTAGGTTCCACAACCGGAGGCTGGAGGCGTCCATGTGCGGGCGGGCTTGCAGAGCATGTCTCAATCTTCTTTTGAAGATCCTGGCAGACCAGCTAAATCCTGTGGGTCCTTCGTGTGTTATATCAGCTGAGTTACGTCAGCATTCTCGTTTCTACCAAACCTCTTTGAAGAAGCAGGATCTGGATCTCACCCTGAATTAGTCACAACTCAGCAGACCGTGGAAGGTAGTTCCAATAATGGTGGTCTGCACATAATAGATCTAGGGGGTTGGGGTGCGTGAGACAGATTACATCACACCACGTCTGTTATCGTTTTAGCAGCCAGATGGTTAGGGAACTGATGATGGAAGGTAGGTCAAGGAGCGATGCAGTAAGGATCATCTCCGATTCGCCTTTCTCCGGTCGTGGTAGTTCTTTCTGGCTCCATGTAGCCCGTGTTTCAGCGAGGAGATCTGTTGTTCCTCTGAGCCCAGATGCAGGAGCAGAAGTTGCAGAGATAGTGGTCTACAGTGTGACGGGCAAAGCTTCCCTACTGTACACAGAGTTGTGCGGAAGCATCGCAGTGCCGATTTCTGCGTCTGATGCGAAGTATTCACGAACAAGTTCGGTGGGGAATATTTGCTAATGTTATATCTAACTCATCCACTATTGCTGCAGTTCCGAACCCCTCGCGATGGGCGACAACAATGTTGCGGATGCCACGGAGCTCTATGCACAGAAAGAGAGCTATCTCAACAGAAAGGAACATTTTATCGGAAGTGTACGAGGATTTATCCCTGCAGTAGGCTCGCTGCCATCATGCTGTGAGGACACCCCCAGGTGAAGACGGTCATGCTTGATATCATGGACGCCATGGTCATGTTATAGAGAGACTGCTGTATAAACAAACAATTGCTAGATCTCGACGTTTTCACAAACCCCCGAACACATGCTCTTTCTCACCAGGCAATAAGCTTATTCTGTCTCATGCCAAGTTCGCGATGCCCGCCGCGGCAAGCACCACCACACCAGCTACCATAGCGTCTGGAGCTCGATAATGGTTTGCAGCGCCTGTGAATTGCGCAGGGCTTGTTGGTGGAATAGCACTGACCGTTGACGTCGCAGATGCAACCACAGATACTGCTGGAGCCGTCTCGAAGATCGGATTCAGGCTGTACGCAAAAGTCGCCTCGGTTGAGAAAGAGATGGACGTGAAAGGAAGACTACTGGTTGAAGTCGCGCCCTCGAATTGCACTCGATCGGAAGCTGGCGCGTCTGCCTCGAGTTCTGGACGAATGAAGGGGACCAATGGGTTGAGAACGCTGCGAAACTTATCAGCCAAACGGAAGCGAAAGGATTAAATTAAGAGATTGCAACACACCTGTCGATGACGTGTGCTACACCCTCGTACAACAGAATGTTCGGCAGAACGACTTTAGCATTGTTCACAAAGACAGATCCGTCATCTGTAACACTGAACGTCAAATCTCCGCCTTGAACCGTTGCGGCAGTGGTGTTACTGATCGAGGGTGAGAAGATGATGTTGTTCTGAATGACGTGATACTTGAGCACTTCCTGCAGAGTGCTTTGGTTTGCGGCGGCCAGCACAGAACCAATCTCCTCAAGTGCCTGGTCCATGGGTATGAAGACGGTGACGTCTGTAAGAGGGCTCTCAGAAGAGCTAGAGATTTCGATGCCAGAAAAGACGGAGAGATTCGAAGCCACAAGTGCTGCACCGAGACCATTGTACCCGTATCTGGCTAGGAACAATAGCAATGGCGGACCGAAAGACAGAGCCTGGTCGACCTTGTGGATAATGATTCCATCACCGACAGTGATGTCCTATGTGCATAATTAGTCCTTAATGTTTGAACATCATTCTTTTTCACCCAAAACGTACCGCTTCCGTCACCTTCGACACCGTGAACTCGCCAGAAAGCACATTGATATCGTCGCCGTTTTTGATCAAGCCATTGTACTGACCACCGGTGATCGCTGTGAAGGGCTGAATCGTATTCTGCTCACTCGGCTGGACCAAAGTCTGGGCGAAAGTCGGAACCTCTCCTATCTCAGAAGAAGGGTAGTAGCCTTGGAAAACATGATTGCGTAAGAGAGCTGCAACGATCACCGCATCACAATCCTGCAAAGCTACTCCTTCCGGGATATCAAGTTAAGCGAGATCTGCAAAGGCGTCGTTCGTCGGTGCCACGATGGTGATGTTGGAAGCAGCTGATAGCGTGTCTGTCAGGTTTGCTAGAACCACTAAGTCGAGGAGCGTGCTTAGGTCTGGCTGGGACTGGAGCACGCTTGCCAAATCGCCTTGCGCAGTGCAGAGAGCCGCCAGGAAAAGTGTCTGGAGGAGGCCGGCGGAACGCATGTTCGTTGCTGGTAAGGATTGTTTCGGTTTCAGTCGCTTGCTTTGTAGTTAGCTGGAGTCGTTGTCGGGCTGACACGAAGGGCATTGGCACCCATATTTATATCAATGCGAGCCATTCTATAGGGTAGATGTTAAGGTGTCGAATGTCTAGTCAACGAGTAACTATCCCTATGTACGGAGGAATCCTAGGTCAATAAACGATATTGGTAGTCTTGGGTCTGGTGTGGCAAGAGGCGGAGAAATATGCTATGTGCTCCGTCCTTGGCATTTGGGCTGTATTGTAACCACGTGTATCCTCGCTTAGATAGACAGCTGCATCTGAGGGGTCTACCATTCTAGCGAAAGCGAAGAAACAATCCGATCACGCAGATGATTGAGATGAGCAGAATAAGTGTGGCCGTCACCACTTGTCACTTTGTGGGTTAGCAACAACGCATGGTCCGAGGGTACCATCGTTCACCTGTGTGAAGGCTGGTAGTCCACTTCTTCGGTACCTCCACTGCTTGTCGGCTACCGCAGCTCGAGTCTGATGATTGGCCTTGCTGGGTTCCGACATCAATGTATGAACGTTCCTATCTTCAGGGAAAGACGTGTACGCCCATACATCTGGTACGACAAGTTCGACATTGAACTCGCAAAACGTTGCATCTAAGCTGTAGTGCTGGCCACGAGACTGGTCGCAGGTCCAACGAGACTTCCGCTGGAAGCTGCGTCACTTGTCCGCTATTTGCAGAAAATATCACAGCAACAAATCGATAACCTTGACAGGCTTGACACTTCCACCCCAGATCGGGTATCCGTCTCGCAGTCGTGACTTGCCCACGCCAGCAGAGGCATGCTGTCAATTTCACTGCTGAGAACTCCCAAAAAAGGTGGCTGTCACAGAGGACAGATGAATCGTCGCTCTCTCCGGCGACAGATGAAACACTGTGGTCATGACACCCTCTCTGCCGGACTGCGAACATTCACGGTGTCACGATACACATAGCACAAGGAGAAGCGACTCGCTTGGGAGGAGACTTAAGAAACCGTGTCTGCTCCCGTCGTCCTCGACGAGTAATTCAGCGCAGAACAAGGGAAGCAAGCCGCATTCCAAGGAGAAACAGCTTCGTCTCGTAGGTCATTGACAATTTCAGCACCCTTCCCCATCAGATCTGCCAGATCCAGTGAGGCGGAAGAAGAGTGCTTACATGAATCGTGCCAAATACCGTCAATCCAATAAGAGAGCAATCTCATCAAGTTCTTTATGGCATCCACGTTTTGAGACCGGTACAATCGCCGCAGATGTAACCTTCAATCTAGGACGACTAGTTTCCAGCTTCTTCTAGCCAGGCTCGTCCAGTCACGAATCGCAATCCAAGCCAAGCCTTCACGATGCGCAACACCTCCCTGCCAAGATACAACCATAACTCCGATCGCACCATTCGCAATATGTCCTCCGTCCCAGTTACCTCTGTTTTGAGCTACCGCAATGACCTCTATCTCATCTTCGTTGTGGAGCAACGGCATTTGAGACCATGAAACTCGAATACCACGCTCGCCCTGTGTCATGATTGTCTCCCATTCGAAGGCATCGCGGGATCCAGACCGCGTACTCAGTGGGGAGGTCTGCTCGACTTTGAGGGTAGCGCATGCTGTCCAGAAAGCGAGAAGGCGGTAGGATATGTTGAACAGGTCTGGTAGCAGATCATGTTTCGTTACTGCTGTGCATCTTTGGCCCCGTACAGGAATATGTGACCCTTCGGCCAGCAAATCATGCTCTGAATCCTGGTTACCACTTTGCTTCAATCTCTCGGGTTCTGCCTCGTTGCCAACAAAACGATAGAACTCCAGACCAACACGCTGCATATGCAGGTTCTGATTATTCAACTTGCCACTGCCATCACCTACCCAACCAGTCCAAGACCAGCTCGGAAAATCGCCTTGTCTTCTGTTCAGTTTGTGCTCAAACGGATGACCCCATGCAAGCGCCGATTCAAGGTATGCACATGGCAAACCCCAGTAGAACTGCTCGTGTCTCGTGCTCTCGAAGGCTCGAATGATACCGGAAAACGCATTTAGACCATCTCTCTCATTGGTCATAGCTCGGCAGGAGTACTCTTCAAGTAGTGTACGGTAGTAGTGATCGAAGACAGGACCGTCCGTGTTCCAGACCAGATCAAGCTCGCCACCACAGAGAGATGTGCGACGAGGATTGCGTATGATATGTGGGATTTCTCGAAAACTGTCTTCGCAGCAGAAGGTTTCCTCGCATTCCCAAAAGACCTGCTCGTCCGTGAAAACAAGACATCGTGAGGCGAGGAAGCGCTCTTGGAGGGTCCAGGCTCGTGTGTCCCATATAGTTGTACCGAGGTAGGCGCCGCTCCGTCCAGTGCGAAGATCGATACCAACTCCGTCAACAGGGTCGAGGCATTGTACAAGACGGACATCCTGGATCATGAACGGACTGGGCTCTGATTGTCGGGTTCCCGACCTGACTCCAGGAAGCATGGAGTTGGAGTCGACACAGGTTGCGGCTACAATGACAACGGTTGCACGGGCGTAGATCGAGTCCATTCTTGATACGAAACGGGCCTTGTCTTGGTCGTCATCCTGTATGATACACAAAGCGTCCACCCACAGATAGCGTTCGCCCAGGCCAGCAGTAACTCGCAGTGCGTCTTCGACGATGTTCGGCAGGACCATCTGTGTCAGTGAACCTGGTTTGTAGAGGTCTGAGGCATTCGATTTGGATAGACGCAGGGCGCGGACGTGGCCCCAGACATAGCTAAGACAGACCCAGGTATCAACTTTTGAATCGTCCACGAGACACCTTTGGTAAACATCAATCAGACGAGGTGTGATCCTTTCCAGCGTCTTGAAGATGGTAGTGCACTTTTTCCCGTGATGCTCGTCGCAAAGGTGTTTCCACTGCTTAAGTAACCTTAGGTCAGCTGTTAGTAGACGCTGTCGTCCCGTATAGACCTCAGTCTCAGATGTCTGTCCGCCGTTCTGCACACGCTGGACGAAGAAGGTCAAATGTTTTGTGCGTTGAGCTGATCCGTCCTTGCCTGCTGCTGGAATTGAAAGATGGATCCTGATGCGGGTGTGATGACCATATTTACCTGTGCCGATCTTCGAGGTTTTCAGCTCATGCCAGTCTGTTTCGAGTTTGACATCCACACCAGCCCTAGAAAGATCAAGCTGATTGAGGTATGAGGCGGGTCGCTTTCGGAACCATTCTTGAGTTGTGCTGACAATTCGGTCGCAAAAATAGCAGTTTGCGGCACTTGACACGATGGCACTGTATTCACGCGTAATGAAGTATCCATTACTCTCATCCGTGTCGGATTCATGCCATCCCACGTAGCTGAAGTCTAAGAGGCGGCATCGTAGGCAGATCCTGCTGTGATCCCGCTGTTCACCGTCAGAAAGATCAGGCACCACCTGGACTACATCCCCGAGGCTGGACAAAGAGACTGCATCAAGGGAGTCTCTGTTGCTTGAGGCCATGAGTTTTCACCACGAGCAAGACTGACTGAGGACGCCAGAAGGTCGTCTACGCCCTTATGTCGTCCTGCTGGTCGCGATGTAAACCATTACACACGATGCGGTAGTACAATACTTGTAATAGAGTGAACTAGCGGCAGATGTCCGGTCAAGCCATGCGTTGAGGCTTGTCACATCGAGTCATGGAATTGCTTATCGAGGTCAGCTTCCTATTCATACCTCACAAAAAGTTGTGCAGATTCTGTGGTTAGTCTATAGCACCTGCGGAAAGAGTTGTTCGCTTACAGAGGAAGTCCGGAAATCCGCCATGAATCTTGGTTCGGCACAGCTTCCTATGCCGGACACCACCACGCAACACTATTAAGCAACGGGTAGCTGCATCGGGCCATGCTTCGTCTGGACCTCTGATGCACCGTTGTACATCTGGTAAGGCTGATTAAGTCCGGACTCATCGCCCCCGAAAACATTGTTTCTGGTCGTTCGTAACCTGTATCAATATCCCGTATTTCATAGCTCATGACTCATAATCCATAACTCGTTCGCTCAATCCTGTCACATCCTCCCAACCATCTGTTCAGAAGTCTAGACACAACTGTACCGCAGCCCTCTCCAGATCCTCAACCTCCAGGAACCCTCCACCAGCGCCAGCACCGTCTTCGTGCCCATCCTTCTCCTGCCTCTCATACGCACTCCGCATAATCGCCTCCCGCACGAAAACCTCTAAATACTTCGTGACCAGCTCCCTGGCATCGGTGCTTATCTTCGTTTTCTCCGGCTTCTGGAAGTGATGATGCAGCATTTTATGCATCAGCTGTTCTGGAATTGGGGCTTCCGTGTTGGTAGATGTGGTCGTGATTTCAGCCAAGATGATGTCTGGCTCAGGGCTACTGTTCAGATTTGCTCTGCTCCTGTCATGGTTGGTGCGGTCGCTAGAGTTGCCACTGTCGTTCTCTTGACTCGCTTCTGCACCTTCATTGTCGTCTTCGGCTTCAGACGCAGACGCGTCGACTAGGGAGAGCGCGGATCTATGGTTGCGGCTGTCGTCTTCTTCTTCGTCGTCGGATAGTTGTGCTTTCCTCGTGCCCTTGCGGCCGCTGTACTTCGATGTAGCTGTTGCTTGTTTGCGCGCTACCGCTGCATTCTTCTGGTTCTTCCATGATGCTTCTCTACCCTTCATTGACGTTGAGACATTTGTAGACTTTGACTTCTTGGGTCGTGGTGGTGAGAAGGAGGGCCGAGCCCGTTTCGGTGGTGCCATACTCTCTAGAAGCAACACACCTCTGGAGGAAAGGGTTGATGTCCCCAGCCGAGACGTGGCGCATTACACCTGGGGAAGTGGTTCGACGCGACTTCCACCATCCCCGCGGCAAGGGACAGCGCGATCGCACGTGACGTCAACCTTTCGCTTAGGTAAACAGCAGTGAACATCATTTAAAGAACTTTTGATGATGGGAGCGTTGTTAGAAAGCCCATGTAAATTACATTGCTATGAAAATCATAGTGTCCTCACAAAGTCTGTGGAGACTGTCCTCTCCCTAAGCACATATCGCAATCCATACGCCGTGCTATGCTAAACTTCTATATCATAACTCATAAACTCATGTGTCTCATACCATTATGGTGCCAATCCCTTACTCGTAGAGGTCCATACTGTTATCAGCACCATCCTCAAGCTCCAACACCGCATCATCCTCATCAATCATATCATCATCGTCTTCCATCTCCGAATCAATATGATTGGCTTCCACCTCTATCCTGCCGTCTTTCATCCTGACGTACGCTTCTTCACCATCTCTGATCGCACCTCTAAGGATAAGCACAGCAAGACGGTTGAGAATCTCTTTCTCAATGAGTCTTTGTAAAGGTCGAGCACCATACGCGGGCGAATAACCTGCGGCGCCGAGGTAATCCTTGACGTCTTCCGTGGCATCAATGTGTATCTTCTTGTCATTGGCCTCGAGTCGTTTCTGGATCTCATGGAGTCGAAGGTCGACGATTTTCCTGATCTCGCGTCTGCCAAGACGGTTGAAGATAACGGTGGCGCTGATTCTGTTCAGGAACTCCGGCAGAAAGTAGTTTCGCAATGCGTTGTTGACCAACTCTCGTGTGGTTGCATCAATCTTGCCATCCATGTTGGTACTTCTTGACAAATACTCGGCACCAAGGTTGGAAGTCATGATGACAATGCAGTTTCTGGCATCGATCACTCTGCCTTGACCGTCCGTGATACGTCCATCGTCCATAAGCTGAAGCATGACCGTGAGGATTTCCTTGGCTGCCTTCTCGATCTCGTCGAATAGCAAGATTGAGAACGGTCGTCGTCGAAGGGCTTCAGTCAGCTGACCACCCGCATCGTGTCCAACGTATCCTGGTGGTGCACCAATCATCCTTGACAGCGCATGTCTCTCTTGGTACTCGGACATATCGAATCTGATCATTGCTTTTGGATCATCGAACAAGAACTCAGCTAACGCCTTTGTAAGCAAGGTTTTACCAGTTCCAGATGGACCACAGAACAGGAAGCTGGGTGGCTGATTAGGGTTTGCAAGACCTGATCTTTGCAGTCGGATAGCATTTGATACTGCTTGAACAGCCTCTTTCTGACCGACCACCGTGTTCATCAGATTTCGCTCCATATGCAGGATCTTCTCCTTCTCTGAAGCTCGGAGACGATTGACTGGAATGCCGGTTTGCTTGGCAACAATTGAGTTGATCTGCTCCGGTCCCACTGAGTCTCCGGCAGAGACGGTCTCGTCGCCAGTGCGTAGGGCTTCTTCTGCTTCAGCCTCGGCTTTGTCTATCTCGAGCTCTTTGATCCGTGCTAGCACATCCGGGATAGCATAGTACTGCAGATCGGAAGCCGTCTGAATATCGCCAGCTCGCTCAGCCTCGATAGCTTTGTTCTTCAACTGATCGAGCTTCATCTTCGCGTCTTGCAGGTCCCTGGAGCGTTCCTTCTCGCTTTCATAGTGTTCCTTCAGTGGCTTCAGCTCTTCTTTCAAGTTAGCAGCTTCTTTCTTGGCTGTAGCTAGCCTTTCAAGGGAAGCCGGATCGCTTTCTCGGTTTAGTGCATGAATTTCGATATCGAGCTGCCGCAGTCGCCGCTCCATGTTGTCGAGGACTTCTGGCTGCGAATCACGGATGACACGTACGTCGGCTGCAGCTTCATCTATCAGGTCGACGGCAGAGTCTGGCAAGCGTCGCTGAGTGATGTAACGCGCGGCTAGGTTCGCCGCTGCGATGATGGCGCCGTCGAGAATGGTGACACCGTGATGCACTTCGTAGCGTTCCTTCAGACCTCGAAGGATAGAGATAGTCTCTGCAACAGACGGCTCCTTGACCAAGACTTGCTGGAAGCGTCGTTCGAATGCTGCATCCTTCTCAATGTATTTTCGGTACTCGTTCAGCGTTGTGGCACCGATGCAGTGCAGTTGCCCTCTTGCTAGCATTGGCTTGAGCAAGTTGGCAGCATCCATGCCGCCTTCTCCACTTGCGCCGGCTCCCATGAGGAGGTGAATCTCGTCGACGAAGAGAAGTATCATATCTTTGGAATTCTCGATCTCTTTCAGAACACCCTTCATTCTTTCTTCGAATTCACCCCTGTACTTGCTACCAGCGACGAGAGAGCCAACATCAAGGGAGAGCAGTCTGCACTGGGCCAGGTTTGCAGGGACATCGGCGTCGACTATTCGGCGGGCAAGACCTTCGACGACGGTGGTTTTGCCCACACCTGGCTCACCAATGAGGATGGGGTTGTTCTTCGTTCTCCTGGAGAGGATGCGCACGACTCTTCTGATCTCTTCTTCCCGGCCAATGACAGGATCGATCTTGCCTTCTCTTGCCATGGCGGTCATGTCGATGGTAAACTTCTTCAGGTTCTCGTTCTCTTCCTCTGCGTCTGCGGTCTTCGAGTCTACTCGCTTCGTGCCTCGGATCTGTTGGATGGCAGAATCAACGAGCTTAGTGTTTGGGATATTGGACTCGGCAAGAGCACCCTGGATCTTGGGGTCCTGCACTATTGCTAAGATCAAATGGTCGATTGCAATGAAGCTGTCCTTTTGCGTCTTCTGCAGGTCGGCCGCTGAGCGAATAACTTTAGATAGGGCTGGAGACATGGTGACATGATCCGGCGGAGGGTCTTGACTGGGCAAACGTACTAGCTGCTTCTTTAGTGCCCGGTCGAGTAGTTGTGTGTCACCGTGTGCTCGATCGACCACCTGCTTGAACAGGGGCGCCGAAGCATGATTATGGGAAGCATTTGCAACATTTTGCTGGTCTTTGGACTCGTCGGGCGGCGGGTCGAACAGAGCCACTGCTAGATGTACCGGCAATATCTGTGTATGTGCGTATTGTTCTGCGAGGGTTTGAGCATGGCTCAGAGCCTGAGATGCCTTATCAGTAAATTGTAAGCCTGATGCGGCCATTGTCGTGTCGGGTTGTGAAGTGTACTGTGCAGCAAGGTTGCAGGACAACAAAGAGGTAGGTCGGAGTCAATGTAAATAGCTGTCAGACCCGCGACCTGCTCCTTCTGCTCCCTGCTTCTGTGGGTTTGGGTAGCCCAGCAAAGAAGCAGGCGGAAGGCTCGACGAGATGACGTAGATGCTTCGAGAAGCTGGTAGCGCGCTCTGGAACAGCCTAACCGTTGCTGGAAACTACCCGATCGCACCTCACCTGCAATTTGCCTCACTGAAGTCTGCCTCACTGGTCAGGCCATAAGCTACAGTAACAATGAGGCCTTTTGTGTCACACCGCTGTTCAGCCGTTTGAAATATCCTGTGGTATCATCGTACATCGAAATATCACGCGTCTATCTGGCATGGCAGAAGTTGAGTAACGTGACGGAACACTGTGCTGCCCTAACCGAGTAGTTAGAACATGCGACAGACCTGGTAGATCGTATGGGCCGGTTTTTATTCGACTTCCGCCGCCGACTCTCAAACGACCACCGTCGATAACAAGGAGTCAGAATCAAGCGGACAGGACTGCACGTATTGGATGCTGCGAATGAAGAAGCTCAGCGTAGCAGATCAATCTCATGTTTTCGTATCTGCATGAACGCTACGCTACTACTCGCAGACTTGAGCGGCTATCAAAACTTCAAAGGAGTGTGACACAAAGCAGGGCCAAACATTTCCAAAACGACAAGTTCGTTGAACAATTTGGTTCCAATTCCAAGTTTCCGATCCTCCGCAAACAACTCTGCTCAGATTGGCGAAAGTTGTACTCAAGGCGGCCACAGTAGGCTGTCCCTGCATGCGATCCGTTCTACTTAGTCATCACGTGGGTCGTAGCCGTGGTGTTTGGGGGTGACTTGCAGAGCAAATTGCTTGAGGTAGAGGTACGTGGCCATGTTATCATCGACCGACTTGCGGATGATATTGGCTCCCTTCAAACCGTACTTCTGTGTCCATTCACGGTCAAATTCGTCCTCAGTCTTCTTCGCTTTCTTCTGATAGGGTTAGCATCATTCTTTCCTTCAAAGCATACTACATACGTGTGTTCGCGCTCGCAATTCAGTCGAGTCCATGGCGTCGTTGTGGAAACCATTCCACTTTTCAAAAGCTTCCTTGGCACGCTGTTGATTCTCGTCGTCCTCCCAGTGGAGCATTTCCGGGCTATAATCCAAACCGACTGTCTGGCAGTATGCTTCGATAATCTCGGCCGGATTGTCGAGAAGGTCATCTGCGTCGATGACACAAATGTTTGGTTTGGCGGGCGTACCATTAACAACACCGTTCGCGCCGTTGACCGTCCCGTTCGCGCCGTCGACTATGCCGTTCGAATCGTGGGCAGCACCATTCACGGCGTTGACAGTTCCGTTCGAATCGTGGGCAGCACCATTCACACCGTTGGTGGCCTTCGCTTCGCCGTTTTGGGCTGCGCCAGCGAGTGACGGTCCCACAGTGCCAGTGGCGACCAGGTAGTCGAAGACCCGGCGGACCTCGTCGTACCCGGCTTCAGACGGGTAGAATTCGTAGAAGCCGGTCACCTCGTCAAGAGGAGGGATTGTGCATCGATAGTACGAAGGGATGCTATAATGCGGATCACGGATCAGAAATGTGAAGGCGAAACTCCTCAGCATTCCACCAGGGATCACTGTAGGATTGCCTGGCTCAGATGGCGTGCCGTATGGGAATGGCCGTGGTTCCTTGATGGAGGTCGTCGCGTCCTCCCTGGAATGGCCGTTGCCGTTGACGACACCGTTGCTCTTTGTGCCGATCCCTCGCTTCTTGAGCATCAGGGACGGCGCGATTTGTGCCGGCTTTGCGTCGGGAGGCAGCAGATAGTGGATGATGTCCTTGATAAAGACTCGTTTCCCCTGTGGCAGTTGTGAGTATTTATGCTCCGTGACCCGTGAGGGCTTGCTTCGAGCGTCAAAGGAGAGTTGAGTGGTGTGCCCGTCATGAGCATGTGGGGAAGTGAAGGGGATAAGGTCACACCTCAGATCCCTCGCGCTCAAGTCTGTCGAAAATGGTGCGATAGGTCGAGTTATGAAAGCCAGTGGCTCTTCTCGCTTCTTCATCATGCTCATATCGAATGCTCATACGCTCCGGTCTGCCAAGGTCAGGACTGGCTACGGCCTCGGACAATTTGGTTTACCCATAGTAGAATGCATCTCCAAAAGGCTCGTGGACACAAGCGAGATCTTTCCTTGTCATGAATACCTAGCTTGGTCAATGGTGCTACTCGGGAATGAGTGGTACTTCCTTACTCGCTCGAAGGCTGTCGAGCAGGCACGCGGGTGCGTGACGCAGAAGATAGGCGGCTTCTCCGCCATGACTGACGATATTTTGTAGCCGGCAGAAGTAGCTGAGAGATATAGCAAAGATGCCAATAGACAATGTCACAAGTCGATATTGGCGAGTAGCAATGTTCACCAGGTCGTCCTAGCGGGACTAATTGCACAAGTTCTGGTTCCCTATTACCAGGACTCAGAGTGGGTGCAGAGTGATTCTCCTTCTCAAATTCAACCCAAGCTGGAGCTATGGGCAAAGTCTGAAAGAACGAGATCCAGTGCACACAAGAAGGAGCAACCAGCCTTTAACTGACTTTCACGGAAGGGTCATACACCGAGGGGCCCTTATGGGACCCCTTCCAGGATTGTGGAATCGGATCGAGTTTTCCTGCGATCCATTCCCGGGGGGGTACTCAAGAGCGAATGATAGGCAGGATTGTGTGAACGGGAGACGCTGACCATGGTTATTGATCAATGAATCGTCGAGGTTGAAGCAAACTTCGGAAAGTTCCCACGTCCCTGAACTCGGCAAATTCAACCAAGCTACGCTTTCATTTGCGGCCATTTACATGCCGTATACGGAAGCCACAAATGGCGCAATGTGATACGTATCCACGGAAGGAAGCACATGCCGTTGTCCTAAGTGAGATTCAGTGTTCTGCTGGCCGTGTGTAGCACTGCTCCACCGTGTTCTCATCATTCGAGCCCTGAATGTGAACTCGATCGTCATACCAAGTGCTTTGCATCTCAATGTTCTGCGGTAGATGCGGGAAAGTGGAGGCGTCTCGGACAAACGTCGCTGAGCTGTAGGATGAAAAAGCTATGGGCATCGCATTCTGCCGACGTCGCTGCCCCGCGAAATGGGAAAGATGAGCGCAAGCACCGAACCTTCATGACCGGGACATTGTCGCCGGTGCTCAAGAATGCGTCAATGGCTGCTGTGGTCGCCGTGCCACGGATTTGTCTCCCGCTTGGTGCTTCTGAGCTCAAGCTCTGAACAGAAAATGGATATCTTTCAACGCTCAGCTACCAACAGTAGGCCTGTCGTCAATAAAAGTCATGTCAAGTACCTTCAGCCCTGCGTGTCTCATATGAGTGCAGATAATAGTGGTAGAAAATTTCCTTCCTCTTGCCTACTATGCCATAGTATTGTTTGAATCTGGTTCATCTTCCTACCGCTTGTCCAATGGTTTGGCTGGCGCATAACCTTCGTGAAACACATTCCCGTCTCGCATTCACATCTCTTGCCTAAGCAGCACGTCCTTGAGTAGAGACGCTCTGTTGGATTGACTACTGAACGGACGAAAGCACAAGAGACATGGAGGCCAATCCCCAGCATCGCTACTACCCGACAACGCTCGTCCTTCCTCAGTATGTGCCCAACGAACGAGGTGTACTATCGATTACAGCCGAATTTGGTGCGATATGGATACTGTTGCTGTCATCTGTATGGGTCCTCATGGTGCGGTATGCGAAAGAGGTAGAAAGAGAAGACAGATTCATCGTGTTATGGTTTGTGCTATGTCAGTCCTAAAGAGCTGGATGTCTGGACGTAACCGCTCACATTGTCTAGGCGGTACCCTGCATGTCTTCTTTGAGGGCTACTTTGTCTTGAACAACTCCACGATTGGCAGCAAGCAGACTCTGTTTGCTCAGTTGTGGAAGGAGTATGCGCTGTCCGACTCTAGATATCTTTCAGGCGACCTCGTTGTCTTGTGTGCGGAAGCGCTGACTCTGCTCCTTTGGGGGCCATTGTCGTACTTGACTGCTATGGCCATTGTAAGATCGAGTCCATGGCGGCACCCTCTGCAGATAATCGTATCAATGGGACAGTGTCTTGGGGACCTGCTCTATATGTCTACCAGCCTGGTTGACTTGTACGCAAGGCATAACCTCTACAGCCGACCCGAGCCATATTATCTCTGGTTCTACTTCTTCTCGCTGAATGCAATTTGGCTGGTTGTCCCGAGCAGTGCGTAACCATCTACAGATCTGCTATACAGTGCTAACACTACCAGTCCTTGTCTATCAGAGCAGTTCCAGGATATCACAAGTGTTCGCTGCCTTGGAGGAGATCAAGGAACTATGCAGCCAAAACAAAGAAGCAAAACCAACAGGAAACGGTCATGTCGAGGCAGGTCGAGAACCTTGAGAAGTCAAGCGCTCAGCAACCAAGTTTTCGATGTGCTTGGGTTTAGACTAGCTGGGATGCCTGGTCGACAACTGTTATCGCAGATGTCGGACCAGATGGAAATAACATTCACGAGCATGAAGCGAGCAAGAGCACGAAGGTGAATGCGAATAGAATCTTGCTATAAAGAGCTCATCAATTGACAAGATGCATCATTCACATCTATGCTTCACTCGAAAGTGGTGGTGGTGGCCATGTGCACTGCATGCATCGATACTCTCGTGATCTGCAAACCCGAAGCCGAAAAAGAGTGTGGCTGCCCTAAAACATAAGCTAGAACTAGGTGGCTGCCAGTTGCCATGGGCAGCAATCGGGCTTCGCTAGGTATGGCGCCACCCGAATACGCATGTTTTGATGTGGCCAATGACGCCGCGACCCGGTCTCAAAAGTCTCATAACACGAAAGCTGCATTGCTATGGAGTTACCTGCATGGCATTGCGTAGACGCAGAGACGGCTGCCGGACTTCCTGAGACAAGTCTTTCATCCGACTCGTACTGGGTGTTGCAGCTTGTCACTTGCATTCGTGATATGGAAGATCGAGGCACAGCGAGTCCTGCACCAACGACAACGCGACTAGATCGAAGACGACTCGGTGAACACAGCAAGGACCACCATCCATGCTTTCATTCAGGTTCCATAAATGGTCAAATAAGCATCCACCGCAGTCCGAGCTTTGATACTGCGGAAGCATAGCCAAATGCCAGAGGCTGGTGCAGCACGGAAAAGAGCGACCCTCCAAAAACGAGCACAGACTGCCAGTGCGACGCCGGACCATCATGTAGCTCGAACACAAACATCCTATCATGATGCGACGACAATACACGACCGTATTCGCAAATGGCAGACTCAGGACGTGACAGAGGCTGTTGACCCTGACGTACTCAGCGTCCGCTCCCAACCTCGTTCAGAAGCATGTCGCACTCCCCTTCAGATCCACCCATCAGCTGCAGAGCAGGCCAAGGAGAAAGAGGTACAATCCACTCCCCGCAGAAGAAGCACAAAATGGGTGCAGCAAGAGAACAAGAACTGGGTGAAACAAAGGCGAAGCGTACGGCAGAGCCCAGGGCTCAGTCCCAAGCGAACACCACCACGCGCCGAGCCCGCCGTCCAGAGCGTAGGCAAGGAAAGGACACCGCCGTCAGCGCACGCGCGATCGGAAAGTCAACGAACTCGGAACATAAATAGTAGCCGCGCGGAAAGAGAGGAGCGCAGGAGACGGAGAAGGGAGACTCGTGCTAGGGCTAACGGTGGAACTGCTCTGATTGACGATGGCATCCGTGTCTATATGAAGTCGCGGTCCCACTTCGGCTCGGAGCCTGGAGGGAGCACCCCTGCTAGAAGTGTGAGAGACGATGAACCTGAGCCAGAGCACATTCAAGATGACTTTCCTCAATTCAAGACACAGCTGAGCTTTAGCCACGATGGCCCTCTTCCCAGCGAGCACGATGACCCGCAGCTCGACGAGGATGGCTCTCCCAAGCAGCCAAGCAAATATGCACAAACCTTGGGGAAACCATCTGTCCCGCCAGGAAAGCCGGAGCCATCAAGGTCGAAGAAGCGCGCCATCTTAAATAAGACAAAGGAAATGTTGACGGGCGGAAATGATTCATCCGAAGCTCCGTCCAACCGCATTCCGAGCATTCGAGCTTGGCTGGACGAGCAACCGGACATGCCAGACCCATTTGTCGATAGCCAGCACAAGACTCCCTCATCGAGACGAGATGTGCCAGAGCCTTCAAAGCATCGGTCGGATCGCCAAAAGACTCCAACCGAGCCAGCCATTGTGAAAGTCGAGGACCCGAACAAGATATGGGACTCACTGAACTCTGCGCAGCAACGTGAAGCACGAAGAGCCTCTCGGAGAGAACAGAGAAATGTATCGTTGCGTCAAGAAAGGGATTCTGAGACATCACAGCCCAAACGCCGCCTTTTCAGTTTTGAGGTATGTGATGAGCCCAGCAAGGGAGAAAATCACATCGCCCCGCCACCCAATTACGCAGAACCTCAAAAAGGATCACCCGCGAACGCGAAGAGATCAGTCCCGAGACCAAGTAAAGCTACGCGTGACGCGTCTTCTGCAGCGGCGGTGAATGCAGCGAAGCCCCTTGAGCAACTGACACCCTCTGCACTTAACCGCGAGAACTCCATACAGCCAGAGCGCGATATCTCGCCGCTCAAAAGAAAATCCCTACCTCGACCATCTGATGAAGCAATAGCTGAATCCATCGAGCTAGATCAGGGCGATGCTGCGCAGAGAGATGATCAACGGCCGGCGAAGGAACTGAAGAGAAAGCTGACAACGCACGAAGACTTGCTTTCGGTACTTTCCCAACCTCGAGCATCGCGATCGACCAGGTCCCTGCATATTACACGAAAGGCAGAAGGACCACCCAGGGAGACGGTTATTCAGGAAGCATTGAATACCATGCGACAAGAAGAGTTGAAGTATACTCGAGAGCTGAGAACTCTGGTTGACGGCGTGACGCCTGTACTACTTCAGTCGTTGCTGTCAAAAGCAGATGCCACAGCCACTGAGGGGATCTTCTCTGAGAAGAGAAATGACAATACAAGCTTCACTCGACCAATCATTGATATGGGTGTGGCGCTGCAACGGCTGAAAAATATGCATGGCAGAATACCGCTTCAAGAGAACAACATTGATGGCCTGTTGACCTGGGCTGTTACGGCACACAAGTCGTACTCAGACTACGTCAAGTCGTGGCGGCTGGGCTTTCAAGGTGTTATCGTCAATCTGGCTCCTCTTGATCCTTCTCAAATGACCGAGGAAGAGATGTTGGCTCGAGATGTCGATGGCGATGTCCTGGATGACCAAGGACAAAAGGCTGATGTTGCATATTTGCAGAAACGACCTCTGGTCAGAATCAAGAGGATGGCAAAGCTGTTCACTACGATAAGAGACGCAAGTCCTGGTCATGAGAAAGCCTTGAAGGTCGCAGAGTTGTATTCAGCACTTACAGAAGCGGCGAAACAGCGTCACAGCGAAGAGCAAGGACGCCTTGAAGATGAAGCTGCAGCCAACATTGACACCACAAGAGCTAGAAATATGAAGACTATGGCGCCTCTAGAAATTGTCGAGGTTGATAAGAAGAGGAAAGTTCGAGCGCGAGACAATTTCAACATGAGTTTGTATCATTCAAACGGTCAACGACTGGATTGCAGAATAGAGATTGTCCTACGTGACGACCCTGCACCCGGCACTGGTGGAGACGTTCTGATATGCCAAGTTGAAGAGGAGGCCAAGTGGCTGCTGTTTCAGCCAACACACCTTAGCAAGATCTCTGCGAGGCGAGATCAGTCCAGCTCTGATCTTGTACTCATGGTCCAAGGTGTTGCAGGTATTGCGCAAGGATGGCATGAACTTTTGGCTCTGCGAGCTGAAGATCCTGCCGCGGCCACTGAATGGTTACATATGCTAGGCTCCAATCCGCTGCCACCGAAGCTCAACCACAACCCCAGCTGGAACATGCCTGCTGATCCGCCAACACCACCTAAGGTTCGGCCGGAGCCTCGAGGACTAGTGCCTCAGGTGCCTGAGGTGCCTAAAGTACCTCTCAACGCTAGCGCACTCGCAAATCTTCCATCCGACATCGATATCCCGATAGGTGAACCATCTGTCATTCTAAGACGACGGCCAAAGGCGAAGACAGAATCCACGGCGAAGACAGATTCTACGAAGTCAGAGCAGAAACAACCCGAGCGTGCGCCGCAGCTCAGTATGGGAGGAGAACTGCAGCAGAGGAACCTGCCAGAAGGCTACCAACATATGGCCGGTCGTCCCCAACCACGACAATACAAAGCCTCACAGCAGTCAACCGAACAGCTGGCGGCATCTTCAGGTCCGAAGCAAATGCCCACGAGGCCTCAAGACGCGTCAAGAACCTCCAGTCCATCTGGACAGCCTTCCGTCCACCTGCTGAAGAGACCAACGCCGGATAGACAGGTGCCGTTGGTTCCCCGTCCCAGATACTCACCACAGAAGATCGCTCAGCCGAATTTCTACTCTAGTGTTACTCTGGCAGACACAAATACCGCCGGCTCTAAAGTGATATCGCCACGTGCAAGCGAGGTACAAGCAGAAACCGACAAGCTCGTTCATGCGATTGAGACTGCGCAGCACAGCTGGGAGCAAGAGCCACCTCCCCTGTCAGGCGGGCTTTCATCGGACTATGGAGCAGGGACTCGAACAGAACGTCCTAGAACGAGTAACGATGCTCTGCAGCAAGACGTAGAGAGTGAGAACGAAGTCCGCCGACCACCCGTAACACGTCCTGGAAAGCGTTCTCGAGTCAGATCCTTCTCTTCAACCCCGCTTACTGACACAATTAGAGAGCAATGGTCAGTATTTTCTGGTCTCAGGAAGAAGCAGCAAAGCACACCAAACACTCCTGAGAGGCGACCAACCAGCCCCGAGCTTGTCGGCGAAGACTTGCCGGGCCTTCCACCAGCTGCCGACCGCGAACACTCTCTCCTCGCCAGTCCAGTGGGTGAGGAGCGACCACCACCACCGCCAGCGCATCAATCGGCGGTTTCCCTTTCGTCTGGCCCACATCAGTCGACCACTTCACTGCCACAGTCACCCAGGCACAGGTCATGGCAACAACCCGAGCTTAAGTCACCGCTCAAGGACGAGTATTGTGGCTTAAGCAGTGATGAAAGCAGCTCCGACACAGACAGCGATGACACGGACGCGACTTCTGAGATGTCCGAGGATGACCTACACTCCGAGCTCAAAGATCAGGCCACACCACTGGTGCGAGTCGGACAAGGCAATCGTCGTTCGTCCTTTGGCCCTGCAAGACCGCTACCAAGCGTCCCATCAGCAGGCACAAAGACGCTAGACCCCTCAGATTCTGCCTCGAACGGACCCTACAGACGAGCACCACCCCCATCTTCCTTCCCAGCCAGTAAGAAGAAAAGAACAATAGCAATGGTGTGTTCGTGGTCAGATCGGGGCGTTTGGGAGCCGATTCGGGAAGATGAGTGCTCGATTGTCATATCACCGGGGCTTGTTCAAGCGTTTCCCATGAGCGCTGCACACTCGCAGCCAATAGCTGGTGCTGACTGGGAAGAACTGGACGATGAGCGATCGAGCAACTTCGCCGGACAGCAACCACTCGTTGAATTTGAATTGACACCAGTTGTACCATTACGCAAAGGCACCGCGCTAGACATAACCATTCGATCGCCACCAACCCCAAATTCGACGGTCCGGACAACCAACAACGTCATGTTCAGATCACGCACAGTGCAAGAGTGCGAAAAGCTGTACCAGCTGATCAATTGGGCAAGGTGCAACAATCCAACATATGCACAGCTCGCTAGGTCTAGGTCCCATCAGCCAACTGTGACGTTTGCTGCAGATGTTCCGCAGAGCAAGTCTAGGTCGTGGTTCAGCTTTGGTTCGAGGGAAAAGTCCAGTTACCGAGCTTCATCGAGGCCTCCAACATCCATTGCTGACTCTGCTGCTAGTGGGACTAGTACGAACAGTGCGTTCTCTGCGCTTAGGAAATTTGGCGAGAACTCGCCGTTCTCGCTCAAGCGGTCATCTGTCATGCGCAGGCGCGGGCTCGCTCCAGCAAGTGGATCGTTGTACTCTTCCAGCAACGGTGGCTCCGGTTCTGGCACTAGCACCCCAGCACCTGCCAGCCAGGCAGGCTTTATACCTGGACCTGATGGTCCGAATGTACCAGCAACGAGTGCTGAAGCTGCAAATGGCGGAGGTATGGTCAACAACATGAAAATACGGCTTTTTGTTAGAAAAGGCGCGAAGTGGGAAGCACTCGGACAATCACTACTTACCGTCCTGCCGGCTGCTGTCAGTGGGTCTTCTCCAGACTCACGACCAGGCAGCTCTGGAGCGTCGACGCCTCCTCAGAGCATCTCGCGAGCTCCGTCGGCTATGCAGCAGCCACGAGCGAGCCATTTACGGCTTCCGTCATCTAGCACCACACCCCACCGTATTCACGGTGATGGTCGAGAGAAACGAATATTGATTACGACAGCAAAGAACAAAAACGTGGTGCTACTCGACGAGATTCTTGGCGAATCATGCTTTGAGAAGGTCATGCAGACTGGTATTGCAGTCAATGTCTGGAAGGAGGATGAAGTGATCAACGATTATGGTGGAGTTATGACTGGTCGGAGCAGGATGTACATGATCCAGTTCAAGACGAGTACAGAGGCGAGTTGGGTATTCAACATGTGCGGAACTTATCGGTATGGAAGTGCTGGGCAGTCGTGAGTGAGAGTGTCTAATGAGTTTACCGTTTGATCCACATTTAGCGTGGCGTCCTGGGATACATGTGGGAGGCAATATTCTGATACCCTTGTTCTTCGTCGAACATTGAGCGGAGCTACATTTGGAGTGGATAGGCATATAGCACATATCAGCGCAATGCTATAACACTTTTGTCTTGAATTTAACATCACCCATTCGATGCATGCCTATGGTTATATTGGACCTTCATGTCAGGCGCCTCCTGCTGTTTCTATTGGCTCAATACACGTGGGGCTTGTGGGTACCGCGTCAGCCTGCCAGTCACGGTGCCTCGGGTGCCAGAGTCGGTTGCCACTACCGGAATTAGCGTATCCTCATGACTGTGAGACCGGTGCTTCGAGGTTGCTGCTTGGTTATCAAATCAGTACCCAGCGACTTTCAACTCTTCCACTTACTCGATCCGAAGGAGCTGCCCTCGTACAAGCCCGCATACCGTCTGCCTTGACTCTGTAACCACTTTTACTGCCGCCCAAGCCTATAGTAAGGACATGCAGAGTCCCTAGAGGGAAGGCTCGATTACCTCAAACGCATCATGATGCACTCCGTCCCCTCGCTCATTCCGGTTGAGGCTAGGAACGAAAGTCGTCTCGACGCTATCAGAGAACAGCTAGAGAAGGCAGCACCGTCGTCCATCGAATATGCTAAAGCCAACTACGCCCCCCACCAACCTGATGTCGACAGACTCACAGTCCTTAGTCCCGAATTCCTCTGCAGTATCTTCTCTTTCGTTGATACCTTGGACCTAGCTAGTTTATCACGAACATGCACCTACTTCTTTGGTCTCGTCTCCACGAACGATGTTCTCTGGCGGACGCATTATCTCAAAAAATTTGTAAGTCAACAGTGTTGGTGACTGGGAGGTATCTGCCTCGGCCCTCATCTGCAAAGCTCACCCCGGCTAATGAGGGCAGGACGAACCTCGCATAGCACCACCAAGCTGGGGCCTTGCGCTCCAGAACTTAGTCCGCCTGGAGAAGATCCTCCAGAGCAATGATCACGAATTAAAGGTAAGCCGCCTAGAACCATCACCCGTTTCAGCCAAGCCAAGCATGTTAGCTCATCATTTCGTGTAGCGCGACCAAACCGAACTCGTAGGCACTCAAATCCTCCCCATGCTATTATCAACTAAGGCCGCTTGCCCTCAATCAAACATCAGCTTCTTACAACCGTATTTTCACCATGGCCTCCGCAAAACCAACGCCGGTACTATCCTGCGTCAATCATCTCTCTACCGACGCTGTGGAACGCCTCACAATCTTCCAGCAGACAGCGTCTTCCTTCGCCAGCTATCCGCACGCTTACACGTCTACTCAGCTCTACCCCTCGAGGTCCGCGAATCAGAGTACCACGACGAAGAGGGCTCAGAGTACGTCCATCCCTACGCTCGATCACGCGTTTATGATCTACGAAGATACAAGCGCAGCAACGACTGGGGTCCATTTATGGACGACGGGTCAGGGCGCATCGACTGGGAGAAGGTTCAAAGCATCTGGCTTGTTCTCGGCTACGGTCTGAGAATGCTGAGTGAGCGTACCAATGGTAGCATCAGTGGGCCAGATGGGTGGGGTATGGGTATCAACGGCGAGGAAGGAATGTGGGAAGGACTTGGAGCAAATAGCTATGAGGTCGCACGATCTCTAGAGAAAACTAAGAGAAAGGCCGGAGTCGAGGAGGAAGAAAGCATTGCTGCCACAGCAGGCAGTTCGACCGGATCTAGTGGGGAGGATGAGGACAGAGACGCACGAGGCATTCTTAATGGCGAGGTACCTCCGCTGTCCTGGTACGAAGAGCGCTTCGCCAAGAATCGGCAGGAAGCAGAATTCCAACGGCGTCAGGCTGAGTTTGCGCTTCAGGACCCGTATGGTGTGACTGGGACCTGGATGCGCATTGTCAACTTCCTGGATTATCAGGACCTCTTTGCTTTCAATTTTACCGGTCAGCATAATCTACCAGAGTCAATAGAACGAGAGCCGGTGACCACCGCCGAGGCGTTTCGGCTTATCATGTTGACGTTGTGGATCACCAAGGTTGAGTGGCCAGATGAAGACGAAGACCAAGCTGGTGACTGGGAGACAGTGGCGGGAAGTAGCGCAAGTCAAGCGTCGACTCCTGCTCCGTCAGCTACAAGAGAAAAGAGCGTGGCTACACCGAAACCAGCATCCCCACCATGGGCAAGCGAACCGGCAAGAGAAGGTCACACAGACGAAGATGGACTCTACCACAAACCTCCAAGCGCTCCATCATCGCCTGCGAACCACGACGCGTCGGAAACTGCCGCAGCACTCGACAACGACGAAGTAGCATCGGCATCGGTGTCAATGCTTACCCCAAAACCAAAGCAGAAAGCAAGATACCCCATTGTGCACTTCGAAGGCCGCTCCCGCAGCCTCCACATAAGATGGGACCCAAACGCCAACTCCCACATTCGGGGTACGTCAGCTCATCATTTCCGTCCGTTCCTTACCCTTACCCTTCCCTTCCACCCACCCATTCTCAGCTCAGCTAGTGCTGATTCGCAATGCGCAAGGCTCTAACCCCTTCTACAACATAACAGGCACCGTCCGCGCATACACTTCACCTCCAACCCCAGCCTCAGAATTCCGACCAGACGACAACCTAGACCACGTCTTCCCAGCTTCAGCTTCGACCAGCACTAATACCCGTACCTCTACCCGCATCCATGAGAATACACCACATAACCTTCCGATGGACGATGATCTCGTAACGCGCTGGACAACATTCTCCGTCTTCCACGGCGAACCACGCTGGAAGTCTGACGGCGTGCAGATTGGGGGGTTGAAGAGTGCGAGGGGGATATTGGGGAATTGGTTCGATAAGGATTTTGATGCGCATGGGCCGGCGGGGCCGACGGGGTTTTGGAAGATTAGTGAGACTTGTGAGAGGTTTCCTGGGGTGCGGGATCCGTTTGCGGACGGGCCCTTCGGGGGTGGGGACTAGATTGAGAGGAACAGTGGAAGGTCATGATGTATCAGCCGAGGATGAACAATAAGGGAGGATGCGGCGGTTGAGATACTTGAGGGTAATTCAGCGATGGATGATCCGGAACAGGGAGATCTACTGACGATACATCCCAGGTAATTAGCCGATAACTAACATCCAATTGTATGCCTGCAGTAGCTCTCCAAACGGCGGCAGATGGATATGAGGTGGAAGATAGGGAACTGGTGGGATCGCGCCTTGCAGGAACAATGAGAGACAAGGCATGAGTGGACTGACGCGAGCGAGAAGAGCGCTGACCGTATTGTCACAAGGCAACTGCACTAAGGATTTCAGCCGTGCAAAGTAGGTGCACCTCTCTTTAGCCCGGATCTATACGAGCTTGGCAGTCGCAGATTTAGCAGTGTTTGACATGTCTTCTGTACTGTAGCGCGAATGCCGCCCCTCGCCACGTGAAAGAGCAGCATATCTCGACCGTGTAACGCCATTCTCCAAACCTCACATCCTCATACAGCTATGCCGGCTCTTGTTCTAACTTCTCAAGCCGAACGTTTGTACACACCAGACACGATACAGTGGTCTCGCTCGAAGGGTTCTGCATCACACGTTAGCATACGTCCTCGCACTGACTCCTCCCATGACGTGACGTGACTTACCCAGCGTCAACTGTTCCTTGGGCTTGATCCTCTCGTCCCTCATCTTCTTCACCTCGTGCTCGAACACCACCTCGGGCTTCGCGGTCGAGTCGATACAGTTCGCCTTGATACTCACCAGCACGCCACCGTCGACCTTGAGGAACAAATGCGCGTTCAAGCCGACGATTCTGGCCTGATCGGGCTGCGCCACGTCGGCAAAGATCACATCGACCATGCCGACCAACATCCTGTATCGTAGTGGGTGTCTCGCATCCTCAATGATGGGGATGACGTTCGTTCGGTGTGTGGCCATGGTGATCAGATCTCTTCCGGACCGATGCGAGAATTCAACGGCGTAGACTCGTCCCGTTGGACCCACGATGTCAGCGACGTGCGACACGGATGTTCCGGACGCGGCACCGAGGTAGAGGACTGTTGCGCCGGGCTTCATGTAGATGTTGTCGAGGCCACCGAGGATACCGGCTGCGAGCTTCGATCTGAAGGGGTTCCAGACTCGGTACTCGATCTTGGTGGCTGGGGCGACTTCGCCGTCTGTGCCGGGGGTGGAGGGGGCGTCGATGGAGATTCGTTTCTCGCCGTAGACGGATTCGCCCGGTGTGAGGTTCTTGGTGACGAGAAGGTCTTCTTTGCCGCCGCGGGCGACGAAGACGCCGGGGTGACGATGGGGTTCCTACAGCCACACGTTAGTATTTGTGTTCAGACTTCTGCTACTCCTGATCCTTGAGCTGTTCTTGCTGTGCGCTCGCATGATCTGCCGCTATGCGCAAGACTGAAGATAGAGATTAAATGGGGGCATAACGTACGATTATGACCTTGGCACCACCTCTCATACCAGGCTTGCCGCCCCGGCCAGCTCCTCTTCCACCACGATCGCCGAATCCTCCTCGGCCTCGCGGTGCACCTCTGCCCCCACCCCCTCTTGCGCCGAATCCTCCTCGGCCCCGATCACCACCGCCTCGCCCGCCGAACCCGCCGCGGCCTCTATCACCGCCGAACCCACCACGGCCCCTATCACCGCCTCCTCTTCCCCCAAGGCCACCGCGCCCTCTATCACCGCCTCCTCGTCCACCAAAGCCACCGCGGCCTCGCCCCGTCATGGTTGTAGGATATATGTTTCAACTAACTCTCGGTGTCGGTCGTACGAGTAGTTACCCTATGCAGCGAAACAATAAGGATCGTGGTGTGAAATGGTAGGTATGTAATGTAATGTAAGGTGATGATTTTCTGGACTTTTTGCGCACGCCAGCCAATTCTGCCAGTGCCTCAAGAATTTTTGGAGCTACCCGGCTCGCCGCACTGCACTGCGAGGCTAGTGCTAGTGATGCCAAGGCCGTTGTGGGCTAGCGCGGAAGAGGGCTCTCAGAGTCACGTGCAGAAGTGTCATGGGATACTGTCCTGGAGACTTTCGCAAGTATGGGGGAAGCATTTGATCAAAATTGGCATGGTCATAGGTCGACCCTGTCACTGGGTGCGAATAATCATGAAAGAATGCAATTCTACACATACAAGCCGTCGATATGTTTTCATACAGCATTGACATGGCAGGTCGAGGCCTGCTCAACTCTACTCAAATGATCATGATGCTCGTTGCCCACGAAGCCGAAGCACATCCCACTCTTTCTACAAACAAGAAGCCTGACTCAGCACAACTTTCCGCTAACTTTGCTGCTTCCACAAAGGAAGCCAGCCTCAATCGATCTTCACAGGCCGAGGTGCACGGTGCCTAGCACGATCTTTCTCCCAGCTTGAATGTGCTTGCCACCATTTGTTGCCCTCTGAGTCATTCCCCGGTATGTACCCTTGCTCGTCGTACTCACCCTCGAACCCAACCTTTCCCCAGAATCGCATTGCTCCGCGCCTCATTTGGTCCCAGAAGTACCTGTTGGGGTCTGTCCGTTTCCTGTCCGCGGGCGGTTCACTGAAAGGAATGAGGTCTTCAGCATACCTGACATTACCCCTCTCGTAACACGTTTCAGCGCTAAGATCGAAGTATCCACCCAGGCGGTAGAGCCAAACAAGGGTCGGTCGGTCGGCATCCCTCATGATGTTCACTCGGTCTTGCTCATCTGGGGTCAGGATCAAACGTGCCTGCGCCTTTTCTCGTATCGCCTGACGTAGATAAAGTATCATTTCCAGGCCAAGATGAGTCGTGTAATAATCGTCATCTAGCTCGCGGAAGCAGCTTTCTGATTCGAAGAACAAAAAGAAAAAATTCTCCCATAGATAGTCTTTGTCCAGAAGTTGAGAAGGCTGAAGCCGGAATTGTTCCTTCAAAGGAAGACTTTTGTCGCATACAACGCTGTTGTTCTCTGGCACGATGTATCGGGGTCTCCGACGGGTTCGTGGGTCGAGAAGGTGGGCGTCCGCAGGGTTCACGGCACCGGACATCATTTCCGTGTAACAGCTTTCCGTTTCGCTAGCATCAGGAGAGTCGTCATTTCCAGTGATTGCTCTGTCCCTTACCGCTTCTTGCATCGGAGTGTCTTGTGACAATAGCTCTAGGCCACAGTTGGCGCTTGTTTGTATCTCTTCTACCTGCTTGCCGATCAGATACTCATAGAAGCCTTGATCAGGTTCATGCTTGAGGAGTGATATAGCCAAGTGTATGTAGAATGTGGATGGTTTGGTAACACCCGATCGCTGCAGACAAGCACATATGGCATTGTAGACAGACTCAGGTGCAAGTTCCCTAGGGTCCAATCGCTTGAGCTGAGCGGCTGCCTCAGGTGAAAATTGAAAGTTAGACGATCGTCTCCGGTGAGATGTCTCAGTAGGCTGTTCATGGCCGACTCCGGAAACAGCCTGTAGCGGTGGGGATTTCATCTTTCTTTCTGTCGAAGCGGGCATGGGAACACGGACTGTCTCCAGCGACCGTGCGGTGTTAGCCGCTGATCTGGACTTCGACGCGTATGTTGTGGTTGTAAGCCCAGGGGCACGCCCAGACTTGGAATCAGACAGTCTTGGTGGTGATCTGGAGATGCCCTTGTGTATATTGATGGGCTTCGTCACACGTGTACTGGTCGTCGATCGAGATGAGGAAGACCGCTGGTGCGTCGCCGATCTCACTGGTCTTGTGATTTCGATTGGGAAAGCTTCAACCTTGGGTGTCAAGATGAATTTGAGTTTCGATGCGCTGACGGGCGAATCATGTGTCAACGGCTTGTCGTTGTCGCCTCGACCGGATTGTGTCGGTAGCGCTACTCTCTTTCTTCGCTCCTTTCGTTGCTTCTTTGCTTCGTTAGCCCACTTCTTTTGCTTCGACAACAGTGCGCAAGCTATCCCTCCGCAAACAAGAGCAAATACGTATTGTCCGGGAGAATACATGGAGATGGCGTTCAATGCTTGAAATATTAGAGTGAAGAAAAGGCGGCATAGCAGGCGACCGACGTGTTGTAGGATTGCCATCATGGTTCCCATTGTGGTGTATGTTAGTGCGTTCATTGATGCAAACGGCAGGAAAATTTTATCTGTTATACATCAACAAAAGCCATTGCGATCTTTGAGGTTTCTTTGTTCTCGACAAGGTGAGCCATCTACCTTCATCCACGAGAGACCTTTCGGATCCAATTGCTTTTCTGCACCTTCTTTCTGGAACATAGTGAGACAAGTCACGGCAGACTGTAGTGCAGAAGAACTTGCTGGATGGTATACGTGACACTGCGTTGTTGTTCCAAACAGGTGAATGTCCGTTCGAGATGCCATTGTGTGAAGCGAACACCGTGTGCTCTGAGCCTCGTGATAGCCTCACCTTGCCACTAAACAGCGTGTTAGACAGACCAGGGATCAAAGGGCACTCCGCGGTCCTTTGGCGAGCATATGCACCAGGGCGAAACATAATGAACCGGCCTGGAATGTATAGTTGATGGCACAAGTAGAAGCTTGCAGCCACTGTGTGCTTTAACACTCTGCAAACGCTTTGCGATATGTAGATGATAGTGAAGACGTCCGAAGGGTCATCGGCGACATCAAGACGGTGTGAAACTCCGGGAGGAATGCGTCCATTTTTACCATTGATCAGTATTTTGAAGCTCGGGTCTGCTCTCTGAACAAAGGACAAGATAGTGATGACATCATCGTTGGAGATCAAAACGTCGGAAATGCGCCCTCTTCAGCAGTCGCTCTTTCCACCACGAACTGCTCCTCTTCACGATGTTCGTCAAGCATATTGTATCGCTGCTCACTTTCTCGCTTATCTTGTTGATTGGCCAAGTATTTGCAAGCCCTGATAACGAAGAGCAAGGGACGATGTCGTCAAATTCCATGAACGGTACGTTTCTGACGTAGTCGCAGTTCCTTCACCTCTGACATCCCATAGTCTTTAAACAGCCTCTCAAGTTCTTCTCAAACAAGCCTGTCACAGGTTTCTACCGAGATGGCTATTGCCGGACAGGAGCGCAGGACTTTGGCAACCACGCAGTCGCTGGCGTCGTCACAGAGGACTTCCTCGACTACTCTGCATCGCAGGGCAATGACCTTCGAATCGTTGGACTGAAGGAGGGATGTAAGTGGTGTCTGTGCACTTCAAGGTGGCTGGAGGCATTCGTGGCCTACAAGGACGGGAGAGTTGGACAAAATGCTGTGCCAAAGGTCGACCTTGAGGCGACCGAAGATAGTGCTTTGAGGAAGGTAGATTTGGACACATTCAAGAAGTTTGCTGCAAAGTCCGAGCAGCAGGGGAGCAGCGAGTTGTAGCGATCCTGGCTTACATCGCCTGACGGGGCGTCGGGCTCAAGCAAAAAGGGCTGGCAATTAGCTGCGCGGTATTGAATTGTAAAAGCTTGTATATTCTCCATTCTTTCGGCACTGACTGTCTCTGCGTTGTTGACTGAATGCGCAATCCCTTGGGCGCTTCACCTGCCTTGCAACTTCTTGAGTGTTCTCAACCCAGCGGTCCTGGCTCCACTGTCCATGATATCCTCCAAATAATACCTCGTTCATTTGTCCCCATTCATGTTCTAGTTCGAGCTTCGTATTACCGGTCGTACCTAGATACCAGTGTGCGCAGCAACACGCACATGTGGCATGGTCAACCACACTCCACCCTTCCCAGCCTCGAATACAAACTTACCGGCAAAAAAGAATGATGACCGTCGCTCCCCCAGAGTAATCAGAATCGAATTAAGCTACTCGTGCCTTCACCGTAGTGCCGACACTCACAACTCCGCCACGATTGCACTAAAGCATCGCAATACCACGAGGGCATCGCATGCAATCTTCGTGCTGGCTCTTCCAAAGCAAGACCACCCGTCCGAAGACAAGTGTGCTGAATTTCTGATGCCAACGCACGGCCGCTTACGCGGTGGACGCTTGCGCGTAGTTCCAGTCGGCCCTCCACCCGAAGGTGTAGAGGATAGAGTGGATGTACACGAGGTACAAGTTGAAGATTACTCCGAATTTCTCATTTGCAAGGATGGCCGCATGCTCACCACGACAAAAGGATGTCGTGGGAGTAACAGTGAATGTAGCAAAGAACGCGGCGTTTGGAGGGGCGACGGTATGAGGAACAGAGGGGAGGGAGAGTAGGTGCAAACGAGAAATTGTGGGCGTGGACGCGCTGGCGAGGCTGCGTAGCCTGGTCGCGTTCCTTCTACGGTAAAGTGTTGATGCCATGAGCGCTGCTCGGCTGCAACCAGGCAGCGGCAAGAAAATACTCGACCGCGGAGAACTTAGGTGCAAGCACCCTAGACACAGGACTCCGGCTATAGGGAGCAGTCGCCGAAATCGAGCCCTAACCTTATTTGATAAGATTGATTCTGCGGTCGGGGCTTTATTTAGCAATCGGCTTGGCAGCAATTGCTGTACTCGTAACGAGTCAGTGATTCTGACTTCCAACTGCCGATGATTAGACACGTGACTATCGGCAATGGGAGACTGGGACGATGTTGCCGACGTGGATGGACTTTGACTCGGCGTAATACGGCATGGTCGGTGGCGTGCGCCACGGATCGAGTCCTGGAATTGCCGGGCATGTTAGGCAAAGTACGGAATGATGCCGCACGCAAGTCGGCACTTATCGTGAAGGGGCACAAGTACCTACAGACACAAACGTGGCGGATGCAAAGTTAGCTCGCAAGTCAGGCAATGTCCATGGCTATCAATTGCTTCTGCAAGCCTCAACTTCTCAAACACAAAACCGAGGTTACCTGCCTGGAGCAAGCAAGTAATGCAGCCTGCGAGCAACACTCGTTTTCCGTGTTAGGGGCTGCCTTGCGACAGAGAGCGAGCAGCGTAGCGGTGTTGTGTAGATGCAAATTCCGACTCTCGAGTTTGTTTACACGGACTTTTTGAGATAGACGCTGGCGCTGTCTGGACGGCAGCATACTTGCAAGGTCATCCGGCCGCTGTGGCTGAGCTACGAACTCAAATTCTCCAAAGCCATGGTCACGGTTCTCGGGGCTAATCGGGAAGCTGCAAAACGTTCCTTTGTTTTGAGGTCTAGGCCATTGTCTTGTAAAGTGTGGCTTGCATAGCATTTCGCGGCTCGCGCATCGCGTCCCCAAAACTATGTCACCTTTAACGAAATAAGGTTGTGTGTGTTCGAGATGTGCCGTAAACGTGGAGAGCACGAGGCACTGGAGGAAGCCAAGCGTGTAGCACCTTTGTCGAAATAGCAGTGGTCAAGATCTCTAGCTGCACGCTTTCCCACGGTATGGCGTCAGTGACTCGTGGTGTTCTGACTCTGTCCTCCTGTGGGAAGAGCATAGGTCTCGGAAGCTGTCCTTTTGCAAGGGGGGTGGCAATTCTAGCAGAGCTCGACGAAGGTACGAGCCTAGCGAAACAAGAACGTGATATTGATAGGGTGAGATTATTGATCTCTTGTATCGGGATCACAACTATCGTGCCGTTCCGTATCCTCAACAACGCTTCAAGGGTATCACTAGAATCACATGTCCACAGTACGCTCAAAGGTCGAAAACCAATCATGCCACTTGCTCCGTAAACTGCAAAGTTTCTCCGATCACGAAGCATGATCGTGAAACTCCGTTACAACCTCATCGACGCTCCTTTCTCATCTTCGGCGATTTGCGGACTGCTGCACTGCTGCGTCTTGCGTCTTTCTCAATCCGTCCACTGGTAACGCTGCATGTGCTTCCTGGTCGTGGTGTGAAGTCGCTTGGCATCGGTAACGAGCTCGGGTGGCACTCTTCAAGGAGCATTGCCAAGTCGGGTGTTCTCTTCGCGAGGCATTGTAACCTGATGAGAGTTGTCCGTTGACGCCTCCGTAGACTGTGCGACGAATATGCTTGTGCTTCCAGCGATAGAGATGGCCGTGGAGATGATGTAGCACTCAAGTCTGACATACCCAAATCGTACAATGCTGGATCGAAATCACCTGAATAGTCGGAAGAAATGGTGCTTGGCGTTTCTGGCCCTTCATAATAGCCCTCGTCTTGCTCGGCACAAGGATATTCAGGTGGAGATGGCTCATCTTGGTAGTCGGAAGTACACGACGGCCTTCTCCGTTCTGAGAGGATGTGAGACTCGAGTTGTGCCGTCAATGCAGTGATTGATTGATGTCGAGGACGGTGGGTATCATAACGCGTGTCTCGGTAGGTGCGTCGAGCCTCAGGCGGAAACTCAGCGTGGTGTGGTGATGCACATCTTGATGTGTAGGGCGAGATCTCCGCGCTTGCTGATATAGGATCGGATGTGCCAGAGACGAATGAAAAGTTCTCGTTGAACATTTTGATGGTCAATGTCCAGCAACAGTGTTTTAAGCGACGTACGTTGTGAGGTTGAGGTGTTTATGTCAGCGATAGTGTGTTGAAGAACTCTGGTTCAGATAGTGGGTGAAGGTCATATACAAATATGATGCAGGCTTGAGAACACTACCGTATGGAGTACAATTATCATGTGGGTATGATCCATCGTAAGGAAGTGGCTTCATGAGGCTTCGTCCATGGAGCACAAGAGAAGCGCTTGAAGACCAAGAAGCGGGATACTGTAACCATGGGACGGATGCGCCATCGAAGGCGTCGGTCCCGATTGAACAAAGCGACTCTAGAGCGTTGAGCAGCTCTCGTGCAAGGTTCCAACTGGTTAAAGTGTCACTAACGACAGGGCAGGGTTACAGTAGGCATGATGGCATCAGGCATGCTGATTTGCCATGGGTAAAAGCGACCTGCTTGATCTGTTTAGCCGGCCAAAAGTGGTAAGATGGGTCCGTACTGCAATTAGCTTGGCGCCTAGTCTGCCTTAGGCCTGAGCGGCCTTTCAAGACTCGTGGCCATTTTCTAGCGTACCTCCCAAGGGCTTCCATGGGTGAACTCGCGCCGAGCGCCCAGTCTCGAACACGCCACACAAGCTTGTTCGGAGTCGGCCCGTCTCAATCTCCGAGTCTGTCGCATCTTTCCACGGCGCATCTACCAGCACTCCCGATACAGTAGTTGAGTGTCCTGCATGAGAGAGAGCGCCTAATCACTAGAAGGTCAAAAGAAATGTTGTTCTTCCATCGGTGGGCACTAGTCGTTTGAGCTTGTCATTTCGCGAATCTCTTGTATGATTCGGGTCAGCCAAGTCTTTTAAGGTTTCTATACGTATGGTACGAAAACATGATAAGCGGTCGTGTTGCTGATTCTTATGCTACCTTAGGTACCACAGGCGGAGGATTTCGGCAATATGTCACTTTCCCAAGTAGCTCCGATCTTTGCTTCTCTTCATGTCCACTCTTGTCAACCATCATCCCACAACGGCAGACCGGCCCATTTGCCTTCCTCTATCAGAAAGCAGACCCACGTGATATTGCTTCGTCCAAAGAGTGGAATGCAATATAGCTGTTTCAACATCCCGACCACGCCCCATCTCACTCTCACCCGGAACGATTTCTCCTGGGTCAATTGCTCTTCCAGTCGCGCTTTATCTTCCGGTGAAGTCTTAGTGAGGTGGCCCTCAAGGTATTCGCGCGCCGCATGCACTCTTGGTGAGACATTGCATATCTCGTAAGAATCCTCGTCCAAAGCAGATTTGCCGAGCAGAAAGAAATCTGAATAAAGGTCTTGAAGACTCACCAGAAATTGGTCAAGGACATCGTCCATAGAACGCGTCGATGATCTTGCACTGCTGGTTGACCTTGGTGTGCTTGGTGCCGACTTGACCCATCGAGATTTTCGAGTCTCCTCAGATGCAATGTCGAGCCATATGTCATCCTTCCGAGCTTGTATCGGACTGTGCAAATTGTGACCGGGCAGCAAGCAGCCTTCAAACAGCGTCTCCGCGGCCAATTTATACCTTGGTGATAATTGGACTTGAAATCGTGTCGGTGTTCTCAGTTCTTCCTCGATGACCGATTCTTCAGAAATCGTTTCCAGATCTGGCACAGATGCGGCATCTGTGATGAAGGATGTGATGTCTAGCAGAGAGGCGAGCACAAATCTGCTGCGGCCACTGTTGGGATTGACAAGAGGGTTGTACACAATAAGGTGAATCCTCACGTTTCCGTCATCATCCTGGCCTGTTACTGTCTCCATCGAGGGTCCATCGACTGCGGCTGTGTTCAAACAGAATTGTTCTCCGATATCAAACACGAAACGCAAGTCCTCGGAGGTTGCTGTTACCGGACACCCTGAAGTCGCGGCATCCAGGACACAGAATGAAGAAAAGTGGTCGATGCTTGATAGTCCGGCTTCTATTTCGGATGCTCGCTGGGTACGTGCTGGTCTCGATGTTGAAACATCATCCCCCTGGGGAAGCGTTAGATGCCTGCTGAGTTGCTTCTGGGAAACGCGCTTCTTGCTTGTATCGGATACTTGTGATAAACCGACTGGTGGGCTCATCGAGGCGTTCCATTTCGACTGCGGAGCTGGATTCGACGCCCGAATAGGTTTCAGGTCTTGTGTCGATCGTTGCAACCTTAGAGTGGAGGCACTTTGCATAGGCGATTGTAGAGTCGCTAGACTTGCCTGCAGGCTTGCACCATGTCTGTAAATGCTTGGAACGTTGCAAGCATGCGCAAGCTGGCTGAGCGGTGACTTAAAATGGATCGAATCAGGCGTGATCATCCGGTTAACACTGGCATCTGGCAAGAGCGTTCCTCGACGGGTAAGGTTCTCGGTCCAGGTGGGGTTTATATCATCAAGTGAGGCATCTGAGTATGCTCCTGGAACTTTCTCCGAATACCAGTCGGGTTCGACGATGCATGACTTCGCAAGTCGGCCAAGTTGAGCCTGGTATTGATACGCATCATGGATATCGCGTTGAGCCAGGCTGGGAGTTGGTCTCGCCTTTGGCACAATACCATCCTGTGAATGATGAGCTGCCCATATCCTTGGCGGCGCTCGATCGCAAGGATCCGGATCCGATACACTGTATTGGTCGATATCGAATCTGCTTGACTGGAAGTTTGGCAAGGATGTCAAGCTGGAAAAGGCTGGTAGTAGCGCCAAGGAGGGATCTCTCCTCTTCAAAGTTCCAAATCCTACGGTCAGGAGATCATCGTGTTGGTCGTCCCGGTGACGCTGCAAAATGGTCTTGAGGCATTCCTTCAAACTTCGCCGATGCGCCTTTGCATTTGTGGTCATTCTTCAATTGTGATTGCGCTGACAAAGTTGATGGCAGCAAGTACAAGACATGATCTCGCTTGGAGGACGAAAATGAATTGTGGTGAAATTGAGGTGATGTAGAACTGGCAGGCGTAGCTGCTCAGGCAGGTACCCGCAACACCAGCTGGAAGCGACAAAGAACCACCATGAACGCCGAAATGCAAAGGACAGTCGCTTCAACACCAACACGCAATACTCAACCACACACGAAGGTACCAAAGGACAGAAGCAATGTACAAAAGAAAGAAAGCACTATGAAGCGAGTGTGATCATGAGCTGGGTGGCAGTCTGTGCGCGCGGCACTTGAAGTTCATCACACTTAGGCAGGGGTTGGTCCACCGGGGATCACGGGCTGCCTAGCAGCCACAGTTTCACCACCCGTTAAGATTTAGCCGTTCCAAAGCTGCGGCATCGGTACAACGACATTGGTGAACTTAGTAGAGCAGTCAACAATGAGGCAGAAGTACTGTGGTGGTGCTTGACCAGCAGTTGTGAAGCTGTAACGAACAGAGCTTAGATCTGTCCATAGTGTCTTCGGAGCTGACAGAAACTCGCACTTGGGTTGTGCCATTCACAGTCGTGCCTTCTGCCTGCGTAACGGGATCTTGAATCGTCACAGCAGCGTGACACAGGACCTGCTATCTTCATCAGTAAAGGAAATGCATACGAGCCAGGCTCAAAGTTGAAGCTGTTTTCGATGCCTCTTTGAGGCCAGGAGAAGCCAACCAATCAGAATCAAGTCTAGTGGAGCTCTAGATTTTAGCTCTGGTTAGCTATTCCCAAGAAATTCCGAAGCTCTGTGCTCGTACCTGAACCAAACTCGTCGTCGCGAAACCATCGCATATTGCTCACTGTCTTGTCGTCGACTTCGCCATACATCACTCGTCGACGGCAAATCTCGAGGTCGTCCAGCTCCTGTTTTTCCTCGCCCACGATGTCCTCTGCCATGTCGTCTTCACGAGCACTCGTCAGACAATCTCGAAACCTCCTGCGCAGGCCTCAATTTCGAAATGCTTCGACCACCGAGAAAGCTAGCGAGGCAGCTTCGCAGGCGAAAGATTCGGCACAGAGTGGCGTCTCGAAAGCATCACAAGGTCTTACCAGAGTACAGAGCTCTGCTGGCTCCTCTGTCAGAAGTGCTGCTTCATCAGTGCAGTCCGCGCTAGGCAGAGTTGGAGGTCGGACTGGCAGAATGATCAACTTCGTGCAATGTAAGATCAGCAGAAAGGACAAGAACGCGCATGTGAGGTCTGACTAGAGGCATAGCATTAATACCCCCCACCATTTACTATGGCCGAGTTGGCCTCGAGCTGGGAAGATTGATGTTCCAGCACCAGAAAATGACCCCTCCGTAAGCGAACCCTCAGGTCTCGCGCTATCACATAAATCCTAACGCTGCTAGAACTATCGCCTCCGTCCAGTCCTTTTTCGAACCAGTCACCAATGTTCTTCGAAATCCCAGGAACATCTCAGGTGCACTCCCAGCTGGGTCAGGCCAGCAAATGCTGAACCAAGCACGCAACACAAACAGTACCCACTTGTCCACATACCTCATCATCCTTGGACAGGTTCTCGGATTTTTCACTGTAGGAGAGATGATCGGACGGATGAAGCTGGTCGGGTACTATGGAGCGCCACATCACGAGGGTGAGCATTAGCAAGTTATTTCACATTTCCTCACTTGAAGCAGCCGAAAGAGGATGTGGCTCTCTTTCGCGCTTCTATGCTATGAGAGATGTCCGTGTACTCATAGACTTGGCTGGGTGTGTCGAGCACACAAAAGATAAACCTCGAATACATATGTGAAGGTTCAATTTACAGGTCAAGAAAACACTTGAACGGCATTGATCAGCATTCTTGCCACTCATTTGGTCTTACGCCCAACGACATGCTACCCGGTCCATTGATCTACTTTCCTACCTTTGACCGTTTCGATACGGCGAGAGACCAGATGCTGTATGCTCCAGGCATTGGCCTGCAGCAGCAATGGTAACAGGGCGCACAGCGAGTGCGACTCCACGTTATAAAGACATCTGGAAGAGCTGCGTAAAAGCTACACTGATACTCTAGTCCGACCCCTGCTATCAAAATAACGAAAGCTGACTCTAATAGTATTTCCTTTTGGCAGGCTCTGACGCTGGCCTATTTCGTTCCATATCGTCCTTCATATACTAGCTCACCCACCTATTTACAGTCACCTCAGCCACGCAATCCCTATGGCTTTTCCCGCTTGCCTCACTCACTCACTGCCCTACAGTGTATAGCACATATAGCTTCCCAGCGGCAAGCCTCCCGTCCCCGCAGCTGCATCAGCCACCACCTCACAAGCTCCAGTGGACCAGCTGCGCTGAGCGCACTCTTGGTACTTGTTGTCTGGCTTTACCAGGCAGGATGTGTCACTGTAGAGCTGGCATGCGACAGTACTTGGCTCGTTGGCGTTGTCGAGAATCTAGATTAGGATCTTAGTATTGAGGGCAGGGAAATGTCAGAAAAAAGCGGAAGGAGTAGGAGTAAAAGGGCCCGAGATACTCACTGTGACTTTGCTTATGAAGATCTTTTGGCCGGGTGCATTCATCACGGGGGGACGCTTGCATTTACCGTTGAAGAGGGGTTGAGTGATTTGAGTGTTGATACAGGAGGCGTCGTCATCTTTGCCATTGAAGCAGAATTTCAGGCCGGCTGGCGCTTCGGCGAGAGCAAGGGGGAGGAGTGCTGCTGCGGACGTCAGAAGGAAGAGGAGCGATGGAGTATGCATGGCGGGTAGATGGCTCGGTGGTGGTTGGGCTGATACGTTAGTGCCAAGGATACGAGAGGATATGAGCTTGAAGTTGATTCCGACTCTATTGCTTCATAGTCTTCTGCTTGACTGTCTTGACTATATCCCTCTATGCCGTTCACGGAGCACCTCTTTGTTGTGCAGTGCCACAGCAGCAAGCTATGACCTTCTCTGCAATATCCTTTGTTTGCAGGAATCTTTTCGCTTGCGATGTAGGCAACTTCTCTTTGTTGGAAACTCGATGCCGGCTACCAGAGAGCGTCAGTCACCCACGGCGACATGCATGAGCTCTGAGCATTATGGAGACCAAAGATCATGCAAGCTCTGGGTTGGGTTGGAGAGGATGAGGTTGAAGTCGACACATCCGCCAATTTGAATTTGTGAGGTGACAGACCAAGGCCGGGAGTTCTTTGATAACGACATTGCGCTAAGGCAGGTCACTGCATCGCTTCGCAAATGTTTTACTGAGTTCCATTCATATCATTGCGGCGATGTCAGTGGCCTCGAAATGGCCGTTCGGACGACGCGTGCGCGTACTAGCGTTCTTTTACCAGGCAGCTTCCAGCCTGGTGCAGCCGGAGGCAGCATAAGCATAGCAGGAAACTTATCCGGGGGCGATCACTGTGCTAAATAGAGCTTTACCAGTCATGAAATCATATCTTTACCTCTGTCGTTGCACTACTGTGTTCGGTGTTTCGTTCACACAATAACTATGCGGGACACGGGATGGATGTCGGAAGACTCCTGCCATCGAAAATGTCTCCTCATTGGAAATTCCCACTGGCTTAGGAATAGGAATCTCTCTTGACCCAGACACTCCCAAGCACTGTCCCTTCAGCGACTTCGATATTCACATTCTTCACAGTGACGGCTTTTAAAGATACGACTGTGAACAACGCTAGCAGTACTGCTTGGGTGTTTCGTCCGTTCTCACCCAATGTTCTCTGTGGCAGGTCTTTTTGTCGTTGGCTAAATCTCCTATGTTTCTACCTGGATTGAGCTCAGCCACTATTGGTTGTTTACGGGAACCCTTGACAAATGGTGCATGCCAAGGTCCAGACATCGAGGCTTAGACTGTCCTACCAGCTCATGCAGTCTAGCGATATGTCTAGCATACATATCTGTGATGTTCAGCCTTTCCTCTCGCCATGTACCGAAATCTGCTCACCGTGCTTATGCCACAAGTTGAAGACTCTTAGTGCTCTTCTGTCAAGACACCCATAGCCGTGGCGATCACAAACCCTGCTTTACAATGCGGCTAATCAATGTCAAGAGCTACAAGCTGCAGGAGTTCCAGGATGAGAACGAAGTCGAATATGCAATACTATCACATCGATGGGAGCAGGAAGAGGTCCTTTTCAAAGACATGACTGGTCAGGTGAATCTCAGCCGTGTCCAGAAAAGGAAAGGCTGGTATAAAATCCAACAATGTTGTCAGCAAGCTCATAGCGACGGACTAGAATATGTCTGGGTTGACACATGCTGCATTGACAAGAGCAGTAGCGCGGAGCTACAGGAAGCCATCAATTCGATGTTCCGATGGTATGCCAAAGCTCTAGTGTGCTACGTATACCTTTCGGATGTAGGTGTGAGCAAATCTACTTACCGCTATACGGACAGTTCCTATGATTTCAGTCGATTCACGAGCAGCAAATGGTTCCAGCGCGGTTGGACGTTGCAAGAACTTCTGGCCCCAGGAACTGTATTTTTCTACGATGTCGATTGGATCTATATCGGAAATCGCAAAGGGAGTTGTAAAGCCATTAGCCAAGCGACTCAGATACCCGCCAGGACCTTGGCAGAGGGGCTGCCAGCAGTGGGATGGAGGCCGTGTGTCGCCGAGATCATGAGGTGGGCTAGCGGAAGGAAGACTACTCGCCTTGAAGATCGGGCTTATAGCTTGCTAGGGCTCTTCGATGTCAATATGCCACTGATTGTTGGTTTGTCCACCCCATATGATCAGACTAGACCTATTCTGGTTAGCGGGTTGATCTTGGCTTGCACTCTGCTGCCCATATATAGGCCTATTGTCCTCCCTCAGTAGATAGAATAATTAACTGATGTTTTCCTCTTGACCTTTCTACTCTGATGTACGGCGAACGTGAGAAGGCCTTCAACAGGTTACAGGAAGAAATCCTACGCTACTCAGACGACCAATCGATCTTCGCATGGCACAACGCCGAGCACGAAATACTTAGTGGATTGCTAGCCAGCTCTCCAGACTGTTTTGGAACAGCTGCGCTGATGACAAGGAGCTTTATGTCACCTCAGATGTTTTCAAGAAGGCAGCCTCACACTATCACAAACGAAGGTATATCAGTACAGTTGGAACTCGTGCCACTTGCGCCCCAATTGTACGGAGCGAGACTGAACGCGCAACTTGCTAATGGGGACTTTCTCGCGGAAAACCGACGATCGGGAGGGCCCCAAGCTAGCATCTACCTTAGAAGGCTTGATGTCAACAACCGATATGCTAGGGCAAGCAGGAAATTCGCCTGCTCTGTGGCGAATGACCTTGTGGGCCTCCTTGAACGTGGTTCATATGGATTCAGCCAGATGCGGCAGATCACAGTGGTGCGGAGTATGAGAGGCCATGAGGCTGATATAAACCTCGCAATGGACCCTTGCGCCTTTCAAATCAGCCAGCTTGAATACAGGAAGCGAAGAGCTGTATCCGTCGAGCCCTTGCGCTACCTAGTAGAGCGAAACGGTAGCTCAATATTACCAGTGGAGCACTCCACCTTGTCGAGCAAGCACGCGCACGGTTTTACTGCGACGATCAAGCTTAACGATCAAGATTGGATAGCAAGCCCGTGGCGTGCTCCTGTCTTTTCAACGATTAGTCTGGGCTTCGACTTTGATTTCAATCCCTTATGTGTTCTGAATTTTGAGAATGCGGATTGTCTTAGGCGGGAGGTTTACAAGGAGATTGTGCAGGCCGGAACGCCTTGGAGGCGAGATACAAACTTTTCTGCTGAATCGTCCACCTTCGGGTTTCCATTTACTTGGGAAGCTAGCTGGGGCTGCGAGTGGAAGGCTCATACCGAGGCATTACTTGTGGTCAGAATGGATCTTGACGACCGAGACAACAATAAGGGGTTCAGCGCATGCTTCCGTTGTCAAACGAAGGACGGGACTACTGCGATTGTTCGGTTAGGAATGGCTCGCACAAACCCAGAGCAGCCGTGGAAATTTTCATGTGCTGTGACATAAATGGGCGACCGAGCCTCGGCCGCCGTTGATGGCGTCTCCGAAGGAAGACTGAATATCTTTAAAAGGGACAGAACAGCCTCAGGTATCAAAGAAACACCAAAAGAGAGTGTCGGAGTACACGGATTGTCAAGGACGGAGAATGCTGAACCATCGAAGGACTTCAAGGTGGGAATCGCTGTCCAGTCGAGCAGGAACTTCCAATGCGCGACTGTGATGGATGATCAGCTACACAATATTGCACTGATGATGGAGAGCTCCGAGACTATACGGATAGTTGGCCGCTCGGTCCGGGGAAACTCTCAAGCGCTCGCCCATAATCATGCCCTCCCCAGCCATCCAGCTCCTCAGGAGCACCCTGGTCCGTCGTTTCGAGAGTGGGCATCTTCCCTCTTGTAAGGCGTTCGCCCTCCTCCGACAGGTCGGGTTTATACCTACTACCGAGCATTTTGCAGGCTCCAATCTCCCTATCCAGGACCTATGACACTTCACCAGCCAACGACCAAAACGCATTGCGGCTACAACTAGCAGCACGATGTGATGGTAATAGATGGTTTGACTTCCATCAAGGTTATGACCAATGGACTTGACAACAGCCATTCCATACCCGACACGGAGGCACACCGAGTGTGACCAGGTCGCTGGTAACGTTCGCCCTGCGCTCGAGGTTGCACATGGAAGACCCTAGAGTACCCCCGGCTTGCGGAGACCCGTCGGGGCCATGAGCTATCGGTCTGATGCGCTGCTAGGACCGGTTGTTGTACCGAGGCTTATGCGTGTGCCTGGGGCGAAGCCGCCGAAGACCGTTGCTGGTGGAATGACTCCGGAGATGGTGGCTGAGGGAAGGTGGACAGGTGTAGCGACACTGGTGGAGAGAGTAAAGAGTGAGTGGTCCAGCTTCGTTCGATAAGCACGAGGAGAAGAGGTCGACTGTGCATCAGTATGTAGTCCTAGGGATAGAAGGGTCAAGTCAAGACGCGTAGGGCAGGGTTGAAGAGGTTTGGTGGAAGAGTAGGCAATCGACGCATACGTCTAACCACTCGTTCTGCTGCGGACTAATACTTTGATTCTATAAATCAACTACTGGTGAAAGGGTACAGCCAACTTACTATACCGGTTACCGGTTCTGGGCCTATTTCTCGCAGATGTCGCTGCTCATGCCCCCTGGCCTGAACTGGGCATTCATAGACATCCTCGTCATTTGTATGGTCCTGTGCCGAGAAGAGTTGGCGTACTCGCCTTTCACTTCCACTCCATGCAACGACTTCCAGGGCGGTACTGCGGGTACCATACCTCCCTCTGATCTCATCCTCTGAAATACACCACGACAGCGAAGCCCGTGGCTGCTTGAGGTACGATATCCCTGGTTGTCTATAGCCACTTATCATCTGGAAGGGCAGAGGTCCTCCTGGTATGTTGCTCTACAGCGTCGTCGACAGTGCGCAGTCGATTCCTGGTCAAACGAAGCAGTTATACCGAAACCTTTTCTGCTTCGAGCTTATACAGTGACGCATAAATCAGTAGGTCGTTCGTTCAAACGTTTGTAGAGCTCAAAGAACAAGACGTGGTAATAAGCAAGGGGGTGGATGATGTTCCGGGACACGTCTCGCGACCTGGACGCGTCCGTGGAAAGAAGCCGACTGGGTCGCGGTTGCCGCGCCAACGAATGGAAACGACACAACTTACCGCTTTCAATCACTGGCGACGAGCTACGAGCTATACTGAGCCATAATCAGGGTGAAGTGCTATTGATGACTTGAATTTGACAGTATAGTAACGGCGCCATGTCATTGCTGTCCGCAGACGAACTCCAAGACGACATATCCATCTTTGAACAATCTTCGCCAGAGTCTCTACGAGCACGACGAGCACCGGCACTTTCTCCACATGCGCACGAGCAGTACAGCAGCATCAGCGATAGTCGTACACTGAATGGCGACACCGATGATGACTACTTCTCTCGATACAAGCCCATCAAGCAGTGTACCTCGAGGGGCTCCTCTATTTCCTCCTTCCCGGCCTCGGTAGTGCACCACACTCCACTCACCGACACTGAAGACGCCGGCTTTCGCGGCCCATCTCGAACACAGTCATACGATCGAACAAGCAAGACCACCAGCCATAGCTACTTATCAGCCTTTCGAAATCCCAGCAGTGTCCGAGCACTTCAGCTAGAATCAGAATATGCCGATTCAGACACCCTCGGTATACGGAAACCATCACGCCCAAGACCAAGTCCTAGGGTCTCTCATTTCAGCCCTCGAAGCCCTGGTTCGGTACATTCGTCTCCCACTAAACGATCGAGCCGATCCGGTACACCCCTACAGCAGCGCCAGAGCAGCAGTAAACTGAAGAAAGAGTTCCCCCTGGTGCTACTGCACTGCACACTGCTTCCTCCCGCAGTGGCTGTGCGGGGTCCGCTAGTGTCGGACGACATCCTCGAAGCAGTGCTTCCCGAGGAGTACAGGAAGAGATGGCGCACTTTGCAAGACAAGGTCACCGGGAACACCGAGGTGAAGCAAAGAGGCGTTCTGATACCACATCCAAGGGAAGACTACGATGAACTGGAAGAGCGGCTACTCGAAACACTGGAGCTTGAAAGGCCGAGGATAAGGCGAGGTCACTATCTCGGGAGCAAACGTAGCAGTGACAGTGGTTTCGAGAGTTCCAGTCAGGACGGCACAGATGAGCCTTCCGCCCCTGACGAGACGAAAGAAGGGGAACCAGGTGAGAGATGTGCCGATTGTGGAAAAGCCGTCAGTTGTCAAGTCGAGCAAGAACGCAGATGGAAGGTCAAGGTCTTTGCAGCGAATGGGTTGATGAGAAGTGGTGCATGGGCTGCAGCTTGGGAGGAGATGGAGAAGGTCGACGTTGAAGTCGGTGTGTGGATGCCTGAAGACGTTAGAGGTGAAGTGGAGGAGCGTTTGAAAGCCCTTCAAGCGAAAGAGGAGGCTGAAAAGCCTGTCGACGAGCCTGCCGAGTCCAAGACGAAAAGGAGACGGCCTAGGATCACTACAGCAAGATTGAGACACGATGAGAGGATGAAGGAGATCTATGGACATATCGACAAACCGAAGACACAGGCAGAGATCGATGGCCTGGTGGACGAGAAGCAGGAACCAGATCCCACGCCGCTGTCTGCCACATATACCTCCGATCCACCCACAAGTGCATCAAAAGGCCCGACTGTCGATGCGGCACCGCTACAAGAGCATAATCTCTCAACAGCTCACTCCACCCAAGAAAACTTCGTTTCATTCGTGCGCCGACATGTCCTCCTCATCTGGAACGACCAGAAGAATCTGGCCATCGTCCTGCTCAGCATCATGGTCCTCCTCTTCTCAGTCCAGAATGCAAATATCAACAGCAGTGCGCCGACTGTGTCTCCTCAACTTAACGAGCCAGCACTATCCCCTCCAATCATTTCGGCCATAAGCGCACCAACATCTGACACAGTCCCGGTCTCCTATGTGACGACGACTGTCTTCGCCACGCCTACAGCTGCGTTGTCCTCCAGCGTAGAACTCGAGACTGAAACGTCCGCACCAGCGAAGCTTGCGCAGGACATCGAAAGCAATACTGACATCGCCGCCTTCCCAGCATCGGCAGTAGAACTAGACGTAGGCACACATGCTGTCGATGACTTCGCACCTGCGCCAGAAGTGCAGGAAGACGTGATGGTCCCATCTACAGCCTCAGAGCCAATACCTCATGAGAACGGCTCAGACTCAGCTTCGATGGCCATTGAAGAATCAGACGTTGATCACGCAGATGGCCTCATGCCTGATGCCCCCCGGCAAGAGCCGACAACCAACCTTGAGTCTGCGGAGAGCACGGCCGATACCTCCGATCCAGACCCGCAGCCTAAGCACGATGAGCACACCAAAGAAAGTACCAGTGTCATCGGCCTGAACACTGCTCTGCCGGAGGACGAATCTTCTTCACCGAGCGTTGAAGTCGAAGAGCTCAATAGTACTCTGGGGGAACCAGATTTCAAGGCTGACGCCGAAGATGATCTGGCAGTAAGAGCGTCAGATGGATTTGAGAATGAGCCTGCAGGGGGTAGTCGAGGAAGGGGCACAAGTGGACCTTGATCCCGAGAATGATAACGGACACGAACATAATGCATGAGCGACATTGCCTAAATACCTTTGGCGAAGGTGTTGGCAGGCGTATATATATCTCGTTGTAGCGTTGAGATGAATATTTGCATCGAAATCAGATTCAACATGTCCGTCCAACCTCCAAAATTGTATTTTCCGCAACGACCAAACACACGTCAGCCACAAGCCAGCCGCATTATCTATCGTATCTTCGCTGACGACCGCTCCCCAACCGATCACCCACCACCATCTCCATCCACCTTCCTCAACCCCTGCACCTCCCCCTCTCGGACTCATTCCACACGTGCCCAGCCGTAACAGGTTCAACATCCGCATGCACCCGCAGAAACCGCCCCTCTTCTCGTATGTCTGGACGATACTCGACAGCCCAGCCCACTAGCCTGTGGGTAGGTATCAATCAGGAACATAAACCCCTCGTACTCGTAACAGTAGATGTTGGACTGATCCGCCCAATGCTCGAAGAGATGCTTTGGTTTGATGTACCTGTGTGTCGCGGGATCCTTCTTGTTGAGACGTGTGGGAGGCCAATCGTCCACAGTCCAGTACGCGGGGGATCGACTACTCCTCATGCATGATGTGTACTCGCGCATGGGGACTATCTAATTCAGGTGGTGGGGTTGGCGACGTAGTTCGTGTGCACAATTGGCTCTTTGGCTATGTGGGATGCCCAGCATGCTGACAGTCGTGGTGAATGAGGGAGAGGTCGTGTGAGATGTCGAAGTCTTCGAGGACTACGGTTGAGTCGGGAGACGTTTCCCAGGCTGGTGCTGCCCAGCCCAGCCCAAGGTGCTCGGCCTGGGATTGTGGATTCAGGGTTGTGCACTGTTTGTAGACTTCCATTGATTTGATCAACACTTTGCACGTTTGGCCTACTACCGAGCGGCAGACGTATTCGTGTGTAGCCGTGGAGGGCGCTGATGAGGGTATCAGACCTGACTTTGTAGGGTTGTGGGAGGACACACCTTATGCCAGGCGTCACTGAGTTTTGATACCCGTGTTGAGTAGAATGAGATTGAACGACTTGGCATAGATCAGGAGGCTTTGATGTGGTTTTGGTCGAAGAACTTGAGTAATCTGTCGATACCATATTGGCACCAAGATTGCCTCTTGAGACATCGCCGACGTTGGTCGCTTTGCCCGTGGTTGTGCTGAGCCTGTATACTGCCAGCTTTCCCGCCGATATATTCCAATGTAGTCGGTGATATTGACAACTAGCACAAGCATCAATATCGACACGGTAACAGACCAGCGCTCCTCCATGGTGGTGGTTACACTTGAAAATGTGGCTGGTGTAGCTGAGTACGCAACGTTCGCCTCGTTTGTACACGCATCAAGCTTGCCTCGGATAGGGGCTGATAGTCTAGAAGCTTTCAAGGAGGGCCATTTCCAGACGAAGCAATTTGTGGCAGTTCCTGCTCTCCGCACCCGACGTATGAGCGGCATATATCGAAAGTACCGTGGCACGTTGGGCTTTTGGCAATGACAACGTATTTCCATCGAACTGCGTTGCGCGAGCGGACAAGGTTGACCGCCAGGTCCCAATCTGACGGTGAAAAAGAATGTACACGATATACCGAGTTTATCGTCCGAACCTCCTCTTCTCGAACCATCTGAGAGGCGGGTATACCAATGCTGCCCAGCTGAACCCTACGTAGTTGCCCATATCACCACCGTAATGCCCAATAAGGCCTGCTAGTGGTCCGATATACCACACTTGAGCCATACACAGGATTGCACCGACCCATCCAACGAGAAAGGCCACTATCGCAGCAATGCCGACCGGTAGCTTCGACTGGTTGTCCCAATTTGCCCAATTGTAATTCTTCGTGCTTGCTCCCCTGAAGATAAAGAACTCTTCGAGAATAATAGCGACCCAGATAGCAACCCAATAGCCCACCAATGCTAGGAAGTTGGTAAAGATGACAGCCAGGTTGTTTCTTCCGGCAAGAGCACATACCAAGTAGATGATGACACCTACGGTGTTCCAGATGACTCTTGGCACCCTCGCAAAGTAGCGGCCCAGTATCTGAAAGTCAACACCAGAGGAGTAGGTTGGTGCGATCATGTTAGCTATCCCACCAAGGGCGACTACAACAGCACAGAACTTGCCAAAAGTGCCAACACTAGAGTAGGCAGCAACAAGCAATGCGCCGGATCCACTACCGCCTTGTTCATCGTGCCACGCTGACTCGAGCATCGTGTTACTGAAAATGCCGGAGGCAATGCCGACCCCTAGCACGAATGCGAAGGTAAAAGAGAGCCACAAGCCAAGGAAGGTTGCGGCAAAGATGCCCAGCCGAGAAGTGGCCGATGACCAATAGACGAAGTAGTCCATGGACAGGGGAGAATAAGTGATTGCAGCAGCCAGACAAATGGAGAAGAAGGACAGTCGGTTGCCTGCCACTGTTCTAGGATCGCCCACGCTCGAGTATGAGAGGTCAAAATATTTTGCTGATACTCCATACAGGATGGACAGGACAATAAGTTGAGGTATCCATGCGAAGCGCTCGTAGTAGTGAAACACTGCAATGCCAAATGTTGTGACCAGCCAAACAATGATCACGATGATGATGATTCCGACCACAACAGACATGGATCCATGGGGTGAAACGGCAGAAAGGACCTGGCCTCCGATAATTGCGACGAGTAGACTGTAACCCAGCATCTGTAGAATGTTCAGGATCACGATCAGCTTGCTGGGCCACCAGCCCATGGTATATCGGCCAAATATCATAGTCCTGATTCCGGACAGAGGACCCCATGTTGCAATCCATGCGACAGGGACTGCACCAACCAGTGAACCGAACGTCGCGCACAGACATGAGTCTGTAAATGAGAGCTCGTACACTGCTGGTCCCAACATACCCAGAGTAACATTGTTGACGACCAAGTTGACTGATGTCCAAAGTACGAAGATCTGGAGGTAAGCCAAAGCTGATGTCCTGTGCTTCTCATGATCTTCGACTCTTTGTATTCCGCGTGCCTCAATGTTGTATTTCAAAAGTGTCCTCTCGAATGCATGTAGTCTCGAGGGTGCGGTACGGGTGGTGTGCGGCTCAGTGAGCTCGACTTCGGAAGGCCTCGTGAAATCGCGTGCGGGATCATCGTGTAGCGACGGTGTTGTTGTCGGCTTCTGCTTTTTGGTATCGTCTCGATCGGCGGTAGTGGCCATGACCAAGCCACCGCAGCTTCCGGTTAGCAAACAATCTGAGACTTGTGCAACGTCAGAGACAGCACGAATAGCCTTGGTCCTGCTGCTTAACCAATCCCAACTTCTGCTCAAAGAAATGCAAGCGTGTCCAATAGGCAAGTTCTCGAGTAGTTCAGATGGCAATGTGCATTAGGTCGTGTTCAGCTGAGCGGACAAACAGGTGTTCACGCAAGTAACCTCCGTGCTACTAGCTAACTTGCTCTTGCGGATTTTGCGAGAACTTCTGGAAGTAGTCCGGAAGCCCAAGTGCCGTACTTGTGCTAAGTTGGTCGAGGTATTTTCGAGTCAGATATGCAGCCGACGGAAGAATCAAATCATTATAGCACAGGCGATAGCGGCCTCCTAAGCTAAGCATGTCGCAGGGCGAGAGAGGTAGGTACTCAAGTGTGAAAGGCATGTGCAAAAGCATGACCACTAAGGACGACGTCTAGGCCTGGCTACAACATGCAATCCATCTGGCGCAAAGTCATCAGTAGTGAGGCACGAATTGGATTACCCTTGACACATCGAGCAGGTGCGGAAGAATTTTTCGAACAATTCTGGTGGCAGGTGCAACTGCCACGTTCTCCTGCACTCCGATTGGCTGAGAGCATTTACACATAAGCCTTAACTTGCGGCGTACTCCATGAGAGGCACGCCCGCAGCGAGAGCTTCAGTCAGCTAAGTTGATTGTCCTGCTACTCCATCGTCCTGTGCCTGTCCTCGCTTGTCGTAATTCACCGTTTCACCCGATCTTCAGCACGACCATAGCTGCCGTCCAACAGTCACCCTGTGCCGCTGTCGAACGACAATCCCTATCCCCAATGTCTTCCCAGGTCGAACGACTCGTGTTTGGATTCATTCACGTGGTCTCGGACCTTATCACTCAGCAGGCGCTCAGGCACATTCCGATGCCTTCGCCGAATGCTCATTTCGTGAATCGCCTCAGCTCTCTTGCTCATCATATACCTCCGTGGCTCGATGATGGAATTAGATATCCCTCCGGAACGCCGCGCTAAGTTAAGTCATCGCTAAGAAGGAATGCATCAGGATGTCTTGCCAAAGTGGTCTTTCGCATATTGCTCACAAGCCTGAACACTCTGTTAGTGGTAGAGACCATACCATGGCGTGAACCTCACCTTCGCTGGCTTGCCCAGCTTTGCACCTATCACCTTCCACTTATTGGCTTCGTAATCTTTGATAGCTTCCAACAGTGCTTTGGTCTGCACCTGTTAGATAGCACTTTCTGCTGTAGCACTTCACTTACTTCATCCTCTTCAAACTCCGCGTAGTGCATATCCTGTGAATGATCAGGTTCCTGCGCTGAGTAGGCAGCAAGATTCGTACCTTATACCAATGCTTTTTGACGCTTCCTTCAGTCCTGTTTGGAAACGCCTGAGGCAATTAGTGGACCGTATTGGGGGTTAGGTGTAGCCTGACCTTAGCTATTTCGCTCCATGTATTGCCTGTATCTCTCATTTGCTTGAGCCTCTGCTCTTCGGCCGCTGTCCATGGCGTGTTCGTGCGGCTGCGCTTCTTGCTACTACTGTCCTCAGAGAGCAAGTTCGGGATCGATACACTTGCAGAGGAGCCGGGTTCTACTATCGGAGTAGCAGGCGGCGGCTTGAGATCAAACTGTCTACTCTCGCTGGTAGGACTTCGGGATGCAGCTCTCTTGCGCGGATTGGGAGCTGCACGAGAAGGGGGATTCGTGTCCAGTGTAGCTCGAGGTACGATCGGCACTTGCGAGGGAGGTGGGAGCTCAGTTGACCGTGGTGGTGACAACGTACTGGACATGCCAGTTCTTGGGCGCTTGGATGGAGGTGGTGTACTGAGCAAGTGGATTAGCAGACGTTGAAAGCAGGTAGGTATGTAAAGGAAGAGGTGCATATACTATGTGCAACAAGAACAACTTACGACATGCTGGTCTAGCGGAGTATTGATCAGGTGTAGTTAGGACTGAAGCAAGGTGCCAAAGACATTGTAGATAGGCGTAGGTGAAAGTCCTTCGGCAACCTGACCAACCGAAGCAACGACCGGAGAATTCTGTAGGAGGTGAGTCCTTGAGTTGCACAGTTTGCTGGAGATTGAGGCCTTGTTGAACAAATTATCTGTGCTGTTTGTAGCCTGCGAAACAGCTAGCCAGTCAAAGGTAGGACGGAGATCCAGACCCTGATCAAGGAAAGCTCGCCAATCACTCGACTGAGAGGATTGAATGCTAGCGAATCAGTCTCTGGCCATCAGGAAACCTGCTAGCTACGCTACCATGGGTCAGACTCAGCAATGGCAGGGAGCTTGATGCGTGCTCCAGTTGATAAGCCTTGATAAGAGTAGAGTGAACATCGATGTTAGCGACATTCATGAAGGAGTGGACGTCTTGGAGGCCTCTCAAAGTCACGAGCAACGTATCTGCATAAGTTATACAAGCGTGACGATGCGATGGTGTTCAGCTGCATGTATGTTATCCGTCCATGATTGCGGGGTAGATGATCATGTACAAAGTCGGGGTGCTGGTTCGTCCAGCAATTTGCAGCTCAAAACTGCTCTGCAGTATAGCCCAATACGAGCAGCCATGATGGTATTGAGATTGCAAGATCATGAAGCCTCAGCCGTATTCATCATGATCCTGAACCAAAAGAGGGGAAGCAGGAGAGATAAAGGGCTTGAAATGGCATGAAAGGCAGTCGATCTCCCTTACCTGCTAAAGCGAGTACTCAACTACCCCAGTCGTTGCATGAAGCTTGAATCAGATCGGCGAATATGCTGGAGTGATATTCTGCTTTGACAGGGATATGGATTGTCTGTACTTGTCTCTTCCGAACCGTACCGTCCGAGTATCGAGGACGCAGACAACTGATGGGTGAAGTCACCGTGACACATGTTTGAATAATCATTCTGGAGCCGCGATGGCAGCACAACATGAGCCGAGCGCGCGGAGCTGACACGAATATGATCGCGTAACTGCTCGAGCTCATGACCTTCAGATGACCTTCGTTGCAGCAAGCTCAAGCTGGTCATAGGACTAGGCAGGACCAGGATCGGGACTCTTGTTCTTAGCGGTAGGCGAGAATCCGGTACACGATTGGTAGGCGTGAAGAAGTAGATGTACATTCGATTACGATGCAGGATGAAGTCATGCATTTTGCTGTACTTCCGTGCAGGTGACATGAACAGGGGGAGAAGCTTCATGTACGACTCAAGCCCAGACTCTCTAGTAGAGCGCACGTGATCCAGTGACCCCACAATCGTTGCTCTCGATGGACCTTCCGAAATCAATCAAACTGGTCGCGTATCTCTGCTCTTTGGTCACTACCAGACAGTCGATCCCTAGTGTCATCATAACTCACGCAGAGTCTGTGCGCACTGCAAAGCCAACTTACGTCCAGACGTTATGACCAGCAACGACAGATGCCTCCTAATCCAACCGTCTTCGATATGGCTGAACCAAGCCACGGATGCCACCAGTCCGCGCGGCAATGCAGCAATGGCCTAGCCTACACCACAGGTCAGGCAGTGACAGACTCTTTACCGGTGCCGGGCCGTTGCGTGGTCATAACCTGGGCCAGGTCAATGTTTTAGTCTTGAACCCTGATCACTAACCAGTAACGTACTCATCGCGTTTGCCTATGATGCAGAGAGTCTGTCGACGCTCAAGCGTTTGATTGTGATTGCGCCACGCAGAAATGGCAGAGGAGGTCTACGTAATGACAAACTCCTGTTCACGTTAATTCAGACCATTGTCTCAGACAGCTGCTCACTCACGTCACACTTCACAATCCTCTTCCCTCGAAACAACCTCAGCACGACGCGACCTCTCGACAAGTATTTCACATCCTCCACCAACGTGGCCGGCTTCGCAAGACTGTCCATCTTCGAACGCAGTAGCTTTGCAAAATCAATGACCTGCTGACGACCTCGAACAAACTTCTCGCGATCGCACCACTCGCCGCAGAAAGAGCCTCTCCAGTTTTCCACTTGGCATGTGAGCTGTAAGGATTGCAGATGGTGCATGTCGCTTTCGCTAATCATCACGTCCATGGGTTCATACTTCTTGAGCAGATCGCAGCTTATAGACCATTCAAGATATTGGACCAGTGCAGAGCTTGGATGACCCCCTGTCATCTGCACCGGTAGCCGCCCTGCGAAAGCCTGGAAGTTGATGCGAAATATCGTGTGTTGATACAGAATTGGTCGTGCTTCAGCCAGAATAGCTTTACAGGTTCTCAAGAGCTGTGCAGACCGTTGTCGCTGGTGAAGCTGTTTCTCTGGCAGTGGAAGGATACTGGGTGCTTGTGATTCCTTGCCGGTATCCTGTCGGCCGCCATCTACTTGTGCCACTACGTCTCCGAATAAATGGGAATAGATTTCGAGCCTAATCTCCAGAGGTAGATTCAAAAAAGCCATACTGCTTGTTGTTGGTGGTTGTGGAAAGTGGTCCTAACGAGATGCTAGTTGCAAGAGCAGTGAGTTAGGATGGAAAGTTGCTACTTCCACGCGAGTTGACGTTGGCATGTTTTCATACCAAACACATTCCACACAAGATTTGGCTGTCTCCCCGAAACTTTTATCCGCCAGGGGCGGGCTTGGTTGCAGCTTCCCAATGCGCAACTTCATCACTTTGGTCAAGTCGGTCAGCGTTACCGCTTCCGCCAGCCAGTAGCAGCAATGGAAGATGCAGTCAGCCTCCCGTCGTCCAAACTTCACTGAGCGAGACGTGCGTCGTGGCGTCCCAAGATGCGCACGGGCTTCACTGCGTACTAAGAAGAGCCTTCTAGCTTTTGCTGCCATTATCGCGCATGGACTTGCACCAGCCAGGCTTCCGCCCGTTGAGAATTGATTGCTGTTGCAACCAGCCCATCGGCGGGAAACAAATCCTTGCATCCATGCAGGCATCTGCATCGGCTTCGGACCCACTTCATCGCTTGAACACACCACTCGGTACACTCAAATCTTGGTCGACGTGATATGCTTCAGCTGACAGCTACTTTGGTGCGGCGCGCAGGCAGGGTCCTCCTTAACTTTCGCTGATGCCATTTTTCGGACATGTTGACTTCGATCAAAGCAGCAATTGAACTCGTAATAAGCGCTAGGATTTGTAGCAACTACACTCAAGGTTGTGCGACCGAAGTGGCATTAACGATTGGTCACGATGAAGATATGGGCATTGTGGGTGCCAGTACTATCATCGATTGCTCACCGTCTCGCCAGTGCCTAGTGACTCTCTGCAAAGGCGATTGGTGCAGTCTTTCTTCCAAGACTTGGATTAAGCGAGTTTACACGAAGCCACCGGTCAGTCACAAGCGCATGGTAGCCGTCAGATTCAGCCCTATGCGTGTTGACAGCAATAGATCGGGCAAACGTCTGGTTCTAGACTCTCTAGTGACGCATCCTATGTAGAGTTGATCACCGCTAACGATGCAGCACATTCAGATAGAGCCTTGCGAGTATTTACGAGAAGCGCAGCGACGAACGGGGCGAGACCCTGCGTTCGTCGTCAGACGCTCGTTTGGACGCAATCTGGCGGATTAGCAGACCGACGTACTGCTCGAAAACTCGAAGGCCGACCGACCCTTGAGACAGCAGAAGGCCAATGACCCTACCACTAACTTTCTTTGGTGCGTTTTGCTGACCAAAATGCACCTGTTTTTACTCGGTGAGCCAACATTTCAGTACGCCAATACTCCCGTGTGAAAAACAAGCACTTGACAAGCGAGCACACCCCGTATTCTCGCCAAAAACCACACCATATCTCGTTCCAACATCTTCACATGCACGTACGTACGCTTGATAGACAGCTGTTCTAGATGGCCGCATCAAGCCTTCTAGACAGTCTTTCTTCATACACGCCTCTCAGTGCCCTGGCAACTTGATAGATAAGAACCTTTGCTAACCTTACAATAATGTCATGGGCGGTTCCGGACAAAGATAGCCATCCACTCCTTATCTTCCTCATCCTTCAACTCGTCTGCGCCAAGCTTGTTCGCCTCACTCTCCAATTCAAACTCTTCGATCTCATTCTCCTTCCTCGTGTGCTTTGCCCTGACTGACCAAGAAGGCAGGTTAGGCAGCACACTCTCACTCAACGATCTCCCAAGCGTGACTCCTTTCTTCTTCACCGCTGTACCCCAAGAACCACGCTGCACAACCGCGGTCTCAGCCAGCCCCGCCCTATCCCTCGCTTGGTAAAACAGGTCAATACTCGCCTTGGCGAGCCTCCCAATATCATTACTATTTCTTTCCCGTATCTTGCGAAGAACACTTTCGAGGTGTCCACGGTCCTAGCGTCACATCAGTGCTCGGTCTTCCGTTCCAGCGCGCGTTCCGACTCACCACTCCAATCTCCTCAAGCGCAGGAACCCATTCCTCAACCAATCTACTCATGCGTCCCTTTTTCTCCCCAGGTTCAAGAACAGCCGCAAGATCGACGATCTGCCCCCTGAAAGCCTTGAGCATAGTGTCTTTCTGTTTATCGCCGGCTTCCGCTCGCGCTCGTTCAAGGGGATCGTCGTATCTGTGGTAGGGGTTCATCTTTGCACGCGGATAGTCGTGGATCTAATCGGCCAGTCGATCGAAAACGAGGTTGGATCGTTGAGAAGGTGTCTTGCCCTGTTTGACGATCGGCAATGGTCGCTAGCGATGAGAATAAGGGAGACTATTTGATATACTGATCCGTATAGAGAGGGGCAAAGGATATTGCAGTACTTGCATCGCAGAGGTATTCGTAATATTGGTTGTAGTAGGTGGCTCTACACCTTTTTCACTCTGCTTCAAGTTGCTATCACACTCAGCCATGCAAACACCAATCGACAGTGTCACTTACTTGCCACGCAGGAGTCGTTCTAGCAGTTTGCGCTTGGTGTCAGCCCGACGTGATTATCCCGCGTTCGAAATGCACCACTCAATATGCAGTGTATCGAAGGGCTTCGTGAGCCTATACACAGCATCACCGTCGCTGTAAAGGGGAGGGTTGAAGAGTGAGGTATCCTGCCGGGGTCTGCAGTCCGTCGTTATACCGACCCTCTTCTGTTTGCTCCTGCTCCCGCTCGTTCGTTGTTCCGTCGTTGTCTCTGCTGAGTATTAAGCCAGTCCGTACGACGCTAGAATACCCCCGACCGAACAAGACCTTCATGAATGCGAACAGGACAAGAAAGTAGACGTCACGGTCGGCCTGTCTGTGGTCCGTACGAATTTGGTCCGGCGTTTGTTGTAAGGTCTTCGATTAGCAAATAATATACATCTCTTCCTGAGCTAGGTGGATCTATCGCTTTCTCGACACGCAACCATCTCTTTCTCCCAAACCATGATCATACAGCGCTATACCCTCCCCTCGAAGACGAACCAGTCACAGTCTCAACCACTTTTCTAGACCAGTCCTTGAACAGATAGGGGACGTCTCGGATCGTATCGCCATGAGGTAGTAGGTCCCAGCCACGCGCACCGTAGCGGTTGTAGTTGAGCCATGAGCCGAAGATGAGGTATGCTGCTATGCCGAGAAAGAGACTGTGATCACGTTAGCATGGCTCTGCCGCCGCACGGTCGGACGCGAGACTCACATTAGAATAAACCAAGTAAAGAAACCCCAACCAGCCTCTTTCTTCGTTGGCTCATCATCACCCTCGTCGTACTGTTCACAAGCATATTTCGTCCTCCAGTTCAGCCTGAGCACGTCCATCCTGTCCTTCCCTTCTCCTTCTTCTGTATAACTCACAAACTGCAGCGCGTTCTTCGAATCTTGCTTGAAACGTTCTCCGCTGCCCGGCTCATCGTCTCCATCGTCATCGTCTTCTTCCTCTCTCTTGAGACGTTTCTTCTCTTCCTCGTAGCCTTCATTTCCCGTCCAATCCCTTTCGCAGAGGAAGCTCACCAGGGCTTTCTGTTTGCGGTCATTGTACCGCCCACCATGAAGCTCGATGTCTATGCCCTCTACGTCTCTACCACTCGTTTTCAGTCGCGTGATCTTGGGATCGAGAGCGCCGCCGTGTCCAAGGGTATATTCACCCGCTACGCCAATTACATCGCTGATAATGGGATGTTCGACATCAGGATCGTCAATTGGATTCCATGTTTGGGTTATGCCGCATACTGGGTAAAACATATCAGCATTTTCCATACGAAGGTTGCACTACACTCTAAACACAGGACTTGCTCTGCTGAATAGTCTGCTTAGGTGCTTGAATGGTGCTTGATCTCACCTCTCGTGTAACTAGGGCAGGTGTCTCCCTTCGGTACGCCCTTGGGCTTCTTAAGCGCCTGACATATGTCTATTGTCCACGTCGTGTTGGACTTGGCGGGGTGTGAATAGGTGTCCGCGACCAGTATTGAATGTGGTCCTCCTAATTTGGAGAGGTCGAACTTCTTCTTGTCAACTTGTACATTCTCGCAGTCGAGGTTGACGGCAGCTGCTATTGAGGAGAGAAGGAGAAGCGAAAAGAACGCTCTCGTCGGTATCGATGGGACCATCGTAGAGGTTGTGATGTGCTCAGAAGAGAGATGGACCGCTTTGTATTTACGCGAGTTCAAGCAGGACCAGTATAAGGATGGCGAGGTCGAGTAGACGGGGATATAAAGAGAGAACCGGAGAGACTGTTGTACAGAGGTCGATGGTGCCGTCGCAAGTTGATAAAAGTGATGCCTGATCACAATGGCTTGTCATGCGAGCTGCGAGCGTGAAACTTGCAACAAATGATGGCATGCACGGGCTTGGGTTGGCGGAAGAAGCGTCCCCGGGCGAGCTGCGGCTCAAGGCGCCAGGCAATCAGGCATCATCGGCCATGCCTGTTGATGCCACCCCAGCCTACATCAATGACCTACACCCAGGCAATAAGAGCCATGTCGCTTTCGCGAAACCTTAGCGCTTTCCATACCTTGACCAAAGCTCGCATGCTGTCGAGTTACTCATTCGACTTCACCATCTGGTGGTCTTCCGGAGATGACCTTCGCTGTATTTTAATGAATGCTCTATTATTATTTGCATGCTGTTAGGGGTATCTCAAACGCTCACGCTGTACTCATACTCATACTCGCTCATGTCATGCTCACCATCACTGACAGCTTGCTGACCTGTACCTTAGTCATCCAAAACAGGTCTGTCTACCAAAAGCAAGCCCAGACCAGAACAACGACAAGCGCAACCAAGCTTGCCTGCCCTTCAATCAATGAGCCCTCACCCTTCTCTGCAATGTAAGTCTTGTTCCTCGCCAGGATCTCCATCTCCTGAGTGACGACCCCGGTTCTAGCAAGCTCGCTCACAGTGTTGCCAAAAGTGGCAAGGATGTTCGAACTACGTCCCCTTGGACAGAAAATTACTTCGAAACCTCCACCTTCAGGAAGGACGAACGTGCTTGTCTGATCATCGTACGCGTAAGAATATGCATCAGGACATACCTTCTTCGCTTGAATGCTGTAGTAGCTCGGCCTGCATTTGCTCGGGCTGTTGTAGCTGCCAGCACAGCAGTATCTATCATCGTTCCATTTTGAACAAGCACTGTAACACGGATTGAAGATGGGCCGCGCAATGTTGTCATCTGGATATGGGTACACGCCATCACCAGGTTTCTCTGGCGGATTCAGCTGAAGAGGCCAGGGGCACCACTTAAGTACTTCCTGCGAGCTCATCGACTGGTCGAGTGGAATTGGATACGTATCATTACTACCCATTAGGGTGTCCTCCAAACTTGTGGCGGAGGAATCGAGGTAAGAAGATGTACCGATACAGACCGCATTAGTGAAGTTGGGTGGAATGTCGCTGAGCGAGCTGTCATTGCCAGCCAAGAAAACTATGCCCATGGGGAGATTGTAGCCATCGACCAGGGAAATGTCGTAGAAGGCCTGGTTTGAGCTGGAGGCAAGAGTAAATTCTGCTAGGGTGGCTGGTGGATTGCCCTGCTGGTATGAGTGTTGAGCCTTTGCTAGATAGAGGTCACATGCTTACAGCTCCCTGACATTCCACGAATGCGCCGCAATCGCCCGAAGAACAGGCTGTTCCTCCTTGACCTGATACTGGTGTGCCGTCATCGCTAAAGGTGCAATTCGTTCGTCCCCATACCCGACCTCGCCAGTTCGCACCGACGGTCTGTGGCAGGCTGTCGCCAGAGTCTAACCTGAAGCCAGAACTTTCGGGGCCTGTGCCCAGTTGTGTAAGAATGGCGGGATAGATCGTCTGCTCACAATTATTCGTCACAACTAGAGGCTTATCAGAGTTTTGGCGATTGACGATGTGGACAGGCGGCTCCTGAAGGTGGTGAATTGCGCTAGCTGGTGGGATGAGAGCCGACAGTGCTACGTAGCCAAACACGACTGCTTTCCATGGGTCGAGGTATGATCTCGTAGATGTATGCCTGCAGGATTCATAATGGTGCATCATCTCTTTCTCAGTACCGTTGCGCTGATACCGTTGTCCTTATCGATGTTGGTGCATAGGAAGCTCAGCTACTCAGAGCATATATTGAATCGCGAGATCAAAAGAGTGTAAAGCCTAGGACAAGAAGAGGCTCGAGCTCGTCGTTGAAGGTCATAAGTGCATCTCGAGAGACGAGAATGTTGCATTGACTGCTACCAAAACAGAGGCCGTGTGCCGTGCCTTCCATCTTGTCGCTTCCCAGTTCTTGCAGATCGATCGTAGTTTGTCGCACTCCTTGTCGAGGAAGCAAATCTGAAGGTGCTAAGGTTGGCAGCGAAGATCTTCTACGTCACCGCAGCTAATTTCCAAGCCGCATTGAAGCCCACGTTGGCGCTAAGTTAAGAATAGTTAAAGTTCGCCTCGAACCATTTGAGACAAAGCGTTCTACATCTTTCGAGACTTGCAGCGTAGCGGGTTCAGAACTTGTTTCCTCTTGAGGAACGTATCCTTAAATCTCATGTAGCCTTCCCGCAACGTACCGCGACGTTCGGTCGGAAGACGTAGTAAAGAGTAGCAAAAGATCGCAGGTGTAATAATTTATGTAGCACAATTTTGCCCCTCAAATAGCCAAATTCGACCTCATTCGAATCGAGCTACAGAGCCGTAAGCATGATTGAATATGTCATAGCTAAACATGAAACTAAACCTCGCTAGTCTATGGCGCAGTGGTAACGCGTCGCACTTGTACCACTAACAGCACACAAGCTGTTTAAAGCCCAGGCATGCGAAGATCTTCAGTTCAATTCTGAATGGTAAGCTTCTTATCCACGGTCTCGGAATGACATGTTCACTAACTATTCTCAGGAGGCATCTCAACTATGTGAAATAGGATTTCTTTTTTGCTAATTTCAACAACATGTTGGCAACACTTTCGCAACAACCTAGCTGCCAGAAAAGTGAGGTGGAAATGACAGGTCGATTTGTTTGTGCAAGCCGAACCCCATCGATGTTCAACTTGATACGATCGATAGATCTACAATCGTGTTCGAACATTCTGCGTGAAGAGGCTCTATATGCAAGAGTCCCATTGGCTCGGCGAGGTTTTCTCTGCAGCGGCACTCGAAACACAAATGGCGCATTCTATACCTACCAACAACCGCCGTCCGACATGAGCAAAGGATCGGCTGAGATATACACGCAGATCAGGCTTGAATCAGCTGACACCAGCACCGTGAGAATGAATGTAATATTCTGCGATCAGCCTATGCAACATATGCCCCGGCCGTGAACCGCGATGTATCTAGATACCAAGAATAGAAATGTAGGGATCTGTGTAAATCACAGCAACCCAAGGGAGCCCCTTTGCATGCTTCCAGAACTCCACACGAATGAGACTCGTTTCGTTCCGGGTCGGTGTGTACCCCTTCCACACCTCTGTTTCCGGTCACACCCATCCGCACTCACGAGCTACTTGAGCTTGAGTAAAACCAGTAAGTCGCCGCATATTGCACACTGAATACAGCTGGACTCGATTCGCACGTAGCCGGAGCTTTGCCACCAGCTGTGGTCAATCTGTAAACACCCTTGACGTCACCCTCCGTGCCGTAGGTAGAGTCAAGCAACAGCCACGTCACGGCGCCATCGCCAACTCCGTTCTCGCCCTTCGGTGCATCGGCCGGCGCGGTCGAGTTGGAGGTCAGTTTGACCTTCGCGACCCCGAGGACAGAGTCTGTATCTGCTACATCGGCATTGCCAATGGACGCCGTGCTGACTGAGTTGACCTGGGTCAAGTCGAAGGTTGGCGTGCCGTTACTGGTGAAGTAGTGGTGGCCGACTAGCTCGATGTTTGCTGGTTCGAGGTTTGCAGTTGGGTCGGCTGGAAGAGCGTACTGGAGCGCTAGACCAGGCAGCATGTTGAGGATGTCCGGGTAGTTTGCCGCTATGCAGGAGACGTTGTACAGGGAGGCAATTGCACCAATTGGTTTGGGAACTACATCTTTCGAAGCGGATGAGCACGTGTAGTTCTGAGCGTGTTAATGTATGCGTTTGAGTAAAAGTGGTGGGAATACGTACCTGAACACCTCGACCGATAACCACCTCAGCTAGGGACCAGCTTGGGTCTGGAGCTGGCAGTGGAGTTGGTGCGACCGGCTGGACTGCGTTGGACAGATCACATGTTGGTGGGTTTGCGACGGTGCCTTCTTGTCGGGCTAGCTGGATGTGTCGGTCTACTGCCGCGTAGAACTCGCCGAGAGCTGGTGACCATGATACCAATGGCGCCGCCAGTGCTGAAGAGAACAGACTGCCAAGAGCTAGTACTGACTTCATTGTGAGAGTTGTTGTTTATATTTGTGCTTTATGTTGTGTCTTGGGATACAATCAGAGTATTCGGTGCACTGTCTAGCCAGAGACTTTGCGGTAAAACAATGCAGTATGTCGATTGACTATTAATGTATGGTATGTATGCTGAATGCAGAACACTGGATAGCAAAAGCAGACCCAATATCAGAACAAGGAAATTCGTTAATACGAGATGGCAGGAAGGTTGTTGTTATGAGGTGCGAAGATGGACAGAATGAAAAGAAACTTTCCAACCTTGCAGCATAGTCATATATCAACCGGCACCATCAAGTCCACGGTTCCTTGCAGTTTCGATGTAAGTATAGAACACTTACGATATGTAACCGCCGCAGTTTTGCTAAAGTCAGTCCAGTTCATGAAGGAAGTGGGCTCGAAAGCCAAGATGTGGAGGAGTGGCCGGTTGGTGGCCCAGTCGAACACCGAGTGTGTTACTATTCCAGGTAGGACGAATGAGAGTGGGTGTTATTGGTGGAGATTGCGGGTGGCTTTCTGTCAAGAATGGATCTACCGCTTGCCGCTGGGACTTGACCAGAATTGGCATGATGCAGGCCAAATCGATGCCCATTTCCCTGCCCCCTCCATTCCAGTCATTGTCTATTCGTGCATCTGAACACCTTCTGCATAGACGCTTGCCCAATGATCGCTCTTCGTGCTCCAGACGCCCGCACTTCAGACGGCTGGTATTGGCTGGCAATATGAGTAGCTTAGCGAGTAAACGCCTGGCCAAGTACCGATCCGTTTCAGAATTAGCAAGATAATCTTGATCAAGTTTAACAGCCGTCCAAGGTGGCTTACGATGCACGCGGATGCTGAAAGCCGGTTGCAAGCACTCTGACCAGATGTGAGAGAGATTTGTGATAGGCCCGACATAGCGACTCGAATTGCATGTAATGTTCTAGTGGTCGTCGTCAATCGGAGAATAAAACGTGGCCGTTGATCACATCTGACCGTAAAGTTTACGTAGTCATTCATGTTCTTCTCAGCTGACAATGACGACAACGCTGATCGTTTGCACAGTGCAGATTCTTGGGGCACGGAGGAGTGTTTGAAGAAGTCTGACATGGGAACGGGAAGTCTGACCATCAAAAGTCTTGTCTCAATCAGGCAAGAACAGGTTAATGATCCCGGCTCCCAGGAACATCCTTGACGTGTGTGTGCGGCACGGCTGCGGCACCACAACCGCTGTCAAACGCAAGCGAGGGCAGAGTAGCCGAGCTGACAGGCGACCGAGGGACTGATGTCGGTCACGAACAGATGATTATGATGGTATGAAACTGCGGCCTCATCACCCAAAATCCTCCTGACGCCAATCTGCCATGTGTGGCGATGCATCCTTGATGGCGGCAGCGCCGGCCGAACCACCGGACGAGGTGACTGGCACCATATGACTTGAGGCGGCGCTCGCAGCTGACATCCAGTACAACATGAAGAGGACCAGCAGATGTAGAGCCAGGCAGTATCCTGCGAACAGGTTGCGGCTCGTTCTGGTTGCTAGAACAATCCTGGTCAGTGAAAACACCATACGCTCGGGCATGTTCATGCGCTTGTAGGCTCTGGCTGCCTCTCGGCCCCGGAATGCGGCAAAAGGAGATATGTTAGCCTCGTACTGAGCCTTCCACCTGTCTCCACGCTCGTCTGCCACATTCATAGTAGTATGCGAGGGATCTTGGCCGTAGGCCGAGGATGACGCTCCGCCTCTGCTATAAGCAGAAACATATCTGGTCTTTTCATAGAGGTTGAGGTTGTCTTTCTGTAGCGAGGCCACTTCCTGTCGCAGCGAAGTGACTGTGGCATAGGTTTTCTGCAGCTCTCCCTCCAGTTGCTGTGTTTTCTGCTTGAAGCGATCACGTTGTGCTTGGACCATGGGAAGTATGCCGGAGCCAGCGCCCATTGCCTCTCCTGGACCAGGTGAGCCTCGACTATGGCCGTCAAAACCGGAAATGATTGAGGAAGTGGGCGATGATCTGCCTCGACGTGTGGACTGTGGGTACCTGGAGACATACGTGCCAGCAACTGACCGGCCCGAAGAGGGAAGACCGCTAGCGGCTTCTTCTTGCAATTCAGTCAAATCGTTCTCCAACCTCGCAGACAGCTTCTGCGATTCCTCCAAGTCCTTCTTGCTTCGAGACGAGTCAATCTTGAGCTCATCTAGTTGCTCCAACAGCTCTTTGTGTGTGACACGAAGTAATGTCAGATCGTCGGTCAGTTTTTTGTTGCGTGCAAGCAGCAGCTGCTCAAGTGAATCTTGTTTACCAGCCTCAGCAGAACCATTCTGGGCGGTCGCTTCGTCGTCGGGGTCTTCTTCAGCGGACAACTCGATTGACTTCAGCATGTTGAGCTCTCGTTTGATTTCATCGTAGTCGGAGCACTTTTGCAGCTTGTTGCGGAGATCCTGGGTCTCATCCACGGCAGATTTTCGATGGCGCTCGAGTTGTTTGACACGCTCTTCTGTCTTGCGCTTCTCAGCCTCACGATCGAACCTCACAGACTCGAATCGACGCAGCAAAGTCGAGTTCTCTGATTGAAGGCGTAGCACTTGCGGGTCTTCGTCTGGCGATTTGGAGGACTGTGAGGTAGATTGGGCCAGCTCAATCCGCAGTTGCTCGTTTCTTGCTTCCATCTCAGCCAGTCGAGCACTTGTCTTCTCCAGATCGGAGACAACCAACTGCAGCTCGGCCGAGACGGCCTTTTGTGCAGCGATGTCCTGTTCATCGCTGCCCAATCTTTGCGAGACTTCATAGTTGGCTCTCAGCTCTTTGAACAAACGATCCTGGTTTTCAATCTTCTCTTCCAACGTCCTTTCTTTCGTGGCCCAGTTGCTCTCCTTCTCCTCCAAAACCTTGCGCCATTTTGCTTCTATGTCATCCGTTTTGCGACCAGAGCCCTCTTCGTGTTCTTTGCGAGCTTGACGTTCTGCCTGCAGCTTTGCTTCCGTAGACTCTAGTTCTTGCGACAATTTATTCACGCGTTTCTGCAGTTCGGCATTTTCTGAAGTGATGCGAGGCAAGGTGTCTTCGGAGGTGACTAGCGCTTCGACAGAGGCTTCGAGGAGAGGGAAAGGGTCAGGAGCGTCGGAGATAGTGGTGTAGAGCTGCAGGAAAGCGGAGGAGGACTCCTTGCCATGGGTGGTCAAGAGGTCGACGAAGCCTTGATATGCTTTCAACAGGCCCTTGTACTCAGCGAGTTTACCAGCATCGTCCAGCTTCCGAAAGTCCTTGGTCTTCTGAGCGACCTCCTTTCGCTCCAGCACAGCGTCCTTCTGATGGTTGACTATGTCGGCAGCAGTGGTGTCCAGCTGGGGAATTAAGGACGCAAGACCAATGCCTGGGCATGTTAGATAGACACTGCACAGCAAGGACGCTTGACTTACTGCGCCATGCAGCAACGGCCTTTTCGAAGCGATTCTCCGTTTCTCCATTCGTAGAGTCGTTGCCGTCCTTGTTGCTATCACGTTCGTTATTTTGATCAGCCACGCTGGCTTCTGCTACCGCGACTGCATCCATGCTGTGCTGTTGATTCTGACTTCATGTCAGGGCGAACTAGCCGGAGGGACTTGGGTATTCAAATGCTATACTATCTGAAGCCTGGGAAATAATATTCCCCGAGACAGGAGGACATTTAGATCACGGCATTGCATCTGTACTCCAAGAATCCACGCGTCGATCCGCAGCGGAACCAAGCACCTTAGTACGTAACGAGCCTAAGCCCCGACTCGCCGGTACACCTCGTCGCGTTGTCCCATACTAAGCCAAAAGGTTAACACCAGCCATCTCACTCCTGTACAGGTCGGTCAACGGACTCGCTTCCTTTGCCATGTCCACTACTACGAGCGAGGAGCGTCTGCCAAAAAGGCGCCGGCTGCGTGCACAAGAGGCTGGACCTTATGTCCTCAGAAAGGTGCTCGACGACATCCCACTGGCCGCCGACGAGACCTCACAGCCAGTGTCGATAACATGTGTTGAGTTCTGGAGTAGGTGAGCAACACCGAGGGTCACTTCTAGATCTATGTTAAGACGAACAGATGATAATCTTTATGTTGGCACATCCGCCTCGGAAATTCTGCACCTGGTCTGCCTACCGCCAGAGAAGGAGTTCGATCCACCTCAGTACATTTTAGCCACGAGACTACAGCCTAGCGGCCATGATGCCGCTTCCAACACTCCCTCCCCAGGCGTACAGCAGATTCTAGTCTTGCCTGGTCCAAACAAGGCCGTGGTCTTGTGCAATGGCACGGCTTCCTTCTACTCACTGCCGGAGTTGAGCCCAGCCTTTCCTAACAGAGAGCCCACAGGTGTGCTGTGGATTGGTGGCTACGACGAAAATGTCGGCAGGGACGCCTCAGACGGTACCACCGTCATGATCGCCACTTCCAGAAACATCAATCAGGTTCGTGTGGGGGACAAGCTTAGGCCAATCAAGCCTGCCATCCCAGTTCCCCAGTGTCTTGAAGCACGCCGCCGCGACACCATAGCTTGTGTTGCTGACTCCAAGAGCTATGCCTTGCTGGAGATTGAGCATCAACAAAAGATACCCTTGTTCGAGATTTCCACCGCGCCAGACCCGCCAGAGGCTCCAAATGACCTCCTTGCACCGCCAGCCAGCAGTCATGGTAGAAGCAAGAGCCTTGGCCACGTTTCCCCCTCGCTAATCCCTACCGAAAGATCTCAGTCTCCTGCTCAAAGCGACGGGGCGGACGGTCAAGCAGGGAGCCGTCGACGATCATCTACCACAGAGACCAGTCCGACTGCAGCTGCACCCCGACTTGTACCACCCAAATTGCTCAAGCCACATGTGCTGTCGCCGTTTCCGAACGAATTCATGCTGACTACAGGTACCGCGCAAACCGAGCCAGGTGTTGGCATGTTTGTAAACCTCGACGGCGATGTTTCCCGGGGGACGATCGAGTTTGATCTATATCCGGATGCCCTCTTAGCCTACTCCTTTTCCCAACGAGGTGCCTCCCCTGAAGAGGGCGAGAACCCATCCATCATTGCATTGCTAGAGAAGCCGCAAGGCGATCAATCAGTACGTGGCCTTGAAATCCAGAGTCTAACAGATAATGGGACATCTACCCCAGCAAAGGCTTGGCTTGTATTCCCCACTGCGGCTGGGTCGGTGCGAAATGATCATGCAGGACTCCATCAGTGCCTGAGCGTCCAGAGGCATGTCTTTACGGAAGTTGCAGACCTCCTGCAAGCGGTCAGGTACAGGCCGAGCAATGAGACCCAGCCGGAACAGTTGTCGTACGCAAATCAACAAGTTAGCAACCACGATCCTGAGCAGGAAAGCTCTCCGCTGGGAACAGGGCTGCGACGCTCGGGCAGTCCGAATCTTGAGTACGAGCAGAAACGAATGGCAGAAGAGTTAGCATTTGTTCGAAGGCTCGGGCACTCTTCCACCAGAGCCATGACGTGGACAGCGGACGAACTGTGGCATATACTCCAGAATCCTCTATTGCTTCAGCTCGAAAGCGCAATACTAAGAGCCTTTCCGACTACTGATCAAAGCGTCGATTTTACCAAGGTCAACGTTTCTGTGATTCTTTCGTTCCTCGGGAGTATCAGAGATCGAGAGCCACAAGACGAAACAGAATTCCTTAGCATCAAGTACGCGCGCCAGAAAGCTAGTGTGGTGTTGTTCCTTCACCTGTTAACCGGTCTCAACCAGAATGCGAACCTCAAGGCGGCATGCAAGATTGCTGAAAGCGCCCTGCAAGAAGGGGAAATAGATCCGAGGATACCACTCTCACTGTTGCCTCCGCTGTCAAGAGAAGTCATTCTAGGCTCCACTGGCATATGGCTACATCAAGGCATTGTCGACTGCCTGGTGGAGTTTGCGCCACCATTGACTACCTTCAGTGACGTGCCAAAAGAGTTCTGGCTGATGCTCAGACATTTTCTTAGCACTTGGCAGGAGAAGCGCGGCTTCGGCAGCATCAGTGATGAGCAAGCTGTATTCGACACGGTTGATGCCGCACTCTTGCATCTCCTCCTCCATCTCGACTCCGTACTGACTAAAGGCGACGGGGCCCAAGCACCAACTCGAGCAAAACTCAACAATGTGGTCGATCACTGGAAAGGTGATTTCGATCGAGCTGTCGCCTTGCTGGAGCACTACAAGCGTCTGTACATACTCAGCCGACTGTACCAAAGTAGGAAATCTGCGAAAGATGTCCTTCAAACTTGGAGACGTATCTGCGACGGAGAGGAGAACGCCGATCGAGAAGTTAGCAGTGACTCCGTACTAGGTCACATGAGAAGATATCTTTCTATTATCAGAGACTCCGCGTTGGTACAACAATATGCTATCTGGATGGCTCAACGATCTCCTCATCTTGCCATACAAGTGCTTTCTGACGACGAAAGCCGTGTCAAATTCGCTCCGGCCGAGGTTGTAACTCTGCTCAAAGCTAATGCACCCGGGGCTGTGCAACTCTTTCTTGAGCACTTGGTATTCGCTAAGAACCTTGACCAGTATGCAGACGACTTGGTCGGCTATTACCTCGACTCGGTCTTGAGCGTACTTGAGGATTCGGACCAAGCTCGCCAATCTTTAGCAGACAGCTATAGCACTTACAGAGCTCTGACCTCGCCAAAGCCGACATACCTCAATTTCATCAGGGAGAATGCTCCCGACGAGCCATGGTGGCAGTCACGACTACGCCTTTTACAGCTTCTTGGTACCGGCGCATATGCTAACCCATCGGGCTCAAGCAAGACTTTAACATATTCGATAGATATGGTACTGAGTCGGCTCAAACCATTCAGCACATATCTGGTGTCAGAGTCGATCATCCTGGACGCACGGCAGGGTCGACATGATGAAGCCCTCAAATTGCTTGTGCACGGTCTGGGCGACTACGATACTGCTGTGAGATACTGCTACTTTGGTGGGCCAACTTCGCCATCTGGCACTATCGATGTTAGCATGCTTCCGGCTCGACAGCAGCAGCAGGAACACTTCCGGTTCCTGTTCACCGAGTTTCTGCAAATCGAGGACGTCGAAGAGAGGACAGACAGAACGAGCCATCTGCTCGGCACATTTGCGACATGGTTCGACCCTCTCACTATCCTGAACAGCATTCCCGACTCGTGGTCGGTCTCCCTACTCTCCGAGTTTCTTCTCCGGACATTCAGAGCTGCAACTACCGAACGGAACCAGGCGGTCATAATCAAAGCTCTGAGCGCTGCTCAGAACTTACAAAAGCAGGCAGAGTTTATTGAGACGTGTGAGAAGATCGGTGCAAAGCTTGAGGTGGGCAATGATGCGCCACATGTACAGTCAGATAACGACATTACTATCACCTAACCGTTACAACAAACCAAAAGCACGCTCGCGGCAGAAACAGCCATCCCCGGCAATTGATCCAAAGGCTTCGTCCGGCAACAGTCCTAGGCTGACGTTTGCCTTCCCTCACACCTCACGGGAACCTCGCACTTATCGCATATGGAACGGTGGAATCACCATCGTGATCACCAAGCTCGAGTACTTGATTTCCACTTCAGGTTGGTTACCATACTGCTAAATCGTTAGCGGGCTCAGCTTAGCATACTCTGACACCCTTGTACTTACGGCTCCATGTAGCAATGCAGGCTGGTGTTGACTTGGTTCATTCAACCACTTTACGCAATTGACGTTGTAATTCGAGGTCCACTCCTCGACGATCTCACGATAGCTCATATTTTCCTCCAGACCAGCATCAGTGAGGCGGAGAGGCTCTAGTCTGTCTGCTAGGACTGCCAGATCACCTCGTCGTCGAGACTCCGTCTTGATTCGCCACTTGTTGCATTTATACTTGGCATAGTCATTCTCGACCCACTCGAACATGTTGGCGAGATGCTGAGGCGGTTCGCCAGGGTTGTACTCTTGATTGATGCCGAGAAGACATTCTATGGGGGTTTCTCCATAACCAAAATCGTAGTCAGTGGGGAGGTCGAGCATGTGTCTCAGAATGACATTGAATTGTGTGGCAAAGAAGCACTCGTACACGACTTTGTCCACGCCCTTCAGTGTGGCAGGCAACGTGTTGATAGTTTCCTTTTCAGTATGAGGATAGGCGTGGGCGCAGTGGTAACCAAGGTTATACCTGTTGTGGATGTTAGTCAAAGCAGGCACGACCCTCGTTGGCAGACCTACCGTCCTTGCAAAAGCCTGCTTCGTCCGACAACCGTCTCAATGTTCGATACAGGTCAACTTGCTCAGGGTCAAGCCAAGCAGTATTTGCCCAGCACGTCGCGTACAGATTGTAGGTCAAGGTAACACGATGACCAGACAACACCTCTAGTACCTCGTGCTCACAGTCACTGTAGAAAGCCGCCCACTGTATACTATTACGACCCTTCGCGCCAGACCAATCGAAGACCTGTTCTCGACCTTGATGACGAAGCACGAGTTGACCTCCCTCGTGCACGCTGGGAAGACAGACAACAAGCGAACCTATCTGACGCTTTGATCGGGGAGTGTCAACATGGGCTTTGAATTTGCCAGAGGGGCTGGAGTACACCTGTACACGATCAGACATCGCGGCCGACAGCAACCGCCAAAAGGACTGTCACTTACATTCAACTTGTACAGCTCAGCTCTCAACCCATGCGACTCGTTGGTCTGATGAGCCAAGTTGGGTGTCAAAGCCTGCGCAGCAGTATCAACAATACCCAACGCGTAGGGGTTGAAATTGCTGCAGAACGCGCTCTCGTCAATCTTCCCAGCCTTTCGATACGACTCGTCCATCACGTCTTCACCGCCTCTACCGAAGCTGGCAGGCTGACAGTCCTTGAGCAGCTGCTCAAAGTTCGGTCGATCAGCGTCAGCGCAGGGAAGCGTGACTTTGCATCCGGCACTATCGTCTGAGTCCCAGCGAATAGTGACAGGACCACAGCGCATTCGGTGAACGTCCCCTTTGGGTTTATCTTGTTTAGGGTCGTCTTCGTCATCTGAAATCTCCCAAATCTCCAAGCCTTTGGCATTTGACTCGTCTGCGGAGTGATTTCCATCTGAACGGGCTTCGTCAGATTCGCAAATCAGGTGATTGTCGAGCGCGGTAACTGGGATGGCGCCTCCGATGGCAAACAGGGACTTGGCGTTCTCGGCTGCCACCTGGCGTGCTAGTTCTTCGAGGATCTTTGCCTCCGCTGATGCTGCTAGTGAGGACATATTTGCAGCAGGGTTGGCTTGATGAGGAGAGCCGGCGAACACTCCACGAGCGGTGTTGGGAAGATCAGTGCTCAATTCCTCGGTCTGTTGAACAAGGTCAGTACGTTTTGCGTAGCTTCGGGCGTGAAGAATGTGGAACATCTGCCAATGGAAAATCCGTTGACCAGCAAAGACGTGAATGACCACAGACTGTCATCGTCATGCCAAGCTATATCATGTGGTGGGGAGTATGAACGAGTGAAAACCACTTACTGAAAAGAGTGGTGCCAGTGCAACTTGTGACGAGCGACGTTGGCTCATTTTCAGTGACAACAATACTCCGTGCTCGAAACGATAAGACCGTCTGTGTTGCTCTGACTACTGCTTTGCTTCAGGGAAGCGTATCGTACTGATGCTTTGATGCGATTAACCTGCTACTAGCTGCTGTCGTCGTCGACTACTTATCCTTTCAGCTCACGAGTTTGAGTGCTCCCATCAAGCAGATTGGACTCTACGGATGTGGTCCGTGCACCAGGCAACGGACCTGTCAGTCCTGGTCTGTGGCGCCGTGGGAAGGCACGATCAGGCAGCAAATGCAAGGGATACAATAGCGCCATGTGGTTGGACGATTGCGGCATATCTTTGTTACACGTGTGGCCACTGGAGGACGTAAGTTATTTGAACAGACAAATCAGGACATATTCTTTCTGAGGATGCAGACGTAGAACTAAGCAGCCTCGGGCTCTCCATGACTGGTTGCGTCAGGTGGAAGGCGACTGCCCGTGTGGATGATGGTAAAGGAGCCGGTGGCTGACTAAGCGTCTAGACAGTATATGCCTGAGGCATCAATGAGTGGCATCTATGGGGTTGATGTCAGAGGATTGGTTCAGTTGGGGCTCTTGTTGCTATTGCCAAATAAGGAAATTCCAGGCTGAGAGGGATATCGCCAGATGAAATGCGAGTAGTCTTATTCACAATCCAGAATGCGCACGAGGCACACCGCCAGTGGTCTGAAAATACCCCCAGTGTACCCTGCAACACTTTTGGCTGACCCCAGCAAGCGCGTGTGCTTACACCTCCAGAGCGAACTTCAGAAAGTGGTCTACATGACTTCGTGCCCTCCCATTCGCTGCATCATCATGCACGACTGCCCATTTCAGCCTTACCAGCCTCTGCATTTCCACATCGAACTCATTCCAAGAGCGGCATTGCCTCTGTCAGCCTTAGCGTCGTTGGGGGCACAACAAGTCTGCCTAGAATCTACTTAATGCTCCTCGAGTTCGCTATATCACGCGTTCCCTTCATCCAAGTTTCTTTCTTCGTGAGCATTCACGCCGAAGCTTCTACTGAACATGCCAAAGTGTTATCGACTCAAGCAGAGATGGGCGAAGCTACCTTCTATCACTGAAGGACAAGCTGTCTTCGACGCGCGCCGCGACATGTCTGCCGTACCATACACAGTACCTCGCCAGGAACGAAGGCGTCCACGCAGCAGTGGCATTACCTCTACCAGTGCAAGCACACCTCCTCTTATGGATAATACCCAGGATCAACACATCCCGGAACTGGACGTTACGTTGGTAGAAACGCCACCAAAAAAATTCCCCGGAATGGTCGTAAGCGCTACTTTTTCCTTGGATCGTTGGAGCGATGACTTTTCTGACCACACCAGGTCTTCTAGTGAAAGGGACACGTCACTTGTAGTACTATCTCAACATATAGCAGCTCCGTGGTATGTTCTTGACGTCCATGGTCCTCCAGTCTACCGAACTCTAACTTGGCGACTCCAGCAGCGTCTCGTCTGCTGTCCACGATTTGTTGCTTCAAAGCCTGATCAGGTATTGTTCGTCGTAAGTCCTGTGCCATCCTCCAGATCCTTGTGCCATGGCCAACCACACTGCTGCAGGTACTCGATACCCATCACGGCGGAGGGACTCGAGAGCCACACATTCCTACACGCAAGACTACTTGCACAAGCGTATTCTCTACCTGCCGAGACTTGGCAGACTGAGCTTCTCCAAACCATTCGGAGCAAGTCAGAGATCTTCAGGGTTCTGTTGTACATTGACGAGGCCAGAGCAAGACTGCACAAGGCCGATACGCACAGCTTGACGGTCGACAAAGCGTCCTGCCACAACGCCCTTACTGCATACGAGACTGAGATGCTGTCTTTGATCCCTTGCATTCACGACGAGCAGATAGGGCCGGGCAGTATTGTGACAGTTGATACCCCGGTCGAGTCTTACTTTGATCCTCGTCGAAGCGCCCTTGACGGCGTCGATACTCGGAATTCGGATCTATCCTGCTCAACAGTAGAAACAACAACACCAATAGGGTCACCGGTTGCAGCAGTAGGCATTGCACCTTCACCGGCCGCCGAGGCCAAACACAAAACATTGGAAGGATGGACGTGGGTCGGACATGTCGCAGGCAGCTTCGAGACATTCGTCTTTGTCTACTGTCTCTTCTGGAGGGCATCATTCGCCAACCCAGCATGAATTCACTGAGGCCGGCGCAGAGATATTGGTGGCAGCAATCGTATGAAGGCATGCTATAGATTAGATTGGGTTCTGGGGAGTGATTGGACAAGTGCAGGCAATGGCGCAACAATGTGTCAAGGCTGGATCGTTTCCAGACACGAAATCGCGAGAGACGCGTTGGCAAGCTCGCTTCCTCTTCGAAACTACGTGACTACAGTCCTCGTTGATGTAGTCATCATCAAGCACGATTTGGGAGTATCTATCGTGCTGCTGATACGGTATATATGGCGCTGCTTCAATTTTAGTAGGCAATACGGCGACCAAATGTGTTTGTCAGGTGTAGTCTTCATCACGCAAGCGACGCATGGGTGACTGATGGTGTCTCCTCCCGGACATGCAAATTGGCCGGGTTTGCATGCTTAGCTACCGATTGGTATGTTGATGCTACTACGAGCTGCACTTTGTCTTTTTTGATTGAAATTAGTACCTACCTTGTCGTGGGGATAACAGAATGATGATTATGTGGTATGTCATACATGATAGTACGTGTTCGTTGAGGTATTGTCGTCGACAAGATATTAGCAATTTGGTGGGGAGTAAGCGTGCAGCAGCGGCCACTTTGTTTGTCCGAGAGGAGGGTGTGTTTCAGCCGTGTGCCAGATGCGATGAGTAGGGTTGTGTCCGAGTTGTGGTAGCGCAGTAATTACGGCTTAGAAAGCGGCATCTCGTTCAGGTAGCTCCTGCACCTGGCGTTTGTAGTGGCTGGAGGGAGGTGACACAGATCAAAACACTCGAGATTCAGTTCGTCCTTGCAAAACATGACAGAGGAACATCAGATGTCCCTTCCCTGATTTTTCAGAGACACCGAGTCGAGCCTGCCATGGCGGTGGCCTTGGAGCAAGGCAAGGGGTGGCGTAGCATCTTCTTCCGGCCGATCCACCCAATTCCTGAACTCTCACTGACCATTTTGTTGACCAAACCCCCAGCACCTAGTATCGTGTATAATTACGGGAGCAATGACTTTTTTTGGAACATCCCCATACGCTCTGCGAGCTTTGGTATTAGGCTTCCTCGCGATAGGCAGCGTAGATGCTATCCGGAAGAGAGAGTCTCAGGCCTGCGGCGCCTACACGGTTTCGGGTCCTGACCATGGTTACTTTCAGCATTATCATTTCTCGGATTTTCGGTCCATTCCGAGTGTGCAAGACAACGACTTCACGGCAGCTCCTCCTCTCGTAACTTCTGCACAGAACATTGAAGGCCAACCGTCAACATCCAGCTTCTTCAACCAGACCACATGGCAGGAGTACTGGTCGATTCACGATGATGTCCATAAGCCGGACAGCCTTCTTCCCTCTATATACTCAGAACAGAACGTGTTCATCGCTCGGAACAGCACAAGTGATGCTGAAACTGATACCTACTTGACACTCCGTGCAAGCCGTCCAGGAGCCTTTGTATCCACGGCTGAAATCGAGTTGAATGTGGACCAAGTCCTCTACGCAAGCCTACGAGCCCGGCTACGGGTGTTGCCCAACGGTCTAAGCAATCTCTCAGCTCCAACTGCTGGACCCGCAGAGTACGTTTTGGACCCGGACACCGGCAGCACCAAGTCTCATCCAGTAGACAGTGGCGTCGTGCTAGGCTTGTTCTTCTACCACAATGACACACAAGAATCCGACATCGAAATTCTAACGCGTGATCCAATCAATCGAATTCACTACACCAACCAGCCAGATTACGATGACAGCGCCCATGAAGACATTGCCGGCGCCAGCACTGAGGTCACAATGCCACACGACTACGTCATGACTGAATGGCTGGATCACCGAATTGACTGGTTCGATGGCGTGAGCCGCTGGTACATCAACGGAGATCTTGTGCTCAACAAGACGATCAATACTCCCAGCACTCCGTCTACTGTCTTCCTGAATTTGTGGAGTAATGGAGGCAGCTGGTCTGGGAATATGAGTGTAGGTGCGCAGGTGTATGTTGGGGTACAGTGGGTGGAACTAGCCTACAACACGAGCCAAAGCGTTGGCAGCGACGGCCAAGGGAAGGAAAATTGCTACATTGATAACGACGAATTCAACAAGAGTACAGCAGCTCCGAAAGGAACTTTTATGAGTGTTGCATCTTCATTCAAATTGTGCGGGGTGGACAACTTGTACAGGGTCACCGTTCTAGTCGCGCTGACAGGTTATTTGGCTATCCGTCACATGGGGTGGTAAAAGTGATTATGAGAAGCAGCAACCGCCATATCATCCGAACCTGCTCGGGACCTTGCGGTGTACGTGGTCTGAACCACAGAAAAGGTCTACTTGTGGTATCAACCTATTTTCTAAATTCTCCTCGAGCGACCTCAACAACTTGATTAGCTACTTATTCATTTATGAAGTCCTGTCCACCCAGCACGAATCAGACTTCTATCCCCATGATTCGGTGGCGCATCCGCAACACCCGTCCAGTAGAAAAGGCCCCTTAGCCCCATCTGCTTCACAAACTGTGCCTTTGTGGTCACCGTTACCGGAACATCATAGCTGATGAACCCAGCGTCTCCGCCGACACTGAACGCAGCACCGACGTTCCAGTCCACGTACTCGACGGCTCCTGCGCGTGGCAGGTCCTTGTATTCAATCACACCGCCCGCTTCACTGAAATGCCCTGTGAATTTCTGCCCGATGTTGTCTGTACCCAAGAATGAGCGGCCGTAGACGGGAATGCCGATGACGATCTTGCTACCTGGAACGCCACAGCTGAAGAGGTACTTGACGGCGGCATCACACGATCGCTTTGCGAATGCGTTGTGTGGGTGCTCCGGACTGTATAGCTGGGACTGATGGCCTGAAAGTTCGGTCCACGGGCCTGAGAAGTCATAACACATCAAGTTGATCCAATCGAGAGTGGTGGCGACGGTGGAGATGTCGATGTTACGCAGACACCATTCGCCGGTTGGGAGGGCGGAGGTCAGCAGATACCGAGGAGATGGGAAGTGGGTTCGACAGGTCTGTAGGAGGCTGAGGTAGTCACGGCCTTGGACAGTGTCTTTGGGGTGTTCCCAGTCGACTGGTGATACGGCAGGAGTTAGTGCAGGGCTTGAGGGCGGAAGTATATGGTTGTGGCTAGAGTATTGGCGAGCACTTACTGTCAACGCCATCGAAGTTGTATCTATCGATGAACTGACGTGCAGAAGCTGCGAACCTATCGCGCGTGACCTCAGAAGAAGCGACCTCTGCAAAGGTACTGCTGCCACTTGACCCACCGATTGAGAGCAGGAGACGAAGATGGGGATGGGATTGCTTCTGGGCGAGGCAGGCCGCCAGACAGCCCGTCGTGCCATCTACTGGGAGTTGCAGGTCTGCTTTCTCGTCCAAGTGCTGTTCGATGTATTAGCGTGCTTCAAACCTGAATCCGTGCATTTGTATGTTGCTTACGTAGATGGTCCCGTCAGGGTAAACTCTGTGTACTTCGTCAGCTAGACTAGCCCTGTCACTGCTCGTACGGGGACTTTATAATACCTCGCGAATGCGTAGAACAAGTGGGTGGTAATGGCAAGATCCATAGAGGATGGTTTTGCTCCACGGTAAATCCGCCAGCTTGGATAGTAAGAACCATGGACCCATGGCGTTGATAGAGGGTTTGCTTGTGGGTGGACTGATGGTGCTGAACGGAGGGACTGTGGTTTTCTAGGCGGGAGAGGAGGTGCTTTAGGATCCATAGTGGTGAAGCGATGAGGCAGATGCTGTAATACAGCAGAGGCATTAGTTGTACCGTCGTTCTTGGCTTGACATATCTATCGTTGGCTCAGGTCGCAGCAGGGGTGAGTGGCTTGGGCCAGGGGAGCTGGCGGCCCGATGTGCAGTCTGCATGCAGCTTCATGGTCAGGTTAGCTCAACGCTGCAGAGGTTCTGGCCGTGGAGGTGGTGGATGCACAAAGACTTTTGGCTAATCGTCCCATGCTGATGTGGTCTGACACTCCAGTCCTCCAAAGCTTACGGAAGTCTGAAGGTGACCTGAGTTCGTTGGGGGTAATCGTAGTACGCTCAGCCCCCAGACTGGTATTTAATGTCATAACGACCCTGCCCCAAAAAGACCGCTAAGCAGGTTGACTGTTAGGCTAAGAACACGCTGCTAGGATCAGCAACTTAGGCGATGAGGAAGAACGGGGCGGCCTCAGGCGGCTTGCCCTGGGAAGCATGTCAACAACTTCAGCTTCATCGCGTTCAAGACGAAAGTCATCGATCGTGGGCTACATTATCATCGAGACGGCTCTGGAGTAATCCTATGCCTCTAAGTAGACCACCCTTGTCATCGCTCGGTCGACAACCTAATGTCCTATCTTCTTTTCCTCCCTTGCTATCTCTTCCATCCTATCTAAATCTTCTGGTTGCAAACGTACACAATCGGCTTCCTCGGGCCCGGCGCCATGCTTGTCGTGGCCAAGGGTATTGTCGCTCTCTGAGCCCTCTGACGACTCATCCGTGGATATTACTTTTCTAGTCTTGCCCCATCCAAAAGAATCCATATTCCAAACTGCATACAAAAGCACCGCAATGTTGATAAATGGACCACAGAAAATGTAACAAGCACAGCCCATCCAGAACTGAAAACGCTCCCTCCATGATTTTGTTATCCAAAGCGGAATGCACAAATAATAGCAGACAGGTATTAGCATAACAGAAACGAAAGCCATGATGATCGCTACAGGAACACCTGGAGCAGAATTAGCAACCACTTGAACCACTCAGTATTAGCACACTTACTCAGGGTTGCGTATATGAAGCTCGCAACGCTTGCGATGATGAAGGGGTTCAAGAACCAGGTGAAGACGTTGACGAATGCTAAGATCCTCTCGAACCACTGTACTCCTGGTGCAAATGCAAGAAAGAGGTCATTGGATGTCGCACCAAGAGTCCATCGACGACGCTGAGATAGGAAGACCGACGCCGAATGAGGCACGTCTGTGACTGCTTTGGCTCCTAGGGCTTGACGGGTCTGAGCATTTGGTCTTGCTGATAACATATGGCAGACATGGTTCCGATCTTCAGAAGCGGTGGCACGGATCTGAGTCAATAGTCCGTCTTTCACGGTTGGACAGTACCCGAATTTCTCGATCAAGACCTCCTCGCCGCATGTTTCCTCACACACTTTCAAGAGTTGGCAGCAACCTGGTAGACAGGAAACCTTGTGGGTGACAATGGACTGGTGCAATCTGCGCAGGCCTTGAGCGATCGTATATTCTGCCGATTGATACAAACGCCATATGTTCCACTGCCCGCCACTGAAGTCCACCGCGACGTAACCGCAGACGCCTACGGTGTTCGGATATCGACTCCCGTTCAGTAAATTCCAAATGCACCTCTCGTCGAAGACAGTGTCCGCATCCATGCCGACGAGCTGATCCACTCGGTCGAATTGAGCTTCGAGCAGGAATTTGGCCATATGCGCGAAGAACTCCGACGAGAAGATCACCTCTGGTTTCTTATCACGCATATTGAAGTTGTACAAAAAGCTTCTGACCACGATCAAGCCGTCACGCTTGCCCTGGTTCTGCTGCTTTACGATACAGAAGTATGGAATACCTCCGTATGTGCCTCTTTGAAACACAATATCCATAGGCTGTTGATCCCAGGCCAGGTACGCTGATCGAACATAACGGCGTTCCTGTTTGTCGGTCAAAATGTCGTGTAGGAGATAATCAGCGGTCGACTTCTCCATCCCTGGTCCACGCACTTTGCCGTCACACATGATCATGATAGCGCGTTTGTGTTGCTCGACGTCGACTTGTGCGACCAAAGAATCGAGTGACTTGAGCAACTCTTCCTTGGTCTCATTATAGCAGGGAATTAGCAAGACCAGGCTCTCTGGAGATTCCGGCATCACTTTCTTCTCTGGCGCCAATCGATTCCTGATTTGGCGACAAATGATGGAAAAGATCATGATGACATTCAACGCCACGGTCGCGGTGATGAAAGGCAGCAAGAGGTAATAATACCTCATCCACCACCAGGTTGTGAATATGAAAAATCCATTCCATGCAGCTTGGGATATCTGCATAGCATGCTTTTGCAGCACGATACGCCTTCGGCCTCTCCTTTTCAGTGTCTCATCACTCGCATCTGGTCTCGATTTTGGTGGCACAGACACCACACAAGCTTCGCGGCCTGCTATCGCTGCGTCGTACAATGAAACAGAATTTCGACGGTGGATACCTGGTACGTGGTCGTCCTCAACAGGCCTTTTCGGCAAGCTTTCTGAGATTGCTATCCGAGCTATATCATCAGTCTGACCATCCGAAGTATTCTGCTCAACATCGTCCGTCGTACTTGAAGGTTTGACGCGGCCTTTCAAGACAAACGGCCGAATATCGTTCTTCCGGAGTGAGACAGGCCTTGCACTCGATGAGGTAATTTCCGAGAGTGATCTTGAACGTGTAGGTTCAGGAGCTGCTTTCCAAGAAGTCGAGATCTCCGTGACGCTCAAAGACCGCCTGATCCCACGAGGTTTCCGTCCTGTCAGGTGTGCCGGCTTGAGATCAGCTCCTGAAGCTTGGTACGCGAGTTGCGAGCTCCTATCATTGGAGAAGAGGGAACTTGTTCTCGACGATTCGCGACTGGGGGCTTTGCATGTGGATAGACTCTCGCCCGAAACCGATGAAAAGCTCAATGACAGCCCGGTAGGCGCACGAGACGGCAGGGATGGTCGCGGCAGAACGACGTCCCCTGATAACAGCATTCCACCATTCCTCAGGTGAGCCTCAGAGGGCTTTGACAATGACGGCAGCTGCAGCTGCAAATCATGCCTTGCCAAGTCGTTGATGGCATGGTCGATGCTGTATGAGTTCAGGCCTCTTAATGCCGCCATAGGGGCGACCGCGCAGAGTCTCGTCTAAGCCTATCCCGAGGAAGGAGACAGCAAGAAAGACGTCGTGTCGTGTCGTGTCGAAAGGCGCATACAGGAAAGGTTTCCTCGACCACGAGTCTATCAGACCTTCAAAGGCAGTCAGTCCTAATCTAAGCCTATACTACGAGAAGCATACGACATGTTTTCCTATGGGCATGGACACGACCACACGGGGTGCCCAACATGTGCTCCTTCGAGCTCCAGACCTCCCATGCATCTGTGAAGCCATGGGTGCATCTCCTGGGCGAAACGCCATGAGACTCTGCCAAGCCGGACATGGCGAGCTCATCCATCCAATGCTCCTCCCGTAAACCAGAAGTCCGGAACAACATGCATGCCTCAGTATCAGACCACGGTCAAGATGGTCTAGCCGTCGAGAGCTGAAAATTTCCCATCTGCTTATCGAAGCGCTCAGCTTGCGGGCCATCTCCTCGTGATTTGACTTGCATTACATGTACTGTGGCTGAATGACGGTCATTACAGGGCGAAAGCGTGTAAGCAGTCTTACAGGTGGGTCCAGAGCTTAACACGGAAAAAGACTTTCAAGTTCCACGTCAATAATGCTTACGGTAGATGCTGCTCCACTTGCCAGACTTGGAAGGTGTAGCAGAGTTTAGCGAGTCGTGGCTCTCTAATCTCACGATGCAAGAATATTTATGGGTTTTACAGCTCACGCCGGTCCCAATTTGGACATCTTTTGACTAAACTTCTGGAACATGTGCAGTAGTAACATGCCTAGAGCATGACCATCGTTGTTGCACTTACTCAGCCAGCTGAGCGGATTTGAACTACTAGAATATCGGGTGGATCCATTGTATTCTACTTGGTCGAATCCTGGATCTCTGGTAAGTCTCCCAAGAATTTGGCTGCTACCTATTGGCTCAAGTTTCCCTCAAAAGAGGCATCGACGCCTGTGGCAAGAATTGCTAGCCAAAGGACCAGGGGTCGGCCAAGTACGGTAGCTGCTGACGGGTTGAATGCACGACGACCAGTCAGGCTATCATGCGGCACCTACGAGGATTTTCGAGATCGAGATGGCCTGCTCCAGCTTCTACCAAGACCCAGCGTAGCAGATGATGCTGGTTGTAGACATTGATTCCCTCCACTGCATACTATCCGACCAGGCACAACCTAGCTCCTCCCACCTCGTGGCTTCGCTCAATTAGCAAAAATAAACAAGCTGCGTACAACGATTAATCGACACCATGCTGTTGGCAACATGCGTGCGCCAGGGGATGAGTAGAGAATGTCAATTTAGAATTCTGGATGAACTTGGAAATTGAGGCTTGCATTGGTGCGCAACACGGCGTCTTTTCGCACAGCAAGTAAAAGTTGTACCCAACATTAACGTCAAAGGCGGCACGAACCACAGCAAGTTTCGGTCCGGGTTTTCCGATTGGCCGCTTACAGTGCGCTTTACCATACCAGCATATCTCTGGCGTATCCACCAGGTCGCACTATTGGGAGCAGTTTCTAGCATTTAGTACCTGCTTTGCACGGTACCGAGGTACCGGAGAGACCGCGACGCGCAGCCGAAGACCTGTATTAGCGTCTTTCTACGTTATGATGGACACACAACTGTGCGTTATCACCGTCCGCGCTGGTCTGAACAATATGGTATTCTCGGAACCAGGAATACATGTAGCACAGCTGCTGCGTTCTTCACAGCTAGTTGAACATTCACACCTGCGCTGCCTCGATAAATATGCAGAACGTTGTCGTGACCGCTAAGCTTTAACGGCTACTAGTAAGCTGCAAGTGGCCGACATGGCGAGCTTGTTGTGCAGTGGCTTGCGTCTTCCCACGTAGCTCGCAGTGACGTCTTGGTATCTCCAAATCTAGGCACTGCCATCCTGGAACAGAGCTCCGAGTGGATACGAGCAGCTGAACGTCGCATGCGACCGACTCGCAAGTTGGATTTCGATGTGACATTAGGGCTCCGCCGTCATCGGTGGAAGAGCTCGATCGTCAAAAGGACACAAAGTTGTGCAATACTATACTAGTAGTTGACACGATATGAATATCGACTGTGTGATGCCTGACAGTCTCAGAATCACAGTTCCACGCAATAGACACTCACCAACGTACGAGTTGCGGTGGTCGCCATGTACACCGAAGTCGGCGCTCGAAGTGCTGATGCGAAGACGGCATGTGGGGAAGTCGACCATAGTGAGGCTCCTAGTAGCTCTCTCCTGCCACGTTCTACTTTTTTCTTTCCGGGTCCTTGTACCCTGAACACAACAACCATTGGCCAATTGTCGTCTTCATCTATGCTCAAAGCTGGAAGAGGAGAGCAAAAACTATTTTAAGAAACACAACTTCAGCGACATGCTAATCTCCACCTCCCTCACCCCGCGACTTTGGCAAAACAATTCTCCCACCTCCATGTAAGCGGCTGTTACCTCAGCTGGTAAACTCACCGAAGCTACCTCCACTCGAGCTACAGGAAAGAGCGCAACCCATGTCTTCGACTCCTTTGTGTGGTGAGACATCCACCCTCTGCCACGAAGTGTTCGGGCGAACAGTGTTCCGCAATCGACTGACTCTAACCGTCAAGCTGAGTCATGCCTTAGCGAGGACTCAGGGATTCACAGTTCCTCGCTTGTATCTGGGCGCAAAAGCGAATCTTCACTAACATTTGACTTTTCGCGTAAAGTACCTCGCCTTTCTCAGGCGTTTGGGAGTCATCAACCGGGGTGTACCAGTATGTGCAACGTGCTTTTGGCTCGGGTTTCACGTGGTAGCCGATGGTTCCCTCATGTCGCTGCAAGTACGTGTACCCACCATGAGCCGAACCCAGGGACAGCTTTTGAAACCTCACAAAGTAGACGGCAGGTTCCCGCATCTCACGCCACTTCGTGGCTATCCCTGAGACATCATTAACCTTCCACAGTTGATTGGAATACACTAGTAGCCAGGCTAGAGGCACGAACCACGTGGCATCACTTCACACTTGGGGGAGAGACACCTGTCGCGGCCACGTTACTCATTGGGACCAGCTTTACCTGCTGGCGAGTGGTGTCTTCGCAGAAACTGCTATCCGAATCGTGGGGATCTGATTTTGCTATGTTCATGTAATCCTTGCCAGCCTTAAATTATCTCTAGAAGGGAAGCGATGGCCAGAATCCTGGCATCAATCATGGCCTTCTAAAGTCTTCAGCCTAATCAGTAGGTCCGAAAATAATAGGTAGAGTAGGTGACCCAAATAGTATTACGCTCTGTAATCTTTTGAGCGGGGGGAACAACAAGTATTGCCTGGAAGAAGAACTAGGTTGCCTTCCACCAATTGGTCAGCGACCAGACGCCATATCCCGGCCCATTTTCAACGAGTCATTAAGTAGCCGAGAGCCAAGAGCATCGGAACAACACTCCATCCACCATGCGATATTGACAGCGCAGCGCTGGACGTTCCAGTACTACTTGCTGCCTTTACAGTCTCAGAGACAGTACTAGTCACAGTACCAGACCCTGATGAAGATTCACTTGACGAAGACCCGCTCGCTGAGCTCGACGAATGCTTGACGATAGCGTCTGTGGCCTTGCCAGTACTAGGATCTCGGTACCAATTCCTCTTTGGGTCGTCCAGGCAGTCACCGATTGTCGCAAACTTGTAACCTAGACCGCCAATCGTATCAATCATGTATTCCGTCAAATTCCGTACAGTCTGTGGATGAGTGTCATGCGAATACACAATGTAGTCATCTTTTGCAGAATCTGAGCCTTCGAAGGCTGCACTGACATTGCTTTGACTCAGAGGGTAAGTCTGTGGTGTTCTATTATCGAAGTCGTAGGTGTCGACGGTGTACTCGACGATGTGATAGCCCAGCGTTGACATGTCTGACCGACAACCTGAGTCAGCCTTGCAGCTATCGTATGGGGGTCGCATGTACGTAGGCCAGAAACCCATAATATTGCGGAAAGCCATTTCGTTCTTGGTCATTTCCCAGGTCCGGTCCTCAGTCGAAAGCTTGTCAAGGTCCTGATGGCTCCATGTATGGCTGCCGACTTGGTGACCATCGGTGATCATTCTCCGAATCAAGCCCGGGTAGGGCGTGCTCTCGTTGTCCATACCGTGCTTGCCATAGTTGTTGCCTGTAAGGAAGAAGGTTGCCAGTACTTTCCGCTTTGCAAGTATGTCAAGCAACTCCCCGGTGTAGATGTATGGGCCATCGTCGTACGTCAAGGCGACGTACCCGGGCTTAGTACAATTCCAGATGCCGCCTCCGCCGTACTCTATCGAGCCAAGAACTGGTCGAGGTACGGACGATGTGTCTGCGCCTACAGGTGTCGCGTTGTCGTCACATGCTGGACCATATTTGTACTGGCAATACGGCGCGTCACAGTATGCTCGCCCTGTCCCGCACTCGCCATCCTCAGAGCAGCAGAAGCCTTGTGGGCACGATGTGCCCCCATTCTGTACTCCACACTTCTGGCCTGACCCTGAGGCCTGACGAGGATCTAGCAATGTCGACTCATCGCGTCTTGTGAACTCTGGAGTGGCTTGGGCGGGTACGCTCAAGCCGAACACATTTATGTGAGGAGATGAGTGGGCGTGTGTCAGTCGTAGATACTGTGCAAAGGTGAAGATCGAGAGTGAAATAAGTGGCTTCATCGTTACGTTCTCAATTGAACACTGGGACAGGTGAGTGAATTGATAGTACTGTGGTCCGACGAAGCCTGCTCAACGAAGAATATATCATCCTTCCGCACATGAAGGCGCGCAACCCGAATAGATGTTTTGCCAGAACCCAGTCCATCGTCCTAGGGTGGTACCTCTTGTGCTCGGCTTAGCCAGGGGGCCGGACTCCTCCGACCACGTAACTGCTCGAGCTGATCGAACGTAACCTAGATGCGTCCAAGGCTCTTATCGACGAGGGATTAGTGGTGCCACTAAGGCGTAGTCGCAAGATGTGGGAGGTTCTGAACTGAGAAGGCTTTTGGGCGTGGAACTAGTTCTTGTGGATCGTAGATGTGACCATTTTGAATTTCACGGTAATGCACTAGTATTGTTGTATGGTGGTTTCAATACTGCAAGGTACCGTGGCGCATTGAGACAGAGCTGCAGTCTGACAGATGTGGAGGCCTTAGTGGGGACGCCTCGCCTAAGCGAAACCTACAGTATCACGCTATCGCAATGCTTAGCTTCTTTGGCAAGAGCTTGACGAAAAGAGCACCAGGGTTGTGACAACCCTGAAACTAAACTTAACCAATGTAGTACCTCCTGTATCCGAATTCTCGTCTTGGTGGACACGCACTAAGACCCAAGCAAATACTTGGGCATTGCTCTCGCTCCGATCGAGACGAAACAGTGGCGATCTGCTCGCAGCGGGTCATTCTCATCTGCAACAAGGACAGCGTACCCGTATGTAGAAAGCGACTCGCTGCCTTCGGGCTGTACCCGATGAGCTCGATACTTCCTACGCGCCGTCCGCTCCTAGGAGGAGTTGCTTGGCCAGTTATATACAAGTGGGTATACCCTTCAGAGGGCTGCATAGTATCCACAAGAACCACCGTGCAGGGCTCGCAGGAAATACCAAACGAGAGCCCACCCGGATAAGCGAATGTCAGCAGGATTGTATGAACAGTGGGCAAGCGATTCGCACTCGCTTGTCGCGTGCATCGGATCTGAAGATTATGCTCGTGGCTTAGTCGTTTGCCACGGATTCGGCCAGAACCAGGCAGGCACATCGAGTCGGTTTGCTAAGGCGGGCGTCTTATGTCAACGGCACTAAGCTCGCGGAGACCGTCCATTAGGAGCATGCACCATGGAGCATGGCGCGCTGTTGCGCTGCGAGAGGTCCAATGCACGTACTTCAACCTAAGACATACATGGTGGCGCTGGACGTTTGGTAGAGTTATGGGGTCTAGGTTGCCAAAAGAGTCCTGGACGCCAGAAGACGGAAGAAATATTTGGACCTGGCGTCATCTTACCATTTCCCAGCAAGTGGTGTGAGGGCGAACCCTGAGTCGTGGACTTCAGCTCGTGATCTCGTTCTCTAGGCTACCTCTGCTGGCGGTCCCGGACGCAACTGAATAGCCGTGGAAAAGAGAGCATGTGGCGCCGCGTGAGGTCCCTCGAGTATCGGAGCGGTTATGCACATTATATGCACCTGAGGTCACCAGTGGTCACCATACTCTCCTTAAACCATCTTCGTGCTTCTGCTTTCTTTCACAGGGCCTTTCCAAGCAGATTTGACAGCGAACGCGTATCCATCTTCATACTGGACCTCGGTCGATATAGCTCCAATGTATGAACCATACACTCCTCCACCAGAGCACTTCAACGAAGCTCTTCTCAATTGGTGTGAAGAGAGACCCTCCGGCGCGGATGGCAAAATCCTGCAGGCGACCGTGGCGGTCATAGGAGCAGGCTACGTCGGTCTGCACCTGATCAATGCCTTCTCCCAAAGACATCGCGTTATAGCATACGACATTGATGACAGAAGACTGATGGAACTGACATCGTTTGGTGTTGGAGAAGATGTTCTTTGCACTTCCAACCCTGAGGAGCTGCGGAGCGCAGAATACTTCCTCGTTGCAGTCCCAACCAAAGTCAACCACGACAACACCATCAATGCAGACGCCGTGCAGTCAGCGATCGACATGATCGCACAGTATGCTAAGGATGGAGCCACGATCATCATAGAAAGCTCTGTCGCAATCGGAACGACGAGAGAGCTTCTAACACCAGCCATTCACCTGCGAGGATTTCGTGGAGGCATGTCTCCAGAGAGAGTTGATCCCGGCCGGACATTCCCCAAGTTTCATAGTATCCCAAAGATTGTGTCGGGATTAGATGACCTAGCGCCTGGCTCACTCAAAGCGATATCCGGTCTTTATTGCACCATATTCTCGGAGGTCGTCCCAGTCAGTTGTCCTGAGGTCGCTGAGATGACAAAGCTGTACGAAAACTGTCAGAGAATGATCAACATCGCGTATGCCAACGACATGGCCGATGCCTGCTCAGGAATCGGCATTGATCCATTCGAAGTAAGTCGTGCTGCAGCGACCAAACCTTTCGGGTATCAACCCTACATGCCAAGCCCAGGAGTTGGAGGTATGTCACTACCCGGTCGAGGGCGATTCTCAAATGACTCATCTGTGTTTAGGTCATTGTATCCCGGTGAACCCCTACTACTTGCTGCACAACTCAGAGTTCCCACTTCTTGAAGCAGCAACACGAAAGATGAAGCAGCGCCCACGCCACATCGCTGATTGCATTATGAAGAAGAGGAAACGCAACGGGAGCAGCTCCAGCGCCAAGGGAAGTGGTCCTAAGGTCCTGGTTGTTGGTACAGGGTTCAAAAAAGGTCAGGCAAATCTGAGTAACTCACCTGGTGTCGAGATAATAAGACATCTGCTGGATGAGTACCAGGCTTATGTTGAGTTCTGCGACCCGCTGGTATCACAGGAGGCCCTTGATTTCGTGCCACGACTGGACGAGAGAAGCGAGTGGAATGCTGAGACTATCGATGCCCGTTTTGACATTGTTGTCGTAGCACTGGATCAGACCGGGTTAGATATGACGGTGCTCATGCAGTTGAAGAGAGCGACCGTAGACAATTATAGCGGATGCCTACCTTGGGGGGCCTCCTGTGTATAAATAGATACTCTTGTACCATCAATGAACGGGGTTAAAAAAAGGTTCACAATCTTCACGTACCCTGACGAGGATGCGGCGTACGATAGACAGTCGGATCTAGAGCTCTTGCCGCTTGCACGTCTCTGGGACAAGGCTCCCATCGACCTCTTGTACAATGATTTATTGCCCCAGGCTAGACGCCCTTCTCCCACCACACCTTCCGTTCCTGTTCCGACAGCAGAGACACCGATGGCGCGGAAGCAGTTCGGCACGACGTCAGCAGGCTCTGGACGCACCAGACCCACAGGATCGGGTGCGGATACGATCTCCACCTCGAAACTTCACGATGTCTTCAAACCTTCCCTGATTTCATCAGCAACCAACCAATCCCCTTCACAGTATCCTCGACAAACTCATGACTCTCCTTCAACTCGGGCCAGTTCGTCCAGAACATGTGTCCAAAGCCAGGATACAAGTCGACCTTGCTCTCAACACGGTACTCTTCTTTCAATATCCGGTCATAGACCAGGGCATGATCTCTTAAAGGATCAAGACCTGCGACTTGCATGTATGCTGGAGCGAGTGGATGTTTCGGTTGTACAGCGTCAGGTGGGTAAGATGGATGTGCAAGTGGCGTGAACAAGTTGGATTTCGGATCGACCTTGAGGTGATCCTCAATGTCTTTCAGCCTCTCTGCCCCTTTGAACTTGAGTATTGGATCCTGCAAGTTCTCGTATGGACTTAGAAGCTCGTTTTCGTACTTCTCCGGCACAAGCTCAAGTGGGAAAATAAGTGGTACAGACAGGTACTGCCCGGTGAGGGGTGGTTCGATTTCGCCAAGGCGTGAGAGTTGTGCTAGGACAGCAGAGATGTTGCCTCCAGCCGAGTTGCCGCCTACTATGAAACCCTTTGATGGGTCGGCACCGAATGATTCTGCATTGGCGGCAAAGTGGCGTGTTACGTCGATTGAATCGTGAATCCAGGTCGGAAAGAGCGCTTCTGGTGCGAGTCTGCTACGAGTTAGCATCGTGACTCCTCTCACCATGTGGGCGAAGACCGAGCTGAACTGCTCGTAGCTTGTGCGTGGGTAGAGAATAGCCAGATGACATGCTTACCTGTAGTCTACATTCGCGCAGACAGCTCCAAATTCTCTGCAGAACAGCCTGCAATTCATTTCCTCATCCGACCAGTCTCCAGCCGCAAACCCACCTTCGTGGAACATCAATATCAACGGACCGCTATCTCTGCCCTTGCCAGCAACCGAGGGTGTATATACCCTGACTGGCACTTCATATCCATCTCTAGCACTGACCTTGATATCTCGTTCCTCGACTTCTGGAATGGGCTTCCCACCCAGTGGCATGTACTGTCGCAGCTTTGCCAGGTGATCTGCTCGCTGCTTGCGGCGGACAAGTGGGTCAGGGTCGGTAGTCTCGAAACTTCGTTGCTGGACTGCTTCTGCGAGAACGGGCGAGATGACGTTCGAGGCACGGAGGTCTTCCGGACTGCGGGCCATGATGCGGCTGAACGCGAATGCTTGTGTACGCGTCAGTGGGCGCGAGGGCACAAACGCTGCTCGCGGTAATTTCAGTAGAGGAATAACACGTGGCCTAGAGAGCATTAGGAGTACGAATGAGATGTGAGTCACTGAATACTACAAAAGAGCTTCAACATCTATTCAGGGTCGACGGACATGAACAAATGGTAATGCGGAGATTTGGAGACAGAAAGGCCGCCTGAGTCGGCTGTACGACAGTAGTAAAGTCGTCTTGTGCCGATGTACCTACTAATAAAGGAAACCCCTAAAATTGACGTGCACTTTGTAACATCGAGACCATGGTGAGGAAGGCAGGACGGCGACGTCACACCTTGTGGAGGTTGACGCTCAGAAGCGTTTAGCTGTGCCAGAAATTCGTGATGCAGACAGAGCACGGATTCTTTGCCTTGCAAGAATAACTGGACAACAATATGCACGTATGCGGGACGTGCGGTTGCGAGCAATGGATACAACGAGACACGAAGGTACTATGAGACACCATGCCATGAAACATTATCATAAACTCGACCACCACATGCTGTTGTACGAGTAGCAGCTCCAAGAGCGACAAGCCTGGTGAGCCTGGCAAGCTTGCTATAAATAAGGAAATATCAACCACACCCATTGAGTTTGCTCCTCCAGCAGACCTCCACCCGAAGCGAGAGACAAGCCCATGGGCTCGACAAGGCAAACGCCCTCCATGCCATCTTTGCCCATTTTAAAAATGCTCTCCTGGCGGAGAAAAGTCGGAGGGCGGAGTGATCTTCTGATAGTATGTGCATCGTGCACCACAAGCACCACTTGTTCGATAACGACAAATGGTTCGAACAAACGAATTCGCACGGAACGATTTCCTCTTCGTTTGAGCCCATGCAAATGCTTCCCTGGAAACTAAAGCAACGATGATACACTCCACGAACGCCGTCGCTTGCAACCTCGTGCGATGATAGACGCCAACAGTACGCTGATGTGACATCGGCCTGAATGATTCGACTATGCTCCCGTTCTCTTCAGCTAAACTAGCCTCGTGTCCGAGGAGCAAGCTCAGGCCCTGTGATTGACAATAGTTCTTTTCATGTTTCGACACTTTGTTCATCAAGAATGACTATGGTACTGTGTCAGGGCCTGCCAATCAAGTCAGCGACCTTTCCAGCCATCCGCGTTCGAGGCGTACCGCTCCGTGACTTGCTAAAGGATCAGGTTGGGCGTCTGTCGCTACTGAAGGTGATTCCACACTGCCATGATTAACAGGTCCAGATGTCGTGACTGAGCGTTCGTTCAGGACCGGTCGTGGGCTTGTTGAGCTAGGTGGAGGCCTCGGGGCCAACTGAGGCGCTTCCGGTTCTAGAGTCCCACGTTGTGAGCCTGACAACGACTTGTTGGCTTTGTGACCACCCTTCCCTGGACCTCCGCTTGTGCCATGGGTGATAAAGACACCGTCCGAGGCAACCCGTAGGATTGTCTGCATGAGCAGATTCTGTTTGAGTGGTTTCGAGAGGTATTCGTCCATCTGTGCTTGAATGCACTTTTCCCGATCACCCAACATAGCATGTGCTGTCAGGGCAATAATTGGTGTACGTGGCACTCCTTCCTCTTTCTCGTACTGCCGAATCTCACGCGTTGCCTCGAAGCCCCCCATGACAGGCATCTGGACATCCATCAACACAACATCGTATTTATGGTTCTTCACAGCCTTGAACGCTTCGAGACCATTTCCAACCACGGTCACTTGGTGATTGTATTTCTCGAGGATCTTAATCGCAACCTTCTGGTTGACCTCGTTATCTTCCGCAAGAAGAACATTGAACGATTTTTTGTAGTCCTTGATTGCAGGAGTCGCTCGTCCTTCCAATGCTGGAATCATAGCATTTCCAAGATCGATGAGGCGGCAAGGTGTTGTCATGTATGACTGGATCCCTAGCTCGAGGACTGTCTTCATGCTTATTGACACTGTAGGGTTGAGATACACCACGGGAATATACTTGTACTTGTCCTGGCCTCGCAGTTTTCGGGCGGTATCGAGGTTGTCGACAATAATCACATCGTACCCACCTTCTAAACCCTTACCCTTTCTATTGGTTTTTTCAGGCTCTGGTATGTTGGCTTCATTCTCCACCGAAGCGATGATCAGTCCAAGTTCTTCTGTCATCTTTGGCAGCAGGTCTCCAAAGTCAGTAACGCCCTTGTCGATGAACAAGACTTTGTGTTTGCGGAACGGCCACAGCTGCGAGCTGATCACGCTGATGTCCTCCGTAGCATACTTGACAATGCACGAGAAATGGAACTCACTGCCGTGGCCATAATCTGAGGTGACCCAGACCTGACCACCCATCAAGTTGACAAGTCGTTTCGATATTGACAGACCCAGACCTGTGCCTCCGAACTTTCTGGTTGTAGAGCCGTCTGCTTGTTGAAACGTGTCGAAAATGAGATCGAGTTTATCGGACTGAATTCCTATTCCAGTATCCGATACAATAAACTCGAACGGGAACTCGTCTTTGGCGCAGTTGCCCATTAGCTCTTTCGACTTCTTAATGATCACTCTCACTTCACCATGATCGGTGAACTTGATAGCGTTTCCAACCAGATTAAGTATGATTTGTCGCAATCTGAATGGGTCACCAACAACATAATCGGGAACGGTGTTATTAACTTCGAAGCCTAGAACTAAATTCTTTTCGTGGGCCTTCACCGCGAGAGACTTCAGAGCGTTGAAGATCGTTCCTCTTACGGTATACGGGATCGCTTCGATTGCCATGCGGTTGGCTTCGATCTTTGAAATATCCAAGATATCGTCGATGATTGTTAGCAGACTGTTTGCTAGGTTGTGGACAGTATTGAGCATTTCTCGCGGGTGAGGCTTGAGATCATCAGCATCCAGGGTCAACTGTGTCAGACCAATGATGCCGTTCATGGGTGTTCGAATCTCGTGCGACATGTTCGCCAGGAATTCGGACTTCGTTCTGTTGGCCAACTCGGCTGCTTCCCTTGCAGCGGTGTTCCTTTGGATGCTGTCTCGCAGGTTCGAAATCATCTGATTGATCTTACGCTTTAGCTCGTCCATTTCCCCGGATGCGTTCACGCTGATCAGCTTCGAGAAGTCACCTTCTGTGGCCGCATCAGTGATCTCTCCAAACGCCCGAACCTGAGCTGTGAGATTCTCTGCCATGGTATTGACGTCTGTGGTAATCTCTTTCCATCTCCCACTGACATCGAGGACGTTGGCCTGACCACCCATGATACCGTTGACTCCTACATCGCGAGCCACGCGCCGGAGCTCAGATGCAAAGGTTGCCAAGCGGTCGACCATGTCATTAATCGTGTTCTTGAGAGTCAATATCTCTCCTTGGGCGGAAACGGTGATCTTACGATCCAGGTTTCCAGCTGCGATGGCCTGTGTGACGGTCGAAATATTTCTGACTTGATTCGTCAGGTTGTTCGCCATTACGTTCACGTTGTCTGTGAGTTCCCGCCATTTGCCCTCGACGTTGTTAACATTAGCTTGTCCGCCTAGTGTACCGTCTGTGCCGACTTCCCGAGCGACCTTGCTCACTTCGAATGCAAAGGTATTGAGCCTGTCGACCATGGAGTTGATCGTCTGCTTTAGGTCGAGGATCTCGCCTTTGACGTCTGCAGTGACCTTCTTCGATAGGTCCCCATTTGCCACAGCAGTGGTTACGTTCGCGATCTCGCGCACCTGCGTAGTCAGGTTGTTGGCCATGCCATTCACGTTCTCGGTTAGGTCTTTCCAAGTGCCTTCCACATCGTGTACAGTCGCTTGACCGCCGAGGAGTCCGTCTGTTCCGACCTCTTTCGCGATCTTCGTAACTTCTTGAGCAAATTGACGGAGCTGATCCACCATATTGTTGATAGTATTTTTCAGCTTCAAGATCTCGCCTTTGCAGTTTGCTGTCACTTTTCTTGTCAAATCACCCTTTGCGACAGCAGTCGTAACAGCGGCTATATCTCGCACTTGTGTCGTAAGATTGTCGGCCATGGCATTGACGCCCATAGTCAGTTCGCTCCAAGTACCCTGCACACCCTCGATCCTCGCCTGGCCACCAAGGACTCCCTCCGTGCCTACATCTCTAGCTACACGCGTGACTTCTGCAGCAAATGTGTTCAGTTGGTCCACCATGGTATTTATTGTCAGCTGGAGCTCGTAGATCTCACCACTGGCACGGCCTTGTACTTTTTTGCTTAGATCGCCACTTGCGACAGCTTTTGTTACCTGTGCAATCTCACGAACTTGGTCGGTCAAATTGTTGGCCATGACATTGACTGCGGGATTGTTAGCAGACGCCGACCTCGATGCTATTTTACGCTTACCGTTCTCTGTCAGCTCTTTCCAAATGCCACGAACTCCTTCGATCTTGGCTTGGCCACCGAGAACACCGTCTGTACCGACCTCGCGAGCGACACGAGTGACTTCGCTACCGAATGTCTCCAATTGATCCATCATCTTGTTTATGGTATGCTTGAAGTTGACAATCTCGTGATCCAGCTCAGTAGCCTGAATCTGCACCCTGGATGATAGATCGCCATTAGCGACTCTCGTGATGATTTCGCCGATCTCGCGCAAAGCCTTCTGAAAGGCCTCGTTGGCCTGCTGGTGTTTCCTAAGCTCTCTTTCTAGGACACCGACATCTTCCCGCTCTACTCTGTTGATTGCCTCAGCCGCTTGCTCCTTTGACTGGCGCAGGCCGTTGCTAATATCGTCAATCAGGGTCTTCTGTGACCGTATCTCGTTGGCCTGATTGTTGATGTGCTCGCGCAGTAGAGAAATGTCATCTTCGCTGACACTGCGTTCATTTTCTGGCCCGAATTGGGCGTTCCTAGCTGCTAGTAAATTGTGTATACGTCTTGCACCGGTTGAGACTGAATACTGCCGTTCAGGCCTACTGCTGACCGAGTCGTTCGACGAGGTACTCCGTTGATCGACCGGTTTGGTCAGTGGAGAGGCAGGTGTATATAGCTCGCCTGGAGTGTCTGGCATAGATTTTGAGACGACGTCGGCCCTCTGTTCTAGGTATCGCACTCTTGACGCCAACGCCAATAACTCTGCTTCCAGATTGGCCTTTGCAGAGCCGGAAGAACCAGGTAACGAGAAAGCGTTGCCATTCTGCTCGGAGTGTGAAGGGAAAGGGTTGCCTCGTCCAAGGCTCGATATTAATTTTGCAGCGGCCGCCAGGGTCGCAGAATCTGATTGAGGCATAGCATGAGGCTCAGACGGCACTATGTTCGCAGCTTCATGGGCGCAAGACTTGTCGGGTATCAGTCGCGTCTGTCCAGCAGTCCACAAGCCGAATCGCCGCCAGAAGCACCACGGGCAGAATTGAGGAAGTGCCAGTGTTGCAACACGTCGCCGACAAAGAATCGTATCGATAAGGCGATGAGGTTCGCACTCGGTGTGGTAAGGAATGAATAGACTCGAAGTGGTCGAGGTAAGTGGCTGTCACTTGGGATGCACAAATCTCGGAAGGGCTGGCGTAAGTGGTAGCGAGCCAAAGAGGTGCGGTGGAGATGTATGCGCTAGGCGATACAGCCTGTAAGATCAGGATTTATGCAGGCCGGAGCGGTGTGCTGCCACGTTAGCCGGATAGATAGTCCTAGGCGACGGTGATAGGAAGAAATAGAATACCAACGAGGCGACACAACTTCAAACAGCAGGCGATGGCTTGTTCAGAGGAGCGTACCGCGATGAGCGACACCTGCGATATGCTGCATCACTCAAAGTCTGACAGGGTCGCTGCTTGCAATAGAATAGGGAGAGAGAGTTCAGTGCTAGCAATGATTAGTGCTAGTGGTGGCCGGGCTTGCGAGGGTACGTCAGCAAATGAACAGCAAGATAGAGGGGCCGAGCTCAACCAAATGCTGCGAGCGCCACCAAAGGGCCCCTACGGCGCAAGCGACCACTACCAAGCTTAGCCTAGAAGGGGGAACTACTAATGCCCAACTTGTAGCATTATTCACCCAATCAGACTCATACCCTTTCGCTTCCATCCTTCACATGGATCTGTCGAGTCTGTCATCGCTATCTGTGCGACGACCAGGACGAGTCGGCTCGTGGCTGTGTTACATTCGTTTCTAATAGAGTATTACATCCGTCGGTATCAACATCAGCTTTACGACTGGATAGACCTAATCACGATAGTACGACAAGGATACTATGTCACAGTATGTTGACCGGAGACTTTTCAACCACGAACAGTCACAACTTGCTTTTTCAGATCTTGATATGCTGATTTCAGCTCTAAGCACTATCTCGCTAAGGGCACGAGAGTGGGCACACCGTCAATGGCATGATTCGGTGGTGAACGCATCGAAACCTCTCCCATGGAGCAGCCTAGGCCGGGAGCCTAGCCTATTTTTAATCCCTGACCAGCACCGGAGCTGATAACCGAGCCCGCGTGATCTTGCCACCTGCACACGCTCATATTGCCGGTTTGCAATACCTCAGTGCGCTGTCAAGTACCAAGCGAACAGTAGCACGCATCACGAGATATGTGTAATTGAAGCAGTCAAGCAGTGTTCCTGTTGTGAACACCGGGGCCAATCTTCACCTACGCCTCGCACGTGTGTTCTGCATGTAGTTAGGGGGAAACGCCTCATCTGCAGCATGATTTGGGGTAGAGTTTTCAGAAATCCTCTTTACTGCAAGGCTGCGACCCCATAGGTACGTACTACTGCCACGCCGGATCTGAAGCATTATTGCTCATTCCTCAACCCCAACTCACCTGTCGTATTTCGCTCTAGCCGACGGCTCATCTCAGTGTTGTGTTCTCCGCACCATCTCGCTATCTGGAGAGCACACAAGGAACAGAGCAGAAGAAGGTTCACTCCTTGGTGCGTCTGCGTACCCTTGAAAGCTGTTTCAGGGCCTTGTCCCGCCCCCGCAAGATCGGCACGTCACAGAGTGCGCTGAAACACCTGCTTGTCGATCACATCGTCCTCTACGAACCACATCAACGGCACGCTCGCAATCACACAAGAAGTGCTTATATCAGCTTGTACAAGTGGAATCGACGTTGGAGAAATCATCTTTGTGGCTTGCCCATCGTTCTTGCTTTACTTGTAAGTTGAGCACTCCAACCTGACTATTGCGGCCTCTTGGCTCTAGCCTTTGGTCTACCGCCACATTCAATCTCACCACGGCTAAGGTTTCAAAGACCGGCCCTCCTCCAGAAAGCAGGTTCGACGGCCATAATTCTAACGGGAAATGCTGCTACTACTTGATGAACCTGTGCCAGCAGCTAGCCCCCTCTATATACGAGTGGCACAGGGACGAGCACACCCAAGACTGCAGTGTTGCCCTTCTAGTAAGTGGAGCTCTGAGACATCTTTTAAAACTCAACACCTGATCGCGTGTGACCTTCATACTCCGCGTGCGTTGCAACTAAGCGCAAAGATTGCTATGTCAATGATACGAAAGCGACCAGCCATCTGATCGAGCACAGGTCTCACGCTTCCACGTGACGAATCGATGTCTCAGTAACGTGGTACTGCTCAAGCTGCGCTTCCTACAACGCCTTTCTAATTTCTGCACCGAAGGTCGAAGCTGCCATCCACGGTAGCGAATGCCGTCTAGAGAAGATGCGCTGTCTCAGAACGCTTTCCTAAAGCAGCAAATGCTGGTCTGGTGATATCTGCCAGGCTAATTTATTAGATTGCTTTCGCCGTCCTTTCCTGTGTCCAGTGACCTCCGAATTGGATCGTGATCCGCTCTTGAATTAGTGTAGCGCAGTTTAGTAGTGTTTCCGGCTTCGCTCACGAGTGGTACGAGTACTCGATTCTGAAGCTCGATAGCTCTGTGATGCGTTTAGAGTAACTTAGCGACACTTTTCCTCTCTCAACACCACATATAGCCTAGTATCTGGTGAGAAATTAGCGCTCTAGCCACGGGCTACAGCGTCTGGCGTGGGTCTCTCGCATGTAGTTTAGTGTCACGACTGTACCTGCCTTGTCAGATGAGCTAGTCTATCTCGATAGGTCGCTGTACACTTGATCGAGTAGCAAAGGAAGCTGATTTATCCAGACCAACCTGCGGTTTGTCTGGGACTCGTTAAGAGAATGTCGGACTTACCAGAGGCTTGAGCTTAGAGCTCGAAAATCGACTTGCCAAGCACGGACCAGTAGACCGCTTAGTAGCAACACCATCTATGGTCGCAGAAGCATTATCACTTGCATCAATGTCTGCCAAGTTAGTGGTACATCTTATTTGGAGCTGCAAGGACCCAATCAGCTTGTGTCTTCAGCAATGCTGCTTCGAGAACAATGATACCACGTCGAGACTTTGGTGGCTTTCTCAAAGATTCCACAGACGAAAGTGCACTGCAGGTGAGAGATAACCGACACGGCAGCCACACGAAGCCTTCGTGTCTATTCTTGACGTTCTTTTGAAGTGTCTGTTCATTTGACCAATCATAGGTGCCAGAAATTCCCTCTGCTGACTGTCCGGAACTCCCCATGAGCTGGACTTCGCGAGCACCGTCCCTTTCTGGTAACGCACGATTCCACTTCTGCGGAATGTGACGCTGCTTGGCAAACGATGATTCAGCTCTCCGTAAGTCTGCGCCTCAAGTTGCCAGCTTCTACACATTTCGATGTTCACCTGTGTAGTAACGCTGCCATCACGAGCAAATGTCTATGCACGCGGCATTTGCGTATGAATACTAATTTGGGATACGAGACTCATCACTGTGATGGAGGCTTCAAGTATAAGGACACGACAGTCCTTCGAGGTAGGTCAGAATCTGCATCACACAACACCAGACAACAACAGCAACAACAACAATCGCTACAGCATCAACATTCGCTAACCAATCGCATTTGCCTGCTCATCTCATCTTTTCAATCGTTTTCAAGTTCTAATCGGATACATTATCATTCAAAATGCATTTCTCATTGGCTCTTATGACCGCCGCTTTGGCTGGATCTGCTCTCGCCCGTCCTTTCCAAGAACGAGGACTGAACAATGGCACAACCACTTCCACTACTCTCTCGACCACCTCATCTAGCGCTCACACTTCTACCTCGAGCTCTTTCCAAAGCTCCTCCTCGAGCTCGACCAGCTTGAGCACAAGCAAGACATCCACTTCTATCAGCAGCACTGGCTCTAGCAGCACATCTTCGAAGCCCACCTCTTCCTCCTCAGTGACGTCGAGCAGCATCAAGACTTCAACCACATCATCCAACAGTGGCAGTGTAACGACGACCAAACCAACATCTTCTTCGTCGAGCACTTCAAGCAGTAGTGGCATCACCACTACCCCGCATGGCAATGGTACAGTCACAACAACTAGCAAGCCAACCAGCTCAGTCCCCACTACTACCGAGAAACCCAACACAGATACCTCGACTATCTTCACTACCACGACCATCACTAGCACCGTTACCAAGACGACCTTCGTTCCTCAATCCAGCCCACTGGCTACAAGCGGTGCTCAAACGTACTACACTACTTGGCTGACTGCTTCCTACTACACGACCACCTATGTAACTGCTATCCCAACCAGTATAGTGACTGTTATCAACGGTGGGCATTCAAAGGCTACAACTGCCGCTTGTGCTCCAGCTCAGACTCTCACGGAGACCGTTACTGTCACGGTGACTGCAGGGAATGGTGGTAATGGTGGAAATGGTGGAAACGATGGAAAGAGCTCTAGCTCATCTGCTGCCGTCTTAACCACAAGCAAGACACCTTCCCACCCAACCACAACCACTGGCAACAATGTTCCCACTACCTCTTCTTCGCCATCAAGCTCAAGCCACAACGCCACAACATCTTCCCACGCCTCCTCGCAAACTACCATCAGCACAGTGACCACCAAACCCACCTCAAGCGCTAGCAGTTCAAGCGTCAGCAGCAGCTCTGTTTCTAGCTCATCCTCATCCAAGCCGACCTCGTCCGCCAGCAGCTCTGTCTCTAGCTCGTCCTCATCCAAGCCCACCTCGTCCGCAAGCAGCACCAGCAGCAGCTCTGTCACTAGCTCGTCCTCCTCCAAGCCCACCTCAACCTCCTCCTCCAGCACCAGCAGCAACTCTGTCACCAGCTCTTCCTCATCCAAGCCTACCTCAGCCTCCACCACCAGCTCCAGCGCAAGCACAACCAAGACAACCAGCATCGCAACAACCACCAGTGCCGCCGTCACCACCACCTCTGCCCCGAGCTCGTCGGCTGCTGCACCCACCACCTCAGTCAAACCTTAGACGGTCGAGCGCACGATCCACACACCCCCTACTCATCGTCTTCGACGTTCCACTCTTTCCAACATATTGATTTCCCAAAAGCATAGCATAGCATAGCGATAGATAGCGGTCTTTCATCTTTTTAGCATGATTAATCTTGATTTCAGCATAGCGGAGGCATTCGAAGATATAAAAACACATGGCAGGCATATTTGATATTAGCATACAAAGATAACGGCACGATGAGCACGATGCCACGACTCGCGACGAGAAATAGAGCTAGCTTTACATGATAGCCAATAATAAAATCAGTCACTCCTTTACACGTTGTCCACACGCACACGATTCTCATGCATTTCCAGTCTTACAGTACGAACGTCGAACGCCTACATCTCTTTAGTGTGTTTTCCAGCAAGGAAGCGTTGCGCGCAAACATGTATGTTCAATTCAACGATCAACGTCTGTTTGTACATGATACTCTTCGGAACCAGATAAAACTCGGCTCACAGTTTGCCATCCACCTTATTCCGTCATCTCTTCATGTGCTCAGTACTTAGGTGTATGTCTTGATTCCATCTCTTGCATTTAGTAGTGGTATATGAGTTTCAATCAATCGTTCATGTCGTCGTATGTATCGTGGTTCTGCTGGTGGGGAGCTCGCTAATGTGCCATCTCAAAAGTCAAATTCAAACACCTGTAAATGCGTCCTGCGCTAGATTTCGGTATCCCTCTTCTTCTCTCACCAGCTTGCGCCACTCTCTCTGTTTCTTTCCATAAGACGCTCAAAGCCTCAATCCCCGTTTTTCTACCACCTCCTCCGCTCTCGCTTGCTGAAGCATATCTCCAATTGCTTCTTGACCCTCCACTTTCCTATCTCCGGTGTGATCAATTACCGTCGAGGGAAATCTACTATCGCCTTGGCTGATCACCTCAGGCCCAATGCTCTTCCTCAACTTCTCCCGTTTGAGCTCTCTTCTCTCCTCCTCCTTTCTCGCGCGTGCTATTGCCAGCTTCTCTCGCAGGCTCGAAAGACGACCAACCCCCACGTTGAGGGACATCGTGCGTATTGGTGGTAGGCCGTAGAGTTTTCTGCCAGCACGCAGCCGCTGAAGCGAGGAGTAGGATGTCTGCTTAACGAGTGCTTGCTGGCTAGCGATATGTTCATCGACCACGCGCCTCTGCTTGCGCCTTTCGCTCATCTTTCGAACAAGGCCCATTGGGCCAGTAGTGATCGTGTTACTTCTCACGAGCCTCGAGCCCGGATCTTGAATGACAAGTGCTTGCCTCACAACCGTGCCTGTCTCTGTTTTATCAGTAGAATCATCATAGGCCTCCTGCTCACGGTCACGTTCTTGTTGCATTCGCCGCCGATAGTCGTCGTCATCCCAGAATGCCTCTGGCCGCCAGAACGGATTCAAAGTCGAGTCGAGTTCTTGATCTTGCTTCAGGTTCTTCGCATTGCGCAGACCCATATTGCGGCTAAGCGATTTGATAAAGGACTCTGAGCGGTCACGACCTTGTAGTGAAGGCCGTCTACGCGCTGATCTGTCAGTACGTGACTTGGCAGGCGAAGTGTCTGGTGTCGCTCCAAGCTGATACCCACGCTTTGACATTGGTGTGGGAGGCATGACCGAAGATCGAATTTGTGGCGGCTGAGGTGGCTTACGTGGATTGCGAAGTGGTGAATCAGCTTCGTTCTCTTCTATCAAAAAAATCTGATGGCTTGTACGTGGTGTGGTTATATCCTCTGTTCGTGCTGGAAGTGTCTGCGCTCGATTCAAACCCTGTTCCCTGAGGACTGTGACTGCAGGTGTCTCGGAGAGGCGATTTGGCTCAATCAGTTGCAAAGACTGGTTGTTGTGCGGGAAAAAGCTAACAGCTCTCGCCTCAACGATTTCGGGTGAGGTCGACAACATGGAAGCCTGTGAAAATGGTGTGCCATTAACAGTTGTTGGGCGCAATTCGGCCCATTCTTTCGTTCCAGGGTCGATGCTGCTCATGTCTATGGTGGCTGACTTCTGACGCGACCTAGCAGATGCGGCTGCGCTTGAGCCCTTCCTTGACCATTCGGAAATGGTTGTAATAGGCTCAAGCATTGCCTCCGGCACCTGCCCTATTGGCCTTGGAGCTGGAGTCGGTGAGATTGACTGATGAGGACTTTGCCTTAGACTCGCAGACAACCTCTCCGACTCCATGCGCTCAAGGGTGTTGCGAAGATCCTTCTCCGCTTGCTCACGTTGAGTCGAAAATTGCAAGGAAGAGATGGAGTTGGCTCTCGAACCACTCCTCGACGTTGGAGCGGACAAAGAGGTGCTCCTAGCGGGTATTTTCGGAGGGCGGGTACCTACAGGAGTTTTGTCATTTGCATCAGATGAGGTCCTTTCCCGAGGTGGCATGGGTGTGCCGACAGGCGGCATGTCTGACACAGGATGCGCAGAACCACCAGAGATAGATCGTGAATGCCTTCTGCTGCTACTAGCGGAGGCGTGCAGAGAGGCGTTCCGCTCTGGCATAACAGCCACTTTAATAACCTCGTGCTTCACCCAAGCTGGACTCGATCCCCAGCTCATCGACCTTTTCGAGATCTCCGAACTAACACTCCAACGGTTCTCGTTGTTGAGCTTCTGCTTCTTATGCACAAGCCTGTGAGACGAGTCCGACGTCGACTGCAACGAAGTCCTTTTGGACTCTGGTATCGGCGAGCTGGTCGAGCGCAAAGAATCATTCTTGACCACCTTCCGCAAAGTACCTCTCTTTCGTGGCTTGATGGGCGAGTCGACCACATATGCCTCGACAGCAGATGGATTAGAAAGGCCAGACCAACGATTGGTCTCGACCGTATCACCGGCACTCCTATGCACACCTCCATCGTTCCAGCCAATGACGTTCGCAAATGCTTCAGTAGAAGCGGTATTTTGGACATGCTCAGTCGCTTTTACGCGATCGCGCAGCCCCTTTACTCTTGGTGGCGCTTCCTTTGTCGATCTCGTAATCTCGTCGTAGAAGCTAGAGACCCGAGCAGAGGCTGTAGTGTTGTCGTTTGGCATGGCTATCCCTTCCCCAGGCTCTTCGAAGAGCGCTTTTGCTTGCTCGCTCAAATTTTCGAAGCCAAATTTGGTCACTGGGGTGTCATGATCGAGTTCTATCGTGTCCTGGCTAAGTCGCTTCTCATCTCCAGCAGGTAATGGAGAAGATGAAGGAACAATCCCATCAGGCATGTCGAGTGACTGCTTGTCTCGTAAGACGGCGCTTGCCTCCCCAATGTTGTGCCCATGGCCATCCTCATTGAGCGGTGGAAGCTCTGTCGGCGACGTATATGATGCAGTGTTAGCGGCTTGGGCTGGGAAGAAATGTTCAGATTCATCGTCGGAGTAGACATTCTCACGGGCTGTACTGAACGACTCGGCCTGGGTGGAAGCTATCGAGGGGCGCACGGCAAGGAAGGGTCGTAGAGGGAGTTTGAGCTGGCCGCGCGGAGGAGTGTCATCGGGTGTTGGAGGACTGTGTTGGTTGACAGGTGTGACTGGCATAGACCGCAAGGTGGCAACATCGCTATCATGTACCAGCTGTGGTTCGTCTGTGACCTCACCCTGCGCCTCCCCCTCTTCGCCGGTGGGTGGCGTTGGCGGTAATCTGGGAGTGGTCGGGCTCGAGATGCGGCGGTCTGGCAATGGCTCTGGGCTCTCTACATAGTCCGTGGACGAGATCGATGTGCGGTACAGGTTGCGGAGATTTGATTTCCGATAGGAATCCCGCGTGCTAGACAGTGTTTTCTGCCTGGGGAGTGGGCTGTCTCCAGTAGCTGACAGTGGGCGGCCGTGTATCACATATTCGTACGAGCGCGCCATCTCTTTCTTGCGCGAAAGCTCCGCTAAAAAGTCCTTCGAAAGGAAGGCTGGCCATGCAGCATCCTGCTCTATCTTCCCGAGAGCTGAGGGATCAGATGCTCATCATCGACCGTCAGCGATCTGAGAACGATACGCTGCCACTGAATGGTTGGTGCACCAGGCGCGATCGAGCTGTGTCGCTACAGATAGTCGCGCTGACAGGTAGCGACAAGCAAGGAGGTCTTTCGAGGGTGAAAATGAGCGTGATGAAGGACGATAGCTATGCGACGCTGAAAACGCCTTCAGAATTGGTGATTACGCAGACTCGGGCAAGAGCGACGAGGTCGATGATCGGGACTGCGCGAGCACCGCGGGTGTTAATTATTGGTGGATAGAGTCTGTGGCTAACTAGTAGACACTGTTACTCGGATAGATGCGATTATGGTGTTTTAAGAAAGGAGCGACAACGATGATACGAATAGCAGGCAATGTCAAGCAGTTGGGGCCTCGTCTAACATCGCACGTTTGAGTGATGAGAATAGGCACGAATGGGAAGGCAAATGGAAGTGCTCGAGGACTTCCGAGAGCCTCTCATTTCTGGGATGGCTGGGACGCCGCAGCCTGGCATACGTAGTTAAAAGTCCGCGACTTCTTGTGCTTTTAGCGGCATGACCGGGGTATTTCATGCGATCCGTTTGGGTGCTTCTCTAGCCCTAAAACTGCTTGGGACCACCCTTATCCGTGCATTTGGTCGTCTTTCACGCTGCTAGAGTTTCTGCATGCTGCAAGCTATTTAGATGGTGCAGCCAACGAAACGTCTTTCCAACAGCTTCATGCATGGTCGCCCCAGTCACGGTGCTCAATCCGCGGATGGGGTCGCTGAGACCACGTGCTCAGCTCATTCTTTGCCGAGAGAGTTTGGAAAGAGCCATCTGGCGATGCAGCTTGCCTTCCGGCGCGAGCCACCTTCATTCTCCGAGCAGTTTCCAGGGATGCTTCAACTTTGACATGTCCGCACCGCAACCTGAACACTGTCGTAGGCAAGCTGACAAGGCCACAGTACCGCTCGAGTAGTGACCAGACTACATGTCAGGCAGTCTTGTGATTCCGTCCCAGAAACTTAAATGTAACGATTGTGCAGCCGATGTCAGCTGGAACCTGATCTAGGGACCCCCAAAGCCAGTGTCGGGGAAAAAGCCCAACCGTGGAAACTTAGGTGCAAGTAGACCTCTAGACAAACCCCTAGGGCAGAAGAAGTGCCCCTAGCTTTAGGGACCGCTCGCCGGGATCGAGCCCCAACTTGTTTGATCACAATTATCTTGCGGTATGCTTTTTTTCTGACACTGGCTTGACCTGCAAGCTACTCCAGTGACGACGCAATGCCGACTGCAAGCACGATCAGGAGCACCAGGCTTCCATCATACCTGGCCGCTGGCAGTCCGGCAAAGAAACACACGGTGGATTATTAGGGACTTCGAAGCACTTAAGGGCAATCCAGACTCAACTCGGGCTCCGTATTAGGACTAGCTCAAATGCGCACGTGCCATCGCGACGCACTACAAGTTCCTGTCGCGCTGGTGAAGGCGGTCGATCTCCTGAATGTCGTCAATGACCTCTAATCCCTCTTCCACAACCTTCATTCACTCAACATGGACGGCTGCTCACTACACGAGGGTCTCCAGCTCCTAGCACTCCCTCATGAGCTACTTTCGATGGTATGGCGCCGACTTGATAACAAAACTCTCAAATCTGCACGATTAACTTCCAAGCGCCTGGAACAACTTTCAACGCCTCTACTCTTTCAGACGTTTGCAATCTTTCCTCACGTCCGCAGCTTTGAGACTTTTGTCAGGGCTGCCAAGACCAGTTATGTTGCAAAGCACATCTACAATCTCGAATTTGATGCACGCTTTTTTCGAAAAACACGAGACATTGTGAAGTTTGGCGATAAGGCTGTCCTGGCAGACGGAATCCCGGTGGCTAGCGTATCGAAGTCGCTAGAAGCTGCTGAGGCAATTCACAACACACATCTATGGGCCGAGTCTCCCACGGACAGTCTTGCTCAAGCTGGCTACCTGAGCAAAGCGTTCGCTCATCTTCCGAATCTCAACGCGGTCCATATCCGAGATGCGTGTTATGTGCCCGCAGATGATGACCTCCCCACGTTCTATGCACGGTTACTGGACGAAGTCGTAGCCCTTAACATCGATTGGAGCTGCGAATACTCCTTCGCGGGCTCTGACGACTCACACGGCACTTATACGTCCGCTATGCTCACAGCTTTGGCGAGTCTCCAGTCCCCACTTCAACACCTAGAAATAACCGGGCTGTCTTGGAGACACTTCCTGTCAGTAAACAGATGGGTAAAACATCCAATGCTGATTTGTGGTGTTTATTACGGACTGTTGTCATTAAACTTGCGGTCGCAATACACACCATTACGTGGAACATCAGCAACTAATAAACTGCAGGTGCTGTTGCAGACTGCTGACAGCTTGGAAAGACTAGCTCTAGACTTCCAACAATGTTCCGATTCTGTGGAGTACTATGGCCTTAACTCTGGGAAGATCGTCGACAAACATAGGTCACTCTTCCACAACTCCGATCCCACTCGCCATGAGATACCAGCGAGGTTGACATGGAGCATGAGATTGGCCCGCCTGAGACTAGAACACATCATGTGCAAGTCGGAGGAGCTGAAGTCAGTCTTGAGGTACTGTTCAAAGACACTGCGCAGTCTAGCACTCAGCTGTGTTATTCTTATGCCGGATGAGAGATTTGGGCCACGTGCATGCTTCGTCGATATGTTCAGATGGATGCACAAGTGTCTAGAGCTTCAGCAGATCAGTCTGGAAGGCTTCTTTGCGAACGGCGGCATGCAAGGCTGGTTCACAAGGCTAAAAGGGCGTTACCAGACAGAAGACAGACACTCGCCACCTGACCTCTGTCTCCAAGAGATCATTCATGATTTCATCCTGAAAGGCGGACCTTGTCCATTGGACCATGTTGCTATCGCACCAGGACACTACGATCTCCACAAAAAGGTCTGCACTGCGGGAGTACCAGCTGCATTAACAGCTAAAGAATATGCTGGAGACTACTCTTGGGTGATGGAATATGACGACCGCGACTCGAGCGATGATGAGGCTTCGATGTCCGATGACATTGATGATGAGATAATCGACACCGATGGCGACGAAGACGACGACTACTTTTAGTTCCTTCACGTACACATCTGTGGCAGCCATATCCGCAGACTTGTAAGGACAATGAGAAATGCGAGTACCAATATATGGTGCAGGGTATCACGATGTAACCTGTTGAAGAAGTTTGTATCACAGCAACGAGACGACCTAAATTACTGTGATCTTGAAATCTCCACGTTCGACCGTATGCTCGCCTGGGCCTTTCTGCGGAACCAACAACACCGGTCCAACTGTCCAGACTGGAACAGAATGGCCTGTATCAAGCCAGTCACGTGGAGAAGGGAATGCGTGAGATGCAATCTCAACAAAGTATATCCAATATCACTGGCACCTACCAAGCTACTTCGCTTTCTTAATTGCCAGCTCCAACTCATCCAACCTCCCAGTCTGCTTCACCTGCCTGTCAAACATCCCCACCGGGAAATGACACCCAATTCTCGCTGCATTCACATTTGCCCCTTTCCAGATCTGATGCGGTGGGCTCACCTTCGACAGGTCATCAACTACTTGACCAGCCCAGACATGTGCATCGGTGGCACCATTCATTATCAACGGCTCAGGGTCCGTCATCATCTTCAGACCGCCGGGTAAAACACGGTATATCGAGTCCTCTGGCAGTTGGGGTTGGGCCTCCGCGCTTGTCGACGGTAGGTTCTTGAAGAAGTTTGACTGCACGGATCCCGTCATGAGTGCAATGACACGGACACCGAATGGCGCCAATTCGAGTCGCATTGTCTCGGTCATCATGTTGGCTGCTGCTTTGGAGGAGCTGTACATTCCGATGAATGGCAGTCCGACGTACGCGCTGATGGAGATGTTGTTGGCGACTTTGGCCTCCTTGCTTCTCAATAACAGGGGAAGGAATGCTCGCGTGACGCTCATGAGGCTGAAGACATTCAACTCGTATACTTTCCGTGCTTCTTCGATGTCGACATCCACGACGGGCATGTTGTAGCCTGCACCGGCATTGTTGATAAGCAGGTCCAGGCGCCCTGTTAGTGCCTCGAGGTTTTGGACACAGGCTGAAATCGAGGTTGCCGAGAGCACATCGAGCTGGAGGTCCTCGATACCTGATGACCGGGTTTCTTCGAGTTTTGAAGTGTTCCGGGCTGTTGCTATGACACGGTACCCTGCTTTATGAAGGGCGACGGCGAGGGCTGCGCCAAGGCCGCCGGAGGAGCAGCCTGTGATGAGGGCTACCTTCTTGTCCATGGACATGGCAAGATTGATCTTGATGCAAGATGTGGGTATGTTGGGGATGATGGGTGCAAATGGTGAGCTCAATGACCTTACGTAGACGCATCACTAGCTTTATGTATCAAAATGACGGCCACAGTCGGGTCACGGCCAGACCGCGCTCATCGTTCGGGAATGTTGTTGGCCGGTCCAACATGGCTCTTGAGCACTAGCTGGACTTAGTCAGTTGCCCTTTTCGTTGGACTATGAACAAATCATTCGTTAGCTCGACATTCAAAGGAGACTACGATGATAACAATGGCGGCGAAGAGACGTAACCGTCGACGGTGTGCGTGAAACATCGCAGCGACAGCTGGAGATTATTACTGAGCAAATTCCGAACTGCCTCAATATGGTTATTGGCCTGTTCGCTTCACGCGCTCTTTGTGGTTTAGTGCCATGGCGCCTTGGCCACTCGGTCAAGCGGGCCTCGAGGCTCCGAACGTGATTTTGTAAGCCTCCAACTCACAAAGTCGCTCATGGACGTAACGTGGTGGCCTCCTATATAGGGCACCGGTCACTTTCAAGAGACGTCTGGCATTCTTCTGGGGTATGATACCGGCGCAGGCGTTGCAAGAACAATGCTCTAAACAAGCTCATGCCAAAGCATGTTGTGACATCGTCTACGCGGCCATCGGAACGTACTGATAGTATCACTATGCGAGTAAGTGCACAATCATGCAGTTCGTTTGATTTGACTGTGGTGAGCTGTCGTTCTGGCGGCAGTGACGTTTAGGCGTCGAAACGCGTTCTTTCACTTTCAAGTTTGCCTCAGGTGGGCTCCATCGACTCGCGTTTGACCACGTCTCGAAAACTTGCACTCTGGGCAGGACGTATTATGCTGAAAAGCCCGATCCATGATTGTTGCGTGCTCGATAACCCAGCGCGCAATTGCACTGAGGATTTACCTTCCAATTGTTCCTGCCATCTACGGCCGGGTCACAAAAACCGTCGAAGATCATGCCAGTCAATCAACCTTTCGAGCTGTCTCGCAGCCCACAGAGCGACTGCCCGTTAATGCAACTGCCGGCCGAGTTGCGCGTTATGATCTTACGAAACACGCTGAAGAAGTCTGGTATCATCCACAACGCAGTTGAGTACACTACCCTTGATAACCATGGTATCAATCGGGCGACGAGAAACGATGAACACTTTCAGCATCATCTTCAGCTATCAGCTCAACTTCTAGGATGCTGCCAAGCTCTCTACCACGAAGCTTATTCAGTGCTATACGATGAAAACCAGCTATCGATCCGTGTATTCGGCCCCGGCTATCCTCATTGCAAGATCCTGGACGTGTCAATAGAGCTACCCGATGTCTATGAGAAATGGTTCATAGACGACCCAAGCTTGCTCGAGCTTTATGAGACGCGTTTCAGTCACAAGCCACCCTACAATGACTCCAAATCCCTGCTCGAGGAGCCACTCACAGTTGCTGAAAGATTCTCGCATGTGCGCCTCACCATTGATTGCACGGAAAACGGATACAACAACGTTGTAAGGAGCGAGATCCTCACCGTATGCCGCTCACTGCGACATTTCTTGCTCAGGAAGCACGTGACAATTGTAACCCTTCAAGGAAATAAGCCAGATGTTCTTTTGGCAAACCTTCGACGCATGCTGCCTGCACGAAAACTGCTGTCGGGGTGCAGATATTTGCGCTGCCAGTCTGTTACCTTCGAGGGATTCGCTACTCAAGATACGTCTGAACTTGTGCAGCTGATTACAGGTGATGAACACGTGTACGACGTGTTCGGGATGCAGCGTGCTTTGCTATATTCCAAGGGTGGTAAACCTGATCAAGAATACCTCAAGACGTTGGAGGCAGCATATGATATCGACTACAATAGATTTCAGTGCTTGCGGCGTTCCATGGGCTATGAAGCGGAAGCTGCAGAAGCAGAGATTGGTGCAAAGATCCACGGCGCGATCTGAATGTTGAGAGCGAGAGACCGTGGAGCCTGCTGTCTGTTGACGTTGGTCATGGTAGTCATCGTTCGGAATGGATAAGCACTTGCTATTGTACCACTTTTGCGTGAATTACTTTGACCGGTCAAGAGGTAGAAGAGGTCAGTCTCATCAAGAGCCTCGCAAACGTCGTCGCAACCACTCATCAAACTATGAGTGATCCTTTCAAGAGCACAAGGGAAGAAGATTCGTTGTTTCAACCTCTCTTTGACTGAGTGGTTCCTATTGTGGTTGTCTTACCCCAGGCATTGTGAGCGCTGAAATCAATTGTCTCGAAGCCATCGAGACTCTCTGGAACATTGCCTATTGAGCGGACAAAGAAAGCTAGAATAGCTTCAGCTGAGTCTTTCGATGGCACGCTCCAATTTATGACTATAGATCCAGCCGCTATGGTCGTGTTTGTCTTGCACGAAAGTTGAACGAAAGCAACCCCAGCTTTCACTCGTCCAGATTGCCTATGGCTTTACTAACAAGACTGCGCGACCTCGTAGCTGCTAAGAAAAAAACTGGTGCAAGCAGCCTCTCTGACAACGCCAGTAGGAAGGACACCACGTCTAAGTGTCGAAAACGACTCTCTCCGCCGAGGCAGCACATCTACATACCATCAACTGAATACCTGCCAAACCACAATCTAGCTCTTCACAAGATCCTCCCAAGCAACCCACCTCCGCCAGAAATCAGACGGCGCATCGACTTTGCGAATGCAAGACGAGAATATGCTCGCCAGGAGCACGAACAAAATCTGGAGCCCGAGGTATTCTGGGTACCCGCACGACCGGCGCGACCCAGTGCAGCTCATCTGCCTCCGGTTGCACCAGATGAGATTCCGGTGTTCCATTTCCCAATCGCTAGCCAAGAGGCCATTGAGATGGTCGAGGTGACGAATGGATTGAAGGCAAGGTCGAATTCGCGGAGACTGCGGACGCGGCGTATACCGGACAGGTCTGTGGTACAGTGTCCACGACCACAGCAGTTTCGTCGTCGGGTGTCTTTTGAGAGAGCCTATGTTCGACATGTCCAGCTGTATAGCCAGCGCCAGCAATCGGCGACGAAAGGATCCTTGAAGCGGCCCGGCACCGGCATTAGGTCCGCCACGACCAGCATCCGAGACGTAACTGAACCACTTCGAGTTGATGATGACGATGACAGCTTCTACTGGGACGATAGCATGCCAGTTGAGCAAGCTGCATATGTCCAAGCGTATGTGCAACAAGCAGCGATGGATAACCTAATTGGTAAAGTTGTTGAGGCTTATCCTTAGTCCAAGAACCACCTTTACGTACCGTCAGCTCGGCCAGCGAGGCTTCAGACGCAAAACTTGACTGTCCTATGTTGTGATTCGGCGGCAGCCTTTCGAAGAGCTAGCTAAGGTTGGCTGAAGCCCTTGTGGAGGGTAAAATAGAGATGAAAGAGCTGTGTCTCGAATGAGGATGTTGGCAGAGGAGGAGACCAGGAAGGAGTCATGGTTGAGGCTGCCGGGAGCGCGCTTGATCTGTGGGTCGCGAGGTCGCATCGCCGTGAAAAGAAGCCGCGAAAGCGAGGATAGGGTTTAACCACAAGACGACTTGCACGTTTCGTGGCTACTCACCTCTTGCTATTGGAGAAATGCCCCTAGGACTGCCTTAAGCTTCTCGAAGGGATACCATGCAGATTCCGCCTTCATCTCCCAGTAATGTTCAAAATTAAGGCTCGACAGCTTTTCCTTGGAGGGCGACATCATAGGGTACAGACCATGTTTTCCTCCGCTTTGTGGATGGTAGCAGTCCTGCGTATTGCCCGTCTTCCGAAACGTCACGTCGTGGCCTTCTGGTGCCAGCCAATCTGGCGTCACCAAGTTGCCGTTCATCGTGCGGCGCTATTCCTGACTCCTCCACCCGCGACTCGTCAAGCGTTCGAAGTCCTTTCAATCGATTTTTGCGCGCCACACTCGATTTTGCGAAGCGCTCGGTCAGGTTCATTGGCAGCGCTGGGAACTTGTCGGCGATCTTGCGGAGGTATATCTGCGACTCGAGAGGCATCTTGCGGTACTGCGGGATGCCCAATGTTAAAGGCTTGGTGTCAGGTGCCAACGCCACGAAGTGGATTTTCTGTAAGCTTTGCAGGTCTTTGAGCTCTCGCTGTCTCTGTTGTATATCCTGTTGGAGTTCGTCTTTCTCGGGTAAAGGTGGCTCATTCATCGGCATAGCGCTCTGGGCGAGCCAAGCTTCAAGGCCTGTGAGGCCGGCATTCCAGTCCATTGCTGAAGCAGCAGGGGCAACAGCTTCATGCTCGGTCGGCAAAGGCGCAGGTATATTGCCATCATCTTCAGTTTTCCATGCATCTATCCGTTCGTTCTTCGAAGGCCAGCCTGCAGGATGGTCAAATCATGCTCAAGACCTGACTCCGGTTCTACTTCGTTCGACGGTAACTCTGCAATGTCAGTCGGGATATGCCTTTCTCCAAACCTACGGACATCCTCGCTGTGTTGTTGTTGCGCGATCCGTTGGCCTTCTACAGCTGTAGAGGGCAGCTCGATGTCAGGGTCGAACCGATAAGTTAGGTTACACCTGGAACTGTCACACAGGTGAGATATGTTCTATTTCGTGTATAGGAGTGGGCATCTACATACCACTCAACGAATCCTCCCTCCCCCACAGCCCTGGACGGTACACTGCCGCAACCTTGTCGAGGGCATCTCGAAAGAGACAGTCTCAACATATGGAAGATTATTGTCATTGACAAGTTGCATCCAGGGTACACCATCGATGCCCAGCTACTTTTAGTCAGGATCTGCCTTTCGTTCCCAGCTTTGGTGATCATGAAGCTTCCAGTCTTGACATGGTGGCCACCCGGTGTTACAGACTGGTCGAACTTGCTCTTCAGAAAGCTTTCGAAGGTCTATTGAGTCAGCAGGTGCAGTAAGCGGCATTGCACGCAGTTCCATACCTGCCAGTTGTCAAAGAAGGAAAATGGCAGTCTGAATTCTCTATTCAGACAGTCTTGGAAACGGATGCTATCGTTGGTCTCTAAGTAGGGAGCACGAGAAATGGCCTGCTGCGTAGTAATGAGGGTCTTCGTAGTCATGGACGACTGACGAGCCAATCTCATAAGGTCTTGCCGACTTTGCTCCGAGTTGTCCAGCATTGGTCCCTGCAGTCTGAATGAGTAGGATTCCGCGCACGGACGTTGTGCTCACTATATCCTTCCTCAGTTCCTCGATCACCCCCGTCTGTCGAGTCGACATACGAATCAGCTCTTCATGCCGCGTGTGGCTTGTTTGAACCGCACGTTGTGCTGCTTCACTTTGCTTGGTAAGTCAAGTGCCGGCGACTGGGGCAACATACTTACTACTGCATACAACTCAGCATGCCGTTGATGCAGAGCATCTGGACTGTTAGGTACTGCTGGAGCTTGCGCAATTCATATTGGGCCACCCCAGTTCGTTTCGAGCTCTCTCTTGCTCTTTCGTCTTCACCTGTGTTAGGATCGAAGCGGTCTAGGTCTTCGACCTTGCCCAAGAAGTCCTTGAGTGTCAGGGACGTCGAAGTGGCCAATGCATGAAGAGTCTCTGCACGTCCTCTGCCGACGCCATCGATACCGACCTCGAGCTGCTCAGCCTGCTGGAGCACTCTGGCCAACGCCTCAAGTTGTGCAAGGACTTTCTCCCGCTCCGAGGAGCTGGAGGCGCCAGGCTGACGATCAGTAATAGCTCTGTGAAGAGCACGGATATCCTGTAGATGATAATGGAAGTGAACACCACCATTGAATCGATTATCATGTATCACGTCTCCCATGATTGCATGCCCCCCACTCTCGACGACAATAGTACCATATGACTTGCCCCGCTCCTCTGTGCATTGCTCATTCTTATCTGGGGACCCGGAAGCCATTGATGTTGCATTCTGAACGGCAGCTGTAACGGGAATGACGTTTAATGCGAATCTCAAGCACACCGTGAAGGACTATGGATGCCCTGTGAGGAGGACACGATGCGAATAACAGCCAGTCTCAGCGCGCAATCGCGGAAGCCTAGTACTTATTGTGTAGGGCGTATGCTGGTGGGACGGCCTTCTGCATAGCTTTGATATTAATGATCACAGAAACACTTGTGATTCTTGTAAGCAATTGGGTCTCATAGGTGTGTAGATGGCTGGAGAAGGAAGATCTATGGGGCAGTGGTACGCCAAAAAGCTATGCTCAAAGTACTCTAATTAGGTTAGTGGAGAACTTGGTGGTGCGCCTTGTGAGGCTCACAAGTGCTCGACTGCGCTTCTGATGTACCCAGCACTGCTCAGCCGCAGCCATGTTATAGCGACCGCAATGTTCCGTCAGCAACCCATATCATGTCCTTATACAGGCCATCGTGGTCAAACGCTGTACAATATCCATCGCAGCGCACGTTCCCGCAATACGGTCCCGTCCCTGACCACGCATTGCAGCTGGGGATACATCCTTGGGCCTGTCGCGACCTCATGCCTATAGCGCTGCCATATGCGGAACATCCCTAGAGCTATGTGACTGTGAGCTTGAAAGTTGCTCTCCGCGGCGGATGTATATTCCAATGACGGACTTTGACCTCTACACGGCCCTAGAGCTGCCTAGCACGGCAGAGTATAGAGTAGTTCAAGCAGCGTATGCCGCTCGGGTACCGCATCTATACAAGCATGAAGAGTTGATTTTACCTCGAGAAGAGTTGCTAAGACGTGAACAGGTTCAGGGCGCTTTCAAGGTTCTGGTCGATAAAGGTCTGCCCGCTCTGGTAGAGGCCACTGAAAGGGCTGCGGGATTACGAGATCTAGAAGACCAATCCAGAGACTGGGAAGAGAATGCATTGTTTGATGCTTGGGAGGTCCTCGGCGTGGACCGCCCTTCATGGGAAACCATCACCCGCCCTTCATGGGAAACCATCACCCGCCCTTTCACGGAAAACATCGAGATTGATCAAGCTTACATAAACAAGCTACGACAATTGATCGATTCTACGAACATTGCTCAATCCACTGGGGGGGCTAATCTGAAGCACTTGCTCGCCCTTCGTCATGCGTACCGAGCGCTCAGACCCTTGAGCAGGTGGGCACGGTGCCGTCGACAAAGGTGGGATCTTGGAGTAAGTGAAGCTGTGAAGCAGGAGCTGGCAATACAGCAAGGCGTTGAGACTGGAGTTGGCCCGATAGATGCGGTACTGGTGTTGAGAAAGCGTTGGCTCCTGAGACAAGGTTTTGAGGTCCTTGATCTTCAGGTTGAAGAGAATAGGGTTTTGCTTCAAATCGTCGTGCTATGTGGTGTATTGACCGCTGAGCATGCTGTCCTTCTCAAGCTTGCATGTCGATCGCTGGGTCGAGATATGCAGTCGTTACTGCGGCTTTCTCTTGGTCGGGCCGTGGACTATGATCTCGAAACAAGAATAGCATCCTGCAAGGAAATTTTGTCGAGTGCGTTTCAGGAGCAGGAGAAAGTTGAAGCATTATCGAGTATCCTCAGTCGAACGGCATGTCCTTCGCTCGTGAGTGCAGAGGAAGAGGCTTGCCTGACATGGATCCTTCAGAAAGCGTTTGCGCCAGACGAGCTGTATGTACCTCAGCGTACTTTCCGCAAGCACTGCTAATCCTTCTTCAGTTATTCCGCAAATCGTGGGTCGCAGGAATCTCCGCGAGGACGGTCAGGCAGGTCCAACGAATCAAGTGCGAACGTTTCTTTGCGAGATGGACGTAGGGACACATTTGAACTTGGGTATCAGATGCCAGATTTTTCAAGCTCTCAGGAGTCCTCAGTCGCATCGGTAAGTCTTGCTGCTTCGAAGTATTATCTAGTGTCGTCCTTGCGCATATGTTGCGGAGTGGGGAGAGCAGTTCAAGCATGCGTTCTTATGTCCTTTCCCCTGAGAACAGCATGCGTGCAGTCGCAGTTCGCACTGTTAATCTGCAGGCGCTGTATCCAGCATGTGGAAGACACAATACTAACGTTTTAGAACTATGAGGTTGCTCGAACTTCACCCGGGCTGCCCCCCATGCCACCTCACAAAGGTACTGCAGAGACGCCTTGGTGGGAAGCTCTTGAGCAACGTACGCTACATAGTGGTAGCCAAACGGACGACAATGTCGTTGCTAGTGACGACGAGGGCTGGGAAGACGAGCACTCTGAGGAGGAGAAGGCTCCTTCTCAGCTAGTTTTCAAGCGAGTTGATAGTACAGCCAATCTACCAAGCAGGAGGTCTGTACCTACTGCTGGTCTCTCTGAGGGGGATCAGGAGGACATGCCTCCGGGTTTTCAAGCGACAAATGAAGTTGACAGTATGATTAGTATGGGTGTTGTTGATAGTGGCGGTTTAGACGATTGGGAAGACGGGCAAGCGCCTCAAAGCAGTGCATTGCACAAGAGCGAGCGTGAATGCTACATGTGCCAGGAGACTCTAGTGATTTGGCGCAAGCGGGATTGGCAGTACTTCTCACGACGTCTG
>Ga0210040_10000091_pt1 | contig 189027 bp, 137 predicted proteins | sample CryGeyCG12114_NA_FD_185462 | JGI IMG/M metagenome (GOLD analysis project Ga0210040, IMG submission 185462) | Groundwater microbial communities from aquifer - Crystal Geyser CG19_WC_8/21/14_NA (SPAdes) (version 2) | ecosystem: Environmental > Aquatic > Deep subsurface > Groundwater | place...
TAAGTAGAGTAACTAAGTAGAGTTACTTAGTAGCGCGAAGTAGTTAATTAATAATAGTATTAACTTAATAATTAATATAGTTCTCTTTTATATCGCGTATAATTTTATATCGCGTATATATTAAAACGTAGATTTAAACCTATCTCGTACGATTTATACTAAGAATAAGCTAAAATTCTTAAATAAGCGTATTTACCTATAAGTAAATAAAATCTAATAGGCTTATAATTACCTATAAGAATCTTAGTAGAAGGTATAAGTAAGTATAAAAAAGTACTATAATAAGTACTATTTAAACGTTATTTTTAAAAAGAGAATATAGGTAATACTATTTACTAAGAATATTAAGTTAAGAAAAGTAATAAAGAAGCTATTTAATAAATATATTAAACTATTTTAAATCTTAAAAAAGATAAAATTAAATATATATTACCTATAACTTCTTTAGAAGTATAAGCGATTATATACTACCTTTTATATCTTACTACTTTAGATATATTATTAACGATTTAGTATTAAAGCTCTTAAGCCTATTAAGATTAAAAGAGAAGAGAAATTTAATATTAAAGAAATCCTTAATACTTAAAGTAAAAGTAAGAAGAGAAAGTAGCTCGTTAAATAAGAAGAATAAAGCTATAATTATAATACCTAAGAGCCGATTACTAACTTAAAAAACGTAATAGATATAGTAAGAAGATTTAATAATCGCGTTTAGCGAGATAGCGCGTAAAGCTAACTTTCTCGTATATTTTATATAAGAAAAGAAAGAGAATATATTAAAGATAGTAAAGAGAAGAGTAAAGTATTTATTTAAGAAAGTAAAAAGTAAGAAGTAGTAAGTAATACTTAATATATATTATATTATATAAACTTAATTTAAGGCTTAAGGATATTATTAATAAAATAAAACCGATAATATAATACCTAAGTACGCTAATTCTTACGGTATTAATAATCGCCTTAATAAGCTTTAGTAAAAAGACGTATTATATCCTCGGTATATAGCTTTTATATAATCGGTATATCGTTAAAAATAACTTTTACGTATATATTTTTAGCGTTATTTAAGTATTTACTCGATCGTAAGGCGAATTTATTCTTATTCTTATTCTTATCCTTCTTTATAGCCTCTACGATCGTTAAAGTAAATATAATAATAGTTATTAAGGTAAAGATAGCTACTAAAGTAGGTATAAAAATCGCCTTTAAGGTAGTTATAAAAGCTATAAGAGGAGTAGTATTATCGTTAACTACTAATATAATTAGTATATAATAAATAATAAGTAAGAAAACGTATATATTAGCTTTACTAATACTTTCTTTTTATTTTTATTCTTATTCTCCTCCTCTACTTTCTTCTTTAAAGAAGAGTATTCGTCTATAAATCGTTACTATAATTTATATAAGATATACGTAATATATACTTTAATTAAAGAGAACCTTAATAGAATTATAACCTAAAGGCTTAAAAATAAAACTAGGCTTACTAGCTTAAGGTATAACTTTACCTTATATCGTTTAGTAATCGTATTAATAAATAGTAATAATATATATCTTCTTAGTCGCTTACTTAGCTATATACGTAAAGTTATCGAGCTAGTACTTTAGTTAAAGAGTATTTCGCTAGATCTATTAGCTATATATATATTAGTATCGTACTTCTATATAATAATAAGTATATATATTTTATTATTAAAGATAACTTAACTAGAGCGAGTATTAGTAAACTTATACTTATTTACTACGCGTATATAGTACTCTTATAAAGTTAATATAGTATTTTATAACTTCTTAAGAACCTTTTTATCTATTAGTATATATACGCTATAAAGTAAGTAATAAATAAAAAAATAAAGCCGATATATACTATAATAGCAAGAGTAAGTAGAGCTAGTATAATTATATACGCGATAGTTTACTAGTATATATCGTACTTTAGTTAATTTATATATATTAGTAAAGACCTACTAAGCTTATAAAGAATATATATAGAGTACGAAAGTAACGCTAATACTATAAATCGTTTATCGATCGTATAACGATAGATATACCTAGTTATACTTAACCTAAACGCTCTATTAGTATCTTACTACTACCTATAACGCCGATATACTTATAGTTATATATAGTAAGAAGAGAAGAGAAACGAGAACGATAATAATAATAACTACTACTTAATATTAGCTATATATAACCTATATTACTACGTAATAATAAGAGGGTAGTAAAGTAAAATTTAAGGTAGAAAAAGTAAGTAAATATTAATATTAACGCGCTCTTAGGTAAAAGTAAAAGTTTAATACGATTCGTATAAGGAATCTACTAAAATATAAAGTACTATAAACTAGCGATAACGACGTTAAGAAAGACTTAATAGATTAATAAGACGGTATAGTAAGAGTATTAATATTATTATTATCGTCGCCGCTAACTTAGAATTAATACGCGCGTCTTAGAACGAGACGTCTTTAAGAGAGGGGTAATTATTACGGATTACTAAGATCTTCTATAAGATTCTATACTGTAAATAGCGATAGGAGGCTTAGTAACTTCCTAGTACGAATCGTATTAAAAACTCGCTAGTCTTCCTTTCTTTCTTTTAAGCGTTAAATCGTTATTAATAGCGATCTAGCTAGTAATATATCTTTTAGTACTTATTAAGCCTCTTATTAAACTACCTCGTTAGCCTAGTTTTAATAGTAGAAGAATACCTTACTATTCTATTAAGACGTATAGTAGCGATATAAAAACTAAAGGTTCGAAATTTATACTTAATTAGTGCTTTAAGCACATTTATCTTAACGAAATAATTTCTTTCTCGACTACTCCTCTACCCTTACGAATAATTCATCTTAAGATACTTTCTCTATATATTTTAGATAATAATGGACTTAGCTATATTAAGAAAACGGTATATTCATGCCTAAGTTATAATGATAAAAGCTTGTGGATATGGCCACTTTTGGTAAGGAAAGCACCAAACGCGGAGACTTATTGCACTCGACTGTAGACGAGGCAAAGATCGGCAATAGCCGCGGATCTTGCGAACCTCAGGTGTTCACGTCTTTCGTCCCAGCTACAGTATTTGGACCGACGGGGCTGAGTGAATCAGTAGGCCGCATCAACTAGGCATGCTCCAAGGCCTGGACGGCATCAACAGCTATCTGGCGTAGGTGGAACGACACCGCCACCTAGCTTCGACTGCACAGCTAGTCTGCGAACCTCTTGGGCAGATGAACCGGGTGACCACTTTTCTCGATAACCCCTGCCGCGCTATTATCCGAGTTCAACAGAGCTAGCGCAGTCCTGCATACGAGAAACGCGTGGGAGATCGTGTCTGGCATGACGATGCAAAGCAATGTCTTGCCGATGAATGGTACGAAGGCTTTGGAGACTGGCAGAAGGTGCAAGGCTCTTAACAAGCTACCAGCGCAGATACCGATAACGAAGTCCTAAAGACGAGGGTGTACAATAACGACGACACAAGCCAGAAGGACGAAGAAGCTTTATCGGTATAGGGCTGGTGCATGTTCCAGAGCATCACTACAGTACTGTCTTCTGCCGCTCCACCACAGCCTAGACGCAGGCTGATCCTGGCAATCCTCTCTCGAAGGAGCGCGGGTGTCCAAGGCGTGTATTGAGGTCCGTCAGTCCTTGAAATATCTCTCTCTCTCTCTCTTGTACATGTCAAGGTCCCTGGATCATACTTCATCAAGTTCGAGGATTAATCAGCCCTCCAAATTGAAATGGTATCTAAATCCACTCTACCAGGTCCTCTAACGGCATTCACGCCACCATCTTCATGCTTCAACGAAATCTGGTGGAACTCTAACACAGGCATCGTACTTGGAAACCCATATCATGATGCAGACTGCAAGCCTCCGGGCTGGAACACTGCAGTCATATACTCGCCAGCGTTCTGTCCGTCGGGCTACCATACCGTGAATCAGATGGTCAGTGTTACAGACCCAGTCACAGAAATCATAATATACTGTTGTCCAAGGTAAGCATTGGAAACACGTTCGGCGAAGTTGAATCATAAGAGTTCTACAGTCGGTGATGAGCTCTTCAGGACTAATAGGAGTGATGTTGTAGCTCGTTCGTGGGCGATACAGGCGAATACAGCTGCGTATCGCCAGTTGATCCGTCGAGTACGACCATCCCCATTACCTACTCTTCCGGCGAAACCACGATCAGCACCGCAATAGCCAACATGAACGTGGGAATCAACGCCCACTCCATCCAGGTCAGGTACCAAAGTACTGATTATGCACTCTTGTTCTCCACTAGCATTGTCAGTCTATACAATCTACACCCCCAATTCCGGTTTCTATGTACACTTCGGCTGACCATGAACATGTACAGGACAATGCTGGTACCTCGACCGCTCCCTCGAATGCCGCGCCAGCTACAAGCCCAACAGGCGCCTCAACAGCCACCACCTCCTCCACGGCCACGACAAACTCAAGCAGCGGACTCTCAACGGGCGCGAAAGCAGGCGTCGGCATCGGCATAGCCCTCGCGATCATACTAGCAATCACCATTATCTGGTGGGTTTACCGCACGCGCAAACGGAAAGGACCAAACACGCAGTCTTCCTCGCCACTTGAGATGAAGCATGGGACTACCACAAACCTGAGTTGGATGCGCATCAACCGCGGCAGAGTCATGTCAATCACATGCCGTCTGAGCTCGCATCTCAGCACGCGAAGCCTGCAAGCGAACTGCCTGGCTCTGGAGGATGAAGCTAAAATGGGATGCCCCAACCCTGAGTGAGTTCTTGGGGCAGCTCCAAGTCGGAACGAGACGAAGATGAAATGTCTAGAATCTCAAAAGAAAGTATACACATCAAATCAAACTAACTACCATATTCCCGCTTCACCCATGTTTAGACACAGCAAGTCGTATATAAAGCAGAGGTTTCTGCTGTGTGCTGTGTGCTCTGTGCTAAATACTGAACATAATCAGCAGGTGGTACAGATGAGCTTCGCGGCACAACCTGAGACGTGTGGCTAGGGATCTCTTGGTCCGAACGCGATCGTGGCCAGAGTTCGTGCGCTTGAGAGCGCCCATGGGTAAGGGACAATACTTGGTAATCCTAGAAGAAATGCATGCAGAGGCTCGCCACATAGTACTAGTCGAGATCGAGGATCCAACTACTGCTTCTCGAGCAAGGTCTCATGCGTCTGCAAGTACTTATATCGCGATGCCATTTAGCGGTCCCTATGGATACTTGTCGACAAACTCGTGTTGGTGACGATCTATAAGGCCACTGATGTATCAGACCTCTTATTAAGTCTTTATTACTAAGTAGCCGGCAGATATCACGGCCCGATGGGACCCACAAACGCTTTTCGTTAGAACAAGTATATATATGTTTGGTGAAAAAATTATGCTCAACAATCAACACACACTTCCACTCCGGAATGGTGTAATGGTCAACATCAGCCGCTCTCATCGCTCTAACGAGTAGAACCGGCTAGCTCGGGGTTCGATTCCCCGTTCCGGAAGTTCATTTTTGTCGTTGTCAAGTAGTTGAACTCATTTTTGCCAGAAGCCCATGCAGTGGACAACGAGGTTAATAGGTCTTTCTTTTGCATGGGTGGTGCCCAAAGGACCCGCGTCTCGATCCGGTCGTCCCGAGGTCACAGTGTAGCTGGCAGTCCAGTTTCAGTCTGGCACTCACCTCTTAGACATTGTTTTTGTGGCAGCAGCGGTACGAGATTCTGTTCTCACAGCTTGATCGACTCTACATCTAGATCTGATATGACGCTTCTACAGTTAGGCGCTCCGCCTCCATACTGCCCGCAATCGCTAACGCTGGCCGGCCATGGGATTAGATGAGAAAACACACTTCATTCTCCTTTCACGAATAGGTGCTCAGGACAGCTGGCCAAGCTCGCATTTGGGCCATTATCTTGATGTTATCTGTAGCGAACCTTTTGTTGGCCACCTCTAGCCTCCATCTTCTGTTGTCGTCTACTCTGCGCCTGTGCACTCTGGTCTCCCTCACCTCCAGCACCAGCCATACCTCCGAACATACTCTTTACACCCCTAGCTGTGGAGAAAGCAGCATAACCAGCATAAGCAGGTACCACAAGATAGCACCACCAAGCTCGATTGCCAGCAATGGCCACGGCAAGGAGGTTGATCCAGGTCCAGTAGATGACATCCCAGAAGAACTCGGTCAAACCCGGTGCATCCAGATCATCTCCCGGTCTTCGTAGATTTCCTTGAGCATCGTACTGTGGTCTCGCAATGGACTCAAGCCAGTACTCCAGTGCGAGGGCAGGAGCGGAGAGCACAAGATAGGGCGTGAGTCGTAGAGATCTGCGCAAGGTGAATGCCAGCAAAAGGAAGATGATATGTATGACGAGTGTTATGAGGTGAGTCTGCTTGAGGCGCGAACTATTCTTGACGGCGAGGAGCTTCGCGGATTTCTAGATGATCGCGCTGTCAGCGACCATCCAGCACATTGGCGTCTCTACGAGAGGTGTTTGTGGTGACGTACTTGTGCCATGGTTGGCGAGCTAGATCAGGAACACAGCAGGACTTCTACGTCTTCGGAAAGCGCAATAGAAGACTGATACCATGTAAGCATGCAATTGCGTTCATGCGACCACTTCTGCGACCGGTTGGCTGGCAATTAGACAAGTTGAAAGTGAAGAGTGAATGATCTGTGCTCCCCGCCATCAATTGGCCGCAATTGGCGCCGTCGATCGCAGCGCAGGTGCGAATGTGCTCTCCAGCCTCGTTACTTCCGCTTTCGTCACAACAGACTTGGTCACGACAACAAGCGCGACGAGTGCCCTTTGCCCACCATATTGTTACATACTCATGACTCAGGCATTGGTGTTGGAGTTTGGCGAACGACAAAGATCGCAATAATGAAGTACGACTGCTAGCCTGGCTAACGTCTTCCATCTGTATTGAATGAGCTGTACTTGTGACCTGCACGAATTCACGCGCTTTCGATCTGAGTGCCTCATACCACGACACGACAAAAACAGATCGACCTCAATGCTGTCTCACACGGATCGCCTAGTTACAGATCTTCATCCAATATGGCGCCAACCACAGCATCTTCCAGTCCCAGCTCGCAGCTGAGGCAACTTGTTTACTACCATCTCGACAACAACCTGCTGAAGAATGCACTCTTCCTCGCTCAGCGCCTTGTCGCATACGAACCACGCAACGCCGACGCAGCATTCCTTCTCGCTCACTGCCAGTTCCAATGCGGCTACACCAAGGCGTCCTGGGATACGAGTCGCCTATTCGCCGTCAAGGGTTCGCACTTGGGCTGCGCATACATCTTTGCGCAAACATGTCTGGAGTTAGGGAGGTACATTGACGGTGTCCAGGCGCTGGACAAGAGTCGCCCATTGTGGCAGACCAGAAACACACTCAACCAGCATAGTGAATCACGGCGCCAACATTTGCCTGACGCCGCCGCTGTTCTATGTCTGAAAGGGAAGCTGTGGAAGGGTCACAAGAACATGGACTTTGCAGTTGATTGCTGGGTCAACAGCCTCAAGCTGAATCCCTTCATGTGGGATGCTTATACTCTACTCGTCGAGTCTGGCGCAAAGGTCAATGTGCCTGCTATTTACAGGCTCAATCCTGAAATGGTCAACATGGTGCATGCCCAATATGCTGCGAACGAGAAGGTGCAAGAGAGGCCGATACAAAACGCGTCCATACCGCCACCACCACTAAATCAACAGTCTATGCCCGACCCCTTCATGTCAACACAGAAAACCAACGGCCATCCGAATGCTCTATTTGAGAAGCTAAACAACAGCAAGATCAACATTAGCACCGCCAACAATATCCATGATGACGAGTTAGTGCCTACACCGTCTACCGTGGTTGACGAGGACAACATGATGCAGAATGGGAATGGAAATGCAAGATACGAGGCACCGCCTGCGCCATTGCGAAAGACGAAAAGTACGTTGGATGCGCAGCAGGATCCAACAAGATTAAAATCTGCGTCCACAAGGCTGAAGTCGAGGTTAAAACAGCCAGGGGACGAGTCACATCATGAGCCACCACCTCCTGGTCCACCTTCTAAGCGAACGGTTTCCGGTGCGGTAGCTCCTTCACAATTGTCAGAGCCAGTACGGCGGACGACGAGATCGCAAACGTCGAGGCCACCAAGCGCCACCTCCACAAACAAAATGTCCTCGATGGCCAACTCGTTGGGCTTGAGGCAAGAAAGAGACATCAAAAGAGCGAAAGCACCGGCCGTTAAGCCACGGACAGCCACAGCAGCCACTGTCGGTAGAGCTGTCAGTGGCAATAGAATGAAGACAGCGCCAAGTGCAGAGCCGTCAGATCTTGAGAGCAGAGAAAATCGAGCTCCATCGGTCCCATCCCTACCGGCAATGCTCGAGCAACCACCGCCCCAACAGGAGAGCCGCGTAGAGAAAGACATCGAAGCCCTGCGCACCCTCCTCGACCTGTTTCATCGCTTAGCCTCAGCCCACTATTCACTCTCCCACTTCGACTGCCAGTCAGCCATCCAGGTCTACAACTCTCTGCCATCTGCGCATCGCGAAACACCCTACATTCTCTCGCAGATTGCCCGAGCCTATAATGAGATGTCTCAACATGCCGAAGCAGAAAAATACTTCATTCGTGTTCGTCAAGCTGCGCCGTCCCGGCTAGAAGATATGGAGATTTACAGTACAGTCCTCTACCAATTGAAATCTGAAATCGAACTCGCGTATCTGGCGCACGAGCTTGTCGAAGTAGAGCGGAACAGCCCGCAGACCTGGATTGCTATTGGCAATTCCTTCTCCCTGCAGCGGGAACACGAACAAGCCCTGAAGTGCTTCCGGCGTGCGACACAACTGGATCCCAGCTTCGCCTATGGGTTTACTTTGCAAGGACACGAGTACATCGAGAATGAAGAGTTTACCAAAGCTCTCGAAGCGTACAGATGCGCCATCGCAGCCGACAACAGGCACTACAACGCATGGTATGGGCTAGGCAAGGTTTACACTAAGCTTGGCAAATACAGCGTTGCGGAGTCACATTATCGAACGGCAGCCACCATCAACCCATCGAATGCGGTATTGACATGCGCTATTGGGACTGTGGTCGAGAGAACAAAACCCCTCGATCAAGCCCTGAAGTTCTACGACAAGGCGTGCAGATTGGCACCGAAGAACGCGTTGAGTAGATTCAAGAAGGCGAGGTGTCTGATGGGTCTTGGCCGACCGGAAGAAGCACTTTCGGAGCTGGAAGTCCTGAAGGAGATAGCACCTGATGAGGCGAATGTGTGGTTCCTGAGCGGGAGATTGTGCAAGATGCTTGGCAGGAAGGGCGAGGCTGTGAGAGCGTTCACAGTCGCGCTCAATCTTGATCCTAAGGTGAGACTTACTTAAATGAGATGTTATGAGCTCGATGCTAACATAATTTTCCAGGCCGCCCAATACATCAAAGATGCCATGGAAAGTCTTGACGACGAAGAAGATATACCTGACGCTGATGGTGACGAAGATATGGACTAGAAATAACGACTGGCCGCGATACATTCCAATATCATGTTTCGGTGGTGGACGTAAACCCAGTCTGCCTTCGCAAGCGCCACTTTCCCAATCTTCTCATGATCGAGAAGTGCACGGAAAAGGCTTCAGTGCTCCGAGGACATGATGCGACACGATGATGATTCTCTGTGGAGGGAACAAGGAATAGACGACATCGACTTGAGCAAAACAATAACGCTCAAGAGGACATGACGGAGGTCTGCGCTGTAGACCCTGACACTGCTCACACAGTTTGAGCATATTTCTCTTTGATTATAGCATAGCGTGGTTATTGGTGTATTTTGCATGGCGCTTATAGGATCGTCGCCTCTGGAAACTGGGGAATTCAGGCACAGCTCACGAGGAGAAGTGCGCAATGAACGCTGAAGGCGGTGATGATGGTATGCATCATGAATACTATTGCATTCGAGCTTCTTTCAGATTTCAAACATTGAGTGCGGCGCTGTTGTGGGACTCGTGATGCATGCCAATGGTTACCACGTAGCTTGCGGCCAGCTGAGACCAGCTCGAGACGGAATGACTTGGGTACGCATTCGATTGTACGGTAGAGTCACTGAGCGCGCAAAGATACGACGAAGACTTAGAGCCGTAGATCTGTGCACAAGCTGCATACATAACACACGACGTCAGGCCATCACTTCCCACTCTGTACAAGCGTAAGCGTGAGCGTGGAATGTGACCTGCGTCGTCCATCGCCACATGGTACGGAACGAAGGACCGCTGCGCCCTGCCCTGAAACACCACGGCCGGTCCCGCACAGTCTGGAAAGAGGTGATGAAGAGGTTCGACGATGACTGTTTTTCGTGATGGTGATGGTGATCGTGGTTGTTGATCCCGTCCTGGGACATACTACAACGGCCGATATGTGATTCGTCCTGCCATTTGGTGGCTTCTGACTTGCTTCACCTTCACCTGCCGGATATTGGAGTGGATGTGCAGTCGGGAATTGTTCGGGTCGAAGGCAGTGTACAGTGTTGCGGACGACGGAAATGTGAGTGGGTGTGGAGGTTGTCTGGTGTCGTGCATGGTAGCGGAGCGGATGAGTTTTGGGTTGTAGGGGTTGAGTCGTTGTTGTGTGGATGAGGATCGGGAGGACAAAGAGGAGCGGAGAGCGTGGGAGTCATCAACGCGAGTCTTGCCTCGGGGGCTCCGGAAGCAGCTAGCAGTGCTAGTGCTGCATGACTTGATGTTGGGGTGGGGTTATACTTGATGCATATCAACGAATTCTTGATCAACGTTGATCGCCGCCGCGGAAGGTTGGGTTCGAGAGTACTGCGAGTGGCGAAGGGGCGTGTATAGCGTCTGGTGGTAGTTGTGCCGGTAAGATAGGTGACTGAAGATACGGAGCTGATTGACAAGGTGCGAGCACCGGAGCGAAACCTGAAGGTAGGGGGCGTGCACCCCACGACGGTGAGAGATGTGCCGTTCGATACGAAGATTGGGTTTCGAGGAATCCAGGAGTGGAATATCGGCTAGCTGGTTGGGGAGAAGGGGTTGAGGTTTGAACCGGAGATCAGAAGCATTCCGCACTGTTAGAAATGGAGGATTGAGAGGGAAAAGGTGCTTCGTGGTTTGTGGTGTTTCGAAATCTATCAGTTGAAGGATTCCTATCGAGATGTGTGACTGACAACGTTGCAAGCAGCTGTCAGGTCATCGTCTGGCGCTGCTGCTTCAAGCTCTCCTGTCCAGATATCCTCGATCTCGCGCTTCCTTTCACTCCAGGCCCCAGCTCTTTCCGGAGTCGCCCAGTCCGCGATAATTTCGAGCAATACCAACAAACTATGCTCTTGTCCGAGAGTCAGCTCGTACAGGATCCGGCTTTCAAGTAGCTTCTCCATGGTCCAAGCGGCCTCCCTCCGAGCACCTGATAGCCTATACACATCTGCTATACATCTCGCCTCCCACCTTGCAAGCCTCTTGTCCTGGAATATAAGACCAGAAGATGGACTTTCATATACCAAATGCTCAGGAGCTAGGTATGCTAACGTTTCCCGGACCGCTGGCATCTCAAGTGCTTCTGGGTAGTAATACAAAAGATAAGGGAGTACTTGCAAACAGCTCGCACCTAGAGGCCCGAATAGCTGCAAACACTGGCTTAGAAGCTTGTTAGCAGAAAAGGGCTCAACAAGGAGACCCAGGGGGCAGCGCATTAAGAGGCTAGTAACTTTTGAGCGGGTATGGAATTTTGCATCGCCGGGTTTCAACTCGACATGGATATCGACAGTGAGGTCCGTCAACGCTATCAGAGCGTCAAAGAGTTGTGTAGGACGGAGCCTGGCCATTTGTTGGAAGAAGCGAAATTGGGGACGAGGGTCGCGCAGCTTGACATCGATCAAACGCTGCAGATGATCAAGAATTGATTGTGCCATTGTGTCGTAGCCAGCCCTCGCGATGGATGTCATCATGTAGAGAGTGTCCCAGAGACTTTGGATGTCGTAAACTTCAACAGCCCTTTCCAGAAGTAATGCAAGCCTGCGGACGAGAGTCGGATCGACGCCGGTTCTCGTTCCACCTATGAAAGCATTAGCTAGATCCCTAATCTCCCACGTGGCTTCTGTCCATGGATATCTTATGCCGTCTTCGTTCGCTCTGCATAAGCCCGCATCCAACGACCCGAGCTGCAGATCCTTGGCTTCGCGGAGAAAGTGCTCGAGGCTGTCTGGTAGAGCAGGTGGTGCCAAGCAAGGTTGAACGGATTGAGGCGAAAATACTTCCAATGCTGGACAATTTTTGCTTTGCCCGTTCATGAACCTTTCTTCGAGTTGGCTGACGCTCATTCCTTTTCGGCGCACGTAGCGATCAATATCTTGAATATCGACCCGCCTGCCCCGAAGGATGAAGACAGTGTCTTTACCTTGAGCTCTTCGTTGACGGCGGATACCAAGGATTTTTTCGACTTCGTGTTGTTTTAGTTTGCGGTCGAGACCCCAAGCGTGGATGCGCTTCTCGTACATGTTGACAGTTGCTCGGAAACCATGCTTCTGCTCTAGTTCTGAGATCACGTCTCTGAGCATTTTCTTGTCGTCCAGATAGAGACGAGTGAAGATGCTTTTGACTCTGCGCCAGTCTTCGTCAGTTGGTGGGTTGTTGTATTTGTTGCTTTGCATCATCAGAGGTGACGAGACTGTCGTTGGATGAGGTGCTAGGTGTGGCAGCATCATGGCCATTGCTTGAGCCATTGTTGAATTCTAGCGTGGCCGGGTAGCTCAAAGTCTTTGCGTTGGTTGTTGAGCTTGTAGATACAGTATGATCTGCATCACAGAAGACGTGACCGACGAATTGTAAGAGGTCCGAAGGCTCACACAACTCAAACTCATGAGTGATAAGCTTGGATGACATGGGAATAGGTGCTGATGGTAATACCAATAAGGAGGGGGTCAGTGAAAGGTCGCGTTACGAGCACCGAACTGAGCAATAGCTGACCTGACATCTTGATATCGAAGGGGCTGTCCGCAAACTAAATACTTTGTGGAAGGTGTGCTGGAGGTATAGGACTCAACAGCCTTGCAATTCACTTGGAGGTCGAGTTACGGGCGGCAGAGCAATGATTGGTTGATTGTCGCAAGTTGCCTGCATGACCGCTGGGCAGCGGCGGATCCAATACGAACGACGAACGTCTCACAATTGGTCGATTTTCATAAGTTCTGCGTCCCCATGTGGCCTTTTACCACGTCTGACCACAGTTCCATTGGCTGATCTTCAGAAGTTCTCACTTCCCCATGTGCCCTTTCCCTGGTTACCTATCGCGTCTGCTATCAACAACTGATCTTACTGACTAGGAAGCCGCAAAGGTGCATGACGGGCTCGAGAACGGTTTTCATGCCTCGCAAGATATGTCACTCACGACTGGATACTACACATTCGACGTTGGATCTCAAACTTGCTTGTATCCTTGCCGGAACTTCGTCCTCAGTTCGGCCAATGAGCACTCGCCTTAGTCATTTTCACACCCGCTAGTCCCTGGCGGCCTGGTGTTGCCTCACTAGTAGTCTTCCGGCTAGCTAGAGGGTAATGCGCTAGGCTTCTCTCGGACAACAGTCGCTTGGCGGAACTTTGTCGATTCCTGAGCCTATGAGGCCTCATATCGCTTTGCGCTCCTCTGTCACATCTGAGCTCGAGAACAGTTGTCTCTGCTGCCAGTCAACCAGCAATTGTCAATATAAAGAATGCCCCAAATCATCAGTCATGTCCGAGCAACCTCTTTCTCGTTGCTTCTTGTAAGACTCAAGCGACCTCGTCAGCCTCATCACTTTTACAGATTTCGCTTAGACCAAATCTCGCCCTCTAGCGGCACTAGACTGGAACCCCATGATTATGTCTGGAAAGTCCACCGCCGCGGAAAGAGGTCTGAATAATCCAACTTGGGAGGACTGGGAAGCCGTCCGATGGCTGATTACGAAGCTGTGGTATGAGCAGGACAAGTCAGTTGACGATGTGGTCAGCCTGTTACAGGACAGACATTACCTAGCAGTCTCGTAAGTCGTCCTAGAAAAGTCTCGGCGAATGAACACTGATCCGACAGCCCCAAGACACTGAAGGGCAAGCTCGGGGAGTGGGGTCTCCATAAGAAGCTTAACGAACAAGATGCGAATGACATTCTTGCTTCCCAGGCTTGTATGGATGCGCTGGGTAGAAAAAGTATACACTTGCTGCGTGGTCGCATCGAGTCCTTACAAAAGGTACACGAGTATCGGCGCCGGAGAGGTGGAAGACATTCTTCGGCAACAAGATCAGCTCACGCCCTGAGGATCGGCAACGCCTCTAACGTTATTGCTATTTGTACTCACCCCACGATGCGTCCTGGTCCTTCTATGTCAATTTTGGGACGACTTGAAGCCGTCCTCCGTGAGCTTAGGAGGTTGTTGGAACGAGGCCAATACCAGAACCTCTGTTGTCCTGACAAAATAGGGCTAAGCTGGAGTAAGTCACCAACCACCGAAGTTCACAAGCGGGAGTTCCAGTTCTCTATATGGGAGGGCACTCGAGCTTTTGAGGAAGGAAATGTGAACTGGGCTGGATTGTGCTGGCAATCGGCACTGCTCCAATTGGAACATCTCCTGTGGTATTCCGACCTTGACCTCTGGACCATCTTCATCCGGTCCTGCCTTAGGCTGCAAAGATTTGGTGCTGCAGAAGTTGGCGAGCATCTACTTCAGAAATTAGGAGGTTTGAGACACCTGCTACCGCTCACAGCACCCCATCGGCAACTGCTGTATGCGCTAACAGACGCTTCGTTTGACGAACTTGCGAATGGTGGTCTGTTCATCCTTGAAGCGAAGCTGCGCAATATAGAGCTTCTGTGGCCTAATGAGCCCCATATCTATACCGCTTATCAGATCGACCTGGCAGAAGAGCGTTTCTATCATGGCTATGATGACCTATGCATCGACAGTCTTTCGCAGGAAGAGTTGGACAACATGAGTCTGGACGAAATGTTCGAACAAACTGCTATGAAGGCAAGCCAGATCTCGAAATGCATGATACTTCTTGATTATCCAAAAGCCGAGGAACTAATCCGTCGCTGGATCATTCAACTAGAACATCATAGGGAGAGGCACGGTTGCGAGTCAGGGCTTGACCGCAGCTAGCCACGCAGTATGCTATGTTAGGAAATATTCACTATTGGCAAGGCAACGACGAAGAAGCCCGAACAAGCTTCAGCAAGGCTCTGAGAATGCATGGAGACTCACTCGCAACCTTTGGTCAAGCCGCTCTTCCAGATGTGCAAGTCCATCGAACATACACACTGTTGGAGTGGCTGACTTCGCAGCAAACGCAGGAGCCTTCGTTGACCATCGACGCCTTCAACATGCGAGGCTTGAAAGCGGCCCTCGAAACGACTATCCGGCATGGCCTCAAGGCGGAAGAACTTAAACCACTACCCTATCACAAGCCGTATCATTCGAAGTGGCAAAAGCCGAAAACAGCTCGCTCGAGATCCAGCACCAAGCGTAACGAAGACCATCTTGACTCAGCAAATGTCAGAAAGCTTCCCACGTTTGCGGAAGTGGACGAGGACAAAAGGCCTGCCAGCTGCCGCAACGCGAAAGTATCGATGTTGGGAGCAACCAGCGCTGGGGGCACAAGGACGTGCCCGAAGTCCTCGGTACCATGGAACTGATCTAGGACATACATATTTGCGCTCTAATAAGAAGGAGCTGTCCGGCTGACTTGTCCCTGTGGTACAGCGTTCAAACACTGAATTCCAGGAACCACTTTCCCCCTCCAACTAGGTCAGCTAAACAAGATGAAGCTGATGTCCATGCGAGCAGGTAGACTTCAGACAAAACCCAGAATGAACGCTGATGTTGCTAGAGGGTAAACACATGGCCTGTTGGCCTGCCCTTACGACACAAGAGCTGAACACTAGATTCGAGCCTAATCTAGATTCAGTCCGGATCAAATGTTGGCGGCTAGAAAGGTATCTCTTGGATGGCTCAAGTCTGCGAGGGGACTGCTGACCCTCGTGGGAGAGAGGCTTGGCTGTGTAGTTTCGAGTGTGGAGGTTCAGCTTTCAGCTTCTCTTCTGCCGGCATTGTGGCAGAGCCAGTCGTGAGCGTATAAAGGTCTCTCTGTCTAGGAGGCATGGCGGCAGAAGCGGCCAGCAACTGCTGACTTGAGTGCATTATTATGTGCTCCAGTCTCAGGAGCTGAGCCATGATAGCAGCAGTCGAAGTTTCAGCTTCTTCGTGAAACCTGGTGGCACCGGCGGTCTGATTCTGCTCATCATCGCTTGACTGAGCCCTCGCGACGCAATTGAAACACGGGTTGAGATGGATGCATTCAGCTTCTTCGGACGAGACGAGCGACAGGAAACCGGATCTTGTCGACGTCGACTTGTGGTTGGTTTCTGGTCCATCATGGAAGACCATGCGATGTCTTAGTGGTTCACACTTGCGCAGGTAACATCGTCTCCCCCAAGGTGGTACTCGAACTTCAGTGCAACAGACACGGCATGCGCAGTCGCTCCAGGTATCTTCTAGACATTTGCGGGACGTGAGCGGAAAAATCAATGGGACCTCGAATACGCCAGTGCTCCATCGGTCGCAATCCCATGACATCGTGCGCTATGTCAAGCTCAACTTCCTCATGTTGGCCCGCTGCCATGCGGCCTTGTCCAACGATTTGCTGCGTGGCCTAACCCCGACCCGACATCTCCGACCCCGATCCCGGCGCTAAACTCTTAACGTCCCATGCGGCTGGCTACTGGCCTCGATGAGAACAGCTCATTCGTCGGTTGAAGCAAGGCGTAGACATGCTAATCCTAATGCAGAGCACTTCGAAACGTTGATGCAGGCACAAAGCAAATGTTGTACGGAGATTGGTTACGCAGTCGCATGTGAGATATGTGCAAAATATGGTATATCATAGACGGGTCGCCATCGAGTCGTGACAGTCCTCGCTAACAATCGACGACAACCCGATACTTGCAGCCAACACCGTTACACGATGTTTCCAGAGGGAAAAGATGCAATCACGGAGCAAGCCGTGCAATCACCTGAGGTCTCAGTGCATTCAAACTCGCCTGAGAAGGGTGATGAGGCAGACACGTTCCCAGAGGGAGGAATAAGGGCTTGGATGTGTGCCGTCGGTACTGCTGGCGTGACCTTTGCTACTCTCGGATTCATCAATTCTTTTGGGTAAGATAATGCGGTCGCAGACATTCCTATCGGATGAAGCTGATGTTCTCTCAGAGTCTTCCAAGGTTGGTACGAAAGTGATCAGTTGAGGGGCATGAACTCCTCTAGCATCTCATGGATTGGATCACTGCAAGCATTCTTCATCTTTGCTGGAGGCTTGATCGGAGGCCCTTTGTTCGATCGTTACGGCGCTAAGGTTGGTTTATACGCTGATACTGTGCACCGATGAATCATGCTGACACCTTCGAGGTCATACGCCCTGCTGCAATTGCTTACGTATTTAGTATTTTCATGATCAGTCTGTGCAAAGAGTATTGGCAGTTTATCCTTGCCCAAGGTGTGCTCGGTGGGATTGCTAATGGTATGGTGATGTGTCCAACTATGGCGGCTGCGCCGCAGTACTTCGAGAAGAAACGAGCACCAGTCATGGGCCTTGGTATCGCTGGGTCATCCATTGGTGGAGTCGTTATCCCGATCGCACTGAGCAAGATGCTCACGGAAACGAACCTCGGGTTTGGATGGAGCGTCCGTGTCATCGGCTTCGTTATCATGGCTGTCCTCCTACCCGCCGTTATGATGATCAAGGCGCGCCTGCCACCCCGAAAGAAGTCATTCTTCTTACCCTCAGCATTCAAGGAGAAGGCATATGTTTCGCTCATCATTGCTGGCTTCTTCGGCTTCCTTGGGATGTTCACACCGCTCTTCTATCTGCCTCTATATGCCCTGACTCAAGGGATGTCGCCAAGGCTTGCCTTCTACCTCTCCGCCATTTTCAACGGCGCATCATTCTTCGGCCGTGTCATCCCTGGTATTCTCGCTTTCAAACTAGGTCAGTTCAACATGTTCGTCTTCGCAACTCTCTCTAGCGCGGTTATCACGTTCTGCTGGCAAGAGGTGCACTCAAACACCGCCATAATAGTTTTCACCTCCATTTTCGGCTTCTGTGCTGGGGCCATTGTATCGAGCATGGCTGTCAGTTTTGCTTCTGTCCCTAAAGATCCGAGGAACATTGGGACCTACATGGGAATGGGTATGGCTATCCCGTCAATTGCAGCACTGGTTGGTCCACCCATCAACGGCGCCCTGATTGACTATGACAACGGCGGCTTCAGGTCCCTTGCGGACTTCAGCGGAGCGATGAACTTGACCTCTCTAGTCTTTGTGCTGCTAGCTAAGTACTTTACTGGCAAGGGAATGTTATCGAAGACCTGAAATGGCAGCATCGAATACTTGAACGAGCATCGGAGTTGTCAAAGAACTTGAGAGATCGGGTCAGTTTGATGGAAAGGTACCGAACAGGTGTCAATGCTACTCAGCCATCTCTGGAAGAGCGGCTGCAGGTCAACTGTGGATCCATCCTTAGCGACACGGTCAAGGACGGGACTCATGTGCCTGTCAAGCCGGCTGAGAGCCGCATACTCCTGACGATTGAAATATGGCTTGATGAGGTCTCGCGAATACTCCCATATCTTGCCGTCCGTAGTGCTAGCGCCATGCGCCCCTAGTGGTTTCAAGGCACCGTTGCTTCGAGCGGAGGATCAGGAGAGGTTTCGTGGACTATTAAGAGTCTTCACATACCTTGACGAATAGGCTCAACGCCAAAATCTTTCCAAATTGAGGTCGACCTCCCCTTCGTGGTTTCCTCCTCTGAGCTGAAAAACATTCGTGTAACACAGAAATTGACATCGAATGTTTTGGCTCCTTGAGCTGAGTACGGTTCTCTTCGAAATTCGAGGTAGCGGTTTCTTTCAAGTTCTTGAACAGAGCGTAGATGTAGTCAAGGCCAAAGAGGACTTCGTTATGAGGATAGCGTTTGACGGTGCCACGGCCGCGTGCTTTGCGCTGTCTCTTGTAATTCATCTATTACCACGCTCGAGCAAGGATGTAGTAGAAATGGAGTGAGGGGAGGCCGAATACTCCCCATGTCAGCATCCTTTTGTTGGATGTCGAATCTGAGCGAGCGCGCAGGAATAGGAGATCAAGAAACAAATTAAGTTAACAGTGGAGATTTCGTAGCACGACTCTTGCATATCTCAGCTTGCGTGACTCTAACCGCGGGTTTCGTCGCGGAGCTCAAGCAGTGAGCAGGCGCGGACTCTGTTATCGAGGTAGTAAGTGATCCATCCGACCAATTCGGATTCGGCGTCCACAGCATCCTTCAGTCCGTCCGTCTTCGCAGGTACTATGGGGTGCTAGATATGCTGGCGGGAATGCTGCTGACGGAGCCTGCAAGATCGGTCGAGAAGAACTTCACATCTCCGGCGTGCTATAACTCGGGCAGACGCCACCGAGCCGATCAAGGGGTGGTATCACGGACTTGCGTTCCTGCTACGAACGGAGAAGCTGGAAGCAATTGTTTACCGTCCCCAAACTCACGGTACATCCGGAGTAACAGGCGGTGCGGCTTGAGTCACGGACGTTTCAGGAATGTTGTGGCTTTGAGGGACAACGCGAGCTCGACGCGTCTCACCCCACTTCTCATGGATTATCTGGTGTGTCGACGACGCAGGACCATCCGTCATCAGTGCAGAGTAGTGTACTAGACCCTTCTGATTTCGAAGTTAAGCGATTCTGCTTCAACTAGATGGTAAATTGACTACTTAGTACGATTTGTAGAATGAAGGTAACACAGCCTGGGCCGCGCTTCTACCCTCTAGTGTACGTGACTCAGGTGGTGCTTTTTAACAAGATCGTCAAGTCTGCACAAGTCTGTGCGGAGGGTCCCCTAGCAAGCGCTAGTCCTCGTCACGTCACACACCTCAGGAGTAGTGCTTGGCTGTCTACCTTTTGGCAAAACTGTCTCGCTACATGATTACTTATCTGGGGGCCTTGCTGTAAGTTTATTGACTCTTCTCGCGTCATGCTCTACCGACACATATGTCATTGCACTATCACATATCATCCATGAAGGAATAAAATATACCCATATCAGCGGTATCTGGTTCCATCAGCCATTCGTCGCTCAGGTTGGGGGTGAGTGTCGGACCGAAAGTAGTTACGGGGTCTGCGAATGCGGCAAAATCTATGAAAGATGTGCTTGCATTTGTGGCAGCAAGGAGTGCTCTTGAAGAGGCGGCTGGAACCAGAGCTGTCGTTGCAGCCGGGAGAGTGGTGGTTGCCGAGTCTTGGAGTGAGTACCTCGGATGCTCCTTGGCACTTTTTTCCAAAAGTCGATAGCAATGCTCCATGCTCTGCCAGAGCACAGCAGCAATTGCCGGCTCCACGGGTAGCCCAGACTGTAGTGCATCGATTTGAGCCAGAATACAAGAAAACAGGACATAGCCTTTGACGTTTGTCTCGCCATACTTGATTCGGGCGCTGGCTACCTCAATGTACTTCTTGATAGCTTTGTGCATCTCGGCCACAGGTATGGGGCTCGAAAGACGTTTGAAGGAGGATCTAGCTTCCTCAACCTGGCTTATGGACTCGCCACATATGGTACTGATGGCCTGCATAGGGATGTGGCGGAACATTCCAGCGCCTCTAATAACGAGACGTGTATAGTCGTTGCTTTCAATACACTGCGAATCGGATGAAGTGGCCATCGGAGCAACAAGACTGACAGCGACTTCCAGTGCCTCCTTGCGGGAATAATAGAACTGAGGATACGATCTCGCCTGCACTGCGAAGGGATGATGTAAAGTTAAGAGGAATCGTTGAGTGAGCAGGTTGATCACCATTTCCTGAAAGTGGGTGGAAGAAGAAGATGTCTCACGATGCGAAGCGAAGGACCTCGAGTTATAGAGACAATGTGGTATTAGTTGCGTTGCAAGGGTCAATGTCTCGTCGAACGTCGGACCCTCCCTGAAGTCATTGACACGACGAGCTATGTCTGAGCGTAGAGCCAGAGACCGTGCCAGCATTATCTGCGGAAGCGAACGTGTGTAGTGGTCTGTTGAACGTTGTTCTGGTAACACAAAACAATTTCCATCCAGCTGTTCATCGTCTATGTTGGAGGGCAGTTGAGTGTCGTAGTCTCGGCTTGATAGCATGGGAATGCAGCCAGCATCCATGCTTGATTGTACGTCGAGCTCAAGCACAGTGTACCACAACCGTCGCGAGATTTCTCCTTCGAGAACCGAAACATGTTGAAAATGACTCGGATCAATGTGAAGGCCTAGGTTCATGGCGGTCCTTAGAAGGGATGCTGCCACGCTCGATACCGTATCGCCGCCGGTACCATTGACGACACGAGCCAGCAGCAGAAGACATTGCGTTTGGAGGCCAGAAACATTGAGCCTGGCCTTTTCTGGCAACACGTTCAGATAGACCTGTGCATTCGAGATCCAACTCGTGGCTTGATGTCTCAGGGTGATGCATTCGTACTCGTCAGGGATAAACGTTGCGCCGATCGCAAGGACGAGGAGCATTTGTACAACGAAGTTCCGAGAGGCAACAGCGGGGTTTGTCCAGTAGGAATTGTACTCCCGCTGGAAGGTTGGGACATGTACAATGCGGAAAATGCTCTCGAACGTACATAGGTAGGCTGCCAGTAGTCGATTGGCAACGTCTCGTGGTGGAACGTGATCGATTATGTTGGCACCGACGTGGTGAAGGACCTGGGTTGATTTCATCAGCTTTGCAAGCTCCTTGCACTTAGCCAATAGCGGTCTACTTGAACTAGTGTCTGTGCTTTCAGCGTTTCGGACGCCGTTCAAGACTTCACGGAACTGTGCACTTTGTCAGCGAATAAGTCAGCCGCCCAGCCAGCAGCAAAAGGTTTGCGAAGCTGGCTAGAGCCATTGAGGAGAGTCAACGTACCTGACCGACGCTGTTCATCCAGTGGCTGAGGCCGAAGTATCGTCCTTTCCAGAACAGCCCCCGCATGGATGGATTTGCGTCGTAGGTAGGAGCTGAAGAAGCTGGCAGCGATGGAACGGCGTTATTGTAAGCCGGTGGATCTCGGAAAGGTTCCTTTGTCAGGAATGGTAAGTTATCCAACGATTCCAGCACTGGAGCATCGGCTGAGAAGTGACCCGGTAAAGCAGTAGTGGTGTCCTGATGCTGCACTAATGAGTCCTGGCTCGTTGTTGGAACGTCTAGATCCCTACGGGAGGAGGACTGACTGTCGAACGGCTTCTGTGAGAGGTCGAAATACGCCGAACTTTCGTTATGAAGACCCCGGTCCACTACACTGCTTGACGTTGGCGCTGTAGGCGCACCGGTTGCCGGAGCGCTTGATGACTTGGGAAGCCCTGCAAGACAGGCATCAGGAGCATAATGGCAAATATCGGACCCAGAGCGTTGGCAGCGGTGGCAGGGAATAGTGCGATCACACCTAGAGCACGGTCAGAATGGTCATCATAGCTGGGGGGGTCCAGTAGCATGACTTCGAAACATTTGCGACGGACTCAAGCTTACTTGGTCTTCTTGCGGCGGCACGGTTCGCATGCCAACGCGGGTCTGCGCCGTTTATTTGGGTTCGTGCGATCAGCTGTAGGATGCTCTGTGCGTGCCATGTTGCAGGCGGACACTTGCAATAGTGATCAGGAGATGGGACACATCTTATGGTCGCCTAGATGGCGGATTGCCCGAACGATGTAGAGTAAGTGCCGTGCCTTACATCTAGAGCAGGCTCTATCGATCTCAGGTACGCATGTTTAAAGTGTATAGTATCTTTCAGACGATGTGTAGAAGGGGGGCATGTTGCGTCGGATTGTAGCTCATGGATTGGTGGGGTTCTAGGGAAAGATAAAGTCCAGAAGGAGTTCTTTCAGATCCTTTTGTAGGCAATGCTCCATCCCAGTTATTTAGCGTTGTTGCTGATTGGGGAGTCAGTTCACGATCGATAGGTGCCGGGGAACCGAGCCTATAGGGGGCCAGTCATCGTGGAATCACTGTCAACATTATCGAGCCAGGCTGAACCGTTAGTCAAGTCAGGGACACTACACCCTTAAGCTTCGCAGTCTACTAAGGACCTGGAATTTTATGCTGAACAAAGTCATTCAGCCGATACTGGCCAATACCATAGCGCACATTCCGTGATATGGAGCTGGATAGATACAGTTAAGCAGGATATACAGAGTAATCTGGTTAGCAAGACAGGGGACTTTCTTGCGCAGTATCACGTGCTATTACATCTATTTATGACTCGCCCTAATAAACTTCAAGCACATATCTGCCCTCATCCTTCAACTTCATAATCTCCTTACTCGTATCACCCTTCTTGATCTTCTGCCCACTTGCCTGCCATTCCTTTGCAATCGCCTCTTCGAGCACGTTCGTCACATCTGGCACCGGCCATGTGGGTCCACAGAGATAGAACGCGCCCTCCTGCCTCCTGTATGCCTGAATAATCTCGTCCAGTGTTTGTCTCATGCGATCCTGAATATAGATCTTCTGTGGTTGATCACGGGAGAATGCCCTTCCCAGAAGTGTAATGACACCAGCAGCCTGGTAAGCTTCCCACTCCTCTCCGTAACAGTACTCTTCCCGCTGATGGCGGGAGCCCATATACAGCAGCACAGATCCGATTTCCTTACCCTGGGCCTTTTCCATCGCACGATGCTGGACGAAGGCACGGAAGGGTGCAAGACCTGTTCCTAGACCAGCCATGATGATGGGTTGTGTTGACGAAGGCGGTAATTTCATAACGGACGGCTTGACGGATACCGTCACTGGTTGTCCCGGGCGAAGTCGGTACATATAGCGCGTGGCCTGACCGAACCTGTCTCGACCACGTGGATCGGTCCAGTTGACCACCACAACCATGAGGGCGACAGATGTCGGTGTGACGGCTTGGCAGGATGCAATGGAGTATTCCCTTCGCTTCATCGGCGCGACGATGCGTGCAATGTCGTGGAAGGACGGGTGCGCGGAGGAGAACTCAAGGAGGATGTCGGCATATGTAATCGTGTCGACTTCGGCGCGCCGTTGGAACTCTTTGTAGCCTTCTGGGCCGGCAAGGGTAAGCAGGGTGTTCTTTTCATTCTCGTCGGATGCAAATTCAGCAAGTGCTTCGTAGAACTTCTTCGGCGGTCGACCAAAGATATCAATATTTTGGATAAGTGTTTGGTAGACGGTTCGGTTCTCGAATTTGTGGTTGCTCGTGAGAGCTGCCACTTCCACCACTTCTTCTGGATCGAGACCATACCATTTGATGAAGTCCATCACCTGTTCGTGGTCATTCTCGGCATGGATACCTAAAGCCTCACCAATGTTGTAGGTCAGACCGGAAGTACCCAGGTCGAATTCGATGTGGAAGATGTTGCGGTCATATGTCAATGGCGTCAAGCGACGATTTTCCTTAACGTGGACTGTGAAAGTCTTGTTGGGCAAATCTGGTCGAAGTCTGTCTTCAGTGCCGTAGGCTTCTTTGAACAGTAGCCCCTTGGCGGCCTTCTGCCAAGTCCGGAGAAGTGAGGGCGACTCCTCTTCCGACTTATCCCACGATCCAAAGCTATTCGTGGTGATATTCGCCAGCGGTTGTGGTTTCGATGCATCGACTTCTACCTCCGCCCACTCTTTCGGCACTTCTACTTGACGGAGAGTCTTCTCGAGATCTGCGGCAACCTTCTCGAGAGTTTCAGAGTCGCTGCTGAACTGAGCAAGCTTTTGGATGCCGGTCTCTTCGGATCGTGCAAGGGCCACTCGAAGGAAAGCAGTCTGTACAATGAGCGAAGCGAGTCCTTCGTCTTCGATCTGGAGCTCGGTGGCATCGGGGTTGATCAAGAACAAACTCAAGTCCTTCTCGGCGATCTGCTTTCGTGCAACAGTTGGGAGTTTCTTCTCAACATCTTCGTCCTTAACACCAGGCAAGACGAGGATAAGCTTGCCACCAGCTTCGATGCCCCCCACAACATCGATCTTCTCGAGTAGAGCGACGTCGTTGACGATGGCTGCGTCAGCTTCAGTGATGACATATGTAGCATCCAAGCTCTTCGGGGACTTGCGAATGTCAACGCGGTGTACACCACCTTGGACAAGGTTATCATGAGCCATGCTGATAGCAACGTTCTGTGAGGAGTCCTTTGCAAGAGCCTGTGCGAGGTAGTAAGCAGCTGATGCCGATGGCGCATCATCGACGTTCCAGAAGGTGTACTGCTGTACCTCATCATCGAGCAGGGTTGGGACAAGCTCTGATTGGGCCATGCTAGTTCGTGGCTTGCCAGCAAGCATGTGGTAGACGCCGGCTATGGTCTGCGGAGACCACGATTCAGATCTGGCAAATTTGACGTCCCTGACTTCGGGGGTTTGGTCTAAGACGGCGTTGAAAGACACAGCCGCGAGGATATCCTCGTACAACCGTGATCGGATACCGCCTTCCGAGACTTCTTGAGCTGTTGCAACTTGACCCAGGACACCGATGGTCTTGACTGTGCTCGGCAAGGCTTTCAGGAAAGCCTCCTCGATGAAGGGTCTGTAAACACGCACATTGACCACACCAACTTTGCTTCCTGCCTGCGCCAGCTTCTCGGCAACCTGGGCGGCCAAGGATGACTCGACGGAGCCAAATGTCACCAGGACTTGATCAGCAGCCGAGTGGCCGTAGTACTCGAAAGCCTTGTAGTCTGTTCCAAGCTCTTCGTTGAAAGCCTTCATTGTCTTCAGAACCTTGCCTTCGGCTGTGGAATGCTTGTGGTCGTCATCTCCGATCGCTTTGAGGACATTCTGGTACGCTTTCTGTAGATTTGCCTGGTCAAGTATATCAACGACTCTCGTTGTGTCTCGGCTCATCCTGACACCGTCGTAGGTATGGATCACAGGTACGTCTTGCGAGAGGATAGTGCCTAGCAGGGAAATGTGCTGAGCCTCGTGCGCCGACTGGCTAGAAATCAGGGTAAAGCCCAGATCTTCTGCCAACCACATGGAGGAGATGTAGTCTGCGGTCAGGGCGCCGTTGTTGGTGCCATCATAGGCTGAAGCTGCGACATGCGCCACGAAAGGGTTGCTGACGCCGTAGAGCAAGGACAGCTGATCAAGTGCTTGCCGCAAGAAGTTGAGAGCGGAGGAAGATGCCAGTACAGCCTGTGGGATGTGCCTCCTCTTGACGTCAAAGTCCTTGGAAAAGAGGTAACCCAAGGCAGCTGTTCCTGCACCAGACCTAATATCCATTGACTGAACTTTTGGAGAGTAGCCATGTACATTCTGCTCCTGCTCTTGCACCCATTGCCGCGCCGAGACATCTAGATCAAAGGTATCGGGGCTGTAGGACCATAGCTTGTCTGAGAGCAGATATGCGACCTGCTGAACCAGTGTCTGAGCGGTCACATACGTTGGCCCTGAAATGGTAGGCAGACCAATGTGCTTGCCAAACGGCAGGGCGCCCGACGTGAGCTGTTGCTCTTTGGTCGCCATAACTGTGATGGTGAAGGGGGGTTAGTGAAGGAGAGACGCAACTTGAGACTGTCTGGGGAACATGGAGAGGAAGAAGATTGATTGAAAAACATTCGGCCAGGCCAAAGGCCAGACCCGCCCCCTGCTCTTCACATTTTCGACACCCGTCCGGCGTTGTTTCCAGCCATGTATTACAATCGACGCTGACTTCACCAGAAATTCATGATCACGCAATTTGCACTAAAATTTTGGTCGGTAGAAGATGGGCCGAATGCAAGATTCCGCCTCGGGAGCCCGACTGCTGATCATGTCAGCCTTGCGGATCATACTATATTTGCATTGTTAGCTTACAGCCCTCGCCGTACTTAGGGTAGGTACATGTGATGGCGCTATGTACTAAATCTGTTCGCAATGCTACGAGTCAGTGATTTGAAAAGAAGCGTGGCTAGCAAAACAATTCCTATAAATGCCGTAAGCTAGGGCATGATTTCGGCTAGTGGCCCTTGCAGCTAGGGGCGCTTGCTCTACCCTAAATGTCATGTCTAGGGATTCGTTTGCACCTATGATTTTTGCGGTCGACTTTTCTTTTGTCTATCGACTGCTTCGACCCCTACGAGGTGCGAAAGATGGTCTGGAACAGTGAAGATATGAAGCAAGTAGCGCTGCTTGTTCTCCGACGCTGTTGTCGCTTCGTGCAGTCCTTCGGCAGATTCAGGGGTTGCTGCGTGTAATCCTTCGAGGCCTAACCTGGTCGTGTGCTCGCAGCCTAATGCCGTTTGTAAAGCAGCTCTATGAGCACAAAACCCCTTCAGTCTGTGACTCAAAGCTTGGAAAGAGACTGTAGACCTTCGTTGGCACCGCCGACACCCTTGCGGATGTGAGGAAATGGGGGTAAGAGCTGATCCATGAACTCCTAGTCCGTTGATGCAGGCAACGCTCTTGTTGCATCTGGAGTCAACTGTTCAGGCAGTCGCCGGCCCGCGCCATACCTTATATGATTAGAAATTAGTGCTGTACGAGAGCAACGTATCCTGACTGACATGGTATTACGACCTTGTCGACATGAAAAGATCTTGACAATACCGCCAGAATACTACAGGGTCAGCTGGTTCTATGTCATTTGTTGTTAAGAGGTTCACTTCATTGTGGCGACCTTTCGGAATTCCCCCTTTTCGACCTTTCGAATGTTATTATTAAGCTTTTTTTGCTCAACATTGAGCTTCATTGATTGAAATTGCCGGTTGCCATACGTCAAACGTTGGAAATTGCTTCCTCCGATGCAGCTACGCCAGCGTTGACCTTGTGATATCGACAATGCCTTAGTCATTGTGCCTGTGGTGATGATCTCTCCAGGCTGGACAGGAGGGTGCAAGGTTTGTTTCTCAAGAATCTCGCAGAGATGTCGCAGTGCATTAAGAGGGCTTCCAAGTACATTCTTAGAGCTGCCTCGATCCATGAGCTCGTTGTCACGCGTAAGATCAACATTGACATGACCCAGACCTGCAACGATTTCCTCCTTCGATGCCTCCGGCGCGGGACGAAGCCACTTACCAACCCACAGAAATCGATGTAGCGCACCTTGGGCTGTTGTCTCAGCGGAGTTGAACTTCCAGTCAGGGTAGACGGACTGCACTATCTCCAGACCATGAGCGTATGAAAAGATGCAATCCAGCAATTCGGTGTCGCCCATTGATGAGGAAGGAGCAGATTTCATGCGGAACACAATCTCCGGCTCAATCTTCGGCTGGAGAGCTACTGCCCGTGGAGGCATCGGCATGTTTGCCTTCTCCGTCGGATTTAGTTGCTTATAAGTGTTCGCATATATATAGCCCCAATTTGACGCGTCGATGTTGTATTCTGGCCAGATGTTCGTGTTGGTGAACCCAATCTTTCGTCCTATAGGCCTTGCGCCCTTTTCTCTCATCGAATAGGCGCAACCTGCGGCTGCCACTTGGTAGCCCTCGTCTTGACTAATACCCTCCTTTCGCCATGCGGTCGATGCCGGAATCTGTTGTCCAGACGCATGAGCCTGCATGATGTCTTGCCTGATGTTTTGGATACGAGCTGGGAATTGCCGGGAGCCGAAGCTTTGCTTGCAGAGCTCAGGGAGTAAGCTGCGGGCGTATTGTGCCATGTCTTCACCCCAGGAGCGGAGCAGTGCTGTTGCAAACAACCAAATACACTCGTTTCTGGGGACTGGTCCCAAAATGTCAACTGCTCACAGATTTGAGGAACCGGATTCTCATCCTAATTGCGCCGACTCAATAGGCTACCCATTCTGACATTGACTACTGCCCGCGTGTGTACGTTATCGCTCTTGGATATTCATCAGATGGGCATAAGTAAGCACCGAGCTCGTCAAACAGCAGCATCTGCTGAGCTACGAAGGCCATCAAATGGACACTTGGTTGGAGAGAGGTCACTGCGCCTAATGCTGCTGTGTCTCACCGTATCGTACTTTAGCACCGTCCGGGCACGCGCTTCAAGTTGTTTAGAGAGGTTGAGCGCACTGGAAGCGCTCATGTTGATTGTTTGGCGCGTGCTTCTCTCAGGGCCACATCACGAATGTCACCGTTGACTCAGCTGGTCCGAATACATCCCCCTCGGTTATACACTAGCATTGTGTTACTTTCTGGGAAGGTCGTCGCAGAAACCACTCCAAGGACAGCTACTGTGGTTTCGGACAGCGTATCATTTCTTCCGTTTCCTGTAACGAGAGACGATGTGTCCGATTTTCTGGTCACACCCTCCTAACCTGGTTACCAGTGAGCTGGTCTGTAATCGACTCAGAATCTTATGGCTAAAGTGTGGTGGTTGGGGTTTCGAACAAGCAAACAACATCTGGTCTAAGCTGGAAGAAACGTCATGTTCGGCAACACCAGGGACATGTCGGAGCCATCACACTCTGGAGCACGGGGACGCGATACCTCAGGTAGGATAAACGGTATCAGCTGGCAATAGCAACCTAACAGTACGTTATCCGAAACAAAAGCAAATATCATAGTGAAAGTGTTGCTTCGCAATATCAATCGCATCGAGTGTCACTTACCATGTCTCAAGATACCTGATCTATTGAGGTTGATCGTACCACCTCTCGCCTTTATATGCACCCATATGGTCTTGGGTTATTACGCTCCTGTTTTACGCACACCTCTTCGCATGGAAACACCAGTGGCTCCTTCATCATAGATCAAGGATCATCTCGACATGGCACAAATGAAAGGATGGCACCACATTCCTACCGAGATCCAGACAAAGATCTTGCGGCTGGCCCTCTTTGCCGAGTCCCGTGGCGTTACTGGGTATATGACTGCGCCTTTTTTGCAGATCAACTGTTTTGGTGTTGACCGTTGCACGAGAAGAATCTGCCAGGAGATCCTTCAACGCGATTTCCTCTTCGTCGATCTGTGGATACACGAGTGTCCTACCTGCGAGTTAGGACAAACCCCAACTGCAGTCAAACAGACTCTCGCTGAGCAATACCCTCTGTCAAACTTCCTAGTTCAAGCTGCGGACTCGGGCCAAATGAGCTTGTCGCGGCTGGGCGTCCCACTGAGGTGCAAGGCTGGATGCAAGACTCGTGGCGATGATCTGCGGTTCTGTTTCGTAGCGAATGAGGTCACAATCTTGGACCTTGGCTCTTTCATTTCTCATAGAATCCACACTCTCTGTCTATCCCAGGAATTTACGTTCGACTGCCCGCTGGGCGACCCATATGTGGACAATAACGTACGACGAATACTACGTTGTTGCTCCACGCTTGTCGACGGGCCTCAGCATCTTTATGCAGATATTGAAGGTATTGCACAGCCCAGCAAAGCTCATGAGTCCCTCTACAGGACATTGCACAAGACTCTAATGTCTGGAAGCAGTGCGAGAGAGCTGCTCACCTGGGCTGAGAGATACCTCAACGTATTTGATGAGCTTGTCATAGGAGGCACGCCAGTTCATGAGCTTCTTACACTTGCTTTTCGCGTCACGGACCAATATCATTATGCTCTTGCAATCGAAGGACTACCAGATCTAGAAAGCAAAGATTTCAGAAAAGCTCGGACCATCGGCAGCAAACTTATCGCTTGGTTAGCTGAATCAGCTGGGCACTTCCTGTTCATCCTACCCTATACTGTGGATCAGCAAGACAAGTGTATGGTTGCTCAGGCTGGTGGTAGGAGTCTTTTCACCTGGACCAACAATTCAGACGGAGAATGGAGCTGGGACTACCCTCGCGACCCTGACGACTCTTCTGGTGGAGAAGGTCAGGGAGTGACGGATCTCGTCTATTGTGACAAAGTTGAACAGCAAATAAAGATGGATCTGGCTATGGCTCGAACGGCCACGCTTCGGCCACGTATCTTATGGCGCAATACAATCCGCGCTACTTGGAAGGCGCTCAAATTGAGGCTGGGTCTTCCTGGCAGCAGTAACATCGACGAGAACGTGCTGCAGCCCGACTGGCATTTTCTTAAGCCGAAGCATTTTCTACAAGACGCTAAAACGCGCCTAGACCTGCTTTCCCAATACGTGGCAGACTGCCGATATGCGACGGAGTTCGGTGATGAAGAGCAGCCGATGAAAGACTGGTTGGCCGAAGTTGAAGAGACAGTGGCTAGATTCCAGAAGGCTGCCAAGAGACACAGGAGGACTCGTCTACTACCAGTGCTGGCAAAGCCCTTCGCTATGATGTACTCTGGCTGCACTTTCCCTCCAATGGGGTCCGGGCATGCAGACTATCGTAGTTGGATTACAGAGCTGAATAACAGCTTAGCAGCACTTTAGCATTTGGCTTAATATACCAGATACCGAGCAGCTGTTGCTTCGGCTTCTCGATGGGTATGTCGGCACCACGTCCATTGTACCAGAGTCTTTACAAAGCGACTTCGAGCCACTGCCTCTTACACGACACTCCAAAAGCAAACCAACCGTCATACAAGGGGTCTACCAGGATGTGACCCATAGACCTCTACAAAGTCACTGAAGAAGCACGCTATTTGCGAAATCACCTAGCGGGCGAGTATGCGATTGCGCGACGGCACATACTGGTAGCACAACGATGGCATCGTATCGTGTAGCTGAACTCAACGAGCTTGCCTAGATATCGTTTTCATCAGCGCCATAACAAGGCCACCCACGAGTTCCACTTTCAAGGTGACTTCGTCCTTAGTTGCCCTCTCACAATTAGCTTAGCGAGCTTATCGAATACACTGCTTGTCAGGCCTACCCTATTTTGCTTGCTCTTGGTGACCCTTCATTCATCAATATTACTCTACAGGCCTCCAAACAGTAAGTGGCGTCCGAATATCTAGACTAGATATATCGCTCCTCCATGCCCTCCTTATTTTACGTCCTTCAATGACGACCACCGCGCTGACACGTCTATTACTGGCATTGATATAGGTTCTCATAATTGACTGGACCTTGAAGGCTACCATAAGACTTCGACACCAAATAAGCCATACAATTGTGCCAATTGTGAGCTTCCACAGCAACACTCGAGTTCAACACAGCTCAACGTGGATGCTCAAGGCTCTCTTCACCAGCCATGGCCTCAGCCTCCACCTCCACCAATAACTTCCCACACATCTTGCCTCCGAAATCCCTATCTCTGGCCCTTATCACCTCTACAATTCAAGTTTCACATTAACCTACCTCCAGCCCCAATCCACCCACAACGCATGCTCGCATCATGTGACATGTACCACACTGAACGAATCTCGGCAATATATACGCCCAGTCCCCGTCACTGCACCTGCACGTCTCCCAAGCAGAGAGTGACGTGGTACTCCAGGGTCGTGTGGGCACAACACTGGGTTGGACAGCTGAGGATCGGATCTGGACGAATCGCGAAGGGGTACAGGCCATTCAGCCATGAACAGCGCGTTCATTCTAGCCTGTGCCGCCTCACGAGTATACTGATATTAGCGCTGAGGCGAGTGCGGACATGAGGATGCTGGTATGGGTGCATCCCAAATTACCGGGACCAGCGGATGGTGTGTGTCCGCCGAGCATGGATCACGTTTTCTTACAAAGTATTCTCGGCTATGTGTCCGACCTGCATGAGGGAAAGGGGATGATGGATGTGCTGCTGGTTATGCCGATGCAGCACGAGAGCAATATGGCGCCGGTGATGCTACCGACGTGGACTTTGCTTGGGTCGGTGAGGTCGTGGCTATCGTGGAAGTTGCAAGGGATGCTTGCTGCGGTTGCGAGATGGCAAGGTAAGACGGCTGTGATTGAGAAGTATGTCGGCCAGCGAGACTATCAGGACTGGTTGCAAGTGCAAGGGAGAATGAAAACGAGCTGAGCGCACGGGCTAGAGGATCCGCTGGAGTCATAAAGTTAGTCATTGCATTTTTTAAGTTGGTACTTTGACCTTAGACCAGCGGTAGGCGTGACCTCCTTCCGCCTAACGAACCATGGAGTACCTTGAGTCATCGGCCCCAGGACACGGATTCATGATTTGCTCAAGTGCAGATGTCGTACAGTCGCCGTTCAGCTGGCTTGGCGGGGACCATGAGATACGGTGAGATCGTGTTGTCGCAGCTCTTCGTTCTCTTTCTCGAGCTGCCTGATCTTCTCTTCGTACCCTTCCAATTCCTCTGAAGCAACGGTGCCTGACTCTTCAACGATCTTGAACACCCGGAAGAGTCTCAGTATAATGATGAGACTCCCGGCTTCCTCCACTGGTCCACGCGTCAGCACGTCGACCAAAAAGCTAGCAATAATAGCTGTAGCGTCGAAACAATGGAACTTGGATTTGAAGTAGCTGAAAACGTCAGTTGCGGCAAATAGCTTGGATACCACTGAGATCTACCTTAAGCCAAAAGCGAAGATGCTGCACAACAGTTCAAGCATGAATAAGCAGCTGAATACCAGGCTGAGAATATCAAGAGCCTCGTCGATACCTTTCAAGACGTGAACATCTTCATGTCGGTGCTCGCAGATGTGGAGTGAGATGAGGAAGTCGGCAAAGATACCGGCTACGTCCAGAGTGACCAGGACCAGGACAAAGTAGTGACCATACTTAGAGGTCAGAAACCATTGCAGAAAATTACGAATTCTGTAGGCCGTTGAGTTTGGGTGGACCAAGTGCCGAGCCAAGAAGTCTTTGGAGGTCTGCTTGATGCGACGGCGGTCCGACCGCAAGAGAGGAGTTTGGGGGGTTTGGTGCTCTTCATCCGCCATGCTCGATCAGCTGTCAGGCCGGACACGCTTTGACAATGCGTCGAGGTAGATACACAACATGCAAGGAATAGCAATGATTATACAGGTGCCGCATCACAAGGAGGTGCCACGTAAGCTCACGTCGAAAGTATCGGAGCTCAAAAATATGCCAATTAACGGCGGATCATGCAAATGCCATCGTTGTCTATACGCGGCCAGCGTCATGGGATAGCAATGCGGTACGACTGTCCACAGTGTGCGAAACTGCCTAGGAGCTCCTCCAGCTTTCCATGCTTAGGAAAAGAAGAGCTTCCAGGCTCGCCAGGTTCGGCAGTAGACGACCCCGGGCAAGCACGTGGTCTCGCGATTCGGGTTCCGCGTCAAGCTGGAAACTCAAAATGTCACTAATCAGCAGGCGGCAAGGTCTTAGCGCACTCGGTCCAAATTGGAGCATTTCATTGTTTATCGTACTCTGCGCCATTTCACCGGTAGTGGGTTAACGTTCATCGGCTTCTTCGACTGCTGCTGAATCTCAATGTCCTACGCGATTGAAACCAAGAAACGGAAGTTTGACCGCATACTCGAATCTTTGACCGAACCGCCCTCACCACAAACACGGCAACAATCGGAAAGCCGGGCATCGCTCGACTCCCGCAACAATGCTTCGACCACAAAGAAGACCTTGAGAGAAGAACTCATTGAGGCTTCGAAGAGACGGCGCGTCTCACCTACTCTTAGCAAGTCGACGTCACACAAATCTCTGCTCGGCCATTACTTGCCATCCAGTAGAGCAGCATTCTTGGAACGATTGGAGACGTTCAGACATATCACGAAATGGCACGTACCCTCTACGATACCTATTAACGCGGCAGAATGGGCGAAGAGAGGCTGGGTCTGTGCCGACGTTGATACGGTGTCTTGCGGCTCCTGTTCTGGAAGGGTCACGATCGATTTGGACATCCATAGCAGGAAAGAAGAGGCTAAAGAGAACGAGGATGCTGCACAGGAGAACGAGGTCCCAAACAAAGCCATGTACGAGGATGATGAGGAAGGAGATGATGTAGCTGTCGAAGTCTACGAGGCGCTGATAAAGAGGTATGGAGATATGATAATTTCGTCGCATACAGAAAGCTGCTCATGGAGGACGCGTGGCTGCGATTCGTCAATACAAAGAATCGAAGGTCTTCTCAACATGTCAGGCGCCATCTCATCAGTACGCAGTCGCTTCAAGAGCATGGTAGAGACGATCGAGGAAGTTCCTACGGTGTCAGATTTGCCTGCATACGAAGACCTGTCTGCACCGGTGGCTCGTGACCTAGAAGCGCTCAGCTTCACCCCTAGCAACATGGACGCTCTAAAGCTTGCTGTATGTGGGTGGCAGTACAAAGAGGCCGACGTTGTGGAGTGCAAACATTGTTTTAGATCGCTCGGTCTGTGGCTCTACAGAGGGGCGACACCGACCGTTGAGCATCTCGATGCAGTGGACAGTCATTTGGAATACTGCCCATGGCGGTCACCAGAAGCACAAGATACGGAGCTTATGATACCCGACATCGACCGGAGCTCAGGCAAGAAGCTTAAGCTTCCAGGCTGGGCTCTCGTATATCATGCAATCAAGAAGCACAACTTCAAGAAGGGAGGCGCAGACCGGTCTTCGCTGTCAATAACGCAGGTCGATGGGGTGGACATTGAAAGGGAACGACTGTCACCAGAACAGCGAGATAAGAAGATGAGAGATTTAATGAGGCGTATCAAGGAGATCAAGAAACCTTTCAATGTGAAGAGCTTGCTGAGGAGGAAGGACAGATCGGACGACTAGCTAGCACATCCAACCCCGTGGAAGAAGCAATCGGATATTTTACCACTTGGTAAACTATGTCGAATCAGACAAGGCCTTCGCTGATTGCACACATCGTGGTGGCCCAGTGATCGAGGCATGATTGTCGCTTGAAGCTAGAGTGTTTAGTCACTACGGAAAAGAAATACAGATACTTTTCCCTAGTCACTATAAAACGAGCGGGGAGCGCTAGTATGGCCCACGACTCCGTAATATTCAGCAACGTCGTGGGAACTTAACGTGCGCATCCGACTGTTCACGGGAGCACCATGTGGTGAGCACTGTGCTTGGGTTCGCGCGGTATGTGATAGACGGATGCCGAGCCATCTCGGGTAAAGGCGGACAAACAATGACTGCCTCTCCTCTTTTATCGATAAATGAGTGGGCTTGGGCTGAGCTAAGCTGTGGACTCAACACGGGACTCTCCGGACGTTGTCCAGAACATATCGACAGTGAATACATCACAATCGAGCGAAGCAGACGTACCAGGTAGAGCTATGGAATGAGTCGCGATACCTTGCCTTGAGGCAGCCACTACGCGTTCAAACATGGTGATCAATAAGGGCACCTAGGACGGATGAAAACGAAAGAGCACCTTAGGTAGGCTTAGGAGCAGTGGAAACCAGGTTGGAGCCTTCCCCGGATTTCTTAGGCATCAAAACGGGCGCCACGAGCGTGCTAAGGCCAAAGTTGGCCTGGACGGCACGACCCCGCTCACACTCGACGTCACCTACCAGTATTGCAATTAGCGACATCGCTTGCAATGATGAACAAGACCATTGTTGTTGTAAGTAACTCATAGAAGTGTTGACAATAATGGTCTGCCTCTGCCAGGAACAAATGTTAAGCCTCGGGACCCGAAATTCTGCAGCAACAAGCATGGAACACGATCGGTGAAAGGATAATTGCGGGTCGTTGAGATGGGATGCTTAGCTCAACATGCCCGAATTAGCATTAGCATGTGCTGTCTACAAGACACGACACGAAATGCGTGGTTTCACATGCTGATAATGAAAAATAGCAGATAACTGGCTTGTAAAGCCTACCTGCTTCTTCATACGAAGGACGCTGTCGCCAAGGACCTGCTCTTGTTGAGACCGAGCTCATGGATCAACCAGGTGGTCATCCGGTCCTAAGGTTGGCTAGGATGGTACCCCGCCGACCGTGACAACCAATGTTGAGCAAGCAGGACTTGTTTGTGACTCGAAAGCTCTCGTCTCACTTCCTGCCCTGGCACGTTAGGTTAGCAGTAGTCTTGTTCTTCCCTGCATTACCGTACCTGCCATTCGTCAGAAGCTCTACCCGCGGCAGGCACGTTGCAGCTGTTCCTTCACTTCATTTAAGTGATCCACGCACGTACGGCGCTCTTGTACTCACCTCTTCCGATGCGCATTACTTCTCCTCACAGTCTCGGATCTTTTGTTGTGTCGCTTCTGTTTTCTGAGAACATCTCTGCTCACAATCTGCCAGCTTTTATCGGTGCTTAACCTACAGCGACTTGCACGTCTCGAGCGGCATCTCGAAAGCTTCGCTGTCACGTAGATACGCGTCTCCGCACGTTCAGCGAGCTCTCCACCGCCAGTTCAGGCCTCGGTTCTGGTGCTCTGCAGTCGAAAGTCGTCGGCGTTCATACTCAATCGAGCTTTGACAGGTTCGTGTACCTTCCTTGACCCGCCTAGTCGCTGTCGTAAGCAAAACAATGTCAGGGCGCAACACGAGCACACGCAACTCCCTCGTTGTCCAGTGGTGGCTGACTCCGATAGCAGACGTCTGAGATCTCGCAATCAGTCTGGTTCGAAGCAGCAAACATGTCAGGCCCGGTTACTCGTGTCACCGAAGGCGCTAGATCAGCTGCCCAGCGTGTCGAATCAGCCACTGTAGAAGCAACCCAGAACCCAGCACAAGCCAAGAAAGACTTCCTCCATCTTCCAGCCGTACGGGCGGCCCTACCTTTCGTAAATGGCGGTCTATCTGGAATGTTCGCAACAATGTGCATACAGCCCATAGACATGGTCAAAGTACGAATTCAGCTGGCAGGTGAGGGAGCAAGAGGTGGTCCAAGACCATCGCCACTTGGTGTAGCCAAGGATATCATTGCTCAAGGCAAAGTGCTTGATCTATACTCTGGTCTATCTGCAGGTCTTCTCAGACAAGCCGTGTACACCACCGCCAGATTGGGCATCTTCGACACATTCCAGAACATACTTACTGCGAGAGCGGAAAAGAAAGGTACCAATGTTACCTTCCTTGAGCGAAGTGCCGCTGGCTTGACTGCTGGTGGCCTTGCGGCAATGGTCGGGAACCCAGCAGATCTCGCACTCATTCGAATGCAGTCAGACGGTCTGAAACCAAAAGCTGAGCGAGCCAATTACCGATCAGTGTTCGATGCTCTCAAACGTATTGCCAGCGCTGAAGGTATCGGGGCCCTTTGGACTGGTGCATCGCCAACAGTCATTAGGGCCATGGCGCTCAACTTCGGCCAACTTACATTTTTCGCTGAGTCGAAAGCTCAACTGAAGACACGCGCTCCGCAACTTTCGGAATCGACTCAAAGATTTGGTGCATCAGCCATCGCAGGATTCTTTGCGTCGTTCTTCTCATTACCATTTGACTTCATCAAGACCAGACTGCAGAAACAGTCAAAAGGACCCGATGGCAAATACCCATACAAGGGCTTCATGGACTGCGCGAAGAAGGTTGTCAAGGACGAAGGTTTTATGAGGTTCTATCGTGGATTCGGTACCTACTATGTTAGAATCGCACCGCATGCGTGAGTAACATTCTTGACTTCTGTGATGAAGGCTAATCTGTGACCAGGATGATCACCCTCATAGTAGCAGATTACCTCAAACTCATCACAACGTGAGAAGGCAGTGGAGGCTGCTTTGAGTTCTCGAGCCAACACCTCATCGTACCATCGAGCCGAATCGCGGTCAGCAGGAATAGGAGGGCAACAGTGTACAATGGAGTGTAAAGCTGACCCCAAATGGAACAAGGATCGTCGAGGACGAACGTGCATACCACACAGGCGTCGCAGGCTGTTTACTATTTTTTAGGCTCAGTTCATCGGACATACCCATGTGGAAGCTCAACTGCGATATAGAATCAAGGTCGTGATTTGGCAGCGTATACGATACCAGATCTCGAAGAATGAAATGAAGAATATTTTAAATTCTATCCCTTCTATGAGATTGCGTTGTGACTTGTGGTGCCCCATCTCCATAGGCCGGGCAAGATTCTATTTCCGGATTAGTGTGATACCCGCCTGGCTGCGGAGTACATCTGTTTCACAATTTATCAAAAATGTTAAGTTCCTGCACGCATGGCACGCGACAGGGACAAGTGAAGGTTGACTCGACAGCTTTATAGATGGCAGAACGACGCGCGCAGGTGACCGCGCCAGAGCTGCTACTGAAAATTGTCCTCGCTGGCACACAGAGCCACTATGAGTCCCGCGGCTTGATCGACGACAAGAGACTTGAACATCTCCTCCATGCCGGCAAGCAGATCCTCTACAAGTCACATCGCGAAGCAGATGTCCGTCAGAATCTAGGTTTCAGTCCTGTAGTCTGGACAGGCTTGACTGCAGTTCTGAACAAAGCCATACCCGTCCTCGAACGGCAATGCTTCGCCTGGAAAAGCAACACAGCCAACGGTAACGGCCATAGCTACGACTCTAATGTCAATGGCACGACGACCGCCTCATCCTCTGACCTCATCGCCTCGAACTACCTGAGCTTGATCAAAGATATCGAAAGACTGAACGACCTTTGCACCATAGCACGCAACCTCCTAGCCACGACCCGCCGCGCACAAAACCTAGCCGCAGAAAAGAGCTTTGATCAGGCTATACTGCGTCTGATCGACGTCTGTGTGCGTGTTACTGCGCGTGGCTTCGATGGCGAGACGACCACGCATACATCAACCACGGCACAAACTTCGTCCAATAACGATGGCACGCCTACTCAGCGAAACAGGAACCAAGAGAAATGGCAGAAAGTGGTGAATCTGTATAAGTGGCTTCTGATAACCTGTTTGCAGTTTTTGCATAATTTCATCATGCATAATGAGCAACGGAAGCTAGTTTTGTGGCTGGATCTGTTTGGGAGTGCCGGCTTGGGTGTTGAGGGGCGGAGAAGGGAGATGGGCGAGGTTGAGGCTGTGACTGCACAGATTGAGGGGAGGCAGAGAAGCGGTGGTAATAGTGATATGGAACGGGTCGTTGAAGAGGAGGATGTGAACGCTGATGTCGATGTGGAAGCGGACATCGAGGTTGAAGTGTCTGATGGGCGGGGCGACCAATTGAGGATCGGACCAGGCGCGCTGAAAGAGCTGCAGGAGATTACGGCTGCAGATCTGGGCTATGACATTGAGGATGTGCATGCTTTGTTCGACTTGATGAGTGCAGAGCGGGTACTGGATCCTGCTGGGCAAGAGAGGAAGAAGGCGCTCATGAATAAGATAAGGTCTGACCTTGAGCGCATGTCGGGCTTGACTGCTACACAATTGGACGACAACCCCGATATCCTGCTGCGGGCTGGCGCTGCCCTTAGGGAGCACCTAGCGTTGAGAGATTTTAATGCACGAAACGCTCTCAGGTCACCTCTACCACTTCCGAGAAGAGCCAGCTCGCTTTTAAGTGCAAGAGGTAGGCCACTGGATACCTTGCCTGATCTGGCGAATTATGCGAATCTTGCTACAACCGAGCAGGATATTACGGAGGAGGACCTTGTCATGCCGAGGAGTTCTGAATCAGCCGCTGAGACCTTGCAAGAGGCTAAGGATGAGCTTATGGCCCGACTGCAGGACAATCAGCCGATGCTTGATGAGAACGGTGAACAGGTTTATGAGATTGAGGCCGAGGGTGAAGGCATCCTCGAAGACGATGTGGCCGATGAAAGTGCTGAAGATAGTGTCGAAGAAGAAGATGAGGAGGAAGAAGAGGAAGAAGAAGATTACAGGCGTCCAGGCGATCAAGAGAGAGGGTTACTTACCGATGTGCCGCTCGTGCTTGGACCTACCGAAATTGAAGCCTTGCCCATGATCATCCAAGCTGGCATAGTTGATAACTTCGGAATGAAGAACAACAACAGCGTTGAGAGGCAGGGTGCGAGAAATATGCAAGCTGTCCGCTGCCACATCTTGCTGGCTCAAGAGGCTGGTCGGAATGTCCTTCGAGAGCTCCTCATATTCATCGCAGCATGGGACCTGCCAGACGACGAGTTCTACTTCAAGATGATGGTGCAAATCATGGAAGCAATATTGAAGAATGGCCTAATGTCTCACGCCTACTCAGACTTTGGCCAAGCAAAGGACATCATATCTCCTGCTCAAGCCGTTGTTATCAAAATCCTCACTCACATCTTCAGGACGAAGTATAGTCCTTCTCAGAATCAGCGAGATGGCGACGATCGACTTCCACCAAAACCACGAACACCAGCGCCGCTCAGCAGAGTAGACGTCTTGACAGTACGGTATATCTTTACCGTCTTCAGAGGTAACATCATCCCCGAAACTTGTGCGTTGATCTACCTCCAAGGACAGATACGCTCGAACTTGGCAATAGCTGAGGATTTCCCGCTTAATCTCTGGGATATGGAAAGGGTCTATGAAGGCGTCTACCAATTTTTGGAATTCTTCGCTGTGCTCACCGAGAACAATGACTGGAAACGGCTACTGATCGAGTGGGAGATTGTATATGACTTGGTGACTCTTATCAAAGAGCTGGATGCAAGTATACCGAAAGCTACGCTGACCAGCTCGATGCCACCACACGGCAAAGCACCGCCTAGAAATCCACAGAGCTTCCGAGGTCATGCCTCAAACGCTTATGCTGCGCAGTTGCAACAGGTCGAACGACCTTACGACCAGCCAGGCAGCGCCACTAAACCCGCCACTGCGCCGGAGCAAGACCCTTCAGACTTCGAGTGGCGCAACCTCAAGAAGCTAATCGTTCTTGTTCTGTCCAGTTTGGTCTGGAAGAGTCCTACGGTTCAAGACCACATTAGACTCCATGGCGGGGTACCAACCATTCTGAGTTGCACGCAATACGACGGACATAACCCATATATTAAGGAGCATGCAGTCATGTGCCTGAAATTCCTCCTCGAAGGGAACAAGGAGAATCAAGCTATCATCACAGAGCTCGAAGCACAAGGTGTAGCCAACAACAGCGACCTCGAACGTGAGTTCGGCGTCAGAGCAAACTTGCAAAACGGAAGAGTCACAGTGCAGCAACAGCAACAAAGGCAAGCACAGCAAGCAGCAGCAGGACAACGCGTACAGGACTACTACGCCAGTCAGGGCGTTCAGGGCGTGAACCCGCTCAACCAACTTCCTCAACAAGCTTCAACGACGAATACAGTCACATCGCGTCCCGTTCGCCGAGCAAGCGAAGGTGCAACTTCGACAGCTGAGAAACTAGCGAGTATGACCGAGCGGTTCAACAGGCTCGATATCAGCAATTTTGCAAGGGGCTTGCCGACACGACAAGGACAACAGCGTTATAGTGTCAATCTGCCTCAAAGTGCGAGTATCCGCCATGCACACCAGGAGGTGGGTGAGGTGTTTGAAGAGGAAGATATTGATGAGGAGGACGAAGAGGACGAGGTTAGAGGTGAGAATGGGCGGGTCATGGATGTTGGGCAGATGCTGTAGCGAATTGTCACTTTGTGTGTATGGTGGTGTGAGTAGGGAGCAGGGTGGAACGGTCAATGCGGAGATTTATCATTCAAATCCAATTATGGCCCGGCCAAGCGCTTTCATATTGGTGTTGAGTCGCTGGTGTGCAGCGCACTCTCCACGTGTGTGGAGGTCACGTGAAAACCCATCTACTCCACTGTCAACAGTCTCCTATCGACAATTTAGTCTCTACGATACTTAGACAACCAATACCATTGGGTATCACCCCACATCTCCTCCTCTCCGAGCCGATTAATGCAAGAGAGGAGAAGCAGCATTAGCCAGATTAGTATGCAAGCTTAGACAACCTTGCCATGCGGGGTGCATATTCGGAACCGCTTGCTTGATGGGGTGTTCATGTCTAACTCCCATGCCAAAAGATTGTCAACGGTACCGCTAATGGCTTCGCTGATGTGAGTTGCTACATCTCACAAAGCACTAACTATCTTCACAGCTGCTTAATTGAGCTAATGACGCGAGTCTTCCGTTTATCAGCACAGTAGTCAAGTGGAACGTCGGGTAAAGCATTATAAGGTCGGAAGCGCTACTCGGCTTGACGTTCGATCTGTTCGCACCAGCGGACACCCAGCGTTTCGCAGGTACTTTGACCGAATTCGATGGTTGTGCGATCAAGATGCCACGCGAAGACATCTCGTTCCAGACCTCCGACAACGTGACGCTACGCGGCTGGTTCTACAAACCCTCCGATGCATCCTCACCTCTTCCATGCCTGGTGATGGCACACGGCTTTTCAGCCCTGAAGGAGATGGACCTAGACCTCTTCGCCGAGACTTTCACTTCGAAACTGCCACTGACTTGCTTGGTCTACGACAACCGTGGGTTCGGCGACAGTGACGCGAAAGAAAGCCAGCCTCGTCAGGAAATCATCCCAGCGCAACAAACAAGCGACTACTCCGATGCCATCACCTATGCTCAGACAAGATCTGAAGTCAACAAGGACAAGATTGGGATCTGGGGTAGCTCTTACAGTGGTGGCCATGTTTTGTGGGTTGGAGCCGTCGATCGGAGGGTCAAGGCCGTTCTGTGTCAGGTTCCATGCGTTGATGGCTGGGCTAACTTTCATCGGCTGATTCGACCGGATTTTGTTGCGGGCTTGAATAATGCTTTCCAGGATGGTGCGTATATCCCTCGGCAAGGGTTGGATGTTCTGACAGACTTCCTAGATCGTCATGCTCGTGCGGCAGGAAAGACTGCTGGAATTGTTCCGGTCGTGGATGCAGATGTGCATAAGCCGTCTGCGCTGCCGACGGCTGATAGCTACAACTTCTTCACGGCGTGGGGGGAGAAGAGTAACTGGAAGAACGAAGTGACGTTGAAATCGTGAGTTGTCCCAACAATTACTGTCGTATCAGTGTTCGTGACTAGATGCTAACAACCACAAACTCAGCATCGAAGCCTTCCGGGAGTACATCCCATCCGCACATATCCATCACATCGCACCAACTCCATTGCTGATGACAGTAGCGGAGAACGATGTCCTGACGCCTACCGATCTCACGCTGGAAGCATATTCTCGTGCACTGGAGCCGAAGCAGCTTCACATCTTACCTGGAGGACATTTCGATGGGTATTCTGGGCCTAATTTTGAGCGGAACAGTGGTGTGCAGGTGGAATTTCTGCGGAAGCATCTGTGCTCATGAGGTAGCTCCAAGGCGTTGCGATCACTGGGGAATACAGTAAATCGCATACTCCTTCTAGCAGGTTCATGCAGATAGACTGCGCTTCGACGCAGCTCTCAGTCACATTTCGACCAAGGGACTGTTCGTCTCATCTGTTTCTCTTGTAGAGTACGAAGCTACCGCCAAGCCTGGATACCCTGTGAGATGGGACTAGGCTGATATGCCATGCCTGGCAGTTACGAAACCTTACTGTGCCGTTGCTCGTCCAATGGACCTACCTTGAGAAGCCAGATCCGACATAAGGTGTTTATGCTTGTGCTGGGGAGAGCAGCGAGAGCAGTTACGTGAATAAGACTCGCCATACCTGCCTTGGAGGGCGACTTTGGGCCTTGGCGACTAGGAGCTACGGAGTGGCATGCATTGAACTGCTCAGCCGCTACCGTTATCGTAGCATATCTTGCCGGTATAGCGTGAGACTCTCAAGATTGAGCAGATTCACTCCGTTCAGTTCTACCATGATGACATTTTTGAGATCTGCCCCTACATCAAATGTGAGGTGGGTGAAGGCTACGAATGAGCTCCTAGCGTACTCAGAACCTCCTGAAGCCCGAGGTTGACGTCAGGTGCCCTCGCGCATCAGAAAGCATACATGTACCGACCGGAGGATCTATTCAGTTGATGGTGAAAGCAGAGCCACGACGTTCCCATCGCGCAGTGAATCGAGGCATTATACAACCCCTCGCGCAGCATGACTGTAACTAATGGTGATGACCATAACGGCAACTTGCCATCGGCCAAGAAACTTCACTTCATCATAGTACGAGCATGGCCATGGCGACCTAGGCCGGCCAATACTGACATTTCTTCAGGTAGGAGGCTCACTAGGCGGTCTTTCTATAGGCCTTGCCCTGAAGGACATTGGTCATGACACGACAATACTCGAGAGGAATCCTGGAAAGCTCCTGCATAACCAAGGTGCCGGTATAGTAGCAGGCGGCGATTCTCTGGAATTCCTGAAGCGATATAACCGATGCGATCGACCCGTTGCAGTCAGTTCACAGAAACGACAATACTACGACAAGGATGGACAGGTCGTGCATGAGAGAGTCATGACCCAAAACATGACCTCCTGGGATTTGACGTACTTTCTAATGCGGGCTAATTATGACGGAGTCAAGTCGAACTATTGTGACGTCCCAGAACCACTTCCTCACCACGGCAAGGCTGTACATCTTCACGGGCACAAAGTCACGTCTTTTAAGGCCATTCCCCACGGTGGCGTTCGCGTCCACTACATAGACACCAGGTCTGGCTCAAACAACGCAGGAACAATGGACGGTGACATCCTAATAGCAGCAGATGGTCCATCATCCACCATCCGCTCAAATCTGTTCCCCGACTCACAACGCACTTTCGCTGGCTACTGCGCACTCCGAGGCACAGTCCCCGAACACGCAGTCACCTCGCCAACCCTCCTCGCCTTCCGCGAACGTTTCGCCTTCTTCCACGCTCCTGGAGTCCAAATCCTCGCCTACCTCATCCCCGGCATCAACGGGACCGTCGAGCCAGGCCAACGTCTAATAAACTTCGTCTACTACACGCTCTTCCCCGAAGGCAGCAAAGAACTCGACGAGATCCTAACCGACAAAGACGGCGTGCGGCATAGAATCACCATGCCGCCTGGCAAAACGGATCCGAAAGCTTGGGAAAAGCAAAAGGCCATAGCGAACGAATATCTACCCCCTCAATTCGCTGAGATCGTATGCGCGACGAAAGCGCCGTTCGTGCAAGCTATCACCGACGTCCCGCCGCCACCCGCGAACAGTGCGCTCGACGACCGCGTCGTCCTGATTGGTGACGCACTGGCGGGCTTCAGGCCACATACGGTGGCATCCACCTCGCAAGCATGCTTTGATGCGATGACATATGCTGATTTCATCGCTGGACAGATCAGCAGTGAGGAGTGGAAGAGGCAGACGATGGGGTATGCACGGTTTACGCAGGACCGTGGTGTAAAAATGGGTGTGAGGAGCCAGTTTGGGGAGAAGGGGGAAGACGGGAAGTGGCGTGCTTTGTCGCTGGAGGAGTTGATCAGGGATCGGGACGAGGCGAGTGTACCCAGGAGGGAACAGGTGTGGCCGGAGTGGGCGACGAGGATATGAGGATCAACGACTTCGGGAAGCATAGCATAACATGAAGTGTTGTACGCAACGTCCAGCTCTCCCAGGAAGAGCTACATCATCGGCTACGATACTGCGACCGTGACCTTGTCTCGCCTCGCTTTGTCAGGTCCACCTGCTCTCCTCGGTCGCTGCTTAGTCTCCCCAGTTCAGTTGCGCCTTCACAGCATCTATCCTCGCTTTGTGTCATCCTCGCTTACATGCCAGAGACGGCCGTTCTCACCCTAGCGCCGTACCTGTCCATTGTTCTTGTTCTTTCCTTGTACCGGATTGTGTCGCGAACAACAGACTTTCAGATTATGCGATTGTGTAGCCAGAGCCGTACCACATGAAATAGGTCGTCGTCCCTGTCTCCCGTAACCCACACCTCCATGACGCCGCATGATACAGACGCAGAGATTGTGTAGGGTGGATGTGGATTTGACGGGGTAGGCTTGGCCGGGCAATAGCGGTGATATGCAAGCTACGGTACGGAGACCATATCAGGGAATCAGGACGTAGCTTGATCGGCTCTTAGTCAAGCTTCTCTCATGCTCTGACGCCGTCGCCAGCGCCAACCATTGTCTTCAGCGCATCTTGGCTTCGTTTCCGATGGTACAGATAGCCCATTCGCGACCGGACTCTTCTACGTTGAAAGTCCGGATACAAGGCGTAGTGACGCTCCAAGCCTTACAAAACCAGGCCTAACCCCTGTCATCATACCACTCAGCGCCAAATTCAAGACCCGCTCGCTCGAAGACATCCTCATGCACAACTTTCCAATGCGTGCCGAACCCTAGCCGTTTCCAGCCAACAAGTGGGACGTAGATCCACATCCCTAGTCTCTCCTCGAGGTCCAGAATCTGCACCTTGACTGTTGCACGGGCGGACTGGGAGCAGAAATTGTGTCTGTGGCCATCGGCGAACGGAGCGGATAGGGAGAAGAACGAGTCTTTGTCGGCGAATGCGGAGACCGTGATTGTGCGGAAGGGCGGGATGAAGGAGGTGAGGAATGATAGTGTTACGCTTCGTGTTGGATAGGAGATTTCTCTTGAGCTGAGGAGTAAGCTTGGGTTTAGGGACGCGGGGAGGATAGACGGGAGGAGCGTTGTGGTGAGGGGTGGGCGGAGGTCGAAGCTGTATCCGTTGCGGGGATCGGAAGAGCGGTATGACAGGAGGTAGGATTCTGTGCTGAGGATTGGTCCGCCCGCGAGACAGAATCCAGCGCGCGTGCTTTCGTTACGAGCTTGGATCCAGAGGTGGGCTGGCGGAAAGCTTGTCGCCCAGTTCTTCTCCTGATGGACGGTCGCGGACAGGTTGGGCTTGAGGTCTATAGGTGGTATAGCGTGGTTCTTCAGGTACGCTGGTTCGGCGATTGTGAAGGTTACACTACACTCAGTACTAAGCGATTGGACGTACCAGTGCATAGGGAAGGGAAGGTGAACGAAAAGTCCCTCGGGCGCAACGGGTTGGGCGCTATCCGGAGTCCAAGGCGTCTGAGTCAAGGAATCAGTGACGGCATGGAACGTGAAAGACTCGTGCTCGATCTTGTATTCCGTCCTGTGATCGGTGGATACCCTCATGTAACCATTTGAACAAAAGATCTGGAAAGCCACGCCGTCGGCAGCATTTGGTATGAGGTCTAATTCGTCTAGCCAGACTTCCTGTTGGAAGGCATTGCTTGCATCGCTTGTGTTAGAAGGTTGATAGGTGAACGAGAGCATGTGCCGTCGTTGTTCTGCTTGAGGCACTGTGCATAGTATCAGGATGACTGTGCCGCCCGTGGAGAGTGTGAATTTCGAGAAATATCCTTCGAAGGTCGAGCCAGGGTGAGGTTTGAAGTGGTCCATCTTGGATATTGTAGCACTTCGTCAACTGTGCGTCGAGTCAGCAATACCCAATTCAGCTTCAGCTATGGAGTGGAAGAGCAGGGGACGAGAATTCAGGAATGAACGAAAGCAGTACATCTTGACGTCAGCTGGATATTTCAGGTTACGAACGAGCGAAAGCAGAGCAAGCGCAGGCGTCGCTTTTCTAGATGTCAGTAAAGAGGCTCATACCGACTCTCACAGCTTCATGCGCACGTATAGCCCGTCGACCGCATGCATATAAGAGTATATCGCGTGTCAAACATGAAGGAAGTAGACGGGAAACATGGGAAGCTTCTAACAACCAATCGGAGAACGCGACTGACGTGCATGTGGCCTTGATGCCTGAAGTTTGCCTGGTGCCCTTTCGCACGAAAAAAAATTTCTGCCCTCCCGCTACCCCCCCCTTTCCTGTCCAAAAAAACAAAACAATCAGCAGTATTCGATGCGCTCGAGAAAATTCACTGACAATTGTGGTAATTAAGGACTGCAATAACAAGCAAAGAACATCTCCTACTTTAACAAGATGGTTTCAGAAGTAACTTAGAACCTGCTTCAATACTGATGGTTGGGATCAGAGAGCTGGCGAATGCTACGAGCTCCGTCCAATATAAGACTATCGTGATGAACTAAAACCGTCAAAGAGCTAGGAATGAAAAGAGTAAACAGCGAAAGCATTTGGTATCGTATTGTATTATTTTGTCTACCTGAAGCTCCTGTTCTGTACTAACTAATATGGACTGCACATACGCCGCGGGAACAGCAAAGACGCCGTAGACAGCAAGAGTGCCGTGGGTTTGACAGCAAGAACGCCGTAGACAGCAAGGGCGCCGTGGGGTTGACAGCAAGAACGCCGTGGTCTGACAGCAAGGGCGCCGTAGGTTTGAGGACAGCAAAGACGCCGTACGTTGTAGATAGCGAAGTATTCGATAAAGTAGAAAGTAAATAGCTTTCGTATTAAGTTCAGATAGCGTAAGTGCCGCGCGAAACGAATGTGATTCACTGCTGTAAGACTGCAGGTGGTTTTCGAATATGGAAGGTGTAGCTGACAAGGATAACGTCATGTAGCACTCCGCGAAACGTCTACGATAAGAATTATGGGAACCACGAAACCGCAAATCTTCCTATGGTGGCTCGACTATGCTCTAGCGAGCTGCACTAGATATCGCTGCAACACCGGTCAAAGGACATACCCAGTCGTATGGTCCAACGGTAAGAAATATTTACACGACAAGGTAATGGGTACAACGAGGACGATGTTACAAAGGCGTTTCCGTGGATTGACAATCAGGGACGAATTTCAGATGAAGGCGAATAGAGCAGTTCGCGAACTAGTAACAGGAATTCGGTAAGAGTAGGCATCATCGTGGCTGTCCTGCTGCCTGCTACAATGATTGGTTTGTTGAGGAAGGGGAGATCCGTGATAATCGCGAAGTAGTTGGTGCGCTGATACGCTCATGATATTCAACTCCTGGATTCTATGTTACAATAAACAGTCCAGTCGTAACTTTTCCTGGCCCTCCCAAGTTCTATGCTTTTGCAGATCCGAGTCAAGCGCGGGATCCATCATATGGCCCTCCAAACGGTGACAGTGAGTGAAACTGGTCAACGCTAATTACCAGCCCTCTCAACCTCCTCCAGAATCAAATCCTTGGCAAGCTGAACCATATCTTCAACTCCGATAATTGTGATCTCCTCCCCATCATTCTGACTCTTGTTGCCACCTGGGACTTGGATGTCGCAGTTCGTCTTCTTGCGAATACTGTTTATGGTTGCACCACGACTGCCAATAACATGTCGGTGTAAACTTGGATCCGCGAGACGCAGATAGCCGATGTGCCGCGGCTCCTGAGCGGCTTCGATTGCTTCCTCAATCTGGCGCTGGACTTTGGCGATGTTGTCCTCTGTCACATCGCGGTTGCCGATTAGAACCCAGGGTATCTCACCTGTTTCACCTTCAGCGTCATCGTTGAGGGAGATGATGTCGAAGGCGAAGAGCTGTTCTTGGCTCGGATCGTCCGTAATGAGTGGTGCAGCAGCATTGTTTGCTTTTCGTGCAGCTGATCCGTTTGCAGCTGGTTTTCGTGGTGGTTGCTGACCTTTGTGGTCAACCTTAATGCCCTGCCTGGACAAGTCGCGGAAGAAGCGGCCGTCGTTTGCGACAGAGTGGTGAACAGAACGCGGGACCATAATAGTTGTGCCTTCAGGCTGCTTAGTGAGCGATAAGATGTGCTCCTTAGCTTGGGCTACACCATCGGGTCGACCAGCAACCTTGACGCCTGTCTTGCCTGACTCACGGCGAGGAATATCGAGTGCAACACTGAATTTCTCTTCGATTGACCTCCGAATATTGCCTGCTGTGCCAATTAGGAGACGGTGTTGGTCGACAGGCACATCGATGGTCTCGGCAACCTGACTGTCTTTGACTTCCACAAAGGAGTTTATCGAAGCAACAATCTTGTCGACCACGTCGCGTGTGCCGCGGACAGTCAGTGTCGACGAGTCCTCGCCTTGCTTGGGAAATTGGACAGCTTCGGCACTTCGCTCAGGACCACCAGCTTGGTGGACGATCTTCTGAATGTTTGAGCCCTTTGAGCCGATTAGGTCACGGTGGTGTTTCCGGTCAACCGTGATGGTCTCGGTGACGACGGCATCGAATGCTTTCGATTTGCTTGCGATCTCCTGTTTGGCTTTGTCGACGGACGCTTTGGGGCCCTTGATGGTGACAGTGACACGTTCACCCTCAGGCTTATTTGGCACATCAATCTGCGCACCAGTTTCGCCTCGAAGTCTCTCGAGCTCAGCACCACCGCGACCGATCAGACTCCTAATCTGGTCTTTGTGGACGGAAACAGTCGCACTATAAGAGTTGTCTTGCAGGTATTGTGTCAAGCTCAAAAGCTCGTCACGAACCTTATCAGCCTTGGCACGAGGACCACGGATTCGGATCTCATCGGGTGCTTGTCGAGCTTGTGGACCACCAGCTTCGCTGACATTGTCAGATACATCCCCTGTCCGCGAAACCCGTGGGAAATCAATCCGGACCTCCTTGTTGACCTTGTTTTGCAGCTTGTTGAGGTTCTCACCACTTTTGCCAATAAGCTCACCATGGAACTTCGGATCGACCTTGATGGAATAGGAGACTTCGTCCTCGTACTGCTTGCCCAGTCGGATGATTTCTGCCTTGCAAGCTTCGGCTTTCTTCTGTGGACCTTGTATCTTGACTTTGCCATCCTCTCTGGTGTCAATCTCGACATCGTGCTTCTCACGCAATGCCTTGATGTTTGCACCGTTCTTGCCGACCAAATTCTTCACGAATTTCTGGGGGAAGGGGCACTCAGTGGTGTAATCGCGTTCCTTCTCGTCTTGTTCCACCTCGACCAAAAATTGTTCAATGCTCTTTCTCAGAGCTTCGATGTCACTCTCACTTGGTCCGCGAAGGGAGATGTTTTCGGGCGCCTGTTGTTGCCCTCTCGGGCGTTGAGCTCTTGGCTCGCCAAAGTCGATCTGAACTGGAAATGGCGCAGATGCCCTTTCTTGCTCGTTGCGAACATGACGTCTGACCCTATCGTGGTGTTTTCGTGGTACAGGAACTTCTGAGGCGGAGATTTGCTGAGATGGGATTGCGCCAAGCAGATATTGCTGCGCGGCTTGTAGAGCTCTTTCGAACTCCTGCTGCTCTGGGCTAGTAGGTCTTTGACGAGGTAAAGAGAAAGGGCCTTCTTGTGCTGGACCTTCGTATACAAACACAACAGGCTCATCTTCGTTGTCAGGAACAACCATGAACACACCATGTTCATCCTGCAGCTGTTGCGAATACATATCACCAATGTGAGGATGGTAAAACGGGTCCATGTCCACAAGCTGGATTCGTGAAGTCGGGAAAGCCTGAGCAATTTTCATCAGGTCGTTCTTCGCAGATACTGCCTTCTGCTGATCACTACTAATAACGGACCAGCTTGGTGCAGCATTGGCGTGCTGCGGGAAGACAATTTCAGAATTGTGTTGGCTCATGAAGTCACGCTCCAGAGCTTTTCGTTGCAGGTATTGTGCAAGAGCACGGGAGTGTCTCTCGGGGCCTTGTGGCGCGTTGGCGAACTGCTTTGTGAGATCCACAGGCCTGTTGTACTTCTGCGCCATCAGCTGTTCGGCCAAATTTCGGCCATCCTCGATCCGATCAGCGGGGCCAACAATGTGGATGTCATCTGTCTCTTCGTGGCCGGGTGGCAGGATGATAGCACACCCAGTCTGCTCGAGAAATTCTAGAGGGTCCATTCCCCGTGGCCCAACAATGTATGGATGCAGCACTTGCTCACATGTAAGCTCTTCAAGCATCAACTCCTGTTCAAGTTGCTGCCTCAGGGCCTCCAGCTGAGCCTTTGCCTGCATGACCTGCTCCTGTTCACCAGAGAGCATGATGTGGGAATCGCCGTGTGGGACGAACTGGGGTCTACCACCAGCGGCAGGTCGTGGCGGAGGCTGAGCCTGCCAGGTATGGTACTGCGGAATATTGATATTTAGATCATTGTCTTGCTGCAATTTTTGCATATCTGCAGCATGGCGGCCAGCCAGGAAAGGATAGAATTCAGGAGCGAAATCTCTGAGCGGCAAGGTAACCTTGGGTTGGTTTTCCTTGACGATGGCAGCAATTTTGTACTCGACGTCGTTGACGGATGCAGAATCACCCTTGACCTCCACTACATCGATTCTCGGGTCGGTAGGATCGTTCGAAGGACCTCGGGGATCTCGTTTGATGTTGATTCGAACACCATGTTGGGCTTCCCACTTCTTGATGTTTGCGCCTGCTCTTCCAATGATGGAGGACGAAACTGAAGCTGGAATCTGGATCTTGATGTCCTTCTCCAGACTAACAGCCTTGGAGATATCGAGGAGTGCTTGACGGACCTGAGCTCGCTGGGGACCCTCGGCGAAGAATCTATGTGCTTGGCCAGCGGAGATTTCTTGCATGCCGGTATTCACTCGGTATTTCTTCTTTGCATCGGCAAGAACTTTTTGGATGGGAGCAGCTTTGTTGATGTCCTCTTTCCTGACGTCAATGTAGTCTCGGTTCGCGCTCGGGAGGTTGACTGCGCCCGCAGCTGGGTCACGAGAGGCAGGTCGACCGGGAGTAGAAGTGCCAGACAGGGCGGGTGAAGCGGAAGTCTTCAGAGAGCCCTTTGAGCCCCAGCCTGGAGCCTGGGTGGCTGTGGCTGCCTTGGGAGCAGGACCAAGAGAGGGAAATGCCTCCTCGTCGTGGGTGTCGAGGACGCTAGGCTTCTCTTTCTGCTTGCCAGCGGCTTTCGTGGACATGATTCCATTTGTGGCAGTGTTGGGAGTGGCCTCGCCCTCGGCGCTGTGTGATGGAGGAGGATGAGCTACGTCTTCTTCATCAGGGACCTCCTCAACGGTGGCATGATGAGCAGCATGCTGTTCGGCGAGCAGCTGGGCTGGGGTTTTCTCAGTAGAAGCGTCTGCGGTGCTAGCCATGGTGCAGAAGTTCGAAGTCGAAGCCGGATAGAGGTAACCGTAGGATCGACGTAGACCGTGGAGTGGATGAACTGACGGATCTAAAAGCTCATACAGCGAGGATGCGTCGAGTTAGATAAAGAGTTTTGATGGGAGCACACCTCGTTTGATTATTGTGACAATGTCTAATGACAAACGTTGTGATACAGAAGCAAGTTGAACACGATGTTTCTTGACCTACTTACTTAGGGAGGGAATTATGTTGAAATGCGCTCACTCGCTACCGTTGGACTCGACACTCGGCGTGTGGGTCGCCGACGCATCGAAACTTCTGGGGTCGTCCGGCTGGCCTTCACGTCTCTTTGCCTGAGGTATCTCCCAAGCCTTTGTCCCAGCCAATCATATTGTGTCTAGACCCTCTACGTGCCAATTCACATACTAGTAGTACATCACTTCAGTCAGTAATACGGTTACGGCTTTTGTCAAGGAGACACATTCATGCTTTTCCAACCTGTTTGTAACTCTTGTAGGTCATCATGGGACATCAATGAAGCACGTTGTCAAGCACTCCCTGAACCACCTTAACGTCGGCCTGTGGGTCGACACGCCAGTTGCTGATGGCTATCCTCGTTGCTGGCTTATCCGCCCAACTTGTGCCAGATACATACATCTTGCCCGATTCCTTGATTCTTTGCACAAGCTTCTCGTTCACTGTGTCGTCTTTCGCCCGGAACAAGACAATGATGAACGTCTTTGCCAGAGCTTCATCCTTACCCAACCTCGCCGGCAACAGTTCGTAGCTTTCGTGCTCATAAATCCACGCCGCAAGACGCCGTGCAAGACCAATTTGCCTAATCAGCATTTCGCAGTATCCTTCTCTGCCGTACGCTGCTAGAGTAGCATATACTGGCAACGCACGAAATCGTCGGGAGTTCTCCAGACCAATATTGAGGGGACTTTGTATCAACGAGTCTCCGCCGCTAGCAGAGAGATATGCTGCGTTGCCATTCTGGCATGTATCCACACTCAAAGTCTTGTGCCGCGTGAAGAAAATACCACAATCGTATGGTACGTTCAATAGCTTGTGTCCATCTGCTGTGATCGAATCTGCAAGCTCGAGACCTCTAACTCCTTCGGTGATGTTTTGGTAGTCTTGGGACTGCTTGTGTCCAATGAGTATGCGCCCAAAGAGACCGAAGGCGGCATCAACGTGAATCCAAATACCGTACATGTTGCAGATGTTTCGCACTTGTCTCATCATGTTAGCCGAGTTAGAAGCGAAGTGCCCAGTGTTGACCTCGCCTGCTGAGATGGCGAGGACGTATGCTACCCGCTGCGCTTCTGCATCTTCGGCTAGGCTCTGTAATTTGTCTACGTCGATGGCAAGCTCTGTTCCTTCTTTGGCAATAGACACGACACTCGAACGTCCAAGGCCTACAACTGATGCTGCTTTGGCGATACTGGAGTGTGGCAACGTCGACAAAACTTTAACTTGATCAACCTGAGCAGCTCGAGCAACGGCCAGCAGTCCATGCTCGCCAACACTCAATGACTTTCCAGTTGCTCTTTCTGCGGCTTCGCTGAGGACGTACTCCCTGCCTAGCGCCAACCCGAGTACATTCGACGCTGTAGCGCCTGTAGTAAACGTTGCACCGCCGCTTCCAGCCGTCCCGACGGTCCATTGCTGCTTTGGTAGCTGGAAGAACTCAACAAGCATGTTCAGCGCTGCTATCTCGACTTCGGTGGCGATCGTCTCGCTTGGCAGATGAACCTGTACATTCTGATCGTAGATCGACGTGAGCACATCTGCAATAAGCGCGGCAGGTGTGACCCCACCAGTCACGAAGCCGTAGTAGCGTGCCGAGAGGGATGCTGCGTTGAGGTATGGAAGCACATTAGCTGTTAGCCTTTCGATGGCCTGATTAAGCGGTACAGGCCCGTCTGGTAATGAGCTTGCCCATTGGGGAAGAGCTGGTATATCCTTCGGCAGGACCACGGAGTCCTCCTGGACGACAGACGATGTACAGTTGACGATGCGCTTTACATCGTCGAGAATATCAATGAGGGATCTCGATTCCATTGTCTTGATGCTTGTAGAGGGAAATCGTTCAAGCTCAAGAAACAGCAGATCGAAACGGCATGCAGTTATGCAATTTGATGTACTTACACTCAGGCTTGCAAGTGAGTTTCATCTTGCGACTGGAAGTAGGACTACGTTAAATGCTCCATGGAAGATACCAAATGCGATGCCACATCACTGTAAGCATCATTTGCTGCATAGTAGTGAACATGCGTGGTGGGAGGAGTCATACCGCATTGTGCCTGGAGGATTTTTGCTTTCGCCAGCTCAACGCGTGGACCTGCTACATTGAGCCTGAAGAAACAAGATATCGCAACGATTAGTAAGATAAGAAAGATCACCCAACCCCTGCGACAGCACCGGTGAGTCTCTCCGAATGACTCATTGTGCCCTGCTATGTCTACCATCCTTCAAAAAGGCGACTTGCTTATTTTGGTTTGGAAAACGACGTAGTGAATGGTGCCACCACGGGTGACCTTTCAACCGGTCACCGTCAATTTGTGTTCATTAGCACTCCTTCACACATGAAGCGAATGTATGCTACCTAGGCAAGCTTGATATTGTTCGAGCTCATGAGTGGTCCCGCGCTTAGCATCACACGACAATGCGTCCTCCAATATACAAGTACACGGCGTCATTCATCATATCAGGTGACAACCTCTTCCTGCTGGCCGCCTCCCGCTGTCTCTTGATCCTCTTCTCCACCCTTTATCAACTCCTCCTCGCCTTCCACCACGAACCTTCGGTTGCTCACATGGTTCTCGTTCTCGGCACCTTCCTCTTGCTCGGGCTGAGCCATCTCCTGATCCTTCGTCCATGAGAAAGCAGCCATATTTCTGTTTTGACCAGGCTCATGCGTGAACGGACATCTCGAGTTTGTGCAGGGATTAAACTTGCATTTTGTCTTCAAATGCGTGAACTTGCAATCCTTATTGTTGCATGAAGCACCGAACTGGCACAGAGGCATTGTGGGGTGCTTGAAAGCGCAGTTTGGGTTGGTGCAATTGGGGAAAAATTTGCACTCTTGCTCTGCCTTGTGCGCAGTAATGAGCGCTGGCGAAGGGTGCTTTCCATGACATGCTGTGTTCTTGCATGCTGCACCGAAACTGCATGTAGTCGACATGTCGACGTCGGTCCCCGCAGGCGCAGCAGGTGATTGATGCGCGTATTGACACTCTTTGTTAAGACATCTAAGATTGAAATAGCAGACTGTAGAGGAAGGGTCCTTCGGGCCTGCTGATGCTGTGGGATCTGCGCCTTCCATGGATGTGTCGGTTGGTTGCGGCTGGTTCTCACCTTCCAGAGCTTCCGATGGCTTTCTTGATCCGGCTTGAGAATTTGCACCTCGGCCTCGGCCTCCTCTTGCTCCACCTCTCCCACGTTCGACCCTATCAAACATCGAGCGACCATTGTGACCATTTTGGCCACTCTGGCCGTTCTGGGGAGGACCACCGTTCATGCCAGGCGGGACCATGTTGGGCATGAATTGTGCCAACATACGTGCCTGCTGTTCCATCATGGCCATGAACTCCATTTGTTGCTGAGGTGATATCGGATTGAACTGGCCATTTTGTGCTCCCTGCATCATGGCGTTCTGCATCTGTTGCTGTCCTTGGAGACCGTTCAGTGCTTTCTGCATACCTGGTCGGACGTCTTTGCTCGGAAGGCTTTTTGGGCCGGTGGGCGCACCCCTTGTATGGCTGTTTATTCTGTCTTTCCCACGCGTTCTGTGTAGCGCTGAGTCGAAGCCACCTCTGCCCGGGGCCGCATTGCGACCACCTCTGCCACCTCGAGGACCTCCATGCAGACCCTTGGGACCTTTCGGACTAGTTGAGTTTAGTACATGTCTTTCGGTGGAAGGAATTGTTACATACGCGTTATCTGGCGCTGATTCGCCTAGATCGTTGTCGTATGCTGCAGGAATCGGGGCGTCTTCTTGTGCTGATGGTGCTTGAGCAGAGTCGTCGTTATCAGCAGCGCCCGTCAGCTTGGCGACATAGTTGGTCAACCACTGCGCGAACTCTTCTGTGCCCTCGGCGTCTTGGAGTAGTTCTCCGGAAAGCTCTGCCGCAATCTGTTCCTGGTTCTTGCCATTGGCAACCATGAGTACTATGTACTCCGCTAACGACGTGTCGTCCTCATCTTGTGTCCACGAGTACTCGAGGGCTTTTGCTTGTACGGCGTTCTTGAGCTGATCCGCAAGAGGACTCTCCTCCGCTATGCTCGCCATGGCGTTAAAGTCTGCCGTCACACGCGACGCTTGTGGCTCGAAACTTTCAAGTGGGGTTATTGACCAATGTAGCTCAGAGAGGGTGACGCGATTGTAGAAGCTGCTATGTCGATTTGCGGAATCGTGATTGTCGTTTGAAGGGCAAATAATGGATTCTCTGATCGCATCCGCTTGCAGTTACAGAACTAGATAAACGAGGCTGCACGTGTGTCACGTGTAATGTCACGTGGGCGGCTCTTCAGGTTTCTATGATGCTCCACTGCTGAAAGCAATTACCAACCACAACCTCGAACGATTTTCAACGCTCCCATGTCACGAGTATTGCTGTCACTTCAGGGTGCTGCTTAGCCGGGCCCAAGAGTGACCGGGGAGTCCTCAACCCTGACGGTCGCGCAATTGTGCGCCTTCCAAGCGTCCCGTGGAACTACCCTCCAAGAGTGTTGCGCTAAGCACTGATCACGAGAAGCAGCGAGCAACGCTATACGTGACAACAGCATCACTCTTCTGCACTGAGGCTAACTCGATATTGCTAGGAGTAGTGAAAAGATGATTGCTCTCCTCCGCAGTGCTCGGACCCTCGACGTTTTCCGGACGGAGTTTCCCATATCCTTTAACAACGCTGGTTATCACGGGATTACAGACCCAGCAAACAGTTATAAGGGCCACCGGGAGCCTTAGCTCCAACCCTTGTCGGTACTCTGGCTGCACATGAAGCTGCTGCGGAATTATCTTGGCTAGCCGTCTGTAGATGCTGTCGGGTATGAGCACTGTTGAATGTCCTGTCTGCAGGCGCGAAAGGATTGATTCATCGCTTCAGCAATTGACAATAAAGGCTCACGGGTCCATCATTTCTCCAGCCAGCTCGTCTTGGCCAGATCTCTGTTGGTGAGGCATGCATGAAAGCTCTTTGAGCTCTCAGGTGTCATCTATCCTAACTACAGCCGCTAACGATTTGTTGACCTGACAAATGTGCCCAATGGCAGAGAAGCTGAGTTCCAGCGTACTCATTTTTCGCTGCATCGTTTACCTCTACCACCATATTGTACATGACTAATCATAAAAAGACATCCGGACTGTCCGGATTACGTCTCCGCAAGTACCTGCGACCGTACGGCCATTCTGACATCACGATGCATCGCCTGCCGAAGTACTGTGCACCAAGACTCGAGTAGCCTCACCACAAGCAACGGCGACATCCCTGTCGCAGATCCTGCATAATAGATCTCCTAGACCGGAGAACCTATCATAGCACAGTGAAATACAATGTCCTCAAGATGCTCGCGTCATGTTCCTGCCGAGCTAGTCTCTCAGCCCTGACCCATGAGTTACCTCATGGTCCACGAGCAGCGGTAGTATAAGCTCGAACGCACACACCGTGTCGCAATAATTTCTCCTTTGATCGTCGAAAGCTCGCACCGCCGGTACCACACTCACCGAAGCTACAACCAGAATCCAGCACCATGGCCCAAAAGATCCTTCAGGCTGGTCTTTCATCCGGCATGTCCGCCGTCTCGGGCTTCCATTCTTCGAAACCTAAACATCTCGATTCTTCCTATGACGGCCTCAAGCATGTCGTTCCCGACTCATTCACGCCTCAGCTCGACACACGGTACACCCTCCAGGGCAAGAATGGCAAAGACGTCCAAATTCCATTGATATCCTGGGGCGCCTGGTCCTGGGGCGACTCAAGCACCTTCCACTGGTCGAACGATGAGCTCCCGGCTGTTCAGGCTGCATGGCAGCAGTGCGTGAAACAAGGTCTGACATTTGTCGATACAGCACAGGTCTATGGCACAGGACGATCCGAAGAGATCCTTGGCGATCTTATCAACAACCACAGCCCTGGTGTTCCTAGAGAGCAGATCGTTGTGCAGACCAAGTGGCTCCCTAATGTCACTGATGCTGGGACGAACGCGTTGCATCCAGTTGACGCGCCGTTCAAGGAACTCCAAAATACTCTGAAACGGATGAACCTAGAGTACATTGATTGCTATCTTGTCCATGGACCGATCCACATCAGTAGTATCAAGCAGGTGGCGGACGGGTTGGCGAAATGTGTAGAGGCAGGTATGACGAGAGCAGTTGGTGTGGCGAATTACTCTGTGGATAAAATGTTGAAGATGAAGGAGGCACTGGCGGAACATGGGATACCGCTTGCGACAAACCAGTGCGAGTATTCAATTTTGCGGCGCTTGCCGGAGACGGAGGGAATGCTGGAGGCTTGTCAGGCGAACAGTATTGTCTTCCAGTCATACTCGAGCATTGCTCAGGGCAGACTCAGTGGAAAATATACCAAGGACAATCCACCGCCGAAGGAGTACAAGTTCAGCCAATACGACATGAAATATGTTGAGCCTGTGTTGGAGGTACAAAGGAAGTTGGCGAACAAGTATAACGTGAGTGTGGCAGCTGTAGCGATCAACTGGAATATGTGCAAAGGCGCTGTACCCGTGGTTGGGATGAGGAAAGAGAGTCAAGCTGTTGAAGACATGGCTGCACTGGGCTGGAGACTTACGAAAGAGGAGATATATGAACTGGATAAGCACGGTTTCGAAGGCAAGACCACGAAGCTGTGGCAGCAAGGATGAACAGCTTGCACGGCCCAGAGCATCGAGTCATCCTGCTTATTGAACATCTTTGGTCACGTTGCTCCGCCTTCGGAAGCGGACGAGCTTTTGCTTAAATCTTCTTTACCCGTGTTTCTGCTTCCGCGCTATTGAGGGAAATGACACGAACATGCGCAGTATCTTCAGGCACATAACTAGGTCCACACAGAACAAGAAGTCCGTGAATATAGTCGCCGGTATTCCGACTCCCAAAGCCAGAGTTGCAGCCAAATTGTGTGTAACCAACCATAGAATGAATACAATACTCAGGCTCTTTTGGTGGGCGACCTTAACACGCTCCCAGAGGAAGTGTTAACGCGGCCGACCCCGACTGAGACAATTGACGTGCACTTGGTTGGTGACCTCTGTCTTATTCTTTTCTTCGTTTAGTAGTAGCTCGACATCTTCGATGGGTTTGTCCCGCATAATATCGAGGGCACCTAACCTCATGATGTCAACCAGGATTCGTGTCGGTCGTAACTCCGCCGCCCCGTCAGCTTTGCACTTCCACCCGCTCTCCACCAGCGTCACAAAAGAAACGAGCGTCTGCATCGCCGGCCACAGTTGTCCGACCTATCATACTTCGACCGCAACCCATATACTGGTCATCCTGTCGCATTTTCCACACGATGGACGAAAACCATCACAACGAAGCCACCAATCAAAAGGGTTCGGTACTAGATGGTGATAGTGTCGAACAAAGCAACGAGCAGCATGCGTAAGGCGATATCATCAATGTGCCAGTGCACGTTCTACTCATTTACTCGGTCTTCAAGTGGGATCTGGTACGACAGCAACTACTGTTGTAGCAGTTCTCACATTCGTTCCCTCTAGTAGTGGCTCAAGATGCCTGTCCACATTCTTAGACAGACATCAAAGTAACTACTCTTCTTGCTCCCACCAGCAGAAGCAGCTGGCATTCTGGACAGTCTTGGCTTGGCCACATTCGCGGACAAACTGGTGCAGGATCAAGTTTCGGCGAAGTCCCAGTCTAGACCATTATAGTGAAGCTTACCAGTCACCTGCCATTCTACGATAACGAGGCGTAGGGGTACACGCCCACGTTACCCGCATAAAGAGCGTACCCGTGACCAAAGCGAGATCGGAAGCCGGTGGATTACTACGACAGGAAATCAAAAAGCCGATGCCTGTCATCACTATCGGTGGGAACCCACCCCCTCGAGAAGTCCCGAGGTACGACACGGCTTCAGTTAGGACCAGCGGGTCGGAAAGGACGACGAATCATTACAACAATGGAGGAGGGAGCATGGCTGATCAGGCGAACGACGGGGCTCATAGCCACGACGATTCCGAGAAACAAGGTCAGCCACATCGCAGAAGTGCCATTCGAGCTCTGATACAAGACTTCTCGCCAGTATGGTAATGCAATCCTCCTGTTCGTCGTGCTTCAACTAGAGAAAGTTAACGACTTAGCAGGTTCAACTACTGCATGAACGCAGGTATCATCTCGATTTTGCTGCACCAGCTGCCCTACCAATTCAATGGCTTAGGCGTTCTCTCAGTAGTTGCCTTTATGGTAGACTTTGTCCTCTTCATCTGCTTCTCCGTCATTTTCCTCGCCAGGCTTGCTTTGTTCAGCAAGCAAATGTATCACGAGATCACGGACGATACCCAAGATCTTTGTTTCCTTGGCTGTTGGCCTATCGCCTGGCTTACGCTCACTTCTCTGGTCGCATTGATCGTGAGTACGGCCGGATGGGGCGGCCATGCATTTACCATTGTGGCATATGTGATGTGGTGGTTTGGAGTGGGATGGATGCTGATAACATTCTTCTTCATCTTTGTTGTCATGGTTCGAACGCAGAAAGCATCCCCTGACGCAGGCGGACACCTGCCTCCGCTGGTTCTGATCCCAGCAATGGGTATTGCTACAGCCGCAACTACAGGAGGATTGATCGCGAGCTACTCATCAGGGATCTCCGCTCGCATGGCTGTCCCAGTCATCATCTTCTCCTTCATGATGGTCGGTCTTTCGGTATTCATGGCATCTTTCCTCAGCGTTCTGCTCTTGTTCAAGCTTTTCGCTAGTGGTTGGCCACCGCCAGAGACAACTCCGTCAATGTTCACCACGGCCGGTGCTTATGGACAATCAGCGGCTGCACTACAACTCTTGAGCAGCGCGGCGAACACCTACCATCGATTTGCAGACTACGACAGAGGCCCCTTTCTCTCTGCGAACGCCGCGCAGCCACTGTACGTGGCGTGTGTCTTGATCGCGCTTCTACTAGCTGGCCTGTCCTCGGTGTACCTCCTACTCGCTCTCTATGTTATGGTTGAGCGAGCATTCCAAAGGCAGTTGAGCTGGACTATGTCGTGGAACAGCATTATTTTCCCAGTTGGGACCTTCACGTCGGCTTGTACATTGTTTAGTATTGCTATGGACTCGCCTGCATGGAGGACAATCAATACTGGGTTGGTGATAATACTCGTGGTACTGTACCTGGTCAATGTTGCTTTTGCACTGATGAAGGTGGTCAAGGGAGAACTGCTGATTATGAGGGAGGATCCACGACAGCAGAAAGACGAATGATCATGTAACTTATTGGGTTCTGACTCCGTCCCGTAGCATCAGATTATTCCTTCGCGCTGAAGATGCAGTCCTGTGTGCCAGGACAGATCTCCAGAGTTTGCACTCGAAAGCGAGCAATTATCTGTACAGTAAGCACACGCTTAGAATAGCCGAGAACTAAATGGGTCTTCGGATACGACGCAAGCGGCACTTCTCCAGCCTTTCACAAATCCATAAGGACAAGATCATCACCAGTACCGATGTTCATGAGGTATCGTTTGCGAGCATAAACAATAATACCACGTCTTGGCCTGTATGTCGTGCCCACATGCAAGGACCCCAAGACCCCGACCCGACATGTACCGCGGCTTCACGCGGTAGCGGCAGGATATTGCTCCGTTTCGACGTACCTTCACAAGTGTGCATATGTATCTCGCTCGAGCTGGACTGTTGATGCCTAGGCAGGTGCTATTCAGACATTGCGTGTGGATCGTCTCGTGATCACCTGACTATCGCCGTACATGCTATAATACAGGCAACGTTACTTGGCTGGACGCGTGTACGTGGCATCTATTTCCTGAAACCCTATCATATCCATTTATTCCAGCTCTTCCTTCGACGGTGCGAGACGAGCGGAAATGACAGGTCAGACATAACACTAAGGGACTACAAGAACGGTCTCATTTTCTCGAGATATAATCTTGATCCGAGCAGTAAACTCGAAAATCACAAGCCTACCCAAACGGTCACAATGACCATCCTCGACCCCCAGCACCTCAAAACTATGTCTCTGAGCTACACCCGACTCGCTCTCCTCTTCTTCACCCTCTTTGTCGCCTCAGTCTACGTTCGCCGCTTCATTCGCTCCCGCAAAATCCGCCGCCTAGGCCTCACAGCCCCGATAATCCGCACCTACCTCCCCTGGGGCCTCGACTTCCCCGTCAAAGCAATCCGATACTTCGTCGCCAATCGCGCCATGGACGCCTGGCTCGACGAGTTCAAAAAGCTCAAGGCCCCAGAGACCCTCAACTACAACATGGAACTGCGGATTCTGACGAATGTCCGCATAATCATGACGGCTGACCCGGAGAACATCAAGGCGATCCTGACTCAACAATTCAGTGAGTACGGGAAGGGCGCGCAGTTCCATCTTGAGTGGCAAGATTTCCTAGGTGATTCGATCTTCACCACGGACGGCCGCCAATGGTCTGATTCGCGCGCGCTAATCCGTCCTATGTTCCAGCGCGAACGTGTTGCGGATCTCGATCTGATTGAGCAGCACGTCCAAGAACTGTTCAATCTGGTTGGACCAGGCGATGGGCGGCCAGTCGACGCGCGGAATCTGTTCTTCCGGTTTGCGCTTGATGCGAGTACGCACTTCCTCTTCGGACACAGTGCGGGGAGCTTGATGAATGAGCGGACTGAGTTCGCGCAGGCGTTTGACGAGGTCCAGCGGATCCAGGCTTTGGATGGTCGGGCTGGGCCGCTGAGGCATTTCTTCCCAAAGAAGACCTTCTATGCTGGGCTGAAGACTATGGATCGGTTCATCGAGCCGTGGATCTCGGAGGCGTTGAGTCTGAGCCAGGAGGAGCTGGACTCGAAGCTGAGCAAGACAGACACGTTCTTGCATGCGCTTGCGAGGCGAACGAGGGACAGGAAAGTTATTCGGGACCAACTTGTTGCGTTGCTTTTGGCTGGTCGTGACACGACGAGTACGACGATGTCTTGGATGATCCTTGAGTTGGCGAGGAAGCCCACTGTTGTGGCCAAGCTGCGAGAGGAGATTGCGCAGGTTGTCGGTACTAGGGGTCAGAGACCGACGTACGAGAACATCAAGGATATGAAGTACCTCACTTGGATCATCAACGAAACATTGCGGCTGTACCCGGTGGTGCCGTTCAATGTGCGGACGAGTTTGACAGACACAACGCTACCGAGGGGTGGAGGGCCAGATGGTACCCAGCCAATCGGAATCCCAAAGGACACGGCGGTTGGATATAGCACGTTAATCATGCAGCGCAGGAGAGATCTGTATCCGCCTATCTCGGAGGATTTCCCATATGATCCCCTGGAGTGGGTACCTGAAAGGTGGGCAACTTGGCAGCCGCGCAAGCATGGTGGGTGGACATTCATCCCGTTCAATGGAGGCCCAAGGATCTGTATTGGGCAACAATGTAAGTGTAACATGCCCTCTGGCGAGACGTTCGACGGCACTGACATGATTTTAGTTGCTATGGTCGAGATGGCGTATGTCATCATCCGATTGTTCACCGAATATGACAGAATTATCGACTATGGAAATGACGATGTCAAGCTTGGTATCACGATCACATTGGCGCCACATCCAGGTGTCAAGGTTGGGTTCGCTAAAGAACAGAAAGACAAGGCCTGAAGACGGAAGTACTCTACTGTATGGATATTCAGAATACTGCTCCTCCAATCAAGAATATGCGTTCTTCTTCTCGTTGGATGTATTGCACAACCTTGTTGGCGTTCTGGGCAAGAGCATTCCTTGGTGTCCCGGCGCTTGCTATGCAGTACAGCTCGAACATTGGTGTAACCCACGCTAGAGCTGAGCAAGTGGAGTTGACTATATGCTGTACTTTGACGGCAGCATATTTGGCGTGAACTGATGCATGAAGTGCATGGTAAATCGAGAATAGCTGTCTCTTAGACTGCATGTCGCTGAATTGCGATTCGAATGCTGGCATGAAGAATTGTACATTGCCCTTGGACTTGTACAGGAAGTGCCGAAGAGCGGTACCGGGCACAATATCGGTGGGTAGCGGGCGCCCACTTTGTACTGCTTTGTGAATGACTTTCATGCTGCCATTCTTGCGCAACTCGTGAACCAGATAGCCTTTCATGCTTCGCAGGTCCTCGAAGCTCTCCTTGTTGGCGCTCAACAGAATGATTGCAACTGCGTCTTCCTTTGCAATGTTTTCGTCAAGGCCAAGTTCGCGAATACTTTCCGAACCAACATCAAGAAAGCTGACGTACATGTAGAGATAGCCGGTCTTGTTAAAGCCTGGCAAGCAGATTGGTATGAATGATTCACCGCCACCAGCTTTGATGCCTTCTGCCTCGAAAAGCATGTTGAAGATGAGATGCAAGTCTCCGGGATGAAGAGAATGCTTTTTGGGACGGATGACACTGACAAGTCTACCACCAGCCACAATAAGACCATAGAGCAGCTCATCGACGCGAGCTTTGACCATGGTGTTGTTGATAACAGTGCGATGAGAGTTGCGTAGCCTGAGACTTTCCAGCGCACTCAGCAGGGTCGACGGCGAACCACGAGTAAAGCTATCAGCTAGCGCCGATAGCAGAACTTCAGTGCCCTGTAGTGGCCGTCGTAGGTCAGTTGACGGTCGAACGGAGAAAATGTGAGTCAAGGTGGGTAGGGTTAGAGTGGATAGAATCTGTGTATAAAGGGCATCCAGCTGTGATCGTAGCTGTGCTTCCGACTCTGAGAGGTTGCTGATGGCTACGAGGAACAGATTCGTCTGTGACAGGATGACGAAGCGGGCGTCTTTGGCCTGGAAGCCTCGGAGCTGGTTGTTCCAGGAGTCGTACGATGATATGATGGTCTGAATGATGCCGACATAGCTCGAAATGATAGCGTCTGAACCGTGTCTGGTATATATGGGCTTGCCGGCGGCGGATAGAATCAAAAAGTGTTTCTTCTTCGCCTTCCATGCTTCATGCGCGACCTCCTCTTGCTCAATGTCATCAGAGACGGGCTCAAATTCCTCCTCAAAGTCGATCTCAGGTAGCACATCTGCCTCTTCCAACATATCGTGGGTAGAAATAAAGCCACTATCCGTGCCGAAAGCATCGTTCTTCCTGCTTGCCAGCCCATCTCCGAATATGCTCTCTTCTTGCGCTTGCTCTGAAGCCAGACCGTAGCTTCTTATCGAGCTATCATCAGCCGTATCACTCGCAGTTCTGCTGGCAGTCTTGCTGATTGACGGGCTGGAAGTAAGCTGGCTCGACACGGTTCGCAGTTTGCGTACGCTTCCGACCCGGGTATACGCGTTGACATCGTTGGTCGATAGCGCGGTAGTGGCGCTCGATACCAGTCCTGCGCGTGTCGGAGGTCGCGAGCTAGTCGCCTGTCTGTTGCTGTTGTTGTCCTGGAAGAAGCTCAGGTTGGTGGGTCGCGGAGGCAGTGGTGGTCTTGCTGGTGTCGACTGGCCTTTTTTTCCGTCTTCGCCTCGAGGATCGTCGCGGTGACTCATACTGATGGAAGGGTGAATACCAGGACAGTCGTCCGTCGTAAGAACATGGCGTGGATGTTATGTTGGACAGCACGACGATTGCTCTTCCTGTTCTGGACTGCGGTCCATCACGACTTCAATCGAAAAGGATCTTGCTTCATCCGAGTATTTCAGGTTGTGCAGTCTACCAGGTAGAGACCTCACATGCCTGTAGGCTCCTCAGTGTGAATACAGTCGTTTGAGAAACATGGAGGTCATTTCGGCCTAGATAATCGTGAATACATTGAGACTCGCGTAAGAATGGTGTCATTTGACCTTCAGTCTCGTCATTACACAACAAGGACACGTCGACGACGACAATGGCGACGACATCCTTGCTTCCACGATCATCACCGACCTCCCTAAATAACTATAATGACTAAGAGACACGCACGTTGTTCAATGCTTCTATAGAAACACGTCCCACTGAACTGCTCCCGCCAGATTGTGATACCCGAGTCGGCGTCAGTAGGAGAGGCCAGATTCGCGTCTGGTCTGCAAGTCACAAACCCTATATCTACGGGCCTCGCTCTTGAAAACGGTTCACGAGCGTGTAACATCTCCAGATGATACGAACCTAGGGACTCCACTGCCACATGGCTGCAGACCAAAAAGCCTACCGCCGGTACCATGCCACTATCGAACGGGCTTTGGCACTGTTCGATGCCAACAGCGACTGGGCCGACTATATCGCGTTTTTGAGCCGCCTCCTCAGATCTTTAGACAGTGGCAAGCCAGAGGGACTCTCCGATATTCCATGCAAAGCGAGAATAGCATCATGTCTATCCCGATGTCTTCAGCCGTCCCTCCCATCCGGCGTGCATCAAAAGGCATTGGACGTCTACAATGAGATTTTCTCCATCATTGGAGCGAAAGGGCTGTCGCGTGATCTCTCATTGCTTCTCCCAGGACTGTCACACACTCTGGCTTTTGCAAACCTGTCCACAAGGCCTATGGTCCTGGACCTCTACGAGACATACCTCCTCAACCTTCCAATCTTGACTCTTAGACCTGCACTGAAGGCCCTTTTACTGTCACTGTTGCCTGTTATTGAAGAAGAAACCAGTGAAGATTTCGACCGTTGTTTGCACACTTTTGATGCACTGAGAAACTGCTTTGCAAAGGATGGCCAGGAATACTTTTTTTGGCAAACACTTTTCGTGGCTTCCATATCGAGCCCTCTCAGGAGGGCCGGTGTGCTTATCTATCTCGAGCACCACTTGCCAAAGCTCGCTGCGGAAGGCCAAAAGCGCGGTGATGGCGCGCATGCTGCCTCTGATATGGTCGTTACGCCCGAGCCAGGATTGCTGGTCAGATGCTTTGCCACTGGTCTTCGTGACGAGCAAGCTTTGATCCAACGAGGTTTCTTAGACATGCTAGTCACTCACCTTCCGCTCGGTGCTGACATCCTTCAATCTGGAAGGTACCAAAAAGATCTTGACGTGTTGGTATCCGCAGCTTTGGTGGTTGTTCTGCGCAGAGACATGAGTCTCAACCGACGCCTGTGGGCATGGTTTACCGGTACCGATAGCAAGTCTTCGGATGCTCAAATCACTTCGCCTATGGAAGCGGTCGGCAAGCAATTGGAGCTTGAAAAGGACTACTTCCCATCATTCGGACTATATCCCATCATTCGATGCATCAAGGTCATGATAGAGGACGCCACCGCATTGCCTGGCCCTCGCACATTACCTTTTCGAGTAATGCTCTCTTTGATGGACAGGTGGGAGATTGGTGGACCAGTGGTAAAGGCAAGCTTCGGACTCACCATGAAGAGCCTTATGTTATACCAATCTACGGCACCCAGCCAGAGTGCATTTGATGAGGTCTTTCGCAGTGCAAACGTTTTCTTTGATGGCATCGAGAGTGCAACGCTGTTTGCATGTATGTCCGAGCTCCTGCATTCGAGCGAGGTCGAGCTTCTAGCCTTCATCGTGGCCAACTTCAACGTTGAGCAAGCAGACACGGTTCATGTCCATGTAATTGAATTCAGCAAGCAGGTGGCGAAGGTAATACTGGACAAAAAGGAACACGCAACGTCATTGACATCCTTGTTGAACGATCTCACTGCTATAATCAATCCGACGGGGCTTTCAGCGGCAGACAGCACTCCGTCCAAGCTATTCGCGGACCTGCTGGTATCGATTACGAAGACATTGATTGCGGCCCTCGAAGGACCTGAAAACGCTTTGTTGCTTCCAAGCATTTGTATCTCCTTCGAACGAGTCGTGGTCGTGAGTCAGTCTCTACCACCCATAGTCGGCATAGATCTACTACAGCAAGTCAGTCAAGCTGTCAGCGCAGTTCCGGCAGCTGGTTGGGAAAGCTTCACGGCACTCGACGTTCACTCGCGCATCATTGCAAGTTTGCTGCCACGCCTCGATGATGAGGCAGGAGCGACCCGGCAACAGCTTTTAGATTGTCTGCCCCTCCTGGTCACCCATCTATGGTTCTTCCTAGGCAGCGACACCCCTCAGTATCATGTTGCGGTCGTTGAGGACCTTTGGCGGCTTCGAGATCTTTCTGCCAGGCATGAGATCGTTGAAAGCACTGTACTAGACCTGTTGTGTCAATCCGAAGCGCATACCATTTCGCTGACAGAAGCTCAGGTAGAACGCTTTGGTACGCTGTATCATCACACTAAGACCGTAAGGCGATACCCGGAGGACGCGATTCCTCCCATGTTACGCCGCCCAGCCTTGCGTATTCTTGACCAATGTCATGTCGAAGATCGAAACGAGCCAGGTGTACGATGGGTGATGAGTTTGAGCAGTATTTCGCCTACGTTGAAAATTGTCCTCGGCGACCAGCTTGATGATACACAAGACGTGCTGTTGACCTCAGCTCGAGTCGAAAAGCTTGTCAAGATCCTGTATCTATCCGAAGATCATTGGCGATCATTCAGTACATCGCCAGACATCCGACTCGTACACAAATTCTGCTTGACGTTGATTGAGCTCAAAGGATACGGAGAGTCAACGTTACGACATGACTCCTTTGCGCTGCTGAAGATGCTCTACGGCACAAGATCAGGCAACACACCACCAGACGAGCTTGTGTCACTTCTTGTTGACAAGCTCGACCAGACTACCGCAGACGCAGCGTACCAGGAGCAAGTGCTTGATACACTGCTAGCCATGCTCAACAACAAGAGTCTTCTGCCGCCGTCGCTGGTGCAGGTGCTATTGAAAGGCTTGACGACCATCCCAGTCGATGAGCGTCTTGATAAGTGGATTACACTACTTTGCAACTTCCTGCCTAACCATGCAGCTCTGCTGCCGAGCCTGTTAAAGGTTACCAACGGGTTCTGCAAGCGGATCGAGCAGATTTTTCAAGACTTGCAAGCAGTTTTCAGCCAGCAAACAAATTCTACAGCGGCCAAGAGCCCTGAGAAGTCTATCGCAAATCTACTCTCAGGCCTTGAATATGTGCTAGCCCGGGCTCATCAACAAGTTTTCCTTGACGTACCGCCTTCCGCTACAGCAGCTGACGAGGCGAGACGGGATCCGGTCTCAAATCGGTCGCGCGCGAACGACCGTCTCACGGTGATCTTGTGCATGCAAGATGCTGTCAGGATCTGTGCCAGGTTATGGTCCTGGAAGTCTGCACGGACGACAAGTGCTGGCGACACCAAATCTTTTCAGTACACAGCAATAAAGATCCGGACTCGAAGCCGTAAGATACTGGAAAACCTCATAGTGGCAGAACCACAAGAATGCTTAGAGACTCTGATAGGTTTGTGGGTTGGTGAGGAACAGAGGTCAATGCTTGACCTGCTGCAGACCCTCAATGGCGCTCGACCGAGGTCCATGATGCCGGCAGTCTTCAATGCCATCTACGGACGCACCAATCCAGGAGCACTCAGCTCCTCACAGAAGTCGAGCTTGTCGATACAGCTGGGGTCAACAGAGCTTGTCACGTTTTTGAACGAGTATACGTCCGCGCTTGAGGATGATATGCTCGAAGAAATATGGACAGATTGCGCTGCCTTCTTGCGAGAAGTTCTGGCAAATCCCATGCCGCATCGACAGATACTGATCAAACTTATCCGGTTCTGTTCCACCCTGTCATGGAAGATGGAGAACACCAACTTTAGCGAAGAATCACGTATGCAGCGAGAACTCTCTGACCTCTGCACGAGACTATTTACCGCTACTTTCACGATCAAGCCTGCGGGATTCGATGGTCTAGCCTCGCTCAACGGCACTGTGAGCAAGGCGGAAAGCATCCAAAAGCCCACGCTTCCGTCACAAGGAACCGAGAATATGCTCAGTGTACTGGTCGAAGCACTGCCTCACCTCGGCCCTTTGTTGAAGCAGTATGATCGATCGCACGCAGTCTTCACAAACATCACCTCCAACATAATCTCGCCAGCTTTCCATGGTCGTGCTTTCCCACAGAACCTGTCCGTCGAGCATCTCGAGCTCATGAGGCTCATTCCAACATCTTCGAAGACGTGGAGGAAGGATCTCCTCGATGCCTTCAACAGCGCGAAGTTCTTTCACAGCCCATTGGACTTGGTCGGCAACGGATGGCTACCATTGATCAAACAGCTGCAGGCAAACGACAAGACGATATTGACAGAATGTCTCAATCGCATCGCACCGCCTGCGGCAGCAGGCATCATGCTGGGTATAGGTGCCACAGCAGCACGGACCGAAGCAGACAAGAAGACGCAGCTCGAACTCCTTAAAGTGACCACTATAATCCTAGCAACAGACACCGATACGGCTCTACCACACCTACCGCTGATCCTACAGAAGATCGAAGAACTATTCAGTGCAACACCAGAGTCATCACCATCGCTGGCCACCAGAGGCGACGTATACTTACTCCTCCGCGCCCTGCTCTTGAAGGTAACACACAACAACCTCCCCCAACTATGGCCGATACTCGACACAGAACTCCAAAACCTCTGCAAGGACCTCCTTGCCGGCCCCGACTCAAAGTATCCATCCTCCTCCAAGCTGCAAGGCGCCAAACTGCTCGACTTGCTCCTCCTCATGCGCCCCGACGAGTTCCAACTCCACGAATGGCTATTCGTAACCGACACCATCGACGCGATTTACCCTCCCAGCACATCCACATCCCAATCCCCATCCACAATCGAACCAGAACCCTACGCCGCCAAAATCGCTCCCGTCCTAACCGCAGCCAGCGGCCAAATCGACACCGACACCGCCCAAGCAGCCCCCCAAAACCAAATGCGAAAACCATGGCTATCACGCGCTGAATCCAGGAACAGCAGTGAACACGACGTCGACGCACTACTAGCGGGCTTCTTCTCCCAATTGAGCATCCGCGCTTTCGAGGACTTGTATAGTCTGCAGCCGCTGGATGAGGAGGCTTGCACGCTTGATTTGCTGGCGGATGTGTTTGGCGATGGCGCTGGGGCGGCGTAGTGCCATGCCACGTGGGGGTCGGACAGCAGTGAGCAGCACAGAGGTCTTGCTCGGATGGCGAGTTGAGTTGAGTTGGTTTGCGCGCAGTAGGCTAGAGGGTTGGGGACGGGACGTCTCGTCTGGCCATGGTTTAGCGGGTAGGATGTGGAGGTTTACGGGGCGTACTCTTTCTTCCATTAATTAGAACACGCATTCATTCATGATTGTCGGACTCGGACTGTTCCCTTAGTCTCGGTCGGTGTCGTGTCGTGTCACGTCGAGACGCATCCTGTCCTGCTACCTGTTCATCGCTATGGCATGTCAATCCATTGCGCCGGAGCCGTCTAGGCATAATCAGGAAGGCACGAAGCAGATTAGACCAGTGATATGGCTCGATGGAATAGTTAAAGACAGTATCATAATACATTCGGTGTTAGTACAGGAGTATCTCTCTCTTCATAATCATAACATCACATCGCATCACATCACATCATGTATCCTCCACACAGCATATCCCACGCCACGATCCGGTTGCACTGCACAACCCGCCCCAGCAAGCCCGCAATCGAACCCGACCTCCTCACAAATACGCAATATGCTCAGACCGCGCACTAGCCATTCTCCCACGGGGCCGATGCCCAGCCTGGACGTCCTGCTCCCGCGGACTTGTCTTCCTCTCGCCACAAATACCGCAGACCCCGCAGTCACCGGCATTGATATACAGGCTACCGCTGTCCTTGCAGGACTCGCTCTGACATTGCCAGTGGCGTGGGTCTTTCCGGGTGTCGATTACGTGGGCGCAGGCTATACATGTTAAGCGGACGGCATCGTTGGTCATTGAGCAGATTGGACAGTTGATGTCGATGGCAGTAGGGTTTGGGTTTGGATCTGGATTGGTGTTTTCGTGCGCGGGAACTTCAGGTGGGGGTGTGGTCGGAACCGGAGCGTGTCGCGAGTCGGATGCTTCGTTGGCGGACTGCACGGGACTAGTGGTATGGGGTTGAGAGGCTGCGGCTTGCTCGTGCCGCTTCGTGATGCCCTCTTGGGTGAGCCTGATCTTTTGCTTCACGGGCTCCGAGTGAACAGCAGGCTTCAAGGCATTCGAGGTCGGTATCGAGTCAAGGTTAGCCAGCTCGTCCATCTCGTTTTTCACTTCGATATCGTTGGTATCTTCCTCCTCGCATACTCGGATCATGCCCTGTCCCTTTGAATCGAGCAGCTTCCGACCATTGACGTCCTTGGCATCTTGCTGACCAGCGTCAAGCTCCTCGTACTCTTCTTCGGCCTCGGTTTCCATCTCGTCGTCGTCTTCCTCTTTCTTGACAGCAGCTTCTATCTGCTCCACCTCCTTCTTCTTCGTCCCAAACCTGGCCAAAGCGGCAGCAGCCCTGAGCTCCCTCCCTCGTTTACTTTGCGCCACGCGTGGCTTCGAACCAAGCGAGCCAGCTTTCTTGTTGATCTCTAGCCTCAACCGCTGGTCCTCGTCCTCCCCGAGCGCCGTACCGTTTTTGCCGAACTTCTTCTCGATCCTCTTGTCCCTCTTCTCCTTCCAGGTCAGATCTGGGCCCTTGGCTTTCCTCTTCTTCCTTCTACTTCTGAACGTGCCACCACAAAGAGGCAGATCAGCGAGCTCCTCGCTTCTCACCACGTTGTTGCCCAAGACTCGCTCGAGGGTACCCAGGGTCCGACCTTGACCCCACAGCCCCTCGCCAGTATACCCCTTCGACCACAATTGGCGCATCTCACCCGCATACGAGTTTCTCGTCAGCCAGAAGCCCTTCCCATGATTCATATGCGTATTATGCGCCAACTCGTGCATCATCACCATCTGTATCATGTTCAGAGGTAGCCACGCGCCAGACTTGGACCTGATGACAAGCTGGATGATCTCGCCGTTGTTGAAGTTGCGACCGATGAATTCTGGGTTTGGCTCATATTCCTCTAGCGTCGTAACGGAGAGGTAGTGATCTTTCATGATTGGGAGACATTGTGCTGCAATCGCCTTGAGCACGAGCTCGGCGCGATCATAGTCGTCTTTCTCGGAGGCTGCTCTTGGGATTGGCTTGATGAAGACGATGCGCTCGTTGGGGTGGCTGCTGGCTTGATGGTTCAGCCGTAGGGTATTGAGTGGCATCTTGTCCGAATACAACGTCGAGGCATCGATAGGCGCGGAGTGTTGCTGCGTGAGCACCGCAAGCACGGCTCTATCGAATGGGCACTCTACCGACTGAGAGAGATGGGCAATTGTAGTGTGGCAAGTCCCATCCTGCACCCACTTTACGCGTGTTTCGCGTCCCTGAAAGCCTGAGGCATTACAGTAATGACATCTGCCGCCAGCAGTCCGAGCCTTCGCCGGCTATCACCTTACGGCATCATGCTTGAGTAAGCCTCTTGCTACTTTATTTGCAAAGGCGTGTCATGCTGATCAACAATCGATCCTGGCTTTCCGCAATTGTGACTACGCTCATAATCCCATTGGTCTGGACTTCATAACGTCCTTGATAATCAACTGTCGCCGTTGCTGCGGCCGCACCGGCAAGATGCGCGGGAAGGTAAGGAAAGCATCAGCTAAGTATAAAGGGAAGGCGGCACCCACACCCACCTCCACAGTGTAGCACCCGACTCTCAAATCGCTCGAATCGAAGAAGCACAATAGCAAGACTTCCAGGCTGTATCCGAGGAACTCCACCGTAGCCCAAGAAACACAGATACAGTAGAGATGGCAGACACGCAACAAGCGCCCCTACTCACTCCCCCAGCCACAGCCACAACCGTAGCCCCATCAACGGCGCAGACCTCCAAGAATCCATTCAAGAAAATCGTCTCATACCTCCAAGCACAAGCGACCAACGCCGCAAACGACAGATTCGAGGGTTCAAGTTACTTGACGCCAAGAGGCAAAGAGCCACAGCAGAAGTACAATTACAATCACAACCGGAAGAAGAGCCGCGCGACGGCGACAGAGACTCCGTAGGGAGTGGTGTCTATCTGTGATCTGGTGGATGGGGCGCAAACGGTATATGTAGCTTGGGTTTGGTAGAACAACACGACACGGTCGTACGATGTCAGTCGAGTCGAGTTGTGAGATGGCGGTTGATATTCAGTATGGAGTCGAAGGCAGCAATTGAGTTCATCAATGGAGAAACTATAGAAGGACCTCTGCTCGAATCATAAATACAAGCCCATCAAAACAGAGAAACCACGCAAAAACAGCCAGGACCTTGAACCAGCCCATAAGCCATAAGTGCAGATATTGATAAAACTAATGAAATGCAGTGGGTGTCAATACACATTCGCCATTGGACAAGTCCCCTCATGAGTGCGCCAACACTCCATGAGTCCGCAAGTCCATTCCTCGCACTTCTTGCACTTCACCTTGCCCCAGTAGCCACAGATACCACAGAAGCGGCGCGGTGGAGGTCGTTTGTCTTCATCTAGCGGCCTGGCTCTGGCAGCCGTGTAGGTTAAAGGCTGTTCCGAGATCAGGAGCTGCATGATGCGGTCGGTTGGCATGGAAGGGACGTCGGAGGGGTAGGAAGAGAGGAGTGGGTCGGTATCCCATTCGAGCGGGTAGGAGGCCTTGCTCTCGCGTTCGTTGAGCGCATCGGGTGAAGATTGTGAAGGCGGTGGAGCAGCGTTGCCGGTCTGGATGCTGGAGACATCTGTCATGGCTGTGTCCTTCTCTTCCGACACTTCTTGCTCTTCCTTCTTGACGACTGCGCCCGCTGGCCTGGCCTCAGTCTCCAAGTTCGAGATTGATTGTGACCGTGAGCTCTGTCGCCCTCGCTTCGTACCTCTTGTTGGTGTCTCAATCGGGGTGGTAGGCCTGCTGGAGTCGTCTGCTATCGATCTCCTAGCACCACTTCTCTTCCTGCTCGCATTTGTGTCTGTGCTTGCCTTCCTCTGGCTCGATTCTCCTCTCGCCAGTGCCGGAGTGCGCGGTGGACCCATTGCTGTTGGGGCATTGGGCAGTCTGTAGTGTAGTTCGCCTGGGTTGTTGGCCTCAACGTCTGCCAGATAATGGGCAAAAGTCCTCTGATATCCCAATATCCTCTTCACGTTACTCGTTTCCTTCCGGCCCTTGCCTTTCTCCCGATTGCTCGGCGGTATAGGGATGGACACGCCATCTCTGTAGTTCTCCTTGTTGAGGGATTCAAGACGTTGTGATGTAGCCTTCTCACGTTTGGCAGAGGAAGTGGCTGTGCTTCGTGCTGCGCCAGCTGCAACGCGCTTGCGGTCTCGAGTTCCAGGCTGTTGAGCTGCTATGGGACCTGTGTCGGGGATATAGGCCCAGCCATGGGAGGCTTTGATGGTCTGAGAGACGGGGAGTTCTTCTATCAGAGGCATTGCGAGGGGGGAGTTAGACAGGCGCGGCAAAGGGCAGAGGGGACAAGTACAAAGGTTACGGTAGACTAGGGGCGCCCGTGACGAAGTATGGCAGGCACTAGCATGTGATGTAGCATGTGATCGCGTAACAGCAAGAGGTGGACGACTTGACGACGAGCTACCGAAGCTTTCATAAATCCCGCCGTAGCTTGCGAGGCAGTGTAAACAGCTTCGCTCTCCCAGCTTGTGCAGTGTCGCTGTTGCTTTTTAGAGAGTCCCAGATGTGTCAGAAGCTTCGGTGTAGTATACAGTCTGTTGTGAGGGAAGTTGCGAGATATGTAATCGCTAGAACGCCCATGCATAGTCTCTTTCTTGTCCTCAAAGCCAATCAACCTATGGTTTCACGTGCCTCATGCTCATTTTCGTTCTAATGCTTGCGCTGCTTTGTTCTCGAGCTCGGTGATATGATCGTGCAATCTCTGGACAGCTGCTTGTAGTGACTGTTACGACGTTAGCTCGCGGTTCGAGAGGGCATACATAATGCAGGTTTATCATCGCGGTCGAGCGAGGGGCGACCGGTAGAGCTCCTGGATCGAGGCGACAATGGAAAGGGAGACATACATAAATGTCCTCTGTTAGCATGTCGTTTGAGAGCCTGTATTCGTCGATAACATAGTAGTACGCTGAGGCCCCAGCGACTGTGACACCGAGAAGAAAGCCGAACAGTCTAGATAGGTCCAAGTCAGCACTCGTTCGAACTGTATGCGCCCTCGCGACCTCTGTTTGCACTACCGTGCATGCTGTGGGACAGCTTACCCTCCTCTGAATGCTCCGACGGGCTTCTTCACTGGCGTTGCGGCAACTTCTTGGAGCTGTGACCGCGTCGTCTGGAACGACCTGATCGGTAGCCTGGGGGATGGAAGAGCTCTGGCGAAGGTGGTCGCTCGCGAAGCGAATAACCTGGACGCCATAGCTTGTCGAGGCTGTAACAACTGCTTATTCTCGTTAGGACGAAAGGATGGCGCAAAGGACTGGCTCAGCGAAGATGAACTTTAGCTTTAGCATTAAGCAAACCGCATTCTGGGTAATACGGGTTGATAGGACGGTATGAGGCTGTGCTTTTGCCTGGTGGATCTCCCGCACTGCAGTTCGGAAAAGGTGGAGTTGAGGAAGGAGCTACCCCAGCGCCACGTGCTTGGCCATCGCCCCGGCTTTCCTACTGCAGTCACTTATCACGTATCAATGTTCGTCGCTAACAATGAAATCACCGCAGAAGAACGCACAGTTGCAATCGACCGGAACTCTATGATGGAGGACCCTATGTGCTGTGCGTTGCTCAGCCTTTGAAAATGACCGTCAATACTCGGCCCACTTTTGACCGCTGCTGACTATGCACGCGCTCGGGCGATGCCGTTGCAAAGAAGTGCCTGCTGCGACTCTCTACCAAGTACGAAGCAACAAATGCGAAGGCCTATTCTGATACAGAAAAGATCTAGGTGGTCGCATGCTCGAGCCAGCACTTGTCTCTCGTGGATGCTATCGATCTGGAGATCCGGATCCGTTGCTGCGGGGTGGGTTGAATAGCCGAAATTTACACACTGGGGAGGCTCAAGACAGGCTTAAAGCATTGACCAGGCCTCCCGTGAACTCGCCTCGAAACGGTCAGAGCAAGACTTGAGAAGTCTCAAATACTACCAAGAGGCTGCCGTGACGTGATTTGAATATCGAGGTGGAATACCCCAGACTGACACGAGTTGCTAGTCTGTCTGGGAAACCGCAGGTGTGCCTCTGCAAGTCCCTACAGCACATTAGGCCACTGCCATTGCTGAATTCACAATATCGAACCGCGTTCTTTCCACGCCCGGGCACTGATCTTTTCTCCCCGTAACCAGAAGTCATGCTCGCAACACTTGTCGTCGTAAGCTGCGTTCTCGTAGCCTGCGCCTACCTTCTATTACCAGCTCGTCAGCAGCTTCCCCCCGGCTCACAGCTCCCCAAAGGTCCGCCAGGGAGACCCATCCTCGGCAATTTGCTCGACATTCCTCCCTCTCACAGCTGGTTCAAGTTCCAGGAATGGAGCAATCAGTATGGGCCTCTCTTCTGCCTGAATATCGCAGGTCGCAACCATGTCATTGTCTCGACAGAAGCGATAGCCAACGATTTGTTGCGAGAGCGAGGCACTATCTACAGCGATCGTGAGCAGCTTCCTATGGCAGCACAGCTTTTAAGCGGCAATTTGAGGCCATTGTTTTTGCCATATGGGGAGACATGGCGCAACGTGCGGAAGCTCATGCACAACCTGGCTAATGTCAATATCGCAGCTTCCTACGAATCCTTGCAGGAGGAAGAGAGCCTTCGGGCCGTTCGAGACCTTGTCAGAGAGCCTGGCAGTTATGAGACCTGGTTCGAGCGATACTCGGGCGGGCTGATACTCCGGCTTGCCTATTCGAAGTCGGTATCTACCGGCAAAGAGCCACTCATTCAGAGAATACTCGCTGTTCTTCACAACGTCGAGAGAGTTGCAAGCCCTGGAGCATATCTTGTCGATTCGGTCCCTGCACTGCTACGTCTACCACCTGTCTTGGCCCCATTTCGGCGGGAAGCTGCGCGATTGCATTCTGAGGAGCTCGATCTTTTCAGAACTCTCTTGAAGGAAGGAGTCGAGACTTCTCAAGAGAGGTCTCACTCTGACGACAATTTCTGCGGCAAATGGTTCAGTAATAAGGATTCCTACAACATCAGCGATGATCAAGCTGCTTACGCTATCGGTACACTTTTCGAAGCCGGTGCAGGGACAACAGCCTCGGCAATGATGAGCTTCATGCTTGCCATGACCTTGCACCCCAGCGAATTCGCGAAGCTGCAACACGAGGTCGATTCAGTGGTGGGAAATGGTCGTATCCCTTCATTCTCGGACATGCCGAATCTACCTCGTGTGCGTGCAATCGCTAAGGAGGTCCTACGCTGGCGACCAGTGACTGCCGGCGGCCTTCCTCACATGCTTACCAAAGATGATGTTTACAAGATGGATGATAGTCGCTCAGTGTTCCTTTCGGCAGGCTCGAATGTGCATCCAGTGCAATGGACGATTCACCGGGAGCCTAAGCGCTATCCTGACCCTGATAGCTTTCGTCCTGAGAGATGGCTCGAGAAAGAGTGGCCGACGTATCGAGAGCCGCTCACGCATTATCCGAATCTCCAGAACTTTAGTGCGTTCGGCTTTGGAAGGAGGATATGCCCTGGGTTAAACATTGCGGAACGGTCGCTCTACATCCTCATCGCGAGGATTGCTTGGTGTTGTGATATATCTCAGCGACAGTCGCCGAACGGCGAGGCAATCGTGCCGCTCTCCTACGATTACACCACTGGGTTTAATGTGAGTACTTCATGCCCCTCTATAGCACATTCCTTCAAGCTATGGCGCCTTTGTCGCGTGCCCCCCAGACTGTGTTACACTAACACCAGCTAGGTCCAACCCAAGCCGTTTACCTTCGACCTTACTGTCCGTCCAGACAGACGAAAATTGCTTGAAGCGCAGTACGAAGAGATGTGGGTCAGGAACAAAGAAACGAAGCAAAACACCTAAGCTCATTTTCATGGCAAATTCACATAACAGCAGTCCTCGCGAGTCGCTGTTTGCGCGATTGCTGGAGCAATCGACCAGTCAGTCGGCCGAGCTGCGAAAGGATGCATAGACCAGGATGTTCTGCGGGGTAATTGGAAAACGGCACTCACCTCTGCAGCGCTGCACGCAAAGCAGGTCCATCGTGACCGAGCAGATGCTTTTGCCGAAGTACAGTCCACGATATGGGACGGCTGCAGGACAAAGTCAGCATCGTGACTGGAGCCTCGTCTGGTATCGGTCGAGCCATTGCTGTAGAATTTGCCAAGCAAGGTGCTATTGTCGTATGTGCGGACCTTGCCCTAGAGGCTCGAGCAGAAGTACACGGAGAGCGAGCAATCAGCACCCACGATCTGATCTGTCAGAATGGAGGCAGATCAATTTTTGTAAAGACCGATGTCACAAGATCACAAGAAATCGAAGACCTCGTAAGCAGAACAGTAGCTGAGTTTGGTCGAATCGATATGTGAGTATAGCACCCCTTCGCAGATCTATACTGATTTCACACAGTCATGTTAACAACGCAGGAATATCAGTCGAGTCACGCCGTCAGCCATTGAAGATCCATGAAACGACACAGGACGACTTTGATCGCACCATAGATGTGAACGTCCGCTCTATCTTCCTCGCCTGCAAATATGTCATTGCTCAAATGGTCAAGCAAGAACCTAGTGATGCAGGGGATCGAGGCTGGATCATCAACATGTCATCCATTTTTGGCCTTGTCGGAGGCTACAATAACAGTATGTATCGTCCTCGTGCTCTGACCAGTGCACTGCTGACATCGCAGCGTGTTACGCTATGTCGAAAGGTGCCGTGACAAACATGACAAGGACTATTGCGTTGGACTATGCCCCGCTTGGCATACACTGCAATGCTATCTGTCCAGGCTGTATGGTCTCGTTCCCCGCTTCAACCACAAGCTAATAGCGACAGATATACAGACGGCCATCTTCGAGGATACAGTATCGAACATGGATGATCGAAGTGCACTTGAAGAACAACATCCTTTGAAGGGCGTTGGTAAGCCACGCGATATTGTGGGTGCTGCTGTGTTCTTGGCTAGTGAGGAGGCCGGCTGGGTAACTGGTGTGAATTTGCCTGTTGATGGTGGGTTCACGTGTCGCTAGTGCCATATCAGTCCATCTTCAAACCTTTGGTGGCCAGGCAGGAAGGATGCATTAGTGGTGAAGACGACATGGTGCCACAGCATCAGACGGGCCATGGGCACAGTGTGTCTAGTGTCGCATGCTGGTTGCAAAGAAGGGCTGCGCATCGCACACTGACCTGCTGTGCTGGTCGCCTATTGTCCGTTGTTTTTGCAATCTTCAGCCACTGAGAGTGTGAACGGAAGCTGCGTTGACGGTGATGGAGAATTAGTCGACTGATTTCAGTATGCTGGGCTGCGGTGGCTCGCAGGCTTCCCGAGGGTATCCTGTGTGACGACTTTGGATCAAAGTGGTCTACCATCCTGTAGCCCTTCATGTGTCTTCATGCGCAGCGTCCTTCAGCCTCACAAGCTCGTCGATCCTCGCGGGAAGCTCTGAGGCACGAGAGGTCTTCTTCGACACGACAACATCCATTCCGGCATCCATCGCTTCCTGAAGCTGTTACAGCCCCGCTTAATTCACAGCTGCCATGCCAACAATCACGTGTCTGAACTATCGCATGCTTGGTCTCGAACTCTCTACTTCTCCTCGTTGCTGTTAGTCCGTCACATACGGGCATTCGACGGTCCATTAGGATGCAGTCGATCGTTCCTGAGCTATGCTCCGGCTGGAGGGTGCTCTGCTGCAGAAGTACCGAATCCCACAGGCCGCCCGTTAAGCTGTAGCATGAAATCGATAGCTTCCCTGCCGCAGTTGGCTATGTGGACGCGACATCCGGCCTTTCTGAGTTGTCATGCAAAGAATCGTTGGCTGAGGAGGTTATCTTCGACGAGGAGGATATTGTAAGGCATGAGTGGGTAGCCGCAGGGACGAATCCTCTTCCAGTTCCTGGACTCCAGGCTCGTTCGCTGCTGTTGTCAGTGTGGCTAACCGGATGGTAGAGTTGACTATATTCCATCATCGTTTGATCTCGATCTCGATCAATTTTGGAGTGATGAATTGAGGAGTCTAAGTCATGGCGATTCTATTGCTTCGGGACTAGCGTAGAAACTAGGACCTACCAAGCCGTCTGAGCAGCATCGTTGTTTGTATCAAATACCGTCGGTCGCGCTATTCAGCAACTCCTTCGAACTTTGTCGTAAGAAAAACTCACGTGTTCGACCGAGACTCAAAGAAACAGCCTGGTAATTACGAAGACTTGAAATTGGGAGGTACTTGTATTCACGTCTAGCTCCAGCACATTAAGGACCTAGGAAATCTGCCCTGGCCTCAACCTATCCGTCCAAATGACCAATGGCCAGCCATCGAAATCTTCCTCCTCCCGACAAAGCACTTCCGCTTGCACTTCCTCCGGCAGATGATCCCATCGTGTCTCAACCGCAGCTGAGCCAAATTCAACAGCATCATGCGTCGGCGCCAGTGGCCGTTCCATGAAAGACTGACGACAAGTAGGACAGTCGGGGTTCCAGTCGTCCTTCTTGTCATCACTGGCGTCCTGTCTCTTCTGCTTCTTGTACTCGATCCATCCTGGTAAGCATGCTTGATGGAAGGCGTTGTTGCATTGACCTACGTGGACCCAGGTGGCTTCGTGCAGTTTCATTGGGTTGCGACAGATGATGCACATTTCCGATCTCTTTGGTGCTGGTCCTATAAGCGGATGGAGGTCGTAGTACTCCGGGTGAGCTTTCGACCTCATCATGTCAGCGTTGTGTCGCATGGCTGCTGAGTTCAAGATGGACGATTGCGAACGAGCGGGCCGAAGGCCTCTGCGGATCGCCTCGTCCGCTGCTAACTTTTCCTCGGTTTCTGCTTCTGACTCTCCAGTCACCTGCTCCCAGCACACTGGGCAATGATGTGCATCCAGGCGACATCCGTCGAGACAGTCCAGGTGAAAAGCGGCACGACAGGTCTTAGCTTCGTCGATATGCACGACCTTCTCTTCAGCTGGCCAGATATCGTCGAGACATAGAGCGCATGTAACCTTTGCTGTTGCCAGGCAGGACGGGTTGATAAGTAAGTTTCTTCCTCGATAGTGAGGTCTATTCGCCCACTCATTTTGCATATCGCCGTGGGTCGTATCTCGAATTGGTCGCAAGGTCTGACTCAGAATGTAGAAGACCTGTACGGCACGAAGAGGGATATTTCTACCCAGTATCTCGCTCAAGCATGTCGGACACCGTGTATTCGGCAGGATGCTGTTCGTCTTGGTGGTAGGTGTGGCTCGTACCTCTGCCTCCAGGCACAAGAGATGAAGAGGGTTGTGGCAGCTCATGGTGGCCCGTTCAGGTCTGATGATCTAGGTGTGTAACAGCAACCCGTGGATCTACTGTCGCTGCAGACATATGCTGTTGTCCTGTGGCTGCCATGATGACAACCTATATAGCTATAAGCCGGTGTTCGTTTGTTCGAAGGCAATGCACTCCTATGGTGATATGCTGAACCAACAGAGGCTGATGTCGCCGTGACACCTCGATACATGAAGTGCAAGTCTATCTAGGTGAGGACAAGCAGGAGCAACTGGCCGAAGTCATGGGGGTTGCTCGGACCTCCAGAGAGGCAGCTCATCGAGGAGAGTACTCGCAAGAAGCTGTTGTTTGAGTCTATCTCCTTCCACATGTACACGTTGCTGTACACCACTGTCTGGATCTGGAGCAACTGGTGCAAACAAGAACATGGTGCTCGAAAGGGGAATGTCACCTCTTGATAGAGCTTAGACGTGATGAAGAGCAGAGCGAGAGCTCGCACGTTGAGCTTCTGAATAAGGCACTGGAATAACAGTATGAATTGCTCATTGTCTATGCTAGTGCCCTGCTTGCTAGATGTTTTCATGAATGTACCTAGCTGTTGTGTTTGAGCTCATTGATCTAAGTCATGCCATTGTTGTAGGATGACGAATCAGATGGCTGGCTGTTTCATCTCACAAGCAAATGTGTATCTGATCGCGCGATATGTGTCTGTTTGGTGCTCTCTAGCAAATGAATTGCCATGCTCGACGTTCGTTCATTGGACGCCATGTTTGTGCGTGATAGGGGTTCAGGTTGGCGGCGACGATTGCCAATGTTCTCACCAGCCACGATGGCTATGTCTCCCCTTCACTTTCGTCGACGGTCAATCCCAGTCCGCGAGTCAAAGTTCTCCTGTATCATCTTCGACTGCTCTCCTCTCATATCTTGCTGCCTCTACTATTGATTCAACGGTCGTGTATTCATCCATCACATCGAGGTCCATCCATGTATCATCCAAGAAATGTGAACCGACTTCGTACTCTGCTCTGCTTCGCCTCCTGCCCCCAACTGGCCCTGGCGTTAGCGTAAGTGGCCGGACTCCTCGAGCATTATATCCCCTCCCTTCGTGTTGGTCGTTGGTTGCCATTTCCTCTTCACCACTCACGGGATCCTCAACAGGCTCTTCGTGCTGCATGTTCGGATGCGAGCATTTGCACTTAGCCCTTTCCGTCTTCTTGCTGGAGCCACATATGTAGCAGAATATGACACCACAAGTGCATCTGAATTCTTCGTCAGCACGTCACCCGAGATACTTACTCTGTCAATGACATACGTGATATTGTTGCACCCGTCTTTCTTTTCAATAGCGACATGGCAACGTGGACACTGCTTCAAGCCATTCTTCTTGATTGCTGCCTTGAAGTCCTCGTCCTCAAGGTGATTGGGACACACCTTCTTTCGACCCTTATGGGCGGATGTGCCCCGCCAGCATGTTGCACATGTCTTTCGGCGGCATTTGGTGCACTGCACGAATCCGGACGCGTCGTTGATCTGCGAAGGACATCATCAGCGGGGTAACTAAGTGATGGTAGTGAAGTAGCTGTACCTTGATGACAACCCCACAAGCAGGGTTAGCACACCAAATCTTTCGTTCAGCATCAAGCTCCGCCGTAACCTGCTTGTACTTCTTCTTGACAACTACAGTGAGGAAACTAGGGTAGCGTTTGGGCTCGATACCGACATCGCAGCACTTTGGGAGCTGTTTCGTGTCGAGAGCCGCAGTGAACCATGCCTGGAAACAGGTCTTGCAGTATCGCGTACCGCAGCATTTGAGCTTCGCCACGTCTCGGGTTGGGCCCTCCTCCATGCAGGTGCTGCATTCGCTCATGATTGGTCCTAATTTTCTTCGCTTGGGAATTGGTTCATCTGCAGGTTCTTCGGCTGCTCGTTTCAGAGTTGCGCTGGATGGATTAGCTTCGATCTCGCGCTTCCATGTCTGGAGTTCGGCAAGTTGCTGATTGAGCGCGTGGACTTCATCGTTGGTGGAGTGTTGATCAACATTGATTGATTCGATCTGGAGGTTGATAGCTTGGAGGAGGTTATGTGCGTCCCTGGGGACTTCGGCTGCCATCGTGAATATGCGATGTTCGGAAAGGGAAAGATGGGGGGGAAAATGCAAGGAAGAGAAGTGGGTGATCAGACGATGAAAGAGCACTTTTGAAGGAATGGAAGCACGCTCATGACGCCATCAAGGAAGAGCACTGGAAGGAGCGAATGTTCTCAGTTGCAGATCAGGCCAAAATGAGCTTTCAAGACCGCTTCCGCCTATTGCCAAATGAGTGTCGAATGAGCTGAAGCATAACCTGTATTCGCATTGTCTGGAAAGTCTTATACCCTGAGCAGTAGATAGCTCAAGCAGCCTTTGAATAGACGCTGAGCTTGTCCTTTCCACCACACATCTCACCCGGCTCGCCGGCACAAGGAATGTTGCAGGCACTCTTATCGACGTAATTGAGGCCACCTGCAGGTTCACCACACCAACACTCATTCCCATTCTGAAGAGCGGCCAACGAATTTCCTCGCTCATCGCAGAAATCCATGCAACTCGCGCCCGATACATCCTCTCCATCCAGCTGATATGAAAACGGCGAGACCAAACGGGGAAGGCTGTCGTCGTCATTGGCGCAACCTTGGAAGGACCACCCATTCAGGAAGGCACGCTTGGTATTGCGGCTGGTTGGCTTGACGGAGCGCAGGGCGAAGGTAGCTGTTGGTATGACGGTGCTGACTTGTGTGACTACCACGGTCTGTGGTGCGACTGTGACTTCGCGCGCGCGAAAGAGTCGGCCTGGCTTTGTCCAGGTTACGACCATGTCCTCTGATTCTTCGGGCTGGGCCGAGCGAACTGTGAAGGAGGCTTGGACGCCGGCCATGGTGGCCGCCAGGTACAGACAAATAGCCGTTGCGCGCATGGTCACTCGCTGTGATGTTCGTGGTGGTTGAAAAGAAGTGGCAAGGTTTCAGGTCAGCGGATGGCTAGCAATACCTCCTGACGTTCTTTGTTCGGAATTATTTCATCCTCGGGTCGATGTTTCATTGTGTCTTCGATGGAAGTTGGGCGACTCGACCGCAGCCAGCAATCTTGCAGCTTTCGAACAAAGGAACCTGTAAGCCGAAAGGCTTAACACTGTTCTAGCCCAGACTGGACTTCGCGACAAGCACAATGACATGCAATGCACACCCGGTACTCAGAATGGCATGGACGGCTGTGAAGTGGGGCGGGAGGTAACGGCTCCAGAATTTGTCGACAGCTCTCTTTGCCTGATGGTAGGGCGGCGATCCAACGGCTCTACTAGTACTGTTTGTGCTTTTTAATAGCGGGGATCGAAGGCGGTGCTTGGGGCTTTGAAAACCGGTTGTTATGCATCTGACACGCTGTTAACGTGGTATCTGGGAGCAATTCCCAGCTCTCGATGCCGGCCATGAGACTCTTGTAGTTGTGACGTGATGCTGCTATCGATAGAGCCTTTGAAACTGAGGGTGCCCAGCTGACCACGTAGAAGCTGTGTTCTGACCCGCAGATCTTGCAATGCTTCGTTCAGCGTAGTTCGCCAATATACGCCATGCTGTATACGATGTGATGTACCTTGCACGAATCTCACCGTTCTACGCTTTACCGCTCAAAGTCGCGGGACGCAAGCACGCAGCATCCGCCGAGTTGATCAGAGTTCTGTGTGGTCGAAGCTCGAGGACGATGGATTTAGCAACTGGACCGTTGGTTGTAGGCGGCTATGTATATCGATTGATTGAGATGGCAGTGCTCACCTCATCTATTAGAAAATGGTACATTGTTGAATCCCTGATCTCCTGGTAGCTCAAAATACCTGGACCAGTGCTGTCGCCGAAGAACTTTTGATGCACCGGCGCACATTACATACCCTGCTAAGTCCCATCACGCTGGTCCAAAGAAGTCACTCACAGAGCTTGGCCGATCAAGCCGGCAAGAAATTGTCGTAAGCTAGGCAGTGCTCGCAAAGACCAACTGACCCCATGACGACGGAGCTCAAAGGCATGTTCAACCCGACAACGTCTCTGGATCGCGCACGATCCAGAGACCCGTTCAGATGTGCTTGTCCACGTCACATCAACGTTGTCGTGATCGGCTTCTTGCTTGAGCAACGCTTTGTCTGATGGACAAAGAAGCAGACGAGGACTGTACACACTCGGTTAAGGCGCAGATAGAGGAGTGCCACTGAACGCGATGATAGTGAACATAGTAGAGGTTGAGCTAAGCCAGGCAGATACGAGACCACGGAGTTGTCGACGGCAAGCTCGCCGGCATGTGAAGCTTCAAAGCACGAGGCTGCCGGCTTCGAGCTGCGGAGCCTCGTCACCTATCCATAACTTGAAGTGGCGAATCGGGTATCGGCGCGCTTTGTCCCGACCCACCCCTTGTCTTTATGCGGTCAATATCAGGAGATTTCGGCCGCCTCCGGCTTTCAACATCAGCGGAATTAGACGTCCTTTTTGCTCAATTCTTGATCAGGAGACATAGTCTGGAAGCGAAGTGATGTTTAGGGACGGCAATGCTCGGAGGCTCTCAAACTCACCTGATGATCGACATAACCATGTTCAGTATCATCACGTTGATTTGGTTGGCGAGTGGTAGTGGCATGATCATGGCAGGGACTTTGTGAGAGTCACACCACGCACGGTGTCGTGTATTCATGGCCTATATACCATGAGCATGATGCATACCGCCAGTATAGAGTGGCATCTTGTCATCAGCAGCAAATAAGTGTATAACTGTTTCTATATACCATCCAACTTTCAGATCTACAGAACACATCGCAAGCAACCTGCAGTCCAAACCAGTTCTTCGTTAGCCACATCCGCGAAGCCGCCGCCAAAATGAACCCTCTCGTGTTCCGACCAAAGATTTTACCGACCTCGACCTATGTCAAACGCTTCCTAGGATTCTCCAGTGCGTTCGTCTTACCAATAGCAGCTTACGTCTGGGCTGTCCAAGACCCAGCAAGTGTCGCGGAAGCGAAGAAGAGAGCCCAGAGGCGACTTGGCCTCTCGTGAAAGCGACATCCAGTTGTACCTCCCACAGGCTGTTTCGCTTCACCCAATTCGGGAGCGGGCACAACTTGGGACATGGCTATGCATTCAGATTCCGCTCAAGAGGATAGTGATGGACTACAGCCCGGAGTGGAGCACTATCGGGGCGTTATACCAAGGCCATCTGAGTGGGGATGCTTTCCGCTCAATGTGACCACAACATGCAGCGATGCGACATTGTCCTGCAACCATTGGAGGGCAAATTTCTGTGCGTATAAACAGATGCTATGGGAGTTATCAGGTTCGAATAGTGTCAGCTTGAACGGGTCCAATGTAGTATAAATATCCAACTTTTTGGGGCGACTGTGTGGTACACTGATCTTGTTCTGCGACCCAGTCGACCTCGCCATACTGACCGAATTTCTACGGCACCAAAGCGTTCAACACCCTTCTAAACATCTGGCCCCATTGATCATCTCTTACCGCAAACGCTCTGTATTGATGTATACTGTCAGTCAAGGCATCGTAGAGATCTTTGCCGTGCCCGTACGGTAGTGCGTTCCGCCCCTTTGGCTCCGTAACTACTTGACCATTGTAGACAGCACCATATCTATACGAACCCCGAGCTAGTAGATGCATCCGCCATGACAGGAGGTCGACATGCACAGTGTTTCGAATTGATACGAGTGCGTAGAGCAGATCAAAATGGCAAGGCTGGCGACACACAACACACTTGTGATACCGCGATGAATGACGACGCGTTCATGACGCGACGCGTATCTCAACTGCCCCTCGCACCGCCTTTCTGCACCCGCAAGTACTGTGTTTCAATATTATAAGCGTTTGTGTCTACGTGAAGTCCCCCGACCCGTGCTTTGGTCACCAATAGATACTTGTAAGATACCATGTCTTCTCGAGCCTCCGGAATATCGACAAGGACTGCTCCGACACCAAGAACGACAAGTGCCTTCAGCCACCAAGCACAGGAGACGCCATTGAACCAAGCAGCTTTACTAGCGCTCGAGAACCTAAAGAGACAAGACAGCAGCGGCTTGCAGGCCACGCTCACACGGGCAGCTGAGTTGTTGAACAATACTGTGAACGACGTCAATGAGAGAGCCTTCGAAGACCGACAGCGTCGACGAAACCGATTAGCCAAACTACACGACAGAGGCGAGCAGGACACCGATGAGGCAAAACAAGAGTACGAGGAGTTCCAGCAGAGATCAGATGCACTCACCCGTCGCATGGACGAAAGCATTCGCAAAGTGGTCGACGATAAGACATGGGCAGAGGACGTTGCAGACTCAATCAACCACATCCTCACCAAATGCAAAGACTTGCAAGCCCGGGCGCAACGGAGGAACCGCGACGTCCAGGACGATGAAGACCAAGAGGACGACGAGGACGAGATCCCGCGAGTTCAGGTTGATCCCTCGGAAAGCTCGACCGCTCTTTTACACGCTGCACAATCCACGGCCAACACACGCTGGGATGCACAATCTCTGACAGAGCGCTACTCGCAAAACCCAACCTACGCCGAGTTCTACAAGATGAAACACTATGCTCAAAATTCTAGTGAGAACCCGCCTCCTCTACCACACCATTCCATGTGGTTCGCAGTACAAGAAGGTAGAAACTCTCAACGGTCGACGGGTGGAACGCAACGTGGCACTCAACGAGATGCAGACAGCGAACCAGAAGATCACTCTGATCTACAGGCCATTGATGACGAGGACACAGAAATCCAGGTCGCCTCGGAGAACAGAAGTTGCAAATGTCCGCTGACCTTCACCTGGTTTGAGCACCCGGTGACTTCAACCAAGTGTCCCCACAGCTTCGAGAAGACTGCCATACTGGAGGTGATCAACGCATCCAATACCTATGTCTCACTTTCATCAGAACAAATTGAGACCTTGAATGCTCGCTTTCCTCGTGGCGTCAAGGGAAGACCTCAAGCTGAGACAATTATGAGGATGCGGAATCCCAAGTTCACCCAATGTCCGGAGCAAGGCTGCCACATGCAGCTGACTGAGATAGACCTGCGAGATGATGCCGTCCTGAAGCAGCAGACACAACGGGCGAGAGTCCTAGAGAAACGCAGGAAGGAGCAAGAGGAGGCTGGGGACGATGACGAAGAAGACAGTGACGACGATATTCTGCCCACACAGCGTAAGAAGAGACAGATCTATGCCATAGGCTCAAGTCCTGCTAGTGCCAGAAGGAGAACCCTGATAAAGCCAGAGCGAGCCCTTAGTGTCGTCCCTAATTCACAGAGTCAGCCAGCCATCAACAGAGGTGGGAGCAGACTCGTGGACGTCGAAGATGCTGATGACGGCGAGGATGAGGATGAGGATGAGGATGAGGAAATGGAAGGATCATGAAACAATTGGTAGCCGCCAGAAAGGCGCCGCGCTATACAATACTTCGGCTGATCCACATGCTCGACTGATGATAATCCTGGCTGTAGGCCACTGCACAACTTGTATGTGCCCGGGTTGAGCCTTCCAAAGCAAGGGCCGATACCGGGCCTGCCATTACGACAAAACAACACATCTTTGGTCGACCGCGCCTCCTGACATACTCCTAGCACCTTCCATGTTTTCTCTCCCAATCGATCTTTCATTCCCACCAATTGCTTACCTCCGCGCAGAAGCTGCAGCACTCAACATCGCAGTTTCTCTCGCCTGACAGATTTGCGGGTACGATCACGAAGTCACGAAAGCCTTGCATCGAGTCCTACGGTCGAGCTCAGTAGCACCAGTAACGATCTTGCAGGCGCCGACTCTTCTCAGCGGCAACCTTAATCAACCAAATGTGGAATGAGATATAACGCCCAGCCATTCACAGCACGAACGCTGCTTGCAGGCAGCCAAAAGGTTCTCAAAATGTTCATAAGAGTACAACACACCCTGTCAACATGAGCCACACGAATCTCCTTACATCCTGTCGCCGTACCTGATGTGGTAGGATTCCTAGACAAGGGTGGGGCGAAGAAACTTCCAAGCACCAAGACCCAGCTCTGTTGATACACATTCAGCCACGCTCCTCCTGTGACAGAGCACTTTGACACTGAGCGTTAATTCTGCTGTCTTCACCGCCAACGTTAGACATCTATCCACTCACGATCTACAAAGTGCGAGCCGCGGGCTCTCGACCTGCTCCTTGCTCGTCGCTTGTCGCTCTCGAACCTCCGCAGCTCAGTTCGCGTTCGCCTATCCTCCTGGCTATCACCCAGACCCAATTCTCTTTCAGCTTTCGATCTAGGACCAAATTTACCCCTCACCCAACTTTTAATGTCATCCAGTGGAGTCGTACTTTCATATCCAGAGCCCTCCTCTTCTTCATAGTAGTCGTCATACACTAGACGTTCATTGCCATCCGAGTCGGCTTTCCAAAAGGAATATCTCCCCCAGCTTGGCTGGCTTCCACTTCTCGAGGGACTCCTGTCTCTTGAGTAACTTCTGCCTCTCGGATCACTACCACCACTCGGTGGCTCAGTGTCCTCAGCGTCAACGTCCTCGGCTTCTGGTAGATAGGGCTGTGGTGGTGTCCGAGGCTGCTGTCCGGGTCTAGGAGGTAGCTCTGATCGTGGCGGTTTGAGGATACCTGGGGGCTGGTACGGAGGTGGACGGCCGTAACCTCTCTCCAAGATGCCGCTGTATGAGTGCGACCCAGCAGTGGGCGGTGCCCTCGCGCTGAACGATGTTGTCCGGGAGTAGTATGCTGAGGATCCGCGTCTACCTCGTCGGTCCCACCGCTCAGCATCTGTGAGGTTATACACGCCGCGGGACTGTCTCCTCGACTGCTTCCACGATCCGTTGCCTTCTCGTTCTTCCACATCGTATGTGGGATAGAACGAGTCGGGATATCCCGCTGTCGAATGTGCTGGGGCTACGCCCCAATCCTGGGTAGGCCAACTTGAAGCGTGGAATCCGTTTTCCGAGCCATCGGAAGTCCTGACCATAACCCTCATTGAGACACTCGCACTACGATGGCGGGCACCGGACATTCGTTCCTCGAAGTCGTAATCCTGTGTCGTAATCTCTCTTGAGTCAATTTCCGTTCCCACAAAATGCGCTCTTGATGTGGTTGAGCCGGTATGCACGGCCTCGTAGCACTTCAACATCGGCAAAAAGTACTGTCCACTAGGGTCCTTTTCCCACGCTACGCCATACAGGAGATCCGGATGGCTGTATTCTTGGAACCTTGTCCTTGGCCTGGACTCACTTCTCTCAGACCTGGCCGCATACCAATCTCGCTGAGCCGATCGACCTCGATTGTAATCGGTATAGTCTGCTTCGTCCTCGTTACGACCAATGTACTCAGACCTGGCGGTGCCGTACCCTGTCTGGCGACCACCTGAAGCAGATGCGGGCCAGCCATCCTGCTTGACCTGCCTCCTACCTTGTGTTGGACTTCGAAATCGACCTCTACTCCTATCTCGACTCGTGCTTGGACCCCAACTCGCGCTCTGATGGCGTCTACTTTCATGGCCCGTCGATGGGCGTCGCTCGATTTCTCTCACGTCCGGCTGCTCGCCAAATTTCACGCTGTGCCCACGCTTGCGAGCTGCGTTTGCGGGCTGTGGTGAGGGTTGGCCGGTAGGTTCCTGAGCAGACGTCGGCTGGTTGTGCGCTTCTTGAGGTGCATTTGGGGGTGGAGCATTGATGCCCACAGTCGGCCGCCATTCCAGCGGTTCGCTACGAATCGTGCCAGCCGGTTGGTGATTATTCCTCCCACGCACTTGTCGGGCATTTCCGAGCTGTCGGTTGGTCATTGCGAACCGTTATACTGAGTATTCCTTGCTCTTGCTTGATGCGTACAGATTGATATCTGGGAGCAAGAAGAGCGACGTTTTATACTATCAGAACCCGGGCACCCGCCACGCAGCAAGACCCCGTTTGTTCGCCACGCGCAAGCTATAGCGCGTCAAGGATGGGCCAGAAGCATGACTCCGGACTTCGTTTGGCACAAGACAGGGACGAATCCACACAAGTCATGTGGTGTACACGCTCTCGAGACGCCGAAGATGTACGTCCCGATAGACACGCAACAGCTGCAATGACACATTACAGAACTGACACCTACTTCCACCTGCAACTCAGCCATAACCGTTCGACTGAATGTCCTTACGACTACAAATCGTGAGCTACTATATCGAAGCACGATGCCGGTGCTAGCTGCTCCCTTAAAGGATGATCGACGCAGGACACGCAGACGCTTGGTAGCACTGGCGGCGATAAGATGAAGATGCAAATGAAGTAACGGAGCGCATGACTCTAATTTGGTATTGTCTAGCTCGTATTCGTGAATGTGCTTGAGCTTAGCTATTTGGATATTAACATTACGTATTCAGTGAATTCCCGGTCTCCTCTATTTGCTGATGGCGACATTACAACAGACAGCTCGGCATTCCCTATCCAGCCCGTAACTACGCCTCGTGTCCGGCGACAGAATCACTACTATACGTCCGGGGTTTTAGCTCGCTTGACCACGCCCACGTCCCTACTTCGCCTTCACGAGCAGTACTCTCACCTCCTTCGGCCCCCAATATTCTTTCCCCGCCGTGCTTTGGCCTTCTTTGGCTTCGGGGCCTTGACTTTCTTCGGTTTCTTCGGTGTCCTCGGCTTCTTGGGTTTCTTGGGTTTCACTGGCTTGGTCTTCGTCTTCTTTGGCTTTGGGGCCTTCGGGGGTTTCGCGGGCTTGGGCGTTTTCACTGGTTTGACCTTGGCAGGTTTGGGTCTCGCCTTTATGTCTACCCAAGGATCTCGATTTTGCTTCACTGGGTTGAGCGGTTTGGCCCTGACTGGCTTGGCAGTTTTCGCTGGTTTGCTTTTGGCCGGTTTAGGTTTCTGCTTTATGTTTCTCCAAGGGTTGGCCTTTTGCTTTTGCTTCGAGATCGGCGTCTGCTTTGGCCCTGGCTTGGTTTTCTTGATACCGAACAAACCTGATCTTGGCTTGGACGTGGGTTGTACTGCAGATTTACTCCCTTTCCATCCGAAGATGTTTGAAGACGACTTCGATTTGCCCGCAGGTGCAGACGGCGTTGTCTTTTGCATTTGCTTATCCCTTTTGAGAATTGACCAGGACTTCGTAGACTTGGATTGAGCTGTGGGATTCTGTTTTCCTCTTCCAGAGATGTCCTGCGGGACTTTTGTCTGCGGCATGGGATTTTGCTTTAGGTTGGACCGTGCAGGTGGCCATGCCCTTGAGTACCATCTTGATCCCTTTCCGGGCAGAGACTTACCAGGACCTGATGAGGCAGGGACTTCGTCGGCACGCCCATTGGTTGTAGGGACAGGCGGCTTGCTTGAAGGCGAGGCACCTACGTTCCATGGGACCGGCTTCCGCCGTACAGCTGACGGGGCCGGCGTGGTGGAATTTTGTGACGTCAACGGGACCTGCCCATATGATGCGTCCCTTCCCTGGCCTTGGACAGATCCCGTCTGGCCCGAAGTTGACGGTAGCGGCTTCCTTTTGATATGTGCGGCTGACGAAAGCAGGTTATTACTAGGACCACGAACAGGATTGTTCATATTGGCAGACGTGCTGCTACCAGCCCCTGAGTTGATGCCAGCTGTTTTGTTCCCCTTTGAAAGTCCGTTAACACTGTTCACTCCACCCCGCATACCGTTGAATGCATGGGGTTCGTGAACGGGCTTGCTAGGATCGGCAGCCTTGTTGGCTGTAGCAGGATTTGGTAGAGTATCGGATCGATTGGCCGCTGTTTTTGCCTCGCGAGATCCAGCTCGGGTTGGGACTCGCCAGCTCTCCGGCGTGAAAGAATCAGAGGCTACGCCATGATCACGAGTAGGATCAGCTTTCTTGCCTCGAGAGAAGAATGATGCGAGCTTAGAGGCCTTCGGCTTTGTTGCAGCTGTCTGCCCTGCAATATTACCATGCTGCTTCTTTTCTCTTTCGTCAGCTTGCTTGCCCTCGACACCAAGATTTCTATCTCTGGAATTGAGTTCTCGCTCAGAGGTCTTCGGCAGCTGATCCTTTCTCTGGACGGCCTTCTCACTGAGATCATTGTGCTTGCCCCTGTCTTTGTTGGCTTTCATTGCTTTGCCATTGCCTTGCTCAGCGCCGTGGCTTGGTTTGATGACAGCGTGAGGTGCATCGCCGAATGCGCCATCATCATCCGCTGCGCCATAGTCTTCGAAACCGGCCGGTTCATGCTGGCCATTGTGACCTAGCGGTCCGCCCAATGTTGAGATATCATACCCTATTGGTTCGTACTCTTCTTCAATCACTTCAACGGATGTGACCACCCTAGAAGGAGGAGGACGCTGATACCCGGTTTGCTGATACACAGGCTGTTGGTGTGCAGGAGCTTGATACGCTGGATGTTGGTGCAGGGGATGTTGGTGCAGAGGTCGTTCATGCACCGGCTGGGGATAGGCAGGTCGTTCATGCACAGGCTGCTGATACATGGGCTGCGGATAGACAGATTGTGGGGGAACATGCTGTTGAAACACATGCCCATTGGGATAGTGATTTGGCGTCTCTTCAGTATCATGGGAATACTGATTCCTTGTCCGTGGTTCGAAGGGCGTCACTGGCCGCCTTGTCGCAGGGTCAAGCTGTGTTCGTGCCGCAGGAAGAGGCTTTCGAGGGTATTGACCTTCGCCATAGACTCCTTCACCTCTTGGTGGGCCCGAGACAAGAGAGTGTAATTGTGGGCCAGGAGATGCAGATCTGGAGGATACGAAATCCTGCAAGAAGTCCGGAAACCTCTCAACAGGTTGGTACCCATCATCAGAATCTTGCCCTTCGTCCAGGGAGAGCTCGTCAACGAATTCATCCACGTCGCTTAGCTCGTCGTAGTGATGGTTAACATCGTCTTCTCTACCGTATTGCTCTTCTGGAAGATGCCTGCTAGCATCCTGAAGAAGGACACTTTCTAGATCGCGTTTCTGGGCATGCACGGGATGCGGTTGAAAGGTCTGTTGCCTGGGCCGTGTTCTGATCCGGTAGACTGTCCTGCGGAAAGACGGATGAAACTTGCGACGAACGAAGTGGAAAGCTTTCATGGCCATGTTGCTGGCCAGGTAAGGGGCTTGCGGTCTAGTCTTCCGGTTTGTGACTGGCACACCTAGTGGTGTGTGATCATGTGCAGATTCGTGTCTCTGGTCTTGAATATCAGAAACGTCCCTGCACAAAGCTCAAGTAATATACTCGAACCTCGCCCTGCTGTCATGACTGCAGTCATTCCCAGCCTCTATTGGATGATGAGTCTTGCTAGAGAACGCAAGCAAGAAACCGGTAGGGACGATACCTACCTTTTCTTGCCGTCTTTAGACTTGGAAAGGCGTGGGTCTGGTTGATCGGATAATGAACACAGATGAACGAACAGTGTGCGTCCAGTGCCGTAACAACCAAACGTAAAGTACACTCACCAAAAGAGCTGACTGGAAACATCTGCCACTTCGCCAATTCATGAGTGCGCGTTGTTGCATGCCGCCACCGTCAACGACATGCCTGTACTGACTGTCCTAATGCCAACAACTTCCGTATAAATGGCTCATTGCGCACGGTGGTTGCAAGCAAGTTCGTTGGGGCCGGTATCTTGCGGCTGCCATCGGTTGCTGAGCAGGGCTCCGACTCTTCAGCAGCTCTACTATTCGCGGTGGAAGTCATGGGTCAAGTAGCGATGACCAGAAGCCGGACGCGTTTGAGGTTGCTGCCATCGTGGTAGTGCACCAACGGGGCCAGCGATTGAAGTCAACATCTCGTTGCTGGCAAATACTCGCAAGACCTTCCCGTCAAGAGACACAGTCGTCAGATGTGACAAGGCAGTTGATGATAGAAAAAGGACATGAAACCAGGGACGAGGAATGGAAGGTGCGTTGGTGTCGAGGTCACTAAGGAAGCTATTGTTCCAATCGAGCTTGGCGCAAAGCGATCATCGGCCCTGCCGTGCAGTGACTGCAACAGTGTTCCATCACGAGGGCAAGTGCTTCCAGAGATGAAGGGCAGTCTTGCTTTGTACGATGCGCGTGTTGTTGTTACTGAGACTATTTATAGCTAGACAGCGTAAGACAGTCCTACCTCAAGCACATATGAAGCCAGGCAGATACGATGTCCCCAATCAATACCACAAGCCCCTCCCTATCCCATACTAACAAGCACATGACTAAAGCCAAACGTTTCAACCTCCCTAACACAGGCACAGCTCAAAAAGGTATTGCCATGCGGTCTTTGGACTACTCCTTGCCCCTTGTCTCGTATCTTCGCCCGGCTCTGTCTTTCAAGACATGCTGTCGTGAAGTACGTCGCAGTCGGCTTTCATCGCTTACACCGCAGGATCGGGAGCTAACCTTGGAAGGCAGGTGGTGGCGAGGTGCTTCAGTCCTGAGCGTACTTTCCCGAGTGCTGGTACCACGCAAAGTTTCTTCTTGTGAGTTGAGATCTGCATCATTGTCTTCGACGTATTCTTGTGATTCGTAGCCTGCTTCCTGATACTGCGGGTCTTCCTCGTCGGAGCTTAGCCCGAAGTCGGGCGTGGCTTCGTCAGGAGTGTCTCGCCACATGGGTGCCTTATAGTGAATCTTTCTCTCGCCGTTATAGAAGGTGCTTATGTACCCCCTGGGGCCACTAGAAAAAGACTCGTACTGCGGATGAATTTCAAGTTGCCTGGACTGCCTACCAGTCCCCCGAGTGATCTCCCGGTCTCTTCGATCTCTAACATCATCCACCATGGCGCCCCCAGCAATCCAGTTGGCAAGGGAGTCCCTTCGTTTTCCGTTCTGAGGCATCTTTGCTGGGTTCTGTGGTCTGATTTTAAGAACCAGCTTGTTTGGTTTGGCTTTTGGAATGAATTCGTATCTTCGCTTTGGATTTGTAAATCGTTGTAGTGCTTTGTCTTGGGTATTTACCAAACATGTGGCTGATCGATGCTTATATACCACCTGGGCACCAAACGTCGAAGCCATGACTGCAGCGCTGTCAGCGTTTGCTGGTTCCAAGTCAGAGCTACGTCGTCAGGACGCATGAGTATCGCAGTGCATGTGAGTCTACTGCGCTCGTTGGGAACACCCGGGCTGAGTCTCGTCGCGGAGGTGCGATGTCGTTGGATGGCTGCTACATCAGCCATGACCCCGATACTACTCCCCGTAGCCCGCACACGGAGCGCGAGACTTAGACTGTTCGAGGTTTGCACCACTTCTCTTGTCATCTATTTGACCGTGGTTGAGTTCGCACTGACCATGCGTCGCCCACCTACCGTTTTGCAATCGCGTGTTGATCCTGCTTTCGATGGCACCTTTCCCCAGAGTCACGTCTGGTCGGAACATTCATTCTCCAGCATCTAACTGCAGCCTGCCACAACATGTACCTAGTCAAAGATACAACTTGCGCTGCATCTCCGTGATACGAACGGAGGCGGTATCCTGCCTGTCCTGAAAGTAAGATGCTGCCTGAGAGCTGACTTCCATTCGGCAAACGGCTTTGGGTAGAACTAGGAGCAAGTCATGATCAATGCGAACAAGTGCTGGATAATTCCTTCCCAGATTGCTAATGCCTCGACAGCATTCAGCGTGAAGATACGCGGCTTGAGGTTGGCACGGTGGACTTCGTGAGAAGTCACAGTGAATTTTGTTCCTTGAAGCCTACTCCAGGCTTGGCATGCGACGTCCCCTGACTGATGCCATGATTACAGTAGCTCACAGCCGGACTCACCTTCCTCGCGTGGCGCGTAGATAACAGACACTCATTAAATCATAATGATTGTTTGCGCTGTTGTTCTATCTAAGAGCTAGCCTAAGCTGATATGCACTGAGCTACAGCGTCCTATATGGCAGGATCAAGCTAATAAAGCACGCTCTAATGTTGCTGGTCCCCGCAATACCCACTGCACCCTTCATCTCGCACCTCTCAAGGCCTATAACGCCTCTCGCCCAGAGCCACAATCATCTCACCCACGCTCCGTTCTTCGCTTTAGTGCCGCCAACCTTCGTTGTCTTGACCTTCGGCTTCTTCGCTTCAACATGCTTGACGGCAGCCTTGGGCTTCGCGGTACTCGACATCGCTGTCGATGATCTTGGCTGCGTGGCATGCTGTGATGACCTGGAAGAAATACCGCTTGCAGTAGTAGCCCACGAACTCGCGACAGAGGGGGCTCTCGATGACATCGAGACTTGCGAGAGCTTGCTTGAGACGTTTGTTGTTACCGGAGCCTGTGGGGCTGTGACTGAGGCTGGTCTATCTTTGGCTTTGCTCGATGAGGACACACCTGACGACGATGACGCGTAGCTTGATTCTGAGGCTGCGTAGTCTGACAATCTTGACGGCACATTACTCTTTGCTGAAGCTGTATGGCCAGACAATACTGAGGGCGCTTGGCTGGGCGCTGAGCCTGCGAAGGTGCTTTGACTACTTCCACTGCCTCCGCTCCTGTTGCTGAAGACCGATTCAGCTCGAGACTTTCCAAGGCTGCTCCGGCTCTCGGATGCGGTTCGACCACTCTCACTGCCAGCAGGTGTTCTGGACACACCCTCGTTGGCCATTTCCTGAGATAGCGTTGGGTCCGTCAAGTCAGGATGGGCAGATGCCTTGGTGGCAACGGACCTCGTGTCGCTGTGTCGTGCAACGCTGCCATCTTTGGGCCTACGATGGCGATGAGAGTCGCGTTCAGAAACTTGGCTGGTGGAATCGGCTGGCCGGACCTCGATGCCGGAGTTCCAACCTGGACCATACTTATACGAAGCTACCTCTGCCTCCCAAGCAGAGCGGTTCGCTTGTTGTTCAAGAGTATGCTTCCTAAGATCGGGCTCCCGGGATTTGCTTGTTTTGCTGTACTTGGAGCCAGTGCCACTTGGTGCCTTACCGCTAACGCGAGAAGCATAGTCATGCTGTGACTTGGTAATGGAGGGAGCACGTGGCTGCATGGACTGAGCACGAGACATGTTGTCATACTGCGACATGGACTCCGGCATGTCACGCCCGACAGCGAGTTGACGCTGAGAAAAGCTGTCGTGTTGCGATCTGTAGTCCTGCGGATCGCCTTGGTGATGAGTCATTTGTGCAATTGGCTGTGGTGGCGATGTGGGCGACGGAACGAACTGCTGATGGAAGGCAGGTGGGCTGCTTCGCACCGACGGCGTAGGCTCTCGATGGGGTTGACCATCACCTGCATCGATATGAGGATAGCTCTCCCTGGTTTGACCACCTAATTGACCATTGTGGCCTGGACGCTCCGACCGTGTCTCACTGCGAGAGAAGTGTCCAGGTGGTACCCCGCAAAGGCCCTCAACAGCCTCATCGTCCTCGTCGTCCTCATAGCCGTCGAAACCAGCGTAACCAGTATCGTTCGTGTATGGAATTTCATCATCTCCCTGACCGTCCTGAACAGGAACAGGATAACTGTCACTGATTGGCCATTGGCGACTGTCTCGTCTCTGGCCCTTTCCTTGCCTCTGTGGTCACGAAGTTTGATCTTCTGCTTCTCGGGGCGTTCGTCCTTAGGGATCTCGTTCAGCGGTTTGCGTTCTTTACGCCCATCGGCAAAAACATCTACGAGGTAATGTATGCCGTCCCTTTCGCGAACTTCGTACCTTCTGCGCAGCTTCTTATCCTCTTTCCTGGTTGGCTTATCGTCAGTGAGCCTCAATATGTCGCCAAGACCCATAGTAACGGAGGTAACCGAAATCTCTAGTAAATGACTTCTGCAGTGCTTCTGGTGCGTTTGGGACAAGTATGACCTTCGCGTAGAGCTGTAACAGGACAGACGGAGAAACGACAGGAAGCATGCCCTTTAAGTAGCATACCAGCTGCAGTCGATGAAGCCATGACTGCAGCGTCAGCGCGTTTCTCGATGACTAGAGTGAGGACAGTAACCTGTATGAGACGTACCTTGGTCGTCTTGTCATATGCTGGTTGGTTGATTGACATTGGTGGCTGTGAGGCAAGAGCATTCCGCGAGGTGCCTGCCGCATGCGCCGTAGTTGCAGCTGTGCTGATGTCATGCGTTGGGTTGCGAACAGCGACAGCGATTGACAGCATGACACACTTCAGCGTCAGCACACGGGTAATTGAGTGGCTGCAGAATGGAGGGCAGTACCTTTCTTAAGTTGAATATCCTTTCAAGAGCAAGTTCCGAAACTCATTGATGGCGACCGATACACTACCTACCACAGATAGCTTCTCAGAACTTCAAAAATATACCCTTCCTCTTCTCCTCCTCCCGATGCTCAAACATAACCTGCGCACCAACGAATAACGCCCCACACGCGCAAACAGTATACAGTATCCCCGCCGCACTGCTCAACATTCCATTGACCAACCCTTTCAGCCCATCTAACCCAACAGCAAAGCCAACCAGATTCGCGGCCATCATCATCATGATATTGAAGACCGCACCAACACCACAGATCAGCCGATACGCCGTCGGCTGATGCTTCCACCTCGACCTCGGAAACACAATCGTGGCAAGGACTTCCGGCAGGACGAAGAACACGACTAACCAGCCCCACAGCAGCAGCTGCAGGTTGATATCATGCCACAAGGCAACGAACGTGAAGACGGCAAGCATGTTGAGGACTCCCCGAGCCTTGCCCGTACCACCACCCGGACCGCCGCCCAACGGTACATAGACATAGCGCACGATCCACCTGTTGTAGCTCCGGTGCCACGCGCGCCAGAATGAAAGTGCCGAGTAATTGTCACTCATACAGCGTACCACGTTCTCAGCCGGATCGATGCCGTCGATGAGTGACCACAAGCGGAAAAAGCGCCATGGAATGAGGAGTTTGAGCCAGATGATGTGCAAATTGAAGTAGCCGAGCATACTCAGCTCGAAAGGCGAGTACGTCGACCAGTCGGGATCCGACTTGCTGATTGCAACAACGTACGCTGTGTGCAAGAGGAATTCCATGCAGAATAGCGTTAGTATGAATCGAACGCCGTAGAGTGTGGTCCTTCTCGTTGTTATGCTGGCGGGTGTGTAGGATGCTTGGGAGATGTAGTCGTTGAAGTTCAGGATGGGACCGGCAAGGTAGAGGGGCGGATATAGAACGTAGGCAAGGTAGGTGCGAAAAGAGGTGAAACATGGCTCTGGGGCTGGAACCGTGACACGATCTCTTTCTGAGAGGGAGGTGGGATCTAGTTGTTTCTTCTGGCGTGGATTAGCGTTGGTCAGTGTGTGATGTGCCGGTTTTCGGTCTTACCTCCAGAGGACTTCCGGCTCGATCTCGAGATAGTGACCAGTAGTAGTCCATGTTAAAAGCAATGAGTCGAAGAATGGTAATGTTGAACAAGACTTCCCACCTTGGGATGAGACCTCCCCAACCGTCGAGGAACTTTCCGAGATCTTCAGCTCCAGCGTAGAATGGTGCAGCAGCTTCGGTTAGGGTGGAGAAGTGGTAGCCCTGAGCAAGCTCGTTGGCAAACAGGACGGTGAGGTTGAAGATCCAAGTCGCGGTTGGCACAGCATGTCGAGGGGCGCGCATGGCTATGCAATAATTAATGTACAAAATGGCGAGAACTTTGAGTGCCGAGAAGCCATGGAGGGCAGATATGAATACAAGACCAGAAACGAAGTCGAAGTTAAGGCGAGAAGCAAGGTGCTGAGAGGCGGTCCAAGAGCTGGTGTTGGAGGTGGACATGCCAGTCTCACTGCTCATGGTAAGAAAGTTGTAGGCTCTCCTCAACAGTGGGTGAACGAGCAGAAGGATGGAGAGGTATGGTATGTTGTCTCTGAAACCGGCATATTGACCGTCTGAGTTGTCCACTTTACGGCCAAACAGCCAGCCATGTGACAGTAGCTTCTCATATTCCTTATAATGCGGTGAAGAAGGTTGCGAGACGTCCCACACGGCCTTGTACATCAGTGGGACGCACAGCACGAAGACCAGGGCGTAGAGGTAGAACTCGGGTGTGCCCCATTTGGTGGGTGAAGCGCCCGGCGGCAGGTCTGTGGTCTTGACTGCATCTTTACTGGTCGTCTTTGAGATGTCGTCTGCATCTTTAGAGGGCGTCTTCGAGGACGTGGTCAGTCGGGTGTCGAGTGTGTCGAGCGAATACACATCGCGGAAGAAGGAGTAGACGGTCATTGTGGTCGCAACGTGTTCTGCTGTCGTCGTAACATCCTCGTCCTCTTTGATCGGCCAGCTCTCCTGAAGTGTTAGAATCGGGACTCGTGTCGCTGTTCGTGTTGTGTCTACGGCATGGTAGGCTACCCTTCACATGGCATGCCAGAGTCCACGGGGAGCGCAGACGGGGGCTTGGCAGGGGCACGAGCTATGACTAGATTGGTCAAAAAGGAGACTGAAATCTACAGCGACAATTACAAAGGCAGGCCAGGTGTCAGGACAAGAAATGGAACGATCGAAGATGATACTTTGCAAGAGGGCTTCCAGAAAGCCAAGCAACTTGTGCCTTGCATTGCAAGCACTTCTCACATCGATGCAGCGTTCTTTATGGGGTCTCCTACTGCGTGCAAGCATCCTTTTGATGACCGACTGGTTGCTCTATTTGCCTCTCATACCCAGCTCCTGCGCTTCGACTGCTGAGATAATTCAGTCCACCCTCTTGACCAGTCATTTTGTTGAAGCCGGCCGACAGCCTGACCTTCTCAGTCTTGAGCCCTTGTCCACGAAAGAGAAGTGGTGTCTTGCACCAAGTATTTCGCATGGGAACGATATGGAGGACCCGCCAACTTCCTAGCACAATGAATCTGCCTGATCCATGCTTAGAAGCCTCGTCCTCTGCCCCTCCCTCTCCCTCTTGGCCCACCTCGTCCCCTCGGTCCACCTCTCCCTGCTCCTCCTCGTCCCCTCCCGTCCTGCTCCTTCCTCGCCTTGTTCTTCGGCTTCGGTGTATCATCGATCAACAACGTATCCAACGGCAACGAATCCGGCAATATATAGTACCTAATCGTGCTCCCCCGAATATTGATCGTATCCAGGCTTATCGTCTCGCCTGGGCTCCCAGGATTACTTCGGTTCTTCGTCGTCATCTTCACCGCCCGCAGCGCAGTGTTCATCTGCGGCGACACCGACGTGACTGTGCCATGGACTATCGTGCCGTTTTTGAGCTCAATCGTGACTGTTTCGTTGGCGCATTTCATGAGGAATCTACAAACCTCGTCAGCTGCTGCTTGCTGAATGTGGTAGCAGTAGGACTGCACAAGTTCAGAGACTGGTCCTTGTATCGAGGTGGTGCGCTTACCTGACGAGCTTCATCTTGCTGCTTTGCGCCGACTGCCTACTGCGCTCGGTGCACGCTGTCTGGTGGGGACTGTCGCAGGTCACAACGTGGTCTTGACCAGTGTATAACTGTAGCCTGATCTCAGAAGGCTTGTACAAGACGACCAGAAGCGAGACAGGTAGAGAATACTGGAATTATACACATGCGACGCCCAACCTTCGAACTACGCTCTGCGTAAAAAGCTGTCGCAGCCGCAGACACGAGGCTTTGCCGTGCGGTGACGCATATGGTAACTTAAGCGATATCAGGCATCAGCTGTCCACTATGCCTGAACACCTTCCAAGCTGCCAGCTCTGACGGAGACAAGCATATGGCAGTCTGTAGCCCTACACGAAGTAGAATGCTCAAAGACACGTATCCCGCCCTTCCAATGTCTGCATGGAATCATATTCGTACCCAACATGAATATACATCTAACGCTGGTCCAAGCCTCCTTGACCAAGACACAACCAATGCATCAACCAACCCTTGTGCTTATTGCCCGAAGCTTCTTGCTATCCGGCCAGTTCCTTGCATGCTTTGCCGTGTCCCGCTGCGTCTTGATACTGTCGTACGTGTACGCTGACACCTCACATGTCCTTTGTACCTAATCCTCTACTTTCTGATTGGAATATCCTCAGCATATCCTGTACCAATGTGCGAGCCGGCAAGCCTCGCACCAATCAGATGATGCCACTTGCGGCAACCCTATGATTCGTTGATCGGTTCGACCTGAGTGACCCTCGATGGCCGCTTCTTGACCTGGGTTCTTCTTCTCTCCCCCTTCTTCTTAGCTGTCGCTTCCCAGTCGTCATCCTCCTTGTCGTCATCTTTCGCTGCCGCATCCACCAGCTCATCCCCCGAGTAATGCTCTTCTGACGATTCACTTGCTGGTACCTGCTAGATACGAGTGTAAATCCTCTCAGAAACAATACGGCCGCTTCGTCTTCGTATTTCTCCTTCCGGCGTCATGCTATCACGATCTGCCATTTCGCTATCACTCACTCTGGCCGCGTCTCGCCCTAGTCCGAATTGTCCAAGGAAATCGTGTGTTCCCTTGAGTCTCTCCACTTCTGCCTGTTTGAGCAGACCTCTTCGCGCGACCGCCTTTTCGTCTTCGGGCAGAACGAACCGGTGGATGAGCCGATGGTCCATCGTCCGTTCCTCTTCATCACCCCCACCCTCGTACCACGATCCCTTGCCTTGCTTTCCCTGTCTACGGTAGGCAGAGTACAGTTTTGGATCCTTCTTGTCCCTGTTACTTCCCGGCCGCTCGAGAATTTTCCGATGGTTGGGATCTGTTTTCGGCCACGCGAAGCCGTAGAGCATGCTGTGGCGCTCACATCTCGGACACTCGCGACGGGTGTTGTAGCCATTTTGTTGAAGAAAATAGCCCAGACAACGTTCGTTGTGGCATTGAACCCAGCGGTCGTGCGGTTGAGACAGGAGTTTGCGGGTGAGAAACCAATCGCCTGGAGTGCGGTGCGTGGTCGATAGCGGCTGTATCGTCATTGTGGTGTTTGTGGAGGTATGCGTCGTCGGTTCTATGGACTCGATTACAGTGCTAGACGTGGGAGCGCCAGTTTTGTCATCCGAGGAAGATTGTGGCATCGTGGTGGAGACGAGTGTTGTGGTGATGGTCGAGATTGCATTTGGTTCGGACGCGGCAGCAACGTCCAACTGTGGTATGCGAGAAGTTCCGTCGTTCCGTTTCACTCTCTTCGTAGCTGGCAGATCTCGCTCAACCCGTACAATTTCAGTAGATTCAATCTTGACAGTGATCGTGTTATCGTCAGTTTGCTCTTCGTCGGGGTTACTCGGTGGACTAGCGTCGCCTTGTGACATAGGTGACGGTAAGGCAGGCTGCATGTTCTCAGTGTCGCTCAGTAGTCGCGGGGTCGGACCATCTGCCTTGAGTCTCTTCCTCGAGGACATAGCCGAGGACGATCTATTGCGTTTTCTGCTCATAGTCTCCAGGTCAGCTGCTTCCTGGCGCGCATTTGTCTGCTCCTCAGGACTAGTGGGAGGCGAAAGCGCCAACTCATCCGCGTTGATGTCAGGGTTGGCTGATAAAACAGCAGTGTTAATGCCGCCGAGACCATGCGGAACACTAGATTCTGAGGTGGCCGGCGGTGTCCAAGATTGTTGCAACTTGGAGGGAGAGTGAACGGGCCTTGATCTGCGCATATTCTGCTGTGAGGATGAAACCGGTGTCAAGCTCTCCGTGTCTCGCTTTCGTTTTCGCGAGTCCTTGTCAGGTGAGGCGACGGCTGATGTCGCTCGGCTGCTCTCTTCGCTAGTATCTGCTGCACTCGATGTGGGAGCCCATCCGTTCCTCACAGCCTTCTCACAAGTCGCACATAGGCAATCTAGGTTCTCGGGTCCGAAATAATCGTCGCCATAGGAGACAGTGATCTCTTCTCCCACTTCGATGTTCCTCAGCGCGACAACTTCCATGCTATCGTTCCCCTTGGGGACCAAACGAGCATTCGCTGAGCAGTCGTGGTTCGCGAATCGTGCGGGCCCAAGGAAGATGGATTGAGCTTTCTTCCGACCCGCGCACACAATGCTGAAGTTTCTGTTCGTAGCGTCGAGTTGGTTTGATTCTTCAGCCGTAAGGGGGACTAGAGTGCCGACTAGATAGGGTATGGTCTGGTTTTGCTTTATGCGTGCTCTCGCGGTAACAGCAGCTTCGAACGTTGTGATAGTATATCGGTTCGTGGTGGAGACCTCCCAAGGACAATCGGTCATGTACATGAAGATGTACTTGCGCAAGTGTTTGACAAAGTTGTCCTTGAGCGGTTTCCCTTTCAGGCCTCTCATGTATCTGACAAGAGCTGGGAGCTGAAGCAGAGCCTTCTCGGCTGCGATAGGATCCTTTGCGACAATGACCTTGTGTAGTAGTATCTGTGGGACTTCATCTTCTTTGACACCGCGCAAGGGGTTGTACTTCGGTCGATTCTTCCGTATTTGTGCTCGATAGTATGCATTGTCTATCATGGCATCTGAGCAGGCGTCATCGTGCCCTGCCAATTCGGCGAGGGTCAATCTGTGCTCTCGGTCGGGCTCTGCCCACTTCGACTTCTTGCGTGTCATGGTCGCAGCGTTGGGAGACAACGTGTCGCGTAAAGATGTGGTAGCCCGGCTGAAAAGAGCTGCAGTCGGCTGAGGGAAAGGAAGGTGCTTGGTGGATATTACGCGTTTGCAAGGTCACTTTGCGGCAGTAGCGAGCGTAGATCGGATATTAGTGTTTTCCCAGAGTCAGAGTGAAAGAGCGTTGTTCTGTCACCTATCACAGCAGATCCTTTGATCTACGGGGACAGAGAGCGGCTGAAGACGTGAAACCCATTATTACGAACGTTAGGCTATGTATGAAGGAAGCAAAGTGGTGAATGTGACAGCAGAAGAGGGAGGGAATGGAGCATTAGCCCTCGTTGGCGTTGGTGTAGCTTGACGCAAGGTCGCTCTGGCCGACTTGCGACTTGTCTTGCGTCTGTGGCATCGAGGGATCAACAACACCGAGTGGAGGTCCGATAGGATCCTTGTCAGCCAATCATCTTCGTCTGTGGCTGGCAAGTTTGGCGACTTGTGCATATCATCTATCTCGTGCCGAAAGGAGCTGCTGCCGACCGAATCATTTTGCGCCGTTGTCATTATTCCACCCTATTCGCGAGTAGGAGAGAGGCAGGCAGGTGCTGCATATTCGCGCCATGATACAGCTCAAGGTCAGGAAAGCAGGTGGGGAATACGAGCTTCAAGGACTGACTGAATGCAGACGATGCTTAACTGCATCGACAATTCGGGAGCTGCTATCGTCGAATGTGTTGCTGTTATGAAGAAAAGAGGAATGAGGCCGACTGCAAGTATTGGTACGTCTCTACCACAAGACTTGTGCCTTGACATCCGATTGATGATGATATAGGCGATAGAATCATTGTGGTCGTTCAGAAACAGCGCTCATTTGGTCAAGAAGGACCTGGAGGTGGCAGCTTGAGTATCGCCAACAAGGTCAAGAGAGGAGACATACGGCACGCTGTGGTAGTAAGAGCACACAAGGAACAGCAGAGGAAGGACGGCAGCTACGTCAAATTTGACGACAATGCTTGCGTGCTGATAAACAAGTCTGGTGACCCAATAGGCACCCGGCTGACGAGTGTGGTGGGTGCCGAACTAAGAGACAAGAAGTGGTCGAAGATCCTGTCGCTTGCACCTCTGCATGTATAAGACTATACAAAAAGATGGCACGGTGAACATGAATTTATTCGAAAGAGTTCGGGCCTGCCAGTCCCCGTAAGGATGGGCACATTCATACATCGTTAAAGCTTGTTGAAGGCACTGCACAGAGCAATGGAACACCGCGGAAAACGCCTAAGCCTCAGATTCGAAACCCAACAAAAGCCCCAACACCACACGCTACTTCTGCTCATTGGCCCCGTTCCAAGCATGGTTACAAGAGGGATTGGTGCAAACATAGTACAGACTCTGTTTGAGGCATCAAGTTAGCAAGGATCGGGTATATTGGAGAGGGATATAGGAGCATGGACTGTTTTGAGAAGACTTACCATGCCAATATCACCCTTTCGCTGTTGGGACTGGAAGTACACAACATCATTCTCATGACATTTCGGACACTCTTTGTTCTCGTGTGGCAGCTGTAGACCCGACCAGGTCAGCCAGTGTCTAGGAAGAGCAATTTCACACACCAGAATTGCAAACAAAAGCTTTGAAAGGCGACATCAAGGTCACGAAGCCCGGGAAGAGTCATCCAAATCCTCTTCCGAACGTTCAGAATCATCCCCGTTGGGCTCTCCACAGGTGGCGCACTTCAGGCAGTTGCCGCACATGGTGCAGAAGCAAAGGACGTCTTCACCCACAGTTGGATCGTTGGCTACATATGCCTTTTCTCCCATCGACTCTTGTGCTGCTTCGCTGAGGATTTGTCGGTACGTGCATGCAGGCTCGCTTTGCTGGACGGATGAGCAGGCTTTGCAGATGTAGAGTAGCTGATTCAATTGACGGTCTTCGCGGGGGTATAGCAGGTTCGAGCTGTGCCACAGTGTTAGCCCTCTCCCCACGATGTTGGTAGCAAAATTCTTACCATTCTTGACAGAATTTGTAGGCGATCTCACCAGTGCCGGCACCTTGCTCGCTCACTGTTGGAGAGGCTGCAGACATGTCGAGAGGCTTGATGATAGTTCTGAGTCGTTGTAGGTACAGAAAGTCTCAGCACCGTCCAGGTTTCGCAAGGCGTTTGTGGCGATTCGATTTTCTTGTGCCTTGTCTTGCATCAACAGATGCGGAGAGCGTGGATGTGCTTGTCGCGGACGATGAGTTGGTGTGGATGACCTGATTTGTAAGCAGTGAATATTGTAGATTATTCAGACACAATAAGACTGTGGTCAATTCGCGACACGACCTACTAGCAATGTACGAGTGTAGATCTAAGTGGTGTCACGGTCTTCAAAGCGACTGCTGTTGCGTCAAGATTCAAGGTCGCGCATGGCGGTGGATTACTACGGACCTAAGCTAGGCAAGAGCGTTCCTTGCATGTGGCCCCAGCGCGTTCGTGGTCCAAGCTTTATTTGAAGTTCCGCATCTCGAACCAACGCGAACTAACGACCCCGCTAGTACTGCAGTCACCAGATCAACAGACTGCCTTACTTCTCAGCAGAACAGCTGATCTGCAACACTTTGTGTAAAACATTCGACAGCTGTCACAAAGAAGTCAGGAAGGCTGTCGTAAATCTGCTGTTCTTTCAACATTGACTGGCTCCTTCCGACATCACCAAAGATCACAATGGTAAGCATAGACAGTCACAACCGTGCTCCTGCCGATTCTGATAGACGTGCTAGGCCGACACTGGCCTGCCTGCAGACTGGGAAGTGCGACACTCGAACTCGAAAAACCTACCATACTACTTCAACCACAAGACCCACGAGTCCAGGTGGGAACCGCCTGAGGATGCCGACACAGAGAAGTTGAAGACCTACATGGCACAACACCATAGTGGTGCCAATACGAGACTCGACGGTGGCATCAGCCAGGACGGCAAGATTAGAGCAGCACATCTCCTCGTCAAGCACAGTGGCAGCCGGCGACCTTCAAGTTGGAAAGAACAGAATATCACACGCTCGAAAGAGGATGCTATTAACATGCTCAGAGGCTATGAACAACAGATCACGTCTGGCGAGAAGTCGCTGGGTGATCTTGCCATGTCCGAATCCGATTGCAGCAGTGCCCGTAAGAGAGGTGACTTGGGCTACTTCGGCAAGGGACAGATGCAGAAAGAGTTTGAGGACGCTGCTTTTGCATTGAAGCCAGGCGACATCAGTACCATCGTTGAGACTGCGTCTGGGGTGCACTTGATCGAGAGGTAAGGAACAAACACAAGGCCAAGCGAGAACATGCTGATCAGGCCACAGGATCCAGTAATTCCACAACAATGCTGCAAAGCCCGACTATCTAGCCAATCCCTTGCGAGCAGTGGGTGAACATGTGTCGGCCTCCTCCGACCCTTGGACACCTTTTCTGCCATTCTATGCTCAGTGGTTAGGTAGTGTTGATTTCTACCCTCCACCTTACCAGCGTACTTGTATGAAAAGCCTGTTTTCATTCATGTCGGAACAAATATCCAAGAGCTCATGGGGACTCACTCTCTGTAGGCCGCCGTGACTGCCCTGACAACAGGAGTGCCATTGCTTCACTAAGACGTAATACTTTTGCAGCTGAGTTGGTAAGGCCCCAATAGTCTTCACCGTATACCCATGCAGGATGACTATGTAGTCAGTTATGCTCGGCGGCAGAAGCTCACTTGCACTGTCGTAGACTAAGCTCTTCCATCAAGCTCATCTGCCACGCGCAGCCTGACCTGCATTCCTGCTGAGCCAAACGTCCCTATCCAACCTCAAATACAAGCTATCGACCCACTTACCATCCTCACCACCAATTTGCATGCTCCTTTTCAAATACCCACTCTCCACAAAGCCAGCTTCTCTCAGCAAGCCTATGCTTGCCGTGTTACGTGGATCTGTGTCTGCCGTTATGGAGGGGTACTGCCATTCACCCTTTGCCTGCTTCCACATAAGGCCCGTGAATTGTTCGGCTGGCGAGGAAGCTCTGGCCTCGGTCTCGACATATTTCTTTGATCCAGAGTCATCGGCGTTGGGGCTAACAGGTGACTTGAGGCCGAACAGGTACTCCAAAGTATGGCTCATAGCTTCTCCCGCGAGTCCCTTGCGCCAATGCCGCTTGGCGATCAGGAACCCAACTTCGTTAGACGGAGGACCGGAGTAGACTCCAATCTTCCCGATCGGTGTCAGCTGGTCGGGAGAGGAAGGGTCTCTGAGACAAATGATAAAGTCCGTCAGTCCATTCTGTGAGGAATCTATCATAGACGAGATCCAGGACTCGGACTGTGCGAGATCTTTGTGCGGTAACGATGACCTGTATGGATGTGTCAGGAAGGTCTTCCATGCGCATCTACATGGAGCATACCAATACCGCATTACCTCAGGGTCGCTGAAGGCTTCATGAAGAGGCATTGCATCTCCTCGTCGTGATGGGCAGAGGAGAAGCCTAGGAGTTTCCACGACTCGTTGGCCACGAGTAGTATCTGGTGCAGCAACTGTCATCTCGCTTTACGATGTGCGTTTAGAGAGCTGTGGGTTTCGTGGTTCCTGCACCGCTGGGCCACTGCCGACTTACTTATGAATAAAGAGAGATATCCAACGTCAAATTTATTCGCGAGACCCAGAGACTCACATAGGATATACCATGGCTGATATCACTGTTCAGCTGGATCATGAGTCGCCAGCTCGACTCGTGCATTACCCTTGATCGTGCATCAGCGTAATGCTACTGTAAAACACCCCGGCTGGGATCTCCATGAGTCATGAGCCGCACTGGCAAGAGGTGTGAGGCCCTGGCGTCTACCACCCGGCTTCAGTGTCAGCTACGTTGATTGTAACTTGAATTACGCAAAGACTAATGCTGCCCAACAAACAGAGACTTAACTGGTGCCTAGCTACCGTCGCACGAAGAACGAGAATAAGTACGCGAGGGGTCTAATCGCGCACCCCTGTACGCGCGCAGGTTTTAGGGTAAAATCACGATTTTACAAGGGCTAATTGTTACGGATTGCTAAGACCTTCTATAAGATTCTATACTATAAATAGCAAAAGGAGACTTAGCGACTTTCTAGTACGAATCGTATCGAAAACCCGCTAGTCTTTCTTCCTTTCTTTTAAGCGTTAAATCGTTATTAATAGCGATCTAGCTAGTAATCTATCTCTTAGTACTTATTAAGCCTCTTATTAGACTACCTCTTTAGCTTAGTCCTAATACTAATATCTTTATTATTTAAGCGGTACCTCTATAATCTAACTTTATAAATATATTATAGTACTAATTTTATTATATATATTAGATTTATATTATTAGTAAGCTTATATATATATAGTTATTAAGAGATAAAGATAAAGTCTTCGGTTCTCTAGTTAATTTATAAGGGATTAAGAATCTTATCTTTTATCACGAATCAATAAGTGGGTTGAATAGATAAATTACTAGACGAAGGAGAGGTAAGATAGCTATCGTACAGTTGGTGGTTGTTAGTATAACCACCGACTGCGTCACAAGGCTGCGAGGCTAGCGCGAGGCTACCAAGCATACTCTATGACATCACCCCCACCTTTAAAGAAGTCTGTCCTCAGACTTTTAGTACGGCATTGCGATGAGTATCGTCTGCCCATTTCCTATAATAATTTCCCTTTATTATCTCTTGTTGCTGCTATAATTTTCAGTAGCTAACTTTCTAGTCTAGTTTCATATCTATCTGATCACACGGTTAGCTATTAGCCGGTTTATCGATTAGGTATCGATCTGCAAGATCTCGATAGACAAGCGTCGTGTCCATGCGTAATAAGGGTTAGGAATCGCTCGTTAAGAAGGGTTCCTAGGGCACTATAAGACTCGTGTATTAGAGTAAGGGCGCAAGCCGGTACGAGGAACTCGTTCGTTAAGTAATCTACGATACGATACTTCCTTCGTGTCGTGTTAAGCACTAGTACTAGTACTTAACCTTATTAATAGTAACGACTACCTTAGTCCCTCTCTAGGTAACGCCGTATCTACGGATCGTTTCCCTCTTAAGCTTTCCCTACCCACAGAGCGTAGTTATTTTATATAAGTCTTAAGAGCGCAGCCGAACCTACTATTCTCGCTAGCACTAACGGTGTAATTATATCTCTTACCTAAAACGCAGCGCCGCGCGTCTAGATGTTGTTTTCTATTCGTCCTTAGTAAAGTCGTATTTAGGTGGTAGATCGGGCTTATCGAGGTAGTTCTTATAGAATTTAAGTATTAAATCGATCGCCCTAAGTAGCACCTCGACTTCCTATCGCTAGTCGGGTTTATAGCCGGCCTATTAGACCTTATAGCGTAGTCTCTTCTTTTTTTCTATTCTCTTAGAGTCCAATATAGCCTTAACGTTCTACTCTTCCTTAGTAGATTCCTCTCGTTCGATGTAGATAGGAGGAGAGGGAGGTTAGATCTATCCTAGTAGACCTTCGGTAATCGTAGGGCGAAGTAAGGATGTATAAAAGATATTGTAAATCTTTATATCGCTTAGTAGGTGTAGACGGTAAGCGACTAAGTTGATAATTTCGGATATTTTAAAGAGACCGAGATTCTTATTATTAAGTTTCTTAGATAGTCGCTCTATTCTAATATTACGAGCATTAAGCTATACCTTATTACCGACGTAGTACGCAGGTGAGGGTCGTCGTTTACCGTCCTTAAATTTTATATATCAGGCCTACGCTAGGATTATTTATACGCGCAGGCTATCGTAGAGGTCCAGTATTATCCTAGTAAACTCGTCTGCGTTCTAATAGTTAAACCGAGTCTTTATAGCCGTAGGAGGTACTAGTATATCGGGTTCTACACTAAAGTAAGGGTGATAGCTATAGTTAGCGAAGAACGGTATAGTCTTCGTTATCTTAGACTCGTAGTTATTAATAGCGAATTCGGCTATAGGTAACTATTTAGCCTAATCGTCTTATATATAGTTGCCGTAGATGCGAAGGTATTGTTCTATACCTTAGTTCGAGTTTTCGCTCTAACCGTTAGTCTTGAGGTGATAGGCCGTAGATAGTTATCGTTTAATACCGAGTTTCTCGTATAATCTTCCCTAGAAGGCTAAGATAAACGCACTTCCTCGGTCTAAAGTCACGCTAAGGGGAATCTTATGCAAACGAGTAATATAGCGGTTAAAGTATTTAGTAGTAGAGGCTGCGTTAACCGAGTCTACCGGAATAAAGTATCGTATTTTCGTTAGACGGTTAGTGATTACTAGTATATTAGTATAGGCCTTATCATCGAGCTTACTCTCGGGTAATTCTACGACGTGGTTAAGGGTGATATATTGCTAAGGTCGTTCTAGAGCTTACAGCTATCGAAGACCTTCGGTATAGGCGTCGCGAAAGGCTTTCGCTCGCTTGTATTTATAATAGGCGTCTATATAGGTAAGGATATCTACGTATATTCCTAGCTAGAAATAGTGTCGCTAAATGAGTTCGAAGGTCTTAGCGCGACTAGGATAACCAGCGACGAGGAGGTTATAATAATCCTTAATAATAGTTAGCGTTAGATCTTAATTCCTAGGAACCTATAGTCTATTAGAGTAGTAAAGTCGGTTCTCTCGGTATTCGTAATTAGCTATTAAGAGTCGATAGTCTTAAAGGAACGTTATAGTATTCTTAGATAAGGGAGTAGTATTCTTCTTATACTCTAGTAAGTCCTGTAGAATAGAGTCTTCTTAATATACCTTTTCGATTACTTTAGTTAATAGGATCTTATCGGTAGCGGACTCGGGCAGTTCTTCGAGAGTCTAGGTAATCGCGACCGCAGCTTAGAGTCTATTAGGAGGTAAGATAAGTACACCTTCTACTAGGTTATATAGTTTAAGCAGGGTCTAATATTAGTATAAACCTCTCTCGTCCTTCTTAGTTATAGGAAGATCGTCTAACCTTCTTATTAAGCTATTAGGCTTAGCTTCTTATTTCCTAGGACGGTACTAGATCTAGAAGTTAAACTCTAAGAGGAATTCTAACTAGCGTGCTTATCGTCTATTTAGGATTTTCGTCGTTATAAAGTATTCGAGGGACCGGTAATCTATTATAACTTTTACGAATCGCGCTAGGTCTATACTAGCTAACTCGAGTCTCTATTCCTCGAATACTTTCACTATTGCTAGAAGTTCTTTATCGTAAATCTTATAATTGTATTCTTAAGGAGATATTTTCTTCGAGAAGTAGGCTACTAGTCGTAGTGTGCCGTCTACTATCTAAGAGAGGATACCGGCGACTACGTGATCTAACGCGTCGGTCTCTAGCTAACTCTTAGTATCGAGATTAAAGTGCGCGAGTATAGGTTCTTTCGAGAACGTGGCCTTAAGTAAGTTAAAGGCACGTTAATGCTCGGTAAGCTACTAAAACTGCGCTTTATCCTTTATACGAGTGAGGTTGGTAAGCGGTAGGGCGATAGATCCGAAGCTATAGATAAAGCGACGGTAGAAGTTCGCGAATCTAAGAAAGGCGAGTACGTCTCGAATAATACGAGGCGTAGGCTAGTTAAGTATTGTTTATACCTTCGTAGGATCTATTTTAATCCCTTGCGTCGTAATAATTATTCCTAAGTATTTAACTTCCTGGACGTAGAATTCTAATTTATCGATATCGATATAAAGACTACTATCTTATAGTCGTTATAGTACTACTCGTACGTGTTTACGATGATCCTTAAGAGTCTTGCTAAAGACGAGTATATCGTCTAAGTAGGCGGTATAAAAGTCGTCGAGGATATCGTATAGCGCGCGATTAATATAGCCTTAGAAGAAGGAGGGCGCGTTGTATAGCCCGAATAGTATAACGATATATTCGAACTATTCGAATCTCGTAACGAAGGCGGTCTTCTATTCGTCTCTCGATTTAACTCGGAGTCTATTAAAGGCTGCGACGATATCGAACTTCGTGTAGTACTTAGCCTTATAAAGTTTATTAAGGGTTTCTCGAATCTAGGGTATTAGGTAACGATTTTTAATAGTAATAGCGTTAAGAGCCCGATAATTAATATAGAACCGAAGTCCTCCTCTCGGTTTCTTTACTAATATTACAGGTGAGACTAATAGGGACGTCGAGTAACGGATAAACCCCTTAGCGAGGTGCTTATCTACATATTTCTTTACAGCTTCTAGCTCCTCGCGAGTCATCCTATATAGCTTCTTATGCGGGAGTTTATATATATTCGTCTTAGTAAGAGGTATCTTATAATCTATACCTTTACGGTATAAAGAGAGTATCTCGGCTAACTCCTTCGATACTAGTAGTAAGAAGTCGTAGTATTCGACTAGTATTTTCTTAGTAGCGTTAGTTTAGGGTTTCCCTACTATAAATTTTTAGAAGTCCTATAAGTTAACTGCGTAATATAATACCTTAGTAGAGGAATACTAGACGCTGTATAGTTCTAGATCTTTATTAGATACGGAAGGGTTAAGGTTATAGGGCTAAAAGACGAAAGCTTTAAGATTACTCTCGTTATAAATAATATCGGTAAACTCGAAGATAGAGAGTATAGATACTTAAACACTATTAACTATAGTAGGCCTTAAGAGGGGTTGCTTATTACAGCCGAAGACTGTATACGGTTAGCGTATTAGGAGGTAAGTGTGATAGTGCTCGAGAGAAAAGTATACTACGCGAGTTAATACGTTAAAGGTAACACCGTATTTATACATCTATTTTATTCTAAGTATTAATAGGTATGCTAGTTTCGGAGTAACGTAGTAGAGAAGTCTCTCGTAATAAGAACCTATATATAACTCGATCTTAGCGAAATATATTATAGCTACGGATTAGGAAGGGTCGGCGAACTCTAGCGCTACGGGTTTTAGTAGTTTCTAAAGGGGGATATAATGCTCGCGAGTATAGTTCTTATTAAGGAAAGAAACGGTAGCACCGGTATTAAAGAGGGCCTTACCTAGGTTAGGTACCTACTTAAGTCCTAAGATTAAGTAAGGGATAGCGAGGTATCTACTATAATCTATAGTTAAAGAGGAGGTAGTAACTTTACCTTTTAGGTCCTCGAGTCCGTGGTAGATAGGGGTATAGGTGACTTACGTAGCTAGTAGGGCTACGGAGGGATTACCTTTACCTCGTAGTTCTTTATTAGTCTTACTCTATTTACCTAGCTAGGGCGGCTTATCGCGTTCGAGTAGTGGTCGTCGATCTATCTTACGTCTTCGAGATAGGTCACTTAGTTTTTTAACGAATATATTTTAGAGTCGGCTTCGGAAGCAGCGGGCTCGTTAGCGAGTAGTTTAGTAGTAGTAGTAGCGACGCTACTCTTCTATCTTCGGTTAGTTAACTATTAGTATAGCTCGTAAGCGAGTTCGTTAGACTTGTGACCGGGTTTGCGGTAGGTATAATATTTACCTTCTCTATCGAGCTACTCTTTCTCGGCGTCCGATAACTTTAGTAAGTTCTTAAACTTTTCTAGGAATATAGAGCGTCCTTCACGAGTACTATTATTATTATTATTCGACGGATTATTCTTCTTCGGCTTCGAGGAACCTTTATCGTTCTTCTTAGATTTATCTTCGAGGTTAGTACGCGGATATATATAGTCGAACTTCTATAGGGCTACGGCTTATCGGCGATACTCTACTATAAGATCCTTTATAAGGGTGAATTTCTTGTTATAAACTTTACTGAAGAGACGCTTAGATAATTTAGTAATAAGGTTATAGATCTATAGCCTCTCGGGGAGGTTAACGATAAGTACTAAGGCTTCCTAACGGGCGTAGAAGTCTTCGAAGTTTTCGTTATCCTTTATCTTATACTCGTCGAGTTCTTTTTACGCTTTTACTACACGATTAAAATCAAGAAACTAATTATCTAGAGCCTCCTAGACTTAGTCTCGGTAGGTGAATTTATCGGTCGTAGTAGAGGAATAAGGGTGTCGAGTACGTAGCTAATTAAAGGCCTTATCTTTAGTACGTCCGATAATATAGAGAATAGCTATCTCTTCGCCGACCTTATCGTAGTATTCTTTATCGGTAAAGAGCTTATATAATATTTTTAGCTTCTATAGCTCGTATACCTCTCGGTCTTTACTACTGAATATACTAGGATCGAGTATCCGTATTTTATTACGGTGTCTAGCGCTAGTAATAGTAGATTAACGTGTAGGAGATCGTTAATAGCGAATTCGGTTAATAGGGTTTCTTAGGCTCGCGCCTTTATCGATTTAACTTGTGCTATTAGCGTTAGGTGCAAACTCGTTAATAAGAGTGACTCAAGTAGGAGGTAAGGAAGGAGGTATAGACTAAAGTCGTACGAGGTCGGATCGCAATTCCTTAATCTCGCTAACTAGTTTCTAGGTTTATTGCTTGTAAGTCTTGCAATAACCCTCTAGTTGCGAGACGCGAGCGATAGAAGTAGTGCTATCCTTTTAAGTGTCTATAATTTAGTTATTAAGGTTATTAATTTCTCGTTTATTCTCCGTAATCTCTTCGTCCTTCTAGCTAACTTAACGAATAAGGTCATCGACTTATTCTTATAGTTAGCGAACTAAATCGTTTTATACCTAGACGTCTACGGCTACTTGGCGTAGGCGATTATTACTAGCTAAGACGTGATAGATAGCGTTAAAGTATTCTTCTAACTTTATCTTCTAACTTCTCTAAAGTCGACGTAACAATCGGAACTAAGCTTCGAGGTAAGATTAGACTCGGTTAACCATCTCCTTATGTATACGAGCTACTACCTATTTAGAGTAAACACCTTCACTATATAAGACCTAGCCGTTCGGTCCCTTAGCCGGTTCTCTATTCTCGTCGCGTTGTTTTTTAATTAAGAAGGAGAGTCGAAGGCCTTATATAGAAGTAGCGTTTTAGAGGATACGTTAGGTACTTTCGTCGAGTATATATTTAGTGAACTCCCCGATAGTAGGTTCTAGAGTGGTTAGATCGGAATCAACTAAGACGAGATCGTCCTATAGAGTAGGTTATTTAGGTAAAGAGTTAGCTCTAATTAGAGACTCTTTTTAAGCTCCTAGGACCTCGGTCTTAGCTAGAGGCTCGATTAACTCTTAAACTGTATCCTAAGTACTAATAGCGACCTTCTTCTTAAGTGGGTTATAACGAAGGATCGAGAGGATTTCTAGTACGAGGTCGTTCTCGTTATTAATCGGTAATATTTCTTGTAGTTATCTCGACTTGCTACGAGTTGTTCGTAGGACGTAATTTTCGTCCACTCGGCGTTAAGTGTTGCGACTACGGTCGCTGTTGGTTGGATTGTTAGATATAATAGGTCTAATATCGGTAGAAAGGCAGTAGTAGGGAGAGGTAAGATCGTAGGGTATGCGAAATATTAATATAGGTTATAGAGGTTTACGACGTGACACGCCTTCTCTTACGCTATTACTCTTTAGTAGCTTTTCCTTTTAATACCTACACTATCAACGCAGGACTTATACTTAGTAGGGTTCGTTTGCGCAGATTACGCTTCGAATGGCCTGCGATAGCAGGGCTTGTAGTTGCTTTTGCGCTCGGTGCGCTAGGTTAGTATGTTCTGCGCTTAGTACGCTGGGTTAGTAGTTGCGCGTTGAATCCTTTCGCGACAGGGTATCAACCGCACCAGAGGTGACGAATCTAGCAGTGGGTATCGTAGGCCTCTATAGGCGGTCTAGTAAGATATTACGAATCAATAAGTGGGTTAAATAGATAAATTACTAAACGAAGGAGAGGTAAGATAGCTATCGTATAGTTAGTGGTTGTTAGTATAACTACCAACTACGTCACAAGGCTGCGAGGCTAGCGCGAGGCTACTAAGCATACTCTGTGACATCTTTTAGCTAATAACTCTACGATTATTAAGTTAAATTTACTCGTTAAAGTTTTTTTTATAATAATATATATACTTTATAAACGATATAAAAATCTTAGATATAAGTACCGCCTAGCTTGAGTAATTATTAGAGAAAGAATAAAAGTAGAGCCTTTTTAATCCTTATAATTTCTACTTCTCTTAATAACTTTTAGAATAATTAAGCTATAGATTTAAGAACTTTTTTTACGTTTAAAAGTTAATTAGAGTTATATACAATCTTTAACGAATAGAATATTCTTATTTACCGTTAAGTTATTAAGTACTAAAACTAAGAGGGTCGTTTCCCCGTAAATTTATATATAAAACGAGAAGATCTCGACTTTAGACGCTAACAGTTATATAACGTAGGCGGTGCTCGTACTTAAGAAAATTTATTACACTTTAGAATTAGTATATATATATAAAAATGTTAGTAGCTATTATTAGCTTATACAATCGTCGAGATAGCAAATGTTAGATAAGCACAATTTTGTATGGTAAACCTTAATTTTTTTGCGCGGGTACCACGGTGCGCGATTAGACCACCATCGTACTTAGCTGGAGCAGATGGGAGAAGGTATAGCAGGGACTCTATATGATAATCCCTTTTTTGCCTTAGCGTTGCTTCCCGCTTCTCACTATATCGTCCGCAACGAGCTTGCAGAGTTCGCCCTTTCCAAGATCTGAGTAAGGTACACGTTGTGATACGAGCTCTTAGATGTGGTAGCATCGACAATCCCAATCACGACAGCCGAATAGCACCACCAAACCTGATTTCATAGCACACAATGCTAGCCCACGTTGAGTCTGCATCCTGCAGGCGAGAGCGAGACTGTGGAACGTGGCGGTCCAGCTCGCCAACCATAGGTTGATGAATACGAGTCCTCGCTAAAAGTCAAAGCCTCGAACATGCTCAGCCTCCGTCAACGAGGATTGGCACAGATGATGAGCAGGTATTACGACTAAGTTGCCAGAACTTTTATCTCACCACCGCCATGATCAACAAAGATGGTGGAAGCTGTCGCTAGCATCGTCGGTATCGCGACTTTTGGTATGCAGATAGGAGAACAGTTGGACAAGCTTCGACAGCTATACGGTTTATTTCGGACAGCCCCGGAGGAGAGCACAACGCTTCTACGGGATTGCGAGCGACTCGGCAAGCTCTTGAACCATAATGCAGCTCAGTTTGTCAGGTTGCCGCCTTAGTCTCCCCGAATGGTGCTTGCTATGACTGTCAAGAAAGTTGCACTGCTGTACTTCTAGGACTAGATGTGATTACTAAAGAGCTAGATCAACAAATTAGCAGATCACGGTTCACAGGCTCAGTGAAGGCCCTACTCCGGCAAGACGCCGTTACGAAGCAGGAAGCTCGACTCAACAACGTTCGAGATGACCTCTCGCTCGCGTTGCAGTCCCTCAATATGTCCGTCTGTGGCCTTGTGTGGTTCCTCAGCTAACGTCTTTCAGAGCCATATCTTATAGGACGCTTGCACACACGCTTGATCAGGCTGCTCTGCTTTCGGCGGTGCACAGTCTTGTACAGCAACAAATTGCTTTCGTTGACCAACCACCACCATATCAGAAGTCCATAGAACCCTCTATTCCAGGCGTTGTTTGTCCCGATGGCAGAATTGTGCGCACATGTAAGAAGCGAGCAGATGAGCAGAGGACTTTCTCAGGATTAGGCTTCCAATCTCTATGGCTGCGCAAGGCATGGCATTTCGAAACCTTGAGGTCTTACGGCAGCTGGACCTTCTCGCTAAGAAGCTGGAACAGTCTTGACCCTGATGCCTCTGTCTTCGAAATCGTCCGTCAGGAGCACTTACTCGAACTTCAGAAACGACTGTCGTACGGATTTGTCAGTACGATCGAGACAGGACGGGTAAGACTCTGTTCAGGGTAAGTTATGTTCTGCTTGAGCCAAATAGAGCTAACAGAAATGCCTAAAACCGCTTGCGAGCATGGTTCTACTGATATCCTGCAGTTTATTCTGACTCGCGGCCGCCGACGTAATTAGCTGACTCTCCGAGATGCTTTCATCACCAGCGAGCGACAAAACGACTACAAGACAATCTTCAAGACTGGTGTGACGTGTTATTGGTGGGCTTCGATCTTGCGATCACACGTCAAACCCGACTATCTACCAGCCTTCTCCCTTCTGCTTTGGAGCCTCGAGGATAACCTCCTCATGTTCGGCGACGACGTCAACCCCTCAGAATATGTTACCTGGCTTACTGGTTGCGGAGCAGCATTTCTAACCTCCTGGCGCACACAGTTTTCTGAAGCCAGAATGTAAGAGGCTATTGTTCTTCTCAGCCGGCTCTTTGTCCCTCAGTACAAGATGCTTGACCTGCAGGAGCGGCTACACTGCGCTCTCGCAGATGAAGTTTTCCATCACCTATGGCTTTTCTGGCATTTCCTAGACCAATATGAGCATGACCTAGAATGCGCCGAATCCGAAGGGTTGCAGAACAAGTCCCAGACGATAACGTCGTATTATGCAGAGCTACTAGCCAGGCATGAATGCCATTCCAGACACGATAATTACGACAAATGTACTTGCTATTTACGACGAGAATCAGTGAAGCTGCTGACTCAGAGCATACGGTTGCAAGACATAAATTGATCCCTCGCTAGGCACATCTCGCCCATTTTCTGCTTCCTTTCGAGCTTCGCATCGTCTAGATGGATGGAAAGACCTGGACTGGAACCATTTGTGGAAGATCTCAAGGCCGCACTCCGCTTGTGGCTCTACACTCTGCACAACTCGGATGCAGACCTAGAGGACTACGATCAGAAAGAGCAAGGCTATCTACAGACACACAGAAGATGGTCTATCAAGCTGAGAACGGAAAAGGGCGAATTTCCAGAGCACTACTTCATCATCCGGTTGGTAGCATTCACCTTCGGGCCGCAGCCCGAAAACTGGAGATTCTACTTTACCACCTCTACGGACGAGGTCAACCACACACTTTCCCTTGAGCGTATCATTCAAAGGAAGAAACGTCACAACTCCTTCGACCCATCACTTGAAATGCCAGGAGCCCGGATCGATGCATAAGAAACAACGAGGTGCAATGTTACTCATTACTTCGCCTCAAGCAGAAGACAGCGGAAAAGCTTCGTGCGCGCGATATCGTTCAGTCTGCTGCGTGAGGGCGAGGTCTTCGCGGAGTATTGCTGCCATGGGTATCGCTACCGACCGAGCACACCTCGGCGCCAGCATGAGTGCTATCGCAATGCCCTGATGGGATCTTATTGCAAACAGGATGAGATGGTAGACAAGCAGGACTTCCGCAGATGTCGGATCAGGCAGAGCCTAGCTATCACGACTGTGTAGTATTATGGCCGTTCGACATTCTAGCTCGCCGGGAGTACTCGTCTTGGAAGCTGCATTGCTCGATCCTGATCTATTAATAGAGTAACGTTGGTATCTATGTCTATACCGCAGAGCTCGAACTAGACGTATAGAATTCCGCGTACTTCGAGTTGTCAAGCAGAAAAATCGAGCTGCCACGCAATAGACAAGTGTTGTTCTACACTAGTGGCCATGCAAAAGTACGAGGGCGTTCTTGATCACAAAAGGACCCTAAAAGAGCCCTCGCGGGCCGTGAGTGCCGTCCCGTCCAAGCGCAAAGCTGCTTATTTGCTAGCGTGGTGACCGAGCGGGTTATCGCAACCACGATTCACACGCAACTTCTCTTTTCAAGCTCGACTGACCTTGAGAACCATAGCTTTTCCAGCATATCATAGGTTACCCGGCTAGTGGCTTTGCTTGACTACTGCCTTCCTCACTTCAATGATGTCAGGCTGATCGGTGTGATGCTTGCAAGACCGATACTCTACCATGCAGACTCGACCCCGGCGCAGCGTCGCGCCTTCGCCACTCTGGGCGGCACGCTGCAGCAGAGACTCGCCAATCGGGAATTTCAAGCCAATGAGATGCCAGCGCTCGCTGGGCAGTGAAGCACCGAAATGGCTGCGGCCACATGCTGGCAGGCCACGAAACGAAATATCTTCAGCCTGATGTGAACATCTTTCCTTTACTTCTTTTCGATTGCTTGTATGCTCTGTGGCGATGGCGGAAGTGGTCGCCAGTGCTCTTGGAATCACAACCTTTGGCTTTCAGATCGGAAAGAAATTGTATGAGTTAAGACGACTCTACAAGGAATTTTCAGCCGTGCCGGCTGATGTTGAGGCCCTCCTGGTCGAATGCGCGCGATTTGCTCGGATTATAGAGGACGTGGAATCCCAACGGAACCTTATTGCTAGCTGTCTTCCGTCGAGTACTGTTCTTGATGAGTGTTGTATCAGTTGTAAGGCAGTGCTCGGGGAGTTGGATGGTATCGCTCGTGATCTGAAGTCACGCACATCAAAGTCGAGGGTCAAGGGCTCGATCAAGGCTCTTCTACGCAAGGATGAGCTATCCAAATTGAAGGAACAGCTAAGGACGACGAAAGAAGACTTCTTGATTGCATCACAGATTATGGATAGGTTGGTTCATGCCCACAAATTACGATAGTTTTGACACATTGTAGTGCAATGCTGCGTCAGCTTATGCTAACTCAGATGTCCCTCCCACCCATGATGAACAGTTTGTTACAGCAGCTCCAGCTACAGCAACAACAACTACAGCAACGACAACAAACACAGCCCCTGAACCTTCCACAAATAGCCGCCCCGACATTACTCGCGCCAATCTCGTGCGCAGCACCTATTTCAGTCAACAATCCACAAGGTAGGGGATTGACTTCTTCTCAGAATGATCTCAGGAAGCTATGGCAACTTCAATTTCAGTCACGCTGGATTGGTAAAGCATGGCACATCAAGTGCATAGTTGCTCTTGGAGATTGGACCTTCCACTTCAGGACCTGGAATCTATTGAAAAGCATTTATGACACGCCTGTTGGAACCTGCATACACAATGATGACCTGCTAGGCTTTAAGCAATTGATGGCATCTGGCAGGTATACCATGTGCGACCGTGAAAGACATTGGACAATGTTTCAGGTAAGAACAGCCCGTTCCTTGTAAGGGCTCTCGATTGACTGCCATTTCACTAGCACGCCATCGGTGACGGAAGTCTGAACATCATCGAATATTATCTCTCACGTGACGAGCGAACATTTGAGCAATGTATCAGCGACGCATTCATAGATTCGGCTGGCCTTTTTAGTTATCATCGTTTCATCGACATAGTCCGTGGTCTCGTCGGTAGTCGCGAGTCCGAGCGCTGTCTACGCTTGGTCAAGACTCTGGTCCAGAAGATCTTGTCGGGAGGGCTCGTCGACGGCTGTGCTCCGGCTATACATGAGGTTCGCCTGCTTGCACAATACTCCACGCCTGTCTGGGAGGGGGAGATAGACTCTGGTAAAGATGTGGCTCGCCAACTGTCTGATGGGCTAGTCCTACATCAACCTGGCATCGACTTCAATGAGCGTATGCAATATGCCATCCAATTTGCAGTTGTCAAAGATGCATGGCTCTTCTGGCATTTCCTTGGGAAAGCCCAACTCGACCAAGCTTGCGTGGAAGCCGAATTTTTGAACACTTCTGGGATTACATTGTTGACACACTGCGCGGAATCTTTGAACGAGCATGATTGTGAGGTGAACAGCAAGCGACTGGATCGACGGGAGGCTAACGATCTTCAACATAAGTGCGAGTGCTCTTTCGACGAGGGCTACCTCAAACTAGTAAGACAGGCTCTCGAACTTGGGGACCTGCAACGGTCGTTTAGCAGAGGAAAGTCACTATTGCGACTGGTAATGAAGTCCGCGGCAGTAAAGAGGAGGGTTGGGGCCAGGACAGTTGACGCCGTGCTTAATGCAGTGAATGCGCACGTGCGCCTGTGGTTGAAGATCTTATACTGTGCTGGTATAGATCTCGATCAATATGGACAGCAGGAGTACGAATTCTTGAAGTTGAATGCTGACAATGAGTTCGCTGTTAAGAGCCAGAGGACGGGGACCCTGCGCCGCGCTCGGCTCACGAGTTTTCAATGGGGGAAGACTCTGGATGATTGGAAATTCTGGTGGTCAACCTCCATGGACGAGATCAACAACACATTTCTGCTGAACTACGTAGCGTCATCGGACAACAATGCGAGGACCCAGGAGTCCAACCTTCTCGTCCCCGGCGCTTGGTTCGATACTCAGGAGGAACAACCAAATAAGCTTTACGACAATGAGATCAAGCGGCGCGCCCTGAGCCGTAGAAGGCGGAAGAGATATGTGACCGCAGCGGGTTTCAATATGCGCGATGCAAGAGAGGTTTTTGGAAGATGTGACTTCCATGGGTGGCGGTATCGGCCTAAAGTACCACGAGAGGACTGCCTGGCTCATTGCTCTGAATATTGGGATTGCCGGTGGTTACTGTAGCAGCGGTACCCGCCTATGCGGCGCTGCGAACGTGAGCTCGGATAGCTACGGTAACAACAACTGTCCAATAGCAGGTTTCACCTAGACAAACTAGTCTTAGAAGGACACAATCTCCTCTCTCGTCAATCAAAAAGCCCGCTACGAACCGCGACCACTCGCATCCTCCCCCATCGAACTTGACACACTACTCAGACACCCCAGGCCGAAGCGAACATCCAACACAAGGTAGAGAGGAGCCAGCAGACGGATCACACGGTTCAGCACGGACAAAAACAGTCTCGACACAATGCTCGCGAAAGAAAGCGCGGCCCGTACAACGAAGGCACGGTCAGCACAACGACGCCAGGATTTCTACAAAGACGGCACGGCTCAATGACAATAGCATCACAGACGACGCACCCTCAGCAAACCCACAGACAGCCCACCCTCAATAGCGCAAAAACCCCCACACAGCGAAACTCCAACAGAATTCCAAAAGAGAATCTGGCAACCAAGTCCACCCACCAAGCAAGCCATAATCCACGAAAGTAGGAACGTACAGTCTACTCCGTCCCAAGCGAGGCAGGCACGACGAATCTCCAACGAGAAGTGCGCGACCCAGTACGACCCAGAAGATGAACTTGTAATCCGGCACAGCACAGCACAGCACAGCACGTTGTCCTCGAAGGAAACGAGAGACGCCACCCCAGACCAAAGAGGCACACCAACCCAATACTTAAGAGTGAGGCTCGTGGGACAGATAGATAGACGTGCAGACATGCAGACGCAAGCCAAACTTTCAGCCTCTGAAAGCAGGCACGCCATGCCACATCCCACCATGTCCAATTCTGCAGCAGAACGATGTTGGGCAAGTGCGGCCCAGTCATCACATCTACTTCCAACTTGGCCCCACCAGTCTTGCCGACCTTTATACCACTTACCAGCATACCAATACAACCCTATCAGTACGAGCCTTTCAACGAGCAGAACAGACAGACCACAACACAACAGAACAAACAGAGAAAAAGGAGGAGCGGAGCGACTGCACTGGACTAGACGGAACGGAACGGAGCGGAACGGGGCGGGGCGGGGCGGGCGCGACGCTGTTGGGCAAGTGCGACCCAGTCATTGCATCTACCTCCGACTTGGCCCCACCAGTCTTACCGACCTTCATACCACTTACCAGTACTATACCATTACCAGCCTATATCAGTACTAGCCTCACAACGCGGCGCAATGGAGTACAAATAGAGAAGGGAAGAAATGCTATTAACTATACTATGAACTGACTTGACTTGACTTGCGATCTCGTAGGACCGATAAGATTCTTCTCTTCTCTTCTCTCCTCTCCTCTCCTCTCCTCTCCTCATATTTCGTCCGCTTTAAGGCTCGAGCTAGCACTACTACTACCTAGTGTGGCTCTGAGGTCTGAAAAGTACTAGGGAGAGGTAGAGGTAGGTAGATACTGACACGACCAGCCCGCGAACATCTGATGACCTCAGTCGGCATGTACAGCAGCAAGTCATCCTAGAAATGAATCGGCCAATTCCTTGATATTTTCGAGGTTATATGGTCGAATAAAAATCCGGTAGATCGTGGATAAATGTAGTCCAGTAGAATTCCCCGTCCAGGCTATGTACCTACGCTCTTCCGGAGCGGTTCCTAACGCCTGTGGTATGTTTGGTTTCGTGCGATTCGTCATTCGTTTTCGTGGTATGCTCACTCTACCGGTGGGGTTACCCTGATCCTGAAACGCCTCATATTGCCTATTCGATTGCCCCTCACAGCCATTTCCTTTCCTTTTTTGATTGTCGTCCTTGTCCTGTAAGCTTTTCCTTGGTTAGGTTTCATACTGCGTGCTACCACGCCCATTGCTCATCCTCCCTTTCATCATCCAAGGTGAACCCCCTGTTCTGGCCAAATTGATCAACAACTGGCTGGCACCACATAGGATCCTCATACACGGCATTACTACGCAGCATATGAGCCTTATTTGCAGCGGCTGCTTGCTCTTGTTGTGCAGCCGTCAGGTGTGCGTATCTTTGTGCCTCTTTAATACTGTATGGTACTTCTGGGTTAGCATATGTGTGTTCGTCCGGAGATGGGTTGGAGGCGACGCTGAAACCTCGGACAGACTCTGGAGGGGTAGACATGGTATGTTGGCTTTGAGGTGGTGTAGGCTGTTGCTGCATTGGTGGTTGGTGCAAACTTGGGTGATAGGTGCCTTGTGGCAGGTCTGGCGTATATGGTTGGGAGGGTTGGGAGAAGGTCTGCTGATGTATATTTTGCTGCTTGCTCTTCTGCTCGCTTATGAACCTGTCGATGTCAAGATCTTCTAGATGACCAGCTAATGCATTGCCCGCAGGTGTTCCGAAGTAGGAGGATGCAGCGCTGAGTCTGTGTGATTCATTGTCATCCGTTGCTCCGACGCTGCTGATGTCGTTCGAGGCAGAGCTAATGGTCCTGAGAGTCGAAGGGCGGAAATAGGTGGAGACGTCGTCGACTTCGGAGATGTCACCAGATGAGGTATTGAAGCCTGAGTTGAGTTGATTCAGGTGCTCCATCGAGGCTGCGTAAGAGGGTATTTGGCTGTTTGTGAGGCCATTGCCTGGGTTCAAGCTGTACAGCGATTTCATGCCATTCGTGTCCATGGTTGGTGTGCCGGCCATTGTCGGGGTGTGGTGGAAGCCATATCTCGACCAATCTATGAAACCTAGCTCTGGAACATTTGGAGGACCATAATTGTGGGCATCATCCTGAGTAGTGAACCAGTGATCAGGGATGTTTTCTGGAAGGTGTGGGCCCTGTTGTAGACTCGGGCTCTGCGCGTCGAAAGGGGAATATGAATATGCATTCGGGCTTAAAGGGGGGATCTCGACTTGGAAAGGAGGCATGCTGGTCGGGTTACTGGTTGGAGCGAGGAGCGGCGAATTATGTTCGGAGAATGCATGGCGCATGGGCTGGGCAGCAGTCTGCACAGCATGTAGGGGCGAATCGTGGTGTAAGCTAGGCCGATTTGGCAGGGGCAAGCTGTCGGTAGACCTTTGTGCTAATTCACGGTGACCATGACCGTGTTGGCTATTGGATCTCGAGGGGATGCGATAGGGAGCACCGCAGTGGTTGTGGGCGTCGTTAAACTTGTGCACTGGCTTGTGGTGGCCATTGGTGAAGACTGTCGGTCTTGAATCGTGGTTATTCATGATTGGGGCCCTCGGTCTTTGCGTCTCTTTCGCCTGATTCAGCATCTGGGTAAGTTCTTCGGGCACAGTATCGAGGGAAGGTTCTTTTTTGAGTGAGCATGTGCACCGTTCGCCGTGACCACAGCAGCAGGTATTGGAACCGGGAGGCGAACCTGATCACTGCGTTAGTATGCGCAGGTGAACAGCTGGCAAAAGAGCATACCATTTTGATCCTGTAGCTCCTTGAGATGTGGGCAATCCTCCTTCGCATGAGACTTGTCGTGACACTCGCACTTGACATGCTGTGAGCGGTTCTTGCGCAGAGAACGGCAATGAGGACATTGCGACACTGGTCGTCCCTTCTTGTTCACATGTAGGAGTTGGCGGTCTACCAGAATATGTCAGCATGCGCCGCGAGACATGTGTCGGCCGCACAGGCACTGATCACTGATCACTGACCTGAATGTGAGCAAGCCGAGACTCGATGCCCTCGTACGCATGCCTCACAGGCATACTTCTCGCCGTTGATGATCATGTCGCTATTAGTGGGCGGGCGCAAGAGGTTCACCTCGGTTGGCTTCGGCCTCTTCGCCTCCGGAGTGTAGTGGCTGTTTGGTATATTCTAGAAACGTAGTATGTGCGATAGAATATAGATGTTTAATTGCCTTGTCTTAAACACCAAACCTCGAACCTCGAGCCTCAAAAACGCTATGGGGTATCTCGAACGAAAAGCAGATGTTGCAACTCCAGTCTCGTCGGAAAGCCAGCCCAGCCCACCGGTTCCAAGTTGCGGACCAAGAAAAGATCGAGGGACCGAAGAAGAAAGCCACAAGCCACGTGCGAAAAAAAGATGAAAGAAGAATTACAAAGGAATTGGAAAACCACTGTGCCGTTCACGAGTACCAGTCGGGGTGTGCCATCTTGTATGTGTATTAAAGGGTGGTCAGGTATGAAAGACTGAGGAGAGTTTAATTGTTAAGGATGGTTCTGGTCTCAAGGTGCTCGTGCGTACAGCCACAGTGCTAGCATGGTGAAGAGTGGAGAACTCGGAGGGTAACTCAAAGTCGACGCCAACGCTGACACAAAAGTTCGTAAACTTGCTCGACTGATATTTCTAGCGCTTGAAATTCTATAGTAGAACTGGAATCTGCCGCTATGTGTATCTAACGATGCGCCTATAGAAGCCGACGTGGTACACCTCTGCTCGTGCCGTCGAGGAACGGGCAAGCGGCAGCTTAAGAGTTAAGCCTAATGCAACACGAAGCCGAATCAAACACCGCTGCGGCTAGCATGTCCTGAATAAGCCGGGCGCCTGCCGCAGGACTCGTAAGCATCCTCCACGCTGCTCAAGGAAAAACATGTGACTTTCTTGCCCGTGAACCTTGGTAGGAGAGCTGACGCATCACCACGGTCTGGAACCACGGTCTGGAAGCAATACCCAAGTTGTGAGCATACGGCAGAGACGATGGACAATTATCCCCTCGGCTCGCATCAAACACGACAGCTGCTTCCGTGCATACCGACCATGTCACGTATCATCGTATGACTTCGGACTGCATTGCATGACGTGTACTACCCCCTTTCAGCGGCCTCCCCAACACACCCATTCTTGAAGTGCAAGAGCTAAGCGATCGAGGCGAGGAACTGCTTGTCGTGTCAAAGAACGTCATTTATCTCCTAATGAGACATATCATGGCTAGCTCAACGACTTGGGAAAATAAGATGCTGCAGATACACATGTGCCTTATTCATTGTACATATTCATCGCTCATCGCTCATCCATGTCATCTTCATTCGCAGACCTAAACAGCAGGACCAGCCTTGATGACTTCCTCCGTGGCCTCCGATTTGTACTTTCCAAAGTTGTCGTTGAATAGCTTACCCAACTTCGTGACCTCTTCACCGAAATCAGCAGAGCCAGTCCAGCTCGTCTTGGGGTTGAGCATCTCGTCTGGCACCCCTGGGCATGTCTTGGGCACATTCAGGTTGAACACATCGTACGTCTCGTATTCCTGCTTGGCGAGCTCGCCAGAGTGGATAGCGTCCAATATAGCACGAGTGTACTTCAAGGGACATCGCTTGCCACCCGTGGTAGCACCAGCACCAACCCAACCAGTGTTCAGTAGCCAAGCGTTAGCATTGTGCTGCGAGATCTTTTCCGCCAACATCTTAGCATATCTCATCGGGTGCAGAGCCAAGAATGGCTGAGCGAAGCAAGATGAAAAGGTGGCTTGTGGCTCCGTGACACCCTCTTCCGTGCCCGCCATCTTGGATGTGTAGCCAGAAATAAAGTGGAACATGGTCTGGTTGGTGTCGAGCTTGGAAATCGGAGGCAGCACACCTCGGGCATCACAGGTAAGCAGGATGATGTTCGTCGGGTGGTTGTCTGACAAGCATGGGATCTTAGCGTTATGGATGTACTCGATCGGGTAGGCGCATCGGGTGTTTTCTGTCAATGTGGCATTGTCATAGTCAACTTCTCGAGTTTCGTTGTCGAAGACCACATTTTCCAACACTGATCCAAACTTGATGGCGTTGAAGATGTCTGGTTCCTTCTCCCCCGAGAGGCCGATGCACTTGGCATAGCAGCCACCTTCGATGTTGAAGACACCCTTGTCCGACCAGCAGTGCTCATCATCACCAATCAACTTTCTGTTGGGGTCCGCAGACAGAGTAGTCTTGCCGGTGCCGGACAGACCAAAGAAGACGGTAACGTCACCACTCTGACCCTCGTTCGCGGACGAGTGTAGTGTCAGGACGTTGTGCTTGACAGGCATCTCATAGAAGAGTACAGTGAAGATACCCTTCTTCATCTCACCAGCATATTCTGTCCCGAGGATGACCATCTCTTTCTCTGCGAAGTTGATGGCCACACTGGTAGCACTGGTCATTCCCGTGGTGTATCTGTTGGCAGGGAAGGAGCCGGCATTGTAGATAACGTAGTCAGGGTGGAAGTTCTGGAGTTCTGATCGCTTTGGGCGGATAAGCATGTTCCGCATGAAGAGGGCATGGTAGGCTCGAGCGCAGACGACTCGGACGTTGATTCTGTATCTCTCGTCCCATCCTGCATACCCATCGATGACATAGATTCGGTTGCGAGTGTTTAGGTAGTCGACAGCTCGTTCTCTGTTGATCTTCCAGACCTGTAAAGCACGCGTCAGTAAGCATGAAACGAAGCATGCAACAACGGAAAGGGTCCGCGACCAGTCCGCAATGCCCCGAAGATAAACCCCATATCTTGGCGGATGATAAGAAAATGCCCCACGATAGTGTTCCGAGGTACAAGTGGGCTGCCATGCCGTCATTGCCATGTGTGGAGGCGGCAGATGCACCATGGCATTTCGTTGCGTGTTTGCGGGGAATTATGGGATTTGTGTTCCGAGCTTGATCTTAGGACTTGACGCCCTCACATTCGTGTGGACGGGTTTCGAATTGTCGAAAAAACGTCATGCTGTATGGCATGGCCATTCGCGCTATCGCAGAACATCCTCGGGCTATGCACAGGCAAAGGGAAAACAATGAGAGTAGCTTACCTCTGGTGACATCTCTTTATTGACAGGTCCCCACCAGATATCTTTCTCAGAGCCTGGCTCTTTCACCACTCGCTTGTCGGAGGGTGACCGACCAGTCTTTGTGCCAGAGTAAGCTGTCAAAGCTCCAGTTGAGGTCATAGCCGAGCCAGTTTCGTAGACAAGAGCATCTTCGTACAGGGCTGCCACGGATGGGTTGGCAATAATGGCTACACGGTCATAGTCGATGTGAGCATGAGAGTGTAGTTCCTCCTCGAGCTCAGTATGTTCTCGGGCTGGCCTTTGTAATTGTTAGCAATAACCTGTTTCTGTCCTGAAGAGACTTACTCGACACCGGCTGGGTGCAGGGCCGTCTTGTTGACCGAATTGGAAACCATGGTTGGCTTGTTATCTCGGAGTTGTTTCTTTGCTAGTTCTGTACGACCTTGGCTGTCGCCTGAGGCACCTGGACCAGGAGTATGAGGGCGTTGAGCAGGTTCGTTGTTAGAGATGCGGGAATCAGAGGTGCCCGTAGCTTGAGAGAGATGAGACTTGAGTTCTTCGACAGCCGACATGTGCGCAACGCTTCCTTTGTATCACTTTCTCTAGTGTCCGGCTGAGCCAAGAAAACAGACCTTTGCCCAAAGCTTTCTCCACGATATCACGGGTGCGTTCGGGTATGTGCCGTTATTGTGGGTTAAAGAAACCGATTCGTACTTGAAGTGGTGATAAGTGAGGATGTCCCGGACGGTTCCGATTCAATGACTGGGATCAATCAGAAGCAACGGGAGAGATATCCAAGAAACTAATTGACTAGTGATTGGAGCACTTCTGGAGGACTTGAAGACCTCGAAACACAAGTGATTCTCGTCTGTATTTATTCTTTCTGTTTGAGCTGTAATTGTCGTGTTAGGAAGGTACGACTGTGACGTGCGAGACGAGGCTCGAGACCACGACCCGGGTTCTCCCCCACCTTACTCGCAGAACATGGCGCAGCTTCGATGGACGGGAATTCGAGGTGGGTACCCGGGGCTTGCACCCACACGAAGCTCTCCCCTCTAGATCTACAAATGACGAATGACGCTGCCTTAGCGAGCTCGAATTTGGTCCTATGAAGCGATACGTAGCAAGTTATGATGGCTTCAAGCTCCTTCTCTCCAAGGTGCAGCTGATATATTGATTCATATTCATCTCCTTCAACAACAAGTGACCGCACAGATTATTTTCCGTACATCGGAAGAGGTACCTGGAGTCAAACTGTCAAGGTACTACACCAAGTGGACCCAGATAGTCTCGAACGCCTGCAGGAGAAACAAAGGACGGAAGTCTTTCTACCCAGCCTCATCCGAAAGGTTTTCGTGTTCTGGACATCACGGCCAAGGCTGGATTTATTGGAAATTAAAGTCCGGCAGATGGACACCCGACCTCTTCCGAGAATCCTACGCTTTAGTAGACTGATGTCCACCGTAGAAGACCAAAATGTGCGACTTCACCCGGTCTTTGCCCATACACCTTGAATGCCGAGTAGACTGCTCAACGTACCAGCCAAGCCGATGAACCCGTCGTCGAAGTTTGCGTAGCCAAGTGCGGTCGATGGCACGGTCAGGTCGCAAAGATCCGATGTAAGCTGGATGTTCGCGGCTTTTCGCTGCCTAGCACTCATTAGTATGATCTGGACTCCGGCCATCGAAGATACGCACTTCTCAATCTTAACCTTCTCCATCTTTCCATCGGGGTCCTTCTCATCGATCTGCCTAGTCCTTTGGCTTAGCTGGTACAGACTGTAAATGCCTGCCAGGGCGCTGGCAACAAGACCGGTGAACCAGAATCGATAGGCGGTCGCCTGCAAGCGTTTGGCACTCTCGTACTTCTTGACGCCCATGGCATCAAGAACAGTCATTGTGTCGAACAGCATGTAGCCACCATAGCCGATTTGTCGCAGTGTTTGTAGGTATTGGACGATCTTGTCTCCACTGCCCTGCTTCATGGCAGTATCGTACAGTTCTGACGCTGCTCTTATGTGCTCAACAAATTTGCCCACTCTCAGGATCTTCCTTGTGAGCCCGAATTGATTCTTGATTGTGGTCCATGGCTGGATGGCGCTTGTTGGATTGTTGGTCCGGTACAGATACCATGAGTAGAATCGGGCGAAGTATTGAATTGTACGTAGCACCTTATCTCGGCCAACTGTGGTAGCGCATGTCAGCTTGCTTACTTGTTTGATCGAGGTACGAGTGGCCGACCTGTGGTTGCGACGTATCGCAAGTAGTGGGTGACTGCAGGGTGCTGAACAAGCGCGTCGGCAACCATGATTGCTCCTTGTGGGTGGAATACTCAAGCGTCTAGTCGTTGAGGATCACTGCGCAGAAGGTGTGTTGGTCAGGAGGATGGAATCTGTGTATATGAGCGTATCTTGGGAAGTCACATATGATGGACCTGAAGCAGTCACGATGCACCTTCGACACAGTGACTGAACAAGCAAGGAGCAGGTGCCGAGGCTTACTATTCGGCTTGCTACCCAAGCCACGCACGTGCTGCTACCCCATCATCTTGGACGTGTAAAATACGATTATCAGTGCCGCAGCGACATATCACCTAGCAGAGCCGGGTGTCAGTTTTAAAAAACGCATGAAGCTGAACACATCACCTCTACATTTTCAAGTTGATAGTCGCAGACTTGATAGGTGTGGTGCGCGGTGTCTGGTACGCCAAAGGTCTGGGACTGTGGAGGTAGCTCGGACTGGAGCCAACCACTGGTCGTTAACCCCATGCCCCGAGGTTCGAAGTGAGCTCCATTATTTGGACACCTACCCCAGAATACGGTCCTTAGTATGATGCCCTCTGCATTCACCTCCCTTGTACCCAACTGTCCACCGCTGTCGTCCCTCTACTAGGGTGCTTAGTCTACCACGAGCATAGTGCATTATTGACTTGGGCGACATAGCTCCGTGTAGGAGGGCCTCTAGCATCATCAGATCTAAAGCCACCTCAAAGAGTGTTGATTGCCGCTGATACCCGAGTCTTCCTATTTCAAAAAGTGCACAGCTCAGGTTTCCGACGCTGGTTGATCTAGTGGTCCCGAGCTTCGCTTGTGCTCACTTTACCTCCCTAACCAGCATCATGCCAACCAAATCGTCTTTTCCAGATGTCGAGATCCCCGACCTGGACTTGTGGGCTTTCATGTTCAACAACCCGGAGAAACGCAGCTTCCCGGACTCGCAAGTCATCTATCGCAGCGCTACGAACCCAAAGCGCTTTTACACTTTCGCCGACGTAAGGAGCGCAGCCACTGGCTTCGGTGAAGGGCTCCAGAATTTGTGGGATTGGCAGAAAGCGGATGTTTTCGCCGTATACGTCCCTAATGACATCGATGTCGGCCCAGTCATCTATGGCATCTTCTACGCAGGCGGAACTGTAAGCCCGGCAAACCCAGCTTACAGCCCGGATGAGCTGGTGTTCCAGTTGGAAAACAGTGGCAGCAAAGCAATCATCACGACCATGCAGTTCTTGCCGAATGCTCTGAAGGCGGCGGAGAAGGTAGGCATTCCTCGCGATCGAGTGCTTCTACTAGGTGAGGCCCGAGACCCCGAGCATCGAGCAAAGCATTGGACCTACATCCGCAAGATGTCTGTAGCTCAAAGGTACCGGCGAAGGAAGATGCATCCAGACAACGATCTTGCTTTCCTGGTGTACAGCTCAGGAACGACAGGCTTGCCGAAGGGTGTGATGCTAAGCCATCGCAATGTCATTGCCGACTTGTGCTTGATTCGCGGTTGCGTTGGCAATTGGTATGAAAGCGGCAAGGACAAGATGATCGGTGTTCTGCCATTCTTCCACATCTACGGGTTGCAAGGTACAGTGAATCAGACTTTGCACCGGGGCATTGAGCTGCTTGTGATGCCGGCATTTGACCTGAAGCTTTTCTTGACCACGATACAAGAGCAGAAGATCACGTTTGTGTATGTGGCACCACCAGTGCTCGTGAGGTTAGCAAGAGACAAGATGGTGGATGAGTATGATTTGAGCTCTGTAAGAATGATCACCAGTGGTGCAGCACCACTAACACAGGAACTGGTCAACGCTGTGCACAAGCGGCTCAAGCTCAAGATCAATCAGGCGTATGGCCTATCAGAGACAAGTCCAATGACACATACACAGCCGTGGGATGAGTGGTACTCGAGTGTTGGGAGTGTGGGAAAGATGTTCCCCAATATGACTGCCAAGTACATGAGCGCGGAGGAGAAGGAACTAGGACCTGGCGAGGCCGGTGAGCTCTGGCTAGCAGGACCGAATATCTTCAAGGGATATTGGAAGAACGAACAAGCGACAAAAGAGGCAATCACGGAGTCGGATGGCATACGATACTTCAAAACCGGCGATGTCGGATTTCAGGATGAGAAGCACAACTTCTATATTACAGACCGTGTGAAGGAGTTAATCAAGTACAAGGGTTTCCAGGTGGCACCGGCAGAATTGGAAGGCAAGCTGATGGATCACCCACTCGTGAACGACGTTGCGGTAATAGGCGTCGAAGACCTGGAGATGCATACGGAGATACCACGTGCATATATAGTACATGCGCAGCGGTCCAGCAAAGCAGGCAACCAAGAGACTGGCCTGCCTGAGGCGGATGAAGACCGCAAAGATGCTGAGGAGATCATAAGCTGGACGGCGGCTAAGGTTGCTAATCATAAAAGACTCCGAGGCGGAGTACGTTTCGTGGAAGAAATCCCCAAGAGCGCGGCTGGGAAGATTCTGAGGAGATTGCTGAAGGACAAAGCGAAAAAGGAGCCTTCGACGTCAAAGGCGAAGTTGTAGGTGGGCTCTGTTAGGTACTGACTGTAAGCGTAATTCGATGTATATGATTGAGCATGCCGCCCTATTTCGATGGTATAGATATCTGACATGCTTGTTTGCAAGAGTACGTCCAGTGCGCTAGGCGTTCGAGAGGGCTAGGGGAGTGCGCAGCCTTGTCGAGTATAGCGGAGCCTCGCAGGCACTTTCCCGACTGCGCGTCACTGCCATTTATGTTTCGTGTATGTATACACCTACATATTATTGATCACAAGCAAGTGCACCAGCAAGTGTTGAACAATAGTTGCCGAAGTCCTTGCTAGATACACTCATCTGCCTCCAACCCTCACATAGATCAAGATGGGGTCCGATCCTCAATTCTCAAAGTTCCCAAACCTCGCCCTCGCTCAGAATATCTTCTCAGTAGCAAACTTACCCGGCCAGTCACAGCAGAACTCCGTACAGTATGTCGAACGGGCAATTAAGGAGCATAAGATGGCGCCACTGTATAGGCATTTGGCCCACCCGTCCGAAGGCATCTTGAACTCGAAAGGCGAAAGTAGCGCCTCAGCACCACCACCTCAGCCGTCAGAGCCACGAAGAAGAGGGTCTCTGGTCCAGAGCAACCTTGTGCCACCCCGGAAAGCTCTGTCCTCGGGCATACTATCCTGGGACGAAAGCTTATATGAGGAACTGAAAGCAGACAACGAGAAGGAGCTTGAGGAGATACAGAAGGAAGAAGAAGAGGCCCAGGAGAAGGCCGGCGAGACTGAAGTCCAGGCAGCACGAGGCAAGCGCGCAGAGTTCTGGGCAAGAGTAGGGGACAAGGTAAGCAGAGTCTGCAGCAATGTTTGAGACACGCTAATACGTGTGAAGGACAAAGCCATCGAATCCTACGAAGCAGTGTTCGAGAAGACCGGTCCATTAGGCACAAAGATCGATATCGTCCTCGCCATAATACGAGTCGGCCTTTTCTTCAACGACAAAGCCTTCGTGAAGAAGCAGATCGATCGAGCCAATATCTTGGTAGAAAGTGGTGGTGACTGGGACAGAAGAAATCGACTGAAGGCATACAAGGGCCTGCATCTTTTGACCATACGATCCTACAACATCGCTGCTCCGCTTCTGCTCGATTCTCTCTCCACATTCACAAGCTACGAACTTTGCAGCTATTCAGCCTTGGTGCTGTATGCCGTTCTCGCCGGAACACTGGCACTCAAGAGAACAGAATTCAAATCTAAAGTTGTCGATGCACCAGAAATCAAGGCTATCATGGGAAGCGGGGATGATAAAATGCCAGGTGCTGACGAAGAGATGAAAGACGTGTCAACCGCCACACCTGAGAAGGCTGCCACCGTTGTAAATTTGACAACGCTGGGTACTGGTCAAGGTGTAGAAGACGCAGAATCCGAGATGCCCATGGACTTCACTTCTGTCTCATCACTGGTGAGGAGTTTATACGAGGGCAACTACAGAGAATTTTTCATTGCGCTAGCGACGGTGGAGGAATCATTCTTACAACAAGATCGGTACTTGTACGAGCACAAGGGATGGTATGTGCGTGAGATGAGGCTGAGGGGCTACCAGCAACTGCTACAGTCCTACAGGGTTGTTGGTCTGAAGGCTATGGCAGATGCATTCGGTATCAGTGTGGACTTGTTGGATCGAGACCTAGCCAAGTTCATCGCTGCCGGACGCGTGAGCTGCACCATCGATCGAGTTCAAGGAGTGATTGAGACAACACGACCGGACGACAAGAACAAGCAGTATACTGACATGGTCAAGCAAGGTGACGCACTCATCACAAAGCTGCAGAAGTATGGTCAAGCCGTGAGGCTTAGAGGTAGCGAAAGATCATGATAGCTTTTCGCCCTTGCTCTTTCGAAGAGTGTGGTAGTCCGTGCGAGGTATAATACCAAATTACGTTCTACCACTATGGCAAGCCTAGCGTTCAGTCCACCACCCTCGCTCTACTGACATACATGGAGCTCCAACGTGTTCAATCCGTGGTGGGTGGTCCTTCTTCACACAGCCACAGAATCATATGACGACAATAACTTCGACTGGGAACTGAGAGCGGTCGTCTCGTCCATTCGTGGTCGAGACACCTTGCACCAGTCCAGTCTCTGTGTACGTGCAGCGACATCGTATACCAAGGACCTCAAATAGCATATGATTCGACGAGAACCAAATGCACGAACCAAGCTCAACGCACTATCCTATAGTATCCGGGTCTGCCCTGAACCTCCCCTCCCCACGACCCCCAAATCAAAAAGGAGATTTCTGTCTTTTCTTCTCAGTGTGCTGCTCTGCTCAGAGTTTTACCGCCTTCATGATCATCGAGCCGCATATCGTCTCGTTGCTAGCTAGCTAGCTCGCTCTCCCGGGTTAGAAGAACTCAGATCATGTCATCATTGCAGGGCCTTGCGTGGGATGCGTGTCATATCATACGGGTAGGCCAGCTTCTCGTACGGTGAGAAAGTGAACTAAGTGGCTCGATTATGCTCAATGTTTCAGGAACAGGGGATTTCTACTTCTGCTTGGATGGCCGGGCCGTGATGAGCGAAGGCAAGACAAGCAATGGAAACGCGGGAAGCAGGGACATGGAGAGGGCAAGGATGCGGTGAAGCGATAGAGTAACGGCAGACCAGCGAAGAGTGATCGGGACCATGCAGTCTGCCGCTGGATGTCAACCGTCTCACTGCACTAGCCGACAGGACGGATCTAGTGATCCTCAGTCTTAGTGTGGTACGCGGCTAATGAGTATCCGTAGGTCTAAAGGCCACCGCACGTAGCCGTCAGACGCGCATATGAAGTAAAGGATTGATGCATTTCAGATATTGCTTCTATTTGTGTCTCGTTCTGGTATTGAGGGAAAGACAGTCAGGAGTATACTACGATTTGCTCATTCACAGCGAGTAGATCTAAGCTCATGTTAAAGCGTCCATTACACCATTATCAAACGAGCCTTACCACAAAAGTTTCAACCATAGCACAACTCAAACAAGATTAACCATTATCTATTACTGTTCGGTCGTCCCCACACATCATGTACAGGGCCCCTGACAATTCCAGTCCCAGCCCGCGTCATGTAGCTCTCTATCCACTCTCCACAACCCCCTCGAACCAACCCTTCAATACCCGCCCCAAAACGCCCGGTAAATCCCTCACTTCTCTGACAACAACATAATACTGAAACGGGAATCCTTCAAGATATCTCTTCGTCCGCACTTTCATCTCCCCGTTCTCATCGGCCGGGTCCTTCTCAAAGACCACTTCTTTGAGGTCAACAATACTTTCCTCGCTGTTATCGACAACCACGAAAACCGACACGATCTTTTCTTCTCTTGCTTTCCGAACAAGTCTTCGCACCGAATCGTCGGTGTCACTGCCAATATGTCCGTCGCTGATAATGATCTGAAGCTGCCAAAGGTCGGCGGCTTCACGTACGGAGGACTTTAGGCGTGCCTCTTTGAAGATATTAATCGACTCGGAAAGTAGCGCTCGGATGTTGGTGCCTGTCTGGTTGAACGTGAAGTTTGAGAAAGTTTCTGGACCGGACATGCTTGGCGAGAAAGGTGATGAGAATGGATGGGCGACTTTGACTGCTTGTGGTGTGCCTGGAGGAGTCGAGCTGTTGTAGTCCTTGCCAAATGCGACAATCGACAGCTCTCCAACTTCTAGCATGCTAAGGCTGCGGCTGAGCATGCACAATGTCTCCAGCGCGAGAATGTCGGCACCTGATTCTGCCATTGACTTGGAGTCATCCACAGCAAGCATGACCTGGTAGTTGCGTTTCGATGGTACAGATCGTCGCATCCAGATCTTGTCGCGTTTGTACCCCGAGGCGATGTATGGGATGATGCGACGAATGTTGAGACGCTTGCCCGTACGAAAGTCTCCTCGAAGCTTAGTAGCCGTCGTGGGCTGCAGGATAAGTCGGAGCTGCTCCGTGAGCATGAGCGATAGTGACTGGGTTTTGTTTGATGTAATTGACCAGAGTTGCTGAGCGTCTGCGATCGAGGTTGATGTTGGAAGCTGCATTGACTTGGCAAGGTCGTTTTCGAGCTGTTCGACCTCAGCTTCAACTTCTGCGTCTTGGTTCTCAACTGCCAAAGCTTCAGTCTCTCCTTCCCGGCGAGGTCGTTCTTGGGCCGAGTCAGGTAAAATAGCATTCCGGACTTCGTGATTGTCCTTGTCTTCATGCTCCGCGTGCAACCTGGCCATCTTTTCTGCCAATGTCTCGTGTACAGTCTCCGTCATTTGCTCATCTGCATTCTCTGGCATCGGTAGATTGTCCTCCACCTCAGCTTTTGAGTCCTCAATCGCTTGACTTTGGTCAAGCTTTTGAGCTGTATCCTGATCCACCGTACCGAGTGCTTGTGCTTTGGCGTCTTCTTGATCGCCATTGAGATGCTCAAAATCGGCATCAGCCATATCGACGTCCTGATCAGCCAGCTTTTGCTGACGGTCCTCACTACCCGTGAAGATCTCGCGTCGTTGGTGATACCACTCAAGCGCATCTGCAAGCTTCTTCAGTGCCTCGTCCTGCTTGTCTGTCGCTTCATTCTGACGGCCAATGCCTTGCTCAACCGCGCCTTGATTAGTCCCAGATTGTTCTTCTTTTGTCGATTTCGTGCCTTGCTGGGGCTGTGCATCTTGCGCTGTAACTTCTGCATCGGTCTGACCCTGAGGAGCATTGACGTCCATTTGAGCATCCGCATCGGCTTGATTCGTGTTTGCCTCACCGGACTCGCCATTCTCCTGATCTTGCATGTCTGCCAGCATATGGTCCTCCCGCGTGTCGTAATGGTCGTCCTTTGTCTGCTCGCTGTCAAATGCCTGATCCTCGGCTATATCGTTGTCCTGGGCTTGACCGTCAACTTCCTCTTCTCGTTCGCCGTTGACATCATCTTCCAGGTCCTGCTCGTCGTCTCGGTTGATCTGATCCTCGTCTGGCAGGTCCGCGTTTTGCTTGTCCTCTGTTTGAGTATCGTCAGCCACATCAGACAGATCGTCCATGTCGACGTCGCTGATCTCGCCCTCCTTTTCCTCTTCGCCGTTCAATTGCACATCATCAGGCATATCCAGTGCTTCCTCTTGTTGTAGGTGTGGATCTATATTCTCGCCATCAGCCTTCTGCTGAGCATCGGTATCGTCCTGATGTTCTTCGTCATCACCACCTGCATTAGCTTCCACCTCTCCATTTTGCTCTTCTTCTTTGCCATCTTGTCTTGCAGCCTGATCATCAGATTTCTGACCTTCCGCTTTCTGACTGTTCAGTTCCTTCTCTTCCTTCTCGGCTTGTTTTTGCATCTCATCCCACATCTTCTCGTCTACAGCGTTGGGATCCAAATCATCAACACTGCCTGCTTCCTCATCCATCTCTTGCTCCTTCCCATTTTCATCATCACTTTCACGTTCATCGCCAGAAGCTTGCTCTTCACCGCTTCCCATTTCACCTTCAAGCTCATCCGCACCCATATCGACGGCATCTTTACTTTTATCCATTTCTTCGCTGCCGCCCTCCCTCTCCCCACCTTCTTGTGCAAGATCTGCCAGGTCTTCGTCATCACCAACATCTTTGCTAATATCTTCTGCAGCCTCACTCTCACCAAGCCCAGTACCCTGCTCGACTTTGCCGGTCTGCTCTTGACCATTCGATGGCTGCGACGGACTACAAAACCCTTCATTCGCCAAGGTGATGAATATCTTGCCAAGAAAGACGGCTAGCCGGCACGTTTGAGCATGGAGATGAAGCATCCGACTGAAAAGATCTTGGGCGATTATCTGAAATTGCTGAACGATAGGTGCAGTCACGGCGAGGATCGAGAAGCTTAATCGAGATTCTTGAATCGGGACCAAATGTAAGCTGTAAAGAAGTGTCTCGAGTTCGGTAGATAGCGCGTCGACGTGTAAAGCAGCGAAGGCTTTGCCGTGGCAATCACTCGCCTTTGCTAGCCATACTTGATCCTCGGATGATGACGGTAAGCTTCTGAGTGCTTCAGTGGCTTGTTGGAGGGCTACAAAGACCTTATTGAGAAGTCCTTGGGATGCCTCGTCAACTTTGCTAATCTCAACCTGGGAGTAGCCGTTTGTCTGAGCTGGTTCGCTCTCTTCATGGTCAAGCCATCTGCGGATTTGTAGGCTGATGTGCTCGAATTGTGGTTGCTGGGCAGCAAACCGATCGATGTCCTTTTGTAGAGCTCGAAGCATAGTATGCGACTCCTCCTCGACTTCATGGTGTTGCCTGCTTCGAAGCTTCGGAGGTACGGTAGGCAGATTCTGCATCTTGTCATTCTGTGAACTCAGCGCGCCGCTGTATTGGCGCATAGAAGCAACCATCTCTTTCGCCTCTAGTGATCCGTGCTTGTCTTGAAAATCCACAATACCAGCGTACACCTCCAATAAGGCTGATAGCCATGCTAGTTTGTGTGAAAGCTCATGGGAGGTAGGTGCAGCATCCGACCTCCCACTCACCACTTGAATGGTCGGATCATCTAGCAAAGTAGCGAGCATAACGTGGGTATCTCTGAACCTTGCAAGCTGGCCTTGAGAGGAACCAAGTTGACCTCTCTGTTTCAGCGCCAGGTTCAAGAAGCCTTCCAGATATCCTAAACCTCTTCTCGTTTCCCCATCAGTCAATTCTTCGGAGTGCTCAAATGCGGCATGACGGGCTAACGGGAGCGTATCAACCAGCTCGTGGAACGCCTCATCTGCCGCTTGCGGGGCAACACTTTGGGGATTCGACGAAAGTGTTGGTACACTGGCAAATACGACAGCTGTCGAGGCCTGAGTCGACAAATCGGTCGTGCCCAGGTTACGCCTGATGCCCATCTGAGCGACGTCTTTCATGGTATCTGCTAGGAGACGTCGTTTGCGCTGCTTCAGGTCGCGTATTAAACTTGTATTGTCATCGGTCATGACGGATGGCGTAGCTTTACGAAGCTGTTGAGCGGAATAGCTGATGTCCTCGAGGTAATCATGAAGCTCCGATTGGGGCATGAACTTCGGCATTATGCTTGTATAGACGTGTCGCATCGTGCTTGCGGACCCTATGGGGTTTCTCAGGCGCTCGGGGCGCTGTTCCCAGTTCGTGATTGCCTCTGCAGATACATTGACGTGGGTTGATAGATTGTCGACTGACACGGTCGGGCTCGGTAGTATGGGGTAGAACTCTCTCGGATCCGTAGGTGCGGAATAATCGGCTGTGAAGCCCGTTACAGGCTGTCCCAGCAACGCGCGATACTTCTTAACGATCTTGAACAACTTGAAGTGTGACCGCCGGGCACTCTCTCTCAGAGCAGTAATGTTAGTGTCCTTCCAACTTGCAAGCTTGATCTGCTCTGTGACTTTCTTCTCGAGAGCGGATCTGCCTTCTGTGAGGGTCTTGGAAACGTGCACCTCGTAGCGTTTGTAGTGGTTAACCACATTCAGCACGGTGTGATGGATGTTCAGTATCTGCTGGGTTGTCTTTTGCTTCGGCATGATGAACTGGTCCTCAGTTTCGTCTGCCAAGGGCAGACCGTCGGTATCCTCATCATCCTTGTCAATTGGACTGACATCATCGCCGCTACATCTCATAGGTGCATCGAGTTGTTGCCGTTCGTGGTGAAGCCCAACGGGGGCTTCAACGTTGTCCCGTAGGTTGAGTCTAGCCGTACCTCCCTTGACGCGTTTAGCGCTTTCGTCAGCAAAGAGTTTTTGTGCGATTGCACCAATTGTGGCAGCGAACGCTCGGAGTAGCTCCAGTCGGCTTGCGTACTGTCCAAGAGTGGTGTTCTTCAGATATTCTTCGAGTGTCGTCGCAAGCTTCTGACGGTACGCATCCAGATCTTCTCCGGATACACCCGTAGCAACATCTTTCACGATATCAAGAGGATTGATGATGACAGATTCATAGGCGATGAAGTACCATGCATCGGCATCCTCATGTTGTTTATTGTCCTCTTCATCAAGCAGCCTCGACCATGAACCAAGTTCTAGCCGTCTCCAGTGAATGATGAGGTTAGTCAATGAGTCCATGATATGGACCACGGAATATTCTTTGCTGGCCACCGCCTGCCACTGACCCACAACCTCAAGCAACTTCTCTGTCTTAGTGAGGAGCTTGGCAATGGGAGTGCTCATTTTCAGCGCCATGACCTCGTCACAGAATGCGAGCACTTCTGTAGGAACAGCATGCTCTGGCCATCGCTCGGCAATTTCTTTGAAGCGACCTTGGGCAGATCTTGTGATGTCGTAGAGCTTCCGTGTTTCCGAGGCGTCATTGTCTGTGTAGATATTCAATGTGGGCTGCCCAGATCCAGCTATCAATGCCTCAAGTTTGCTTTGCATGCTCAAGAGCAGACTGGGCATTATTTCTGGCGACAGCATTTCATCGTCATTAAATCCAACATGAGTCTCGTCGCGGACATTCATGCGCTCAGACAGATATGATCGTAGAAGGCTCTGAGGATTATGCTCTTGGAAAAAACTGCGATGATACCTCGCGAGCTCCACCGCACTCTTTCGAACATCGATGTGGACGCCGTCCTCATCGTCATCGCTGTCATAGCCTCCAACCTCATGCGGCCACACGACCGAATTCTCTCCAGCTTCTGGCTCGTTATTATCGTGACTCGGGAACATTTTCTGGACATCTTCTTCACTTGGGTCCGTTGAGTCGTCTTCTCCCCGGTAGCTGTAATATCGCGACTGCTTCTCAGCCTCGACTTGGTCTTTGCTCAATTTTTGTCTCCAAAACATATAAAGATGATTGACTACTTCGACCAGGTGGTGCAGCGTTTGGTTCTTTTGTGCACCTTGAGTATTGCTGATGACGTATTGTAACCGAAGCTGTTTGAGATATGTCCAAAGCTGTGGGGTACTCATAGCACCCAGATCCTCCTGGGCCAGTATGCTGTTGTCAAAAACGGGCTGCATTGATGTCAACTGCTCACCAAGAGCACGCTGATGCTGCCGATCCTCTGTAGTACTGGCTTTCTCATACAAGATGTGATGCTGTCGTCCTTGTTTTGCCATCTCCTGACCAACACTGTAGATCGCCAGCCTTGCACCAATGGCCATGCAATGGAGTAGTCCAACAGCCGGTTTCACCAGATCATCATACGCACGGTGAGTTTGCAAGAGTCGGCGGATACATGCCTGAATCCTGCTCAGCAGCTGAGGTGCGTCACTTTGGACATCATCCCAGTCTCCGTCAACTACTTGTTCGACGAGACCAGAGTTGACGATGCTTCTCAACAAGTTTGTGAACTCATTTTGCAGATCAGCGATTGCTGAGGGCTCAGGTCGATAAACGTTCGGCATAGCGGGAGCTTCGCCAAGCTCGGTGAGATCATCCTTTAGCATATTGATCATCAAGCTGGTGTCTTGACCTGTGGTCTTCATTTGAAAGTCATGCCATGCTGCGATCCTTGTACTGAGCTCAGCGGCCCTCTTGTCATGTCGCTCACGTATTAGCAGAGGATAAGTCGCTGGGTCAAAGATTTGGTCCGGAACAAACAGCTTGAGACAGACCATAGCGATGATCAAAAGCGCTTTGCCAGTTTCTGGATACCATGGCTTCGCCAGAAGAGAGCAGGCCACTTTCAGAGGTTTAAGGGCCTTTCTCAGAGAATGCAGACCTTTCGCTTTAGCACTCTTCATGGCTTCCTCAAATACTGCGGCCAAAGATGAATGGTTTGAGGTATCATGAACAAGCGCCCAATGGGACCTCTCGCATAGCAAGAAGCGATGTGCATTCAATACACGACGGAGAAGTGAAACACCGCACGTACGGATCGCCTCTAGATTGTTGTTCGCGATGCCTTTGTTGTTACGGGCAAATGCTCTGACAAGCTCGGAGAATTCTTCTTGAGCATAATTCATCCTGCCGATGGACTGCTCGTGTACCACTTGCAGACGGTGCGCAAAGTCTTGCAAGCCGACGTCTGATGGTGGAAGCAGCTGCTCGTGTGAGATGTCGGCATGCACTGTGCTGAAGTCACTTAGACTGCCGAGTAGTTCCATGTGAGGTCCAGCAGTGACTCGAGCAATTTGACCCTTTGCGGCCTCAATGCTGCCAAAGAGGACGTATAGCTGCCGCGTCGAAGCAGGAAGGGGCGCTGCGTGATAATTCGCTTTCTGTAGTAACGCGTCGAACAAAGCTTCGAAATGACCTGAGCCTTCAGGGTCTGGAAGTCGTTGCAGTGCTAGCTCGTTGATCGCATTCTCCAAGATCCCAATCTGGTGCGCCGCGTCATTCATCGTAGGTAGAACTTCCAATGCCTTACATAATCTCAATCTCACATCGGCTAGTTGAGCCCTCGGTTGAGGTAGAGACTTGCACAGAACATCGAACCGTTCTATCAACCCCTCCACAAGCACCTGAGCTTCGAGATGCGATCGAGATGTAGCAGAGTTGGCTCTCCAAGTAGGCCACATGCGTTGCAGGCTCTGGCCACATTCAAGTTGGCAAGCATCACCAAGCTTGTTCGTTGCAAGCTCAAAATTGTGACTAACCCGAGGAAACAGCTTTGCGACTCTTGGTTTCATATCGTCCAAAATCTGGAGATATGCTTGGATCTGGCTTTGATTGACGCTGCTTTGATCAAAAAAGTGCAAGAGATCTTGGACAAGCATAGTGACATCTCTGAAAAGCTCGTAGGTCGGCTTGTCCACGAGGGTCTGCGGTTCGCGGTTGGTGTTGTGCGACTTCATCATGCTTGATGCAAAGAACGCCAGAGCCTGCATGAACTGGAAGGCAGGCATCGGCGACGTTTGATCGCGGCGACGTTGCGAGTTTTGCGGGCTAGTTTTGACAAGCCAGGTTGAAGAGCCACTATGGTATTTACCATTCGATACATCATTCAGATATGCTAGGTACCGAATGAGGATAATTGATAAAGCTTGCATTCGTGTTTCCTGAGCTATTGCGCCTCTGTAGTCTGCGCCAAAGAGGAAGGGCACCAGTGGTTCGTTCACAGCGAGCATAGCGGGCAACGTCTTGCCATCTCGAGAACTTGAAGCATTGAGCGTAGTAGGCAAGCTGCACATAGCCAGCTCGTTAAGAGTCTTCGGTAACTTTAAATTTAATCGAATCTCAGCCTCCTCACGGGCGGCTTCAACTCCACTATCACGTTGCTGTTGCTTCAGCAGCGTGAGATCACTGTAATCGAGTTGGTCGACCCATGGTTCGAGCTCTTCAGACGTACCTATACCGGGGTTTGCATACACCTTAGACAGCAACGGACGCAAGCGAGCGATGCTAGAAGCAGTCGGGTACTGCGGCACCTCGAATTGGACACTTGAATCAGTTAGAGAATCAGTTTGAGTATTCAAGAATATCTCAAGAGATCTATTGCGCATAGCACGCGATAGCTCGCCATATCTTGGGTCCATGGTAAGGATGATTCGGAAGTCTGAGTGGGGACGGAGGACCCTTGATGCGCCATCTGGACCGTGCTGCTCACTGACTATGAGGCAGCCATCCGGCTCCAACAGCGAGTTGAGTCGATCGAGCACTGAAGGATTGCATAGGTTTGCGTTATCAAGCACAAGCCAAGTGCCTTTCTGTAGAGCATCTATTAGTACGCCGTCGTTCCATACAAAGCGAGTTGACTTCGTGTCTGGTGACTGATTGAGGTGTTCTAGCTTCTGGTGTATTGCCTGGAGTCTATCTTGAATGTCTTGAGGAACAAGCGCTCCATTTCCATGCGGCACATCTTGCAAAGCATTGAAGAGTGTGTTGAGACCGGTTGTGCCTTGTTGAACTTGGTTGTAAGCCGACATCACTGCAGACCGACCTTTTCTAGGGGACTCGACGTTCGCTGTCAGAAAATGGGACATGAGATCGACTAGGGCATCGTTCTTTTGAGCTTGCAATGCTGTAATATCGCGCTGGGGGTCATACTGCTCATAACCACCAATCAGATCAGCAGTATCGACATCAGCATTCATTGAGACCTCATCCAGCTTCGCGCCAGCAAGTGCGGCTAGCGAACGGATTAATGATGTTTTCCCGCTGCCTGAGGAGCCAACTAGTATGACCGGCCAGTTCTGATTAAGCCCAACAACAGTGGATTTCGCAGCCGCAAGCAGAGGCTTTGGTATATGCTCATTCGTGGTCACAGGTTGGCGGTTCGGCTCTCGCTTGATGAAAGCAGTGCCCACTTGCAGGTAGAGAGTTGACAGGTTGTGGTACAAGCTTTCATGCTCTGTCCTCCCAAAGACGTTGTGCGACAGTGCCAGTGCTTCGCTTTTAGCTTTTTCAGACCGGAAGCGCCGAGCAATGACAGTGTTGAAATGGATGCTGGGATCAAGCACTTTAGCTTCCTGACACAAACTCATCCATCGATTGAGATCCCGAAGGTTCAGTTCCCACGGACCACCATCGGCAAATTCAGGTTTGTGAGTGGTCAGTGCTTGACAGTCGTCAATGGTCGCCACAATCCTATTAATCTGCTCTCCAGGCAAAGATGGATACTTGGTGCGACAAATCTGAAGCAGATCCTCCCTGGTGAAGGGGTCCGCATATACCACAGTGAAACGATTCACGAAAGACGCAGGCAGGCCTTTCCTCCCGCCTCCTTGGTGGTGAGGGTTCTGTGTGGCGAAGAGTACGAAGTCAGGATGACATTTGAACGTCTTGTCGAGTTCGGCAATGTAAACCTCTTGGCGGTGGTCTAGACAGGCGTTCAGACCTTCCAATACAGACTGTGAAGCGAGGTTCATCTCATCTAGCAACACCCAATGACCAGCTTGCATAGCTTTGAGGAGAGGTCCATCACGCCAGACAAAGTTGCCAAGTCTTTCACCTTCCGCAGGAGCGTCAGCGCCAAAGAGGTCCATGAGATCAGTCTGTTCAGAAAGGTTGACTCGAGTCAGCGGTCTGCCACATAGCTTGGCAAGTAAGGACACAATAGCTGTCTTGCCCACACCCGGATTCCCTTCGAGTAATAGAGGCCGATTTGTTTGCTGTGCACGAACGATGCGCATTGCGTTTCTCAAAGTTGTCGGAGCTTCGAGGACTAGGTCCTGTTCAGACGAGGCATCGATTAGCCTTGGTAAAGCAAAGGCACCAATACGAAGGGTTTCCGAGCTCATCTGAAGTTCGGTAAATGCATAGTAGGTCGCTGTGGCATTGACCCGGAAGAGTCTGCCGAGCTTGCGCAGGCAAAGACCTCGCGCGTGCTGTACACCCTGTGCAGTGCTGCTTGAGACTCCTGCAGGGTTAGCGCCGAGCGAATCGATATAGGTCATTGCCGCACCATGTACGACAGCATGCTCAAGGCCTAATGATGCGTTGCGTGATATGAATTCGGCCCATTTAAGCATAGTCCGCAACGGTATTGTTGCACTGGTTGAGCCTTGGAGCTCTCTTCGGAAGTACTGTCCAAAGTCGATCATCAAGGGCGCTAAGCTCGAGTCAACAGTTTGCAGTCGGTCTGCTAGGATAGGGATGACATCCTCGCTGTCGGACAGCGGCGGGACCCAGATCTCGGTCAATCGATTGCGCAAAGCAGCAGACAGTTCACGCTTGCCGTAGTCGCCACCAGGATTCATGGTGGCCAAGAATTGGAAGCCAGGCTGCGCAATCACAAAGTTGTCCCCCGCGCCCTTCTCTGCCAAAAGTATTGACCTGGCTGGCTCGAGGAGGCTGTTCATGCGCTCGAGCACGGAGTCATCCGCCAGTGATATCTCATCGAGCAGAAAATGAGAACCGTCTTTCATGGCGCGAACGAGGCTGCCATCACTCCACATGAATAGTGCCTGGTAAGCCGCAATACTGTTCTTGACCTTGATGACTGCCTGTTTGTCAAAGCCGGTGGTATCCATAGCCTTAAACTGGGTTATCAGGCCATCGACGTCCATACCGTCCGTAGGCTGCAGAGCACGACTTGTCGGATCAAGGTTTTGAAGGTCCTGGACCAGAATGTCGGCCAGCTCAGACTTGTGACGAACCGGTCGTTGTGAGCCTATCAAATCACCAGTCTCGGTATTTGAATGTGCGTTGTAGATGTTGAGCTCTTTGCCGAAGGCTTGAGCAACGCATTGACAGACTTGAGTCTTACCACAGCCCGTCTCTCCTACAAGCAAGACCGGCTCGTTGTTCTTCAAAGCTGTTGATACAAGCACAAAGAGCCGCCGCATTGCTCGAGTCCAGGTGATTCCATTGTCGATGGTGAAGCTCACTGGAACGTGTTGTTCGCCGTAGAGCATAACCTCATCGACTCTGACCTTCAGAGTCTCTTCGATGGTTGCCTTGACAACTGCTTTTTCAGCTGGGTCTCTGACGCGTTCCGCCAATAGCATGTAGCCGTGATTGGCGAGCTGCTCGCGATCATCAACCGGTCTCGACGCCCATCGAAACAGATCTCGAAGAGTGGCAAAACTGTTCCTTGCTTCAAAGAGCCTCGAGGACTGCCTTTGCAAGGACAGTTTCTTGTACACTTCAACGATCTGTCTGCAGAAGGAAGGCGCGATTTGTGCCCGCTCTTTCAGAATTACCTCGAGCTCATCCTCAGGTATGTCATCGATGTGGATCTCCAGAAATCTGTTTCGAAAAGCTCTCGATAGCCTCTTCCGGCCACCATACAAGCCAGCCGGATTCTGTGTCGCGAAAAGCATGAAATTGGGGTGAGGCCGAACTATCTCTTGAGACTCCGGGATCAATAATTCTCGATTGTCGTCCAGTAGCCGATTCAGCGCTTCAAGCACATCGCTTGGAGCAAGGTTGAGCTCGTCTAGCACAATCCAGTACCCTTTCCGAAGAGCTTCAACGAGCACTCCTTCACGATACTCGAGCTTGCCGTCAGCACCTGAAGCATAGCTGCCAAGATACTCCTGCAAATCAGTGTGCTCGTGGTTGTTGATACGGACGAACTTATTGCCAGTATATGCGGCAAGATATTCTACCATGCTCGTCTTTCCCGCTGATGTAGGTCCTTGCAATAGTACAGGGAACCGTTTCATAGATGCTGCTCGAGCGAAGTTTGTCAGGTTACGGCGTACTGAACTGGTGACGATGTAATGAGGGTGGACATCAGGAGCCAACGGTCCTTTGACGATTGAATAGTGCTCAAAAGCAACAAACTGGTCCCTGTCAATTGACACCTTTGGCTTCTGTGATTGTACGATGCGCTTGGCTTGAGGGGAGCCAATCAAATACTGCTCAACAACAGGCGATGCTATCCTTTGGGATCTCGAGTCTAAGACAGTAAAGAAGCTCATCTGCATCCCCTCATACATCGCACGCCGTAACCCGTGACTAGCGGCATGCTGTTGTACGTACTGCAAGCATCGCGTGAGAGATCGCAGACTGAAGTGGGGCAGATCGCCGGCGCCATCAGTCAATTTGTGCTTTGTATTCAGTTGTTTCATAGCGAGGTAAGCATTAGCAAGATCGTTCGCTGCTCTGTTGTCATAATCCAAAGCTGAACCGAGATAGGCCTGGATCACTTCAACCAGATCGTTCACGTCGTTGTCGCCTGCGTGCACATATATCTCAGTGAAATGGGCCCTGATTGCTGGCGGCAGGTCCTTCTTGCCAGTATCGGTAGCAGGGTTCATTGCAGCGAAGAGACGAAAATTCGGATGCGCATCGATCCTCTCCATGCTGCCAGCTTCAGCAAGCAGCAAATGTGGGATATCGTTGTTATCGTTGTGCAGCAAGCTGAGGATGTTGTCCAAAGTCTCAGGAGACGCAAGATTGATCTCGTCAAGCAAGAGCCAATTGCCACTTCGCACAGCTTGAACAAGACGACTCTCAACGAATGCAAAGATCTGGTTGTGCTCACCTCGCTGTATCTGAGCTTTTACTTGGTTGATATTGTCAGCAAAAGCGGTCCACCTTTCACGCAGAGCTTGGTGTCTCCAGTGGTCTAGTTTCCGTCGCTTGGCTGCTTGCTCTTCGACCATTTCCTGCTTGGGGCCAAGTGGAAGATGTTTCAAGGCAAGCTGTACGGCTTCTTCCCAGTGTCCTACAAGTCTCGACCAGCGTTGTTTAGTGAAAGCCTTCGTGATTGAGTCTCGAAATTTCTCGTTCTTGCCGACCGAAAACGTTTTGTCGAACAGTTCGTTAAACTCGTCGATGAGCGGTACCACCAATGACCGGGTTGTCACGGGCTTCAAACCTCCCAGGAGATCTGACGCCTCGCTCTGGTTCGATAAGTTGACCACAGTCAAGCTCTGGTCGATGACTGATGCAATATGCTGCAGCATGGTCGTCTTACCAACACCAGTCTCACCAACCAGCAGAAGCGGTTCTTGAGCCACGATGGCAGATGTAATAGCCTCCATGTTCTGTCGAACTTGGCGAGTCAGTGCAAACTTCGACGTATTGGTATGCTTAGATCTTTTGATGCCAAGTCTCGGAATCAATGATCTGCCAACCTGCAGAGCATGTTTGTGTTCTTGCACTACAGGGTTTTGATGCTTGAAAGCATGTTCAGCAGCAGCCGGCGCGATGTTCAGACATTCAGCCATAGCCAGGCCAATAACCTCGAGCAGAGTTTGATCGCCAAGGTGTGCGACATAGCAGTCAACACCATCTTTGAGCATATCGATGATGAAAGTCTCTGGTATGAGCGGGGGCGTAGCATCTTTGGAGCTCGACAGTAGTCGAAGCGACAGCCTCCGGCACCACTTGGTAAGATCTTTGATGCTTGGTAGGCGGCTTTGGAAGGGTTTGAAAGCCGGACCCGAGGACCAGACGGCCAGGATCCGCATGTGAGCAGACATGATGCCGTCAACAAACGGCAGCAGGCTGGGATACCGCTGGCATAATATTGTCCTAATCTCATCAGGTGCGTACTCGTCAAATTCAATGATGCTCCACAGCCTTCGATTCGACAGAAAGGCATTACGAGCACTACTTGTTGCAGCTAACCCTATAGTGGTTCGGATAGTCCCGAAGATTCGAAAGCCGTCTTTTGCTCTGAGTCTCTCTTTGCGACTTGGCAGAAACACTTCGTTGCTTTCGATGAGAGGACGAAGCAAGCTTGTGACTTCAGCTGGAGCCCGATCGATGTCCTCTATCAACACCCACCGGCCTTCCTGGACAGCTTTGGTAAGGATACCTGGCTGCCAAGTGAATCCAGATCCCGATGTAGACGATGTGTAGATGCCAAGCAAGCTTTTTGCGTCAGTCTGGTCGTTCAGATGCAGGGTGAGCATCGTGGAAAGTAGACCGGTTTCACGTGCGAGTTCTCGAATAATGGCGGTTTTACCTGCTCCCGACGGACCCACCAGGAGTGAAGCCCTCGATGAGCACAGCGTCTGCGCCACGTTGCTTAGATTTTTAGTCGAAGTTGCAAAGCTGACGAACGAGGATTGTGGTGGTCCTGAAACACCATTCCGAGGTACCAGAACACCCCCAATCGAGGCAACTTGGGGACACACATCTCTCTCGTTGTCGAGTCGCGCGGATGAGGCAGGTAGAGAGACTTCGGTAAGAGCGGTTTGAATGCGCTTCCATCTTCGTTCTTCGTAAAGCTTGAATAGGTTGTAGTCAATCTCTCTGTCCTCCCACGGACCAGTGACAGTGCCACTACCCGTATTTCGAGCAATTAGGGTCTGGCCAAATGCATCAGCAAAGTGCATGACTTGGCACAAGCACTCAATTGCAAGGTATCGAATGTGCCGGCGCTCGTGGCTGAAAAGAGAGCATAGTAAGATTGGCTTGACATGACTGGTGAAAGTTTCAAGATCGTGAGAAAGCAATCGGAACAGGGCGGTCAAAAGCTCTGTAAGGTCGCGGTCATCGAGTTGTAAAATGGAAGGTATGTGAGTCGAGACTTCCTTGAGTAAGCGCGCGTTCGTAAGGAAGGTACTAATGGATGGTCGGAGGTAAGGCGCGAACGGCAGAATACGCGCAAAGCACGATATACATGCTATTTCGTCGAGCAACGAGCCTTGGGCAGCTCGTTCGATCCACCTTTGCGATGTGTCGGCTGCAACGTTAAGATAGAGTGGTAAAACGAGATCGGTGAATCGAGTGTCGAACGACGCTGTGGCCAGTGCTTCCAGAAAATGCGAACCTCGTCCATTTTCGAGGATCTCGGCCAATGTTGGATGTAGTCCACGCTCTTTTGCGTCTTTGATGACGGTCTGTTCCATTTCAGCCATCATACTATTGCTTCTGCGTTGAATGAAGCCATTCTCATGTATTGTCATCTACGGAAACGATGATGCGCGTACCAGACAAAAGTTGCTTGAGAAAATAAGGCAAGGCTAGGGCAAACAGCGCAAAATTCTGCCACGAACGGAAACCCATGCATTAGTGCATCGGATCTCATGCTCGATCTCGATAGATCTGGTCAAGATCTGGTTGCCTGAGGCGTACAAGTGTCATGAAGACATCCACCGGACCCTTGCTCCGCCCTGTTGGTCGACGTGGTGGCTTAAACTGCCAATATTATGCTTGTACTAGCAGGCATTTTGTCCGAACAGGGCGAGACACGGAGTGCAAGAGCAGACAGATTCCACAATTCCAGAACTGAGAGCAACTTGATTATTCGGTAATTTGCAGTTCTTTGATATCCACACAAATCTCAATTCATAAGTACATACACTATGGGATCTTCAGGCATGCTTGCCGGCCGCTAGAATTCGCACGCGAGTGCTGCAACGGGTATATTGGAAATTAGGTAGGTCTGGTTAGTATATGCAAGGAAACGGCACAGATATGGTCGTACAGTCATCCACATCACTTCTTATCATCTCTCTCCACTCTTCATTGTTCTTCGGTGATCATCTCTTCTGTGACCTCCCTCCAATCTCTCGAAGCTTCAGTGAGCTTCCTAACGCCAGTTATACGATCAGCCCAGATGCTCTCGGCCGCACTCCTGAAGGTGTACGCTCTCTGTGAGGAGATGATGCCGATTGCTTGAAGCACTGCTTTGCGCGAATCTCGGCTGAACACGGCAGGGTGATTGATCCACTCCAAGCTGGCCTCAATGTCAGCGTCAAGAGCGTTGATGATGATAGCGTCGACACCCGACGAAGGTGGACCCGAGGATCGAGGCACAGGCGTGCTGCCTTCAGATCCTGCATCGGAACGGCTACCAGGCGAAGCAGTTCTTGGACTTCCAGAGTGCTTTGGTATTGGTGGTGTGTGCCTTTTGCTGATGCCAGAGCCTGCGCTGGCATTGGGTGGAAGAGGTGGTAGTCCCCCTTTGGCGAGTCCTTTCAGTATTGTTCTCGTCTCTGTGAGAAGATGGTGTGCGCGCTCATGTTGTTGTTTTGACACGAGCGTCAAGGCGCGTGTGAGCATGTCGGAGGTGAGTAGCTCCATACGCCTTTGCACAATGTGTGGGTGCGGTGGAATGGGCGGCGTCAACGGCCGGCCGTTATTTCGCGATCGTCTCGACGTAGGAACCATAGTAATTGTAAGCAGCGACGGGCGCGAAAGCTGTGTTGTGGTGTCATCGATGTGCAGATCAGTGTATGAAAGGTCAGCTTGCAGGAGCGGCACTTCCTCAATGCTCTGGTGTCTTGAGTCGTCAACCTCGGCCGAACCACCGAGAGCCTCCAGCCCTGACACGATTGTCTCCCAATGATCCTGCGGAAGCTGATCCTGGGCTGCCGTATCAGGTTCAATTACAAGTTGCACGAGAATGTCTCTCTTGTCACCAAACCGGAGATCACCAAGCGTCGCTTCTGCGTCCCGTCCTGTGGCTCTCTTTGTAGTCTGCAGTGCTCCGCTGATCTTGACGAATTTCGCAGGTGAGCCTTCTGGCAGCTTCAGTCTGAGTTTTGCATTCTGATGAGAAATGGACTGCAAAGAACCCAGACACCCCGCCGCACACTCTCGGAGCATCATCCAGTCTTTCACATAGAGGTAGGAAGCTTTTGTCCTTGATGACAGCTCAATCATGCTATCTGGTCTGTGGGTAAGCCCAAGACCAAATGAGTAAATGCCAACTTTTGCGGCTTCTGCTCTGGACACAACAAAGTTGACGCTCTCGGTATCTGAGATCGACGAATCGCTGATCAAAAGGATTGTTGAAATCGGATTTGCTGCTTTGCGTTGCATGAGTAGATCCATGGCGACGTTTGCTCCTTCGACTACATCTGCGCGCAGACTTTTCTGGCCGACGGGCCTTATGGATGATAGGACCTTGTTCCAACCTGCCCATTTCTTGGTTGTCATTCCGACGAGCGGGACGCCACCTTGACTCGAGCCAAAAGTAACCAGACCCATGCGGTCGCGTTCGCCAAGATTGTTTACCAAGAACCGAAGAGTGTCCTTCAAAAGCTGAATCTTTAGTCCCTGCATCGAAGATGACACCGGGATGACAATCACAATATCCAAGGGCGTATGTAAGGACGGTGGCATTTGACGATCAGTGTGCACTTTGTGCGATGAATACTCAGTCGGGGCTGTAGTTGCACTTTTTGGCGCACCGTAGGAAGATGTATTTGAAGCAACGCGTCGAAGTGGATGAGATTGTCGGTCAAACTCATCGTCGGTGCCAGAGGTGTCTGGCTCGTAGTCCTGCGGTTGTGGTGGTATATACTCTGTCCTGTGTAGGTCGAGCAGCGCCTGCTTCCAGAGCTCAAGCTCAGAGCGGCTTTGGAATTGAAGGTGGAAAGTCGGCAGCTCCAATACAGACAGATTAAGAGTCAAGACAGCACTATCTTGTTGCACGTGCACTTGTTTCAGATGCTTCTTGATGAGAATCGACCCTTTGAGCGTGCATCTAGTCAGCTCTCGCCCCTCATCTGTGACGACGGGTTGGAGAGCATTCCTCTTCTCCTTTACACAAATGAGCATTTCTCCGAAGAGATAGCATTCCAACTCCTGCCATGAACGTTGATCTTTCCCAACGCGGAGAGTGCCATGGAGTCGAAGGTTACCAAAACGCGAAAACTCGAGCCCATGCCAGTTTTCCACGCGAGATTTGAGGTCAGCTGTTAGTTTATTAAGTTCGTGTGATGGTCGTGTCGGAATGAAGGACGTCTGGTGGACGGATCGAGAAGGCTGCAAGGGAGCTGGTGCCAGCGACTGGGGCTTTTGTTGTGCTGGTGGTGATATGGGTGTCTGCGAATGATCTTCATAGTGCTGTCGCCATTTGGCTTCAGGTACCTCAACGGTAACAAGACAGGTCAAAGTTTGTTGATGGTGTGATCGGGTGATGGTCGGAAACTCGCTTCGAACCATTACAAGAGGTGATGGGATGATGTTGCGTCGATCCCTGATAGGCTGCTCGACAACGTTCGTTTCCATTGCATGAACATCATAGTCATGCTTCCTGGTCGCTTCCTGGAGTTGATAATCTCCCGAAGAAGCGTTGCCGCTGTTGTTCCGCGAATGTTGACTAGTTAGTCCTAGACGCTCGATCCGCATACGCTGGCTATCGCGACTATCTCGATTGATCTCTCTTGCGCTTACTCGACTTTGTGCATCATAAGACTCGTTTTCCCTGGGGGGTTGTTGTTGCTTATCCCATGGCATAGGTGTGTTTGCTGAACCCCGGGCGGAAGCGGCATCGTTCTGGTGAGCAATCGAGCGCACCATATTGCTGAGCTTGCCTGCTCGAGGTCAGCGCACGAAAGGTCATTTAAAGGCTTTTGAACTTACTGAGATCTAGAATACTCCCGCCTCTTGCAGAGTCCAGTCCAAGCGGAGCGTCGCATGTTGGACAATACTGAGAGTCAGAGTCCTTGATGTATTCGTAGAAACATGCTTCGTGCGCAACATGGCCGCAAGAGAACTGCAGCACCCGCTCCCCTCGTAGTGTGTGTTCCAGCAACTCTTCACATGCCGCACATTCACCTCCCACGAACGTTCGTTCGCGCCTCGACCTTGCCCGATCGCTGTTCGACATGCTAGCCATCTTGCCGGACCTTTGACCATGCGTTTCCTGCGTATTGAATGCGACAGATTTGGTGGCGGGCAAACTGCTCGTCACATTCGTACCAGAATTGTTGGTTGCTTCCTGGTGTTGCCAATAGAGGGTACCCTTAGAGATACTAGACTGCTTGAGTGAAGCAGGCGTTCCCTCGGTCTGGGAGGCAGGCAAATGGTTTGGAGGAGGTGTCCTCAAGGAGTTGGCTTCTGTGCCTGTAATTCGAGACCTCGGTCAACACTGTCTTTGAGTAGACGAAAAGATATGAAACACAAGTGACAGAGGCTTTTGATAGTCGTAGCCACAAGTCTGAACCCACCTTTGTTCTGAGCACGGGATGGCTTACGAGAAGTGGAATCCTTGCGAAAACGACTATTCAGCACGCCCAGATGAATCAGATTGTTCTCGATGTTAGCAGACTCCTGCGACTTGCCCTGGGAGTGCTTGGACATGGGCGCTCGGTAAGGGAAACGGCTGCACAATACTTCTTCTGTAGCTTCGTAGCAATTTCGTTCCGCAAAGGAGACATGAGATCAGCAGAAGACAGGAGCCCACCACGTGGAACCGACACATGTCTGTACGGCACGCAAGAAGGCGAGGCTTGTGTATCATCGTCTTGTGAACTGCTCCTGCACTTGTTACAACTGGGACTAGACTTTGAAGTTGACACCAATCTTGCAACGCTCTCGAAGCCAAGACGACCCGGCAAAAGTATGTTCTAGCGGCGAACTTAGGACGTCGATTGCCTCCGAGCGCAGCATCCATGTGGGGTGGTGGACCATCTTCACCAAGCGCGGCGAAAGGTCAGCAGGAGCGTCTGATTTGATGTCGCAAACTGGGCTGGGTCAAAGCGCGCTGGAAGTGCTCGAGGTCGCCACGTTAGCGAATGCACGACGCTTTCACTCGCGCATGCGACCAGTTTGGAGCTTTACCTTAATTGGCTAGTGGGTAGACCGAGTCAAAAGGTTCCGTTGCAGCACGGCGTCGCGGCTTCTGACGTTGTGGGTTCCGAGTCAAGGCCTTGTTCCTGGACAAGGATGGCTGCTTTGTTAGCGGCAGAGACATGAGCCCCGCTTGGTGGTTGGCCATGGGCATTATCTTTTTATGCCCGGTACCGAGCAATCTAGATTGTCTTTGGATGCTTTCTCTCGCCATATCTCATACACTGCAGATCAATTATCGAGACACCTCTATGCAAGCCATATCATCTTCGAGCTGTGTCTGTTAAGGTTGAGAAGTGCTCGTGCATGAAGCTGACACTTTCCGGATATGCCGATTAATGCCAGTGCCTGCAGATGCGGACTAGGATCCGCCCATGTGCTTCTGCTCGTGGCTTGCAGCCCCAATGGCTAGGTACAGTACCTTATGCTTGGGACTAACCATGATGATGTCTTCGGCGTAGGCTACTGTTGACCATGACGCAGCTAGTTCGCCCTTGGTAAATACCTGTGCTCTCTCGTCACAGCTCATGGAGAATTATGGCATCCTGACAATCAGAGTCGTAAGAGCCGCGAGCTGAGCGACTGAAGCCGAAAAGGTATTTACTCCTACCTCTAGCATACTCATAGCTGGGGGAAGTCGCAAAATTGACCAGGGCTCAAAAGACGAAACTTTAGCGATGCGCTATCTCTGTCAGGTCTTCCCTCGGTTTTTGGTGCTCGTGAAAATCCTCCTTGGGAGAAAGATCTACATCACACGTGTTTCTGAACGTTAATATCTGCATGAGAACCCAAACAGCCGATGCAGAAGCTCTTCATCCTGGCTACATACTCGCACAGGCGACTCGTTCCTTCTCCTGGCAACGCCTCGTAAATCGGAAACCCTGCTTTCTCAACGTGGATCGACAGGTTTGTAGACCAAGAAGAAAGGTACTTTCCACAGTACGACTGATACTGGTGATGCCTTTCAGAGACCGGTCCCTTCGCGGTGATACGTGCAAGGAGCATTTACCCGAGCACCTGGAACAATGTAGTCGTGAAAATAACAACAGGGAAGGAGGATTTGCCGAGATCCCCTTCCAATAACACCCGTACGGTAAACGATCCCAAAATATGAAGCACCGTTGGGTTTTATTGCCCTGGCCCTCGGTTCGTCTCACTTAGAAGCCGTCGGGTAACTTCATTCCTACAGTAGGACGGCACAGGACCTTGAAAACGTTATAAGCGAAATGTGATTGTTTCAAGCCACGTTTCCCATCCTCGGATAAACGTTACCACCGAACAACCCTCAAGATTCTGTTGGTACTATTGTTTCCTATGTTGAGGGTTCACAACGTCGTGCATGTTGGAGATAACTGACGGTACCTGTGAAGCAGAGGGCAGGGGGGTCAAACCTCGGGGCCGAAGTAGCAACGTCTGTGTAGGTTTCACGTTACCACGGAGCTCCTGAACTATCTGAACTTCGGTCGCGTCGACCATCGCGCATTACGTCCTGCCTTTTCTATTCCACCCTAACATATGACTGACAATGACAGGAAATCAAGTCCCCATTGTCCGGCCATCGTTATTGCTACTGTCCAACAACAACTCTAGTGCTACGGAAGTTTTGCTCACGAAGACGAACACGTAATCCCGATCGGCACCCAACGCCTCTAGACCACCTGTCTAAGTGTCAATTCATTCAATTGTTGCTGAAGCTGTGCATCAACAACAGCGTTCATTAGGTGGGGTTTACAAACTGTCTAGATAGGAGAAAGAAAGCAGCCAGTACCAAGGTAGTACGAACCGATGGCCAATGTGACTTCTCCCATGACGCAGTTTTGTTATCTCTAATGAATCGTCGGTCAGAACCAACTTTCGACGAGGCCTTCGCGCGGCCACTTCCTATCAATTGACCGTCACCAATGCGCCTCATTTGCAGATCTCTTCCGTTTACATCTGTGTCTACAGCACTTGTGTGCTTGTGCCATCGAACATGCTTCTTTTCCGCTTCTAGTGGCACTGCAGCAAATGGGAAAGATAAGGCAGGGGGGAACTTGCTTTTGCTGCAGGGCCTTCGCAGTGACTGCAAGGCACGTTCCTTCACGTCAAACAATGATGACATGTTGACGTAGTACCGAACAACATCTTCAAGGAACACCCCCGTGTCGGTCGTGGTAGTCGTACGCTTTGCCTGATTCACGAAGCACGTTGCATTTACTTGACCTCGAGTCAAGATTTGCAGACACGGCAGGGATAGGTCCATGAATTGCGTAATCCACCCGAACATCAGCTGGTACCGGGGAGGTCTGGGACGTGGATATGCCTGGAAAGACTACTCGACGAATTCTCCGTGATTGGGAAGTGGGTAAAGATTACGCCTAAAGAGCCATGCGGCTGACATGCATTCACCTGCACCCTTCCTGCACGTGCAAATATATGGTAACCAGTCGCTATGCAAACGTACTTCTCCGTACTGTAAGTGCTGCAGAAACATTCGATGCCATGCCATGCTGCGACTCGACAACAACTAAGTGAAATTGTTTCTTTTTGGCCTGCGCTACTTGAGAAATATGTTTCGCTACCTTCTGTTCATAGCCTAAACTCGGAATTGTCGCTGGCAAGCTCCGGTGGTGCTAGTAGTAATGCGCTCGTGCAGCTGCCACACATATGCGTGTGCTTGATCTCTCGAGCCACAAACCTACGACAAAGGGCCGGCTTTGATACGTTGACGGAGGTCGCTATGGTTGCAAGCCACTCCTATTTCGTGAAGTGATCTGCATTGTGCAGATCTAGGCTCCACAATCGTGTGGTTTCGGTAATCGACCACCGATCCGCGGATGCCACATTAGAGTCAATGGCGGAGAAGCGCTCAGCTTTGATGACGGTTCTAGGTACTTACCACAGATTGTCTTCCCTAGAGTAAAGCCTCGTGGCTCTAGCTCCTAGTTGCCACCTACGTGCGGAGCAACCTCTTGCATAGTCAAGACAAAGCAGCATTTGAAGCTTTTCTGGCGTATTGAGCACCGTCCTCAGTGCAGATAGTTGCAGCTGCAGCATGAGGAGCGCATGGTCCTGTTGTGGCAGTCGGTCATCGAACTCAAACTGGGTCTTTTCTTTTGATAAAGCTGGCGGTGGACGCTAATTTCCGGATACGATGTTGCAACGGAGCAAACTTGCGACTCACATGGGTGGCGCAAGGCTGTCAGCCAGCTGCGAAGTGAGGAACAAACCTATTCACGACCAAGACGTGCCAGCTCGGCTTTCGGCAAGCAACAAACCTCCCTAGATATTCCCGAGTACAGCGCTAGAATCGCGACTTGTGGACAGACCGGACTTTGAACCCGCGGGGGTCTTGACGATCAATGGTTGATTCTGAAATGAAGCTCATCTCTCGTCACGAAGCAGGCCTTCCACTTCCTCGTCTTCCTGAGGTTCATCGCCACGATCTTCCCTGAGTACCCCCGCGCCGGGCATAAACTGGGCAGAAGAGCTTTGGACCTCATTAGCATTCAGGACCCACCAAATGTCCTTCTTGGTCAGCAGGCCTCTCAAGCTACCTCTTTCGACCAGCAGCAGATAGCGCAATCCCAGCTTCTGAAACATCGAAACCGCCAGCTGGAGGCTAGAGCTTGCATGTAGGGTGATGGGTGTCTGGTCCATCCACGGTCGCAGATCGATACTTGTGGATGGCTCATGTTCGTTCGGATGCATGAAGTAACACATCACGGTGGCGGATCGAACAGGACTGGTTGTTCCATCAAGTTTCCTGGCGTGGTCTAACGCATAAGCGAGTTCTGTGCGCGAGATGTATCCTAATAGAAAATTGCGTGCAGGCTGTAGCGTGCTAGCAACTATGCTGTCTGCTGCTGATGGACGATGTTGACGTAAGATCGGGAAGCCCCTGAATGCTGTTGTGCGGAGCAGATTTCGCAGGTCTTCGACGGAGTACGATCTGCTTGCGTCAATGCATGTCATCTCTTCGACCTTAGTCATGATGCTTGCCACCGGTACCTGTGGTACGGCAACATCGTCTCTGTTGTCGATGTAAGGATATTCATTAAGTTGAATCCAGGCGTCATAGATGCTGCGCAGGCCAAAGACATCCCCAACCCACTTCGAAAGCATGACTCCGATCATGATAGGCAAGACGTATGTCAGTGCACCCGTCAGCTCGAACATGATGACCACAATAGAGGCTGTCATTCTCGTCGTGCCTGCAAGTGCTGATGCAGCGCCCACGATCGCATAGGTTCCAGGTGTGATGCAAGGTACATCTGGCTCACAAGCAGCAAAGAGCATCGAGCCCGAATGATGCTTGTGAATGAGCTCGACGACCACTCCTAGAGCACGCCCATACAAAGCGCCGACTGCCAAAGAAGGAAGGATGATGCCTGCCGGTAGGGGAAGACCAAATGTGACTGCTGCAAGCAGTGTGCCAAGCCCAGCAGCTGTCAGAAGAAGGGACACCATAGACAGGGATCCTGCAACGGTAGCCTTGCATAAGCCAAAGATGTCATTGTTGCCAATCGTAGCGCATTCAGCGAAGAGATAGTAGACCAATTCGGAGAGTTGAGCTCGCATAAACAGATTTGGAAAATTGATCATTGCAGTAACGGCGGCCACAATTGAGACTTCCAATATTGGTCGATATCGAAATACGTAGCTCTCCGACCTCCGGAGTCTTGCGACGAACATGTTCAACTTGATGAAAAGACCGCCGAAGAGACCTCCAATGATGCCCAGGAGCACAAAAGGTACAAGCTCAAACGCATGCCAGCTCGTGGTGTAGCGGACCTGGTAGAGCACAATCTTGCCGGTATGAAAAGGGTTCAAAGCTTGAAGTGTGACTGCGGCGATCATGGCACAGACAAATGATTGCCACATGATCTTGTCGGGAAAGTAGTATGACAGTTGTTCCAATGAGAATAGCACGCCTCCTACAGGCGCACCAAAAGCGACAGAAATGCCCGACGCTGCTGCGGCAGAGAGAACCTCTCGTTTTCGTGCTTCGTTGTTGCTGAGACTGTTGAAAGGCCTCATTGCGAGATGGGCACAACAGCAAGCAAGGTGAACCATGGGACCTTCTTTTCCGAGCCACAGCCCCGACGCGACAGACAAGCAGACACCAATGGATTTTGTGACTAACGTCCAGCCTCCCAGGAAGTCTTTGATGACATAACCTCCAAGCATAGTCTTGATCTCAGGGATACCGCTCTGTTTAGCATAATGCGAATAACCCTGAACCAGGACCGCTGAAGACGTAGCAAAAAGGGTCGCATACAGCACGAAGAAGACGTACTCAACGACGTAGGCACCCCCCAGGTTCTCTATCTTCAACGCTTTCCTCCACGGTGTCCATTCTCGACATTGCGAGAGCTCATCATGCCCCCAGCAGCAAAATTGCTTGCTCAAGTAGAACTGGGTACTTGTAGCAGTATCCTTACAGTAGCCTGTTTTGACGTCCCCAAGCCAGTCGGACGCGATGTTGATGAAGGCAGCAACCAGCCCGACCATTAAGCCAGTGACAACAAGCACAACCCAAGCATGACTGTTGTCGAGCAGCTGTCTGATTATACCTGACCAGCCGGAGCTAGTCGCAAGTAGCCTTCGGAGGCGCTGTCGTTCCTTTGTGTATTCGAAGATCCAGTCAATGGCCGACAGGTTCTCGTAGCCAACCCTTCTCCCCTGAGTCTCGATGTTCCAGTCGACATAAGCGCCTTCCTTCTCTTCGGCGTTAATGGTGCCATTAGCCGGTGCACCAGAGCTGGACGACTCAGGTGATTCAAATCGGGCATCTGGCGAGACAGGCGCATCAGGTCTGACATGAAGCTGCTCATGGCTTGGGTCGCCATACAAGTTTGCAATGGGCCTTGCAGCTATGTCTCCATGCTCCTGATCGAGTATATCGAGGTCCGAGTCGGAGTCGTCATTGTGTGCAAGACTCACATTGCGCGTCCTATTCCCTGTAGATGCTGCCATACCTTCAACCTAGCAACGCGTGACATTTGTCCGTCCCCTCACTGGCTATAATTCTATAGTCCAGGTGTAACTGTTAACTTTAACTCCCTAGGCAGCGAGTCCACGAGGATAGAATATTGATGCCTGGTTGCCTAATTAATTGTTGACATTGGCCAAAATTCTTCTAGGTAGGCTCCCACTTCACCACTATTTACGCTTACTATACCGCCTACCACTCATTCCATAGCATTAACCTGCCACAATGTCTCTTTCGATACCGCAAGCCTCTCAGGCTGGCCTGTTCAAGCAAGGGTACAACAGCTACGACGCGGAAGATGGTGCAGTCATTCGAAACATTGAAGCGTGCAGAACAATTGCACAGACTGTCCAGACTTCGCTAGGACCCTATGGCAGAAACAAAATCGTGATCAACCATCTTGCAAAAATGATCTTGACTTCAGACGCCGCGACAATATTACGGGAATTGGACGTGGTGCACCCAGCAGCCAAACTGATAGTCATGGCCAGTCAGCAGCAGGAAGCCGAAATGGGTGATGCTACGAACATGGTCATAGTACTGGCCGGCGAGCTGTTGAAGAAGGCAGAAGAACTCATCCGCATGGGACTGAAAACGAGCGATATAACCTCTGGCTACGAAAAAGCCCTTACATTTACCCTACAAGCACTGGAAGATCTCGAGGTAGACCGAGTCGCAGATCTGCGGTCAAAGGAAGAGCTGGGAAAGGCACTTCGAACAGTGATCGCAGCGAAACAATCGGGTTCTGAAGACGTGCTCGGACCTCTCGTGGCTGAAGCGGTACAAGCTGTGCTGCCTAACAACCCTGCTGCATTCAACATTGACAACATCCGAGTCGTGAAGATCATGGGAGGCGACTTGAGCCAGTCGAGAGTGGTGAGGGGTATGGTTTTCGGCAGAGAGCCTGATGGCATCATCAAGAGAGCAAAAAAGGCCAAGGTCGGCGTGTTTTCGTGTCCAATCGATACTTCGCAGACAGAGACGAAAGGCACCGTTTTATTGAAGAATGCCAAAGAAATGCTCGACTTCAGTACAGGTGAAGAGAACCAGCTCGAGGCAGCTATCAAGGAACTATACGATTCTGGTATCCGAGTCGTGGTTGCAGGGTCGACCGTGGGGGAGCTTGCATTGCACTACCTCAACCGCATGAACATCTTGGTCGTCAAGATCCTGTCTAAATTCGAGCTGAGGAGACTATGCAGAGTATGTGGGGCTACTCCCCTAGCTCGATTGGGTGCTCCTATGCCAGATGAGATGGGAAACATCGACGTCGTCGAAACGACAGAGATTGGTGGTGATCGGGTAACGGTCTTTCGACAGGAATCAGATACTGCTGTGACGCGGACGGCAACAATTGTGCTTCGAGGCGCCACACAAAACCACCTTGACGATGTGGAACGAGCAATTGACGACGGCGTCAACGTGATCAAGGCTGTGACAAGAGATCCGCGGCTAGTGCCTGGCGCTGGCGCCACGGAGATGCAACTGGTGGAGAGGATCAATGCTTTTGCCGACCGAACACCTGGTCTGCCTCAATACGCGATCCGTAAATATGCCGAAGCATTTGAGGTCATTCCAAGAACGTTAGCCGAAAGTGCTGGTCTCGATGCTACAGAGATCTTGGCTAGACTGTACACTGCCCATCAACAGAAAGGGAGTGTGAAGTCTCGACCACGTGCTGATGACTCTACGTCAGAAGACGACGAGGATGAGGAGAGTGGTAGTGAAGAATCAGAAGAGCCGTACTGGACATCTGGTGTCGACCTAGAGACTACGGATGGTGTTCTGGATGCAGTAGACGAAGAGATTCTGGATTTGATGGTCAGCAAGAGCTGGGCTATCAAGCTGGCCACAGATGCTGCGAGAACTGTTTTGAGCGTCGATCAAATCATTGTTGCGAGACAAGCCGGTGGACCTAAGCCACCTGGTCCAAATCCCAACTGGGACGAGGACTGAGAGAGCTGAACTCGACAAACAGACACGGCGATGATCATCAAGCATAAGGAGGCATGGAAAGGAAATGTGGAAAGAGCGATGCAAGTCATGTAGAACCACGATACCCACGATAGACGGCAATCAAAAGTTGATGAACTGCACAAGCACAATGTATTCTACTGGTCTCGACGAGTCTAATTGTGCTTGCGGATAATGATCTCGCTAGATCCAGATGTGCTTTACTGTCAGGGTGTCCGCTCACTATCGTCAATAATGATGTTCTTCGCCCTCATTATTCGCGACGCGTAGAACGCGAATAAATTTACGGTTTACCAAATGTGGTTCGCGAATGCTCACACACGGCTGACAGATTCTCCTTCCTTTCCGCATTCAAACCCAACCTCAAAGGCTCAAACCACTTGTGTGCTTTCGCTCCTCTTGACTTGACTTTCGCGTCAGGGAGGACGCTGTTCACGACTACCCTTCGCAATTGATTTCGCCCGGGACACCTTGTGACCATTTCACGCTGTACCCTCACCACATTCTCTACCACGTTGTGGTATTCCTGAGAGGCACATTGTAGGACTCGACGTGTTTGCTAGCTTCCCCAACCATCGCAGAAGCAGAAGGCAGTCCACTCTACTCTCAGGTTGTGCGTAGCGACGACTCAATATGGACGGCGCAAAGTCGTCGCCATTCCCTGCTGCTTCAGATGTACCGCTGCAAAGGAACCCCCCTCTTGCACCCTCCCAGGAGCTTGCATACCGGAATAAATGTATACAGCTCAAGAAGAGACTGAGCGAAATCGAAAACAACAATGACATGACACGAAAGCGCATCTCTGCTGAGAAAGAGAGAGTCTATAAGCAGCGTCTACTCCGATCAATCCTGCTGAACCAGCTACGGGAAATCATGGAAACACCTGGCAGGAAATTCAAGCCAGAAGAGCTCGAAAGAATGGGCATCGCCATCAACGGCAGCGCCGACGAGGAAGAGCATGTACATGGCAGGTCTCGACCCGAAGGCGAAGTCCTGCTCGACGATAGCTCAGAAGATAGCGATGAAGACCCTGAGGTGAGCATCCAGCCTATCGGGATTACCAATACCTCCAAAGCCAATATCAGGCACATGTGAACGGCAGTCCGATGCTGACCAAAATCACAGCCAAGTGACAGACCCACGAGAACTCGACGGCAGAACAACAACTACCGCGGTGAGACCATCATGAACCCGCGCATAGAACCAAACCCAAGCATGTACCAGCAACCTGGTCTCCCAGCAATAGCCCCAGCACAATCATACTCGCCTGCCGCAGCGCGTGAGCCCTTGTTGACAAGCTCATTCCAAACCCCAGTCCCCGCTGCTGGCTCGCCGCAGCAATACTCCGCTGTCCACCAAAGCACATTCATCCCAGACACGCGCTACGCCCAAACACAATCCTCACCCAGCCACACCGCACAGCCAACACCAGGCCAGATACTAGCCAATCCAAATCCAACACGCTCACTTTCACAAAGCCAAGTATCCCAATCCCAACCACAAGAAGCGAACGGCATCCACTACCGCCGTGATCCCGCCCCTCCACCATCTCTCGCACAACCAGTCCGGCCATCCCCGCCATACAACCAATTCTGCGACCACATGCGTCCGCAGCTAGAAGCTGACAACTACCCGCGCGAACAGATCCAGGCGCGAATAGACGAGGAATGGCGGAAATTGTCGAGCGAAAATAGAGCGCTGTGGGACGACAGGTACAACGACCAGATGCGTGATTATGAGCAGCAAATGGATGACTGGAAGAGGGCGCAAAGGCGGTTTGGAGATGTGACGCCTGTTGGTGGGAGGGGGTCTGGGTTTAGATGATGCATGAAATCGAGGATAGGGCCTTCGTAGGCAATGAAATCCTGCGGGAGCTGCTTCTGTCTCTCTCGGAGGGAATATCACCTCTAGAATCAAGGTCCAAAAATGACGCTTGCTAATGACAGTTGTTCTTCGATGACCATCTTAATACATGTTTGAAGTGCTCTAAGCTTGCGCGCGCTCTACTGCGCTCGGAGCACGTGGTACATACATACGTACATATATACGTGCGCAACGTCGAAGCAGCCGCCGCCGCCGCCAGCGCCGCCAGCACAGCGATCTTGCTCACTTCACACGGGATCTTTTGGCGACTTCTGCCCTGAGGTCTAGTTTGAGATACGACTGTAGGTGAGGCCGCGACGACGCGATTGCGGGCTCTCGAACCAACGTCTGAATCGTCAGCTGTAGTCCGTCCCACGCACGGTCCTGGCACCCAATTCCCTCTGGCTCTGCCTCTACCTCTACCTCGCAGGCCCCTCCCTTCACTTGCATCAACGCCTCTCCTCAAGTCAACTCTACTCTCCTCTACTCCATCTCCACAACGCCACCTAAAGCCTTGACCGTCTCGACGATCTTCGTGCCCTCCTCCTTCGTCACGCCCTCCTTCATCACCTTCGGCACGCTCTCCACGAACTTCTTGCTATCGATCAGACTCAGGCCGAGCATGCTCTTGACCTCCTTGATGATCTTTGACTTGGCGGCCGCGTCGAAGGACGCGAGCTTGAGCGTGAAGAGCGATTTCTCTTGCGGTGCGGGTGCGGCTTCTTCTTCTTCGATGGGGGCTGCGGCGGCCGGGGCGGCGGCAGCAGGGGCTGCGAAGGAGAGGTCGGGGATTTGGAGGCGGGTCTGCGGTGTGGGATGTTAGCATCGGGTAGAGACGTTGACGGGTTGGAGTGTATGGCTCGTGGTGCTCGGTTCAGGTGCATGTAGAGTTGGGAGAGCGTACCTTCAGACTCTGTACCAGATCTGCGGTTTCAAGCAACGTCAACCCCGATATCTGATCCACGATCGTAGCGATCTTCGGGTTCGTGGGTTGCGCCGCGGCAGCATCTGTGCTCTGCCATCTCCGCTGTCTCTTGCTTGATTGTTGCGAGGAGATTCGAAGACACTGCGAGGATAGGGAGTATTGTTGGCGTGCAGCGAGCTGGCACGTGCGTGTCATTGATCTGGCGGGAGCTGCGACTGACATGGCCACGACTGGGACTGGGGTCTTTCGCGAAGAGATAAGCACACGGGTAGACAGCTATTTGTGATGGTGTCGTTGATGAGCTTTCGACTTTCGTGTCTCAGTCTGCCGACTTTCTGAGACGCAGAATGGTGGACTCCGATTGGCTCCGCTGTCTGGCTGGAGGGCTGAGGATCAGCCTTGTTGTGCTCCGCCCTTTGCTATCCCATACCAGTATTGCTCGAACAAGGGGTTAGCTTCTCAGACCTAACCGGTGTGAAATAATTTGTTGTCCACAGTGCCTCTGTCAAGCCAGGCTACTTGCTGAACAGTGGTGTGTATGTGGGTAGTTCTTGCAGAGACCCAGCGGAGACTGCAGCGATCGTGGACTGTTTGATCGAGGTGGGCGTTGTTCTCAACCAACATGACGACCTGACAGAGCACTAGAGAAAATGGTGTCTACTTCACTGCGCTGGCCACATGCTGTCGGGCCAAACGACAACATCAAGCTCTGCTCAAACAGGGAGCAGATCCCAAGACTATCGTCTGGGGCGGAAGGACTGCCCTTGATACAGCGATCAAAGAGGGCACGATTACCTCTGAATTAGCGGAGCTGCTGCGTAACGACAGAGGTCACTGTTGCAATATGATCAAGGTACGGATTTATGCGGAGAACAGTCTTGAGCCGATCACGCTCTGAGGCTCTCCTCGCCAAGACGAAAGGGGATTTGGTACCAGATCTCTCAAGCCTGCTTGCTTGATATGAGCTGTGGTCCGCTGGCAAGAGCGATCTCCGACTCGGATCATCGCTCTTCCACTCTCATTGACTTAAAACTCAGCTGCCTCCAAGCCTCTTGCACAGTCTGCCTACTGGAACAACACCATTGTCTCAAGAAAGCCGCTGAGTGGTCTGGACTACCACATAGAGAACGGCCACAGTGACACCCAGCACACAGATGGCAAATATCCAGTGGTTTTCGCGTCAGGTGGTATCCCGGTCGAAGACAAACACAATGGGGACAAAAGGACGACAAATACCATCGATATGGTACAAAGAGAGAGTCTTTGTGTCCATTGTGAAAGGTCCTTGCACTCGATCTACAAGCATGACGGTTATGCCTTCTCGCGCCGCAAAGGTGATATGTATATGTATACGTAAGCTTGTTCGTTCGTTCCAATCAAGCCCGTCAAGCATACAGGCCAATCGACTTCTTCGGCCCGTCTACATCTTACATCGAAGACCAAAACTATCCATAAAAGACTTCAGATCACTGGTGCCGACTTTGCGCTCACCATGTCACAAACTCTGGTTGTGGCTGCCTCTGGAGATGCGGAAACACCGGTACAGACGAACACCTTCGGGTCCAGGGACGACTCCCTACTCAATATCCCCGATCCCGACACGCTTGGGAAGTGCGTGGACATCAGCACCCTTTCCCTCGAGCATACAGATGACGAGCTATCCATCTGTTGCTTCTGTATGGGCCCCCTTCCCGACTGCCCGGAGCAGACCCGATGGGACGGAACGACAGACAAAATTGCCGCAAATTGCAGCACTGTCCGATTGAAAGGCGAGACGATCGGTGCTGTGCACGCAGTCTGCATGACGAAGCACGTCATTGAGCACACTCCAAACCCCGGTATGTTATGCCCCCTCTGCGGATACAAGCATTACGAGGAGGGCGACATCGACACGATGCTGCTCCTAGACCAGCGTGGATTCGAGTCTGCCTATGCGCACCTCAAACACATGAGGGCAGACGAGCTGACGTCGTGGATGATGTCGAAAATAACAGACAAGACGCTGGGAGACTGGGTTGCGAGACCGCGCCACGCGCTAGCGCAGCGTGAGTCGGACGCCGTTCTGGAGACGCTACGTGTCTCAGACGAGGTCTTGCAGATGCGGGCGGATCTCGCTGCTAGACCGCAGATTCCAGTTCGACAGACTGAGGTCTTCATCGAGGGGTCTGACGAAAGCGAAGAGGAGTAGAGGGTTGTGTCTGATGGGACAGACCAAGTAGCCTGGCGCTACAGCTGCATAGAAGAGTGCAGAACACGTCGTGCTTAGAGGTGCAAAATTTAAAGAGACAAAAATTTGTAAAAAATTATGAAATTGCTTCAAGCGAGAATGCATGTACCCGTGGTAGCATACAATGGAAAGCGAAACACGACATTTTGCACTTCGACGAGTGTTTTCCAAACATTGTTTCCCTGTGACAGGTCAACGCTAAACGTGCTTGCGTGCGGTTCTGCCGCGAGGATAGTCCCGCGGCTTGATAAGGAGCTCTCCTGTAGCTGCGATAGACGCTCGACTCCATCGACCGCATCACATCACATCACAGAATAGTCATGCTGAAGCGCGGAAGATAAAGTCAAGTAGTACCACAGCACAACAACATCACCGCTTCGTATTGGCTTGGGGAGCTAGAAACTCCCGATGTGTGGATGGCCATGGATGGCCACTATCAACCTCGTTCATACTGTAGTGTGAAGTCATAACCGGCTTTGATTAACGGCCTGCTCTGTTTTGCTGGATGAGCAACGCTGATGTCGTTGCCGTTTCGTTGCACTCATACCAGGTCCTGTGGGCCATCCGCCCAAGCTTTTCATGCCACGCAGTGTGGCGCCGTGCTCCATGATTGTTGTTAGAAGGAGCTGAACATGTTGTTCCTGGAAAGCAAAGGATTGCAAGGAGCTGTTGTGATGTGATTTTGCGGTGGGCAGAACGGCTTCGCGAGTTAATTCTTGGGTTTCATGGTGGGCAGTGTCATGTCATCGAGCAGAACGGGACTCTGTGGTCTGGGATTGCGTGGAAGGACGGGCAGCGTCGGGTGAAAGGGACTGGGGGATGCGCTGGAAGATCGAGGGCTTGCGGTTGGGGGAGGTGGAGAGCATTTGCTGTGTCTCGTATGCTTATCATGGTCTCTATGCTCACAATGGGTATCAGATGAACGGTGCTTTCAACAGATCATGTCTCTTCATTCATGTTCCGTAGGTGACCGCATGACCGCATGCAACCGCTAACCGTTTCTTATTTCGGTGGCAGCGTAAGACGTCGTTTTAGTAAGCGCGTGTTTCCTCCTTCCCTATAATTCTCAGTAGAGCTAGTATGATCTTGCATCCTCTAACATCCTGGTATGGGGCGTCTTCAGGCTGGGAAAGCACGTGTAATTTGCACAATTGTGACGCGGTAGAGTCGTATTGCTTGTGGTAAGGTCGTGCGATGTCTGGTCTTCTTCACTCGAGGTTGTCCCAGCGCAGGTCAAGAACAGCTTGAGTGTCCCAGTCATATTCGAGCGCCTACTGAAGGGTTAGCATCAGTCTCGCTGACAACTGAAGGGGCCCATATTCACATACCAGTGTCTTTGTGAATGTAAACCGAGGAAGAAGCCCAACGCGTTGATTTATGCGGTGAGACAAGCATGTGTCAGGTGGACACCGGAAGTGTACATGGATTCTGAGCTGGTCTGGATTCTCCTTGTCCTTTGCGACGATCGGTCTTAGTCCTGGCGTGATTCTGAGGTCCGCGCCACCGCCCGGACCGAGCATTCTTTTGACGCTGAGGTCGACCAGAGAGCGGCGATCTTGGATAGAGACAAAAGATCTTGGATCTCGCCTATGCTTGAGTGCGCATGTTAAATGCCGGAAAAGTTGTCCTCCAATAACACCCTGGTCGATATTGATCAGGCGGACATTGCTGAGGCACTTGAGGCCACCATGCTGGTCCCAGCTTCTGAGGTGCTCAGTGGTAATCCATATCGTTCTGATCTCCTGGTACATAGCTTTTCCGAGCCGTTGGCGAGGAACGTAATGCAAATGTGTCTCACGGAACACATGAAAAGGGCGGTTCAAGAAATACGGATCACATCTCTGAAGCAGAAGCGCACAGGACTCTCGGTTGATCTGCTTATTGACGCACAGGATGGCTAAGCTCTTCTTGTCGCTGTCTGAGCTGCTAGCCAGGACTTTGGGGTAGCAAACTTGTGTGCTGCATGATTGAAGCTTGAGGCCGGCAAAGACGTGCATATAGATCATCTCCCTCACTTCCGGTGGGAGGCCCATGAACTTTGGAATTGGAGATGGACCATACAGATCTCGTTTCAGCTGGACCTGGTGTCTTGTGTGGTAATACTTGCGAGAAAGCTGTACCGGCATGGTTTTCGGCAGTTGGTGCAGCTGTGTTAGAATGGTTCGTGCTCATAAAGCAGGAGGTGTGAAAAAGGGCATCTAGAGGGTTAATGATGGCAGGGCGTATACGGGTGATTGGACTTCTGGAACTAACTGGTTGTTGTTTAGCTGGTTCTAGATTAGAGGCGCCTTTTGGAGAGACAAGAAGGGTTTGTCCTTTCTGCAAGAACCTCGCTTCCAGAAGCTGGAAACAGAAGGAGCATTGTCACGATACGTCAACGTGGCCTGGTGGGAAGTGGTGTTGTTGTGGTCAATTGTCGGATCTCTCTTCGGACACAGACGGCCATCATTCTCATAACAGTAGACACAGTTGCTGTAGCTGCAGTATTATATACCCACAGTCCGATAAGAGTACACTTTGCTTGTCCTTTCAATGTTGTTCGTGCTTTGCCTCCAACAGGCCCGGGAGATAAACAGATCATTCATGACAGCCAGGGACAAGTGTATTGGGCAGCGAGACAGTCTCGGTTGCGTCTCCCACAATGCATAGGGCCTCAAACGATACTTTCGTACTTTCCTTGTCCTGAGAACTGACGAATGAGAAGGAAAGACACTGGGTAGGTACCGGTAGGGACAACTTGAAGCTGATGGTGACTGGGGAGAGTCCCCCGTGCTTGGCAAAATGCGCTAGTTTATCGATATGAAAGTGGAGCTAGCTGACCGTGCCGGCGTCAGGGACATGGCTCGCTTAGCTTTTTAGCTGAGCCATGCCAAATGCTTGGTCGAAAGTCTTTCCAGCCGATAGTCTCTCTCGAAATCTCTCAGCACAGAGGCTGGATGGCATGTCTTAGGTGCAGCATAACAGCAGCAATGGCGGCTCGGTAACATCTCCAGGCATCTACCTCTCTGCAATAGCCAATATGGCGCAAGGGCTCATCACGTTGCTCAGCCTTTGCCTGGTCATGGCAGCTGCGTCCTTTCTCGCAGGAGTGCTGCCGCTAGCGCTGAACCTCTCATCGTCGCGCTTGCGACTGATATCGACTATCGGCATGGGCGTGTTGGTTGGGACATCTTTGATAGTGATCATACCGGAGGGAGTGGATACCCTGTACAGCACTGGCGCAGCGCATGCACACAGGAGACGAGACATTTCAGTACGCAATGCAGGACTCGCATGGTCGCATGGCACGACGTTGCCTAACGTAGCCGCAGTCGAGCGCCGTTATGATCCCGCAGTGGATGGACTTGGCACACCAGGTCCGGTCATACCAGAGTCCGAGTCGTTCCCTCCACCGAAGACACCTACAGAGCCTGGAGTCGTTGGCATCTTAGAAGAGACGGAAGACGCGGGCAACCACAATGATAGAGAGGAGCGTGAAGAAGCCCATCACGCATGGATAGGCGTTGCGCTCGTTGCTGGGTTCATTCTCATGTTTCTGATCGACAAGCTCCCTCAATACTCAACCCCAAACAAGCCACGAACACATACAAGGCATATCTCTCTGACCAACCTGGGTCGACGATTCAATCTTACAACGCTGGACAGGCAAGAAGAGGCAGATACGTTCTTGGACACGCCACAGCCTACAGCAGAGCCGTCAAGGCGAAGTTTCGCAACTACGACGGGACTGGTGATACACGCAGCAGCCGATGGCATCGCACTGGGGGCATCATCTTCTACGTCCAACACGAGTCTGAGCTTCGTCATCTTCTTCGCTATCATGGTTCACAAAGCGCCAGCTGCGTTTGGCCTGACATCAGTCCTGCTCAAGCAAGGACTGTCAAAACGAATGGCCAGAGCGCATCTTGTTATTTTCAGCTTGGCAGCCCCAGCAGGAGCATTCCTCACCTTCCTGCTAGCGAATGTCCTGGGTGGTGGTGGTGCGACTCGGTCAGCGGAGAGTTCGCAGTGGTGGACAGGAATCCTACTGCTGTTCTCAGCTGGAACGTTCTTGTACGTAGCCATGCATTCAATGCAGGAGATCACTTCTCCACAGCATACCGAGACACACATGAATGCTGCTGCTAATGGCAGTATACACGAAGGTAGGGAGGCTGGGACACAAGAAGAGAAGCCGCCGTTGTCAGATCTCGGTGCGGCAGTGTTCGGAATGATACTGCCGTTGTTCCTGCAGGTCGGACATGCTCATTGAGGAGTGCTGCAAGCAATGATAGAATCCCAACGAGGAGCTACGTTCTGTTCCAATGCTGTACCTTTCATGCTTTTCGAGTCCTCGTGGTCGTGCAACTTCGGACTCGGTGCTGCAAATATTCTCATCGTCCGAGCAGATGCTTGTTATGGGAGTTTAGCACCCAGCTTATACAAATCTTTGGTTGCAGGCTCTGGACACCGGCAGTCTAGAAAGGGTCGAGACCCCTCCCACTTCCTTCCACAATTTCCTCTCGAGTGGCTATTCTTGGTGATTGGCCGCTTCACAAAACAGTATATTGCACCTGCGTGTCTCAATGCATTGTTACTCGTTGTTGAGCGCACATGCGCTTGCATGCGCATTGCTGTACTGTGCTACCTCCCGCGAACTGGCAGGAGGAAAAGGGGATGACGAGATGGTCAAAAATGCCTGGCATGGGGCATGGCCACATGTGAAACGCTGGTTGGTTGATTGCCTCCGCATTGGGATGCGTCACATCCAGAAGTCCGTTCGCGCATGACGAGCCAGTCATGGCAGCGTGCAGGTGGCTTGAGGCCCAGCTTGCGCCTAAGCGAGGCAGGCGATGGAATTGTCAGCGCAGGCAGGTTCAACCGTGTCTCTGCTGCACCGCAATCAACTCCATGTCACCGCTGTCGCCCGCTGCCCTCGACGACCACATCAGACCACGAACCTCGTTGACGACTGCAGTCTTTGCATTGGGTGTTATTCATTCTTTCGACCGAGCCAGCGGGTATATTGTGTCATCATAAAGTCTAGCAGGCCAGGCGAATCAGTTTCAGCGCTACAGTACATCATCTCGTCGGTACCACTGGTCCCAAAGTCTGTCGGAGCGCTACAAGACCCAGACCTTCTGAACACACGCCAAGCGCTCAAGGATAGAAATATCTTGCAGCAGTTGCTGAGAAGAAATGCGGTGACGGTTCACGGAACAATTGAGGCCTCGACACAGCCAGCCAGCCCTTCAGTCCTTCCCTTGCACGACAAGCCGAGGAGCCAGTAGAGTTGATCGCTACTGGCCCTGCCTCTTATGTCACCGCTCACGAGGTGACCACAGCACGCCATGGACATTGATAAGCAGCAATACAATGATATGTCGGCACATCCACCCCTGTCACCAAGGCCACGACCCATCCCTATTGACCCCGAATCGCTCGAACTTCGCTCGACTGGTCGGCGACCACACACGAGGCACTCTTTCACATCTGATTCCGACTACCAGCTACCTGCGCCCAATCTCCTCTCGCAATCAGACTCAATCAACTCGGCTAGATCGCGCCCTTCGGTGGCAGGTCCAACACGGTTATCGACAGTATCACGTCCATCCTTACCAATGAACATGCTACCCTCGGCTCCTGCCTCACCACCAACCCCCGCGCCTTCACCTACTCCCTTCTCGAGGCAGCCCTCCTGGAAAGATGCAGCAGAAGACGAGGATGGTTTTACAAGACTAGCTAGGGCACACTTCGGACATCAGACTGATGCTCAACGGCAGCGCTTCCTCGCCGAGCTCCTCAACATGTGCGATAACAGTCAATTAAGTTTCGTCGCTCACTTCGTTGCACCGAGGTTGAAGAAAGACCCTTTCGAGCACCTGCCAGACGAATTGTGTCTCAGGGTAAGAGTGCTACTCCTTCAGCCATAGCCACGTGCTAACAATATCTAGGTCTTGATGTTTATCGATGAGCCGCGCAGCTTAGCCCGTGCCTCTCAGGTCTCACAACGGTGGCACAAGCTGGTGAACGATGATATGCTGTGGAAAGAAATGTGCAAGAAATATGCCTACAGAAGACGAGCATCCGGCGAACCCGACACTTCACCAAGAGCCAACCAGTCACATCCTTACAGCTTCACCTCGCGAAACAAAAGGCCTCTGGAAGGCGCTCCCCTTGGCCCGTCGTCGAGCGCTCCCAATCTAGCCCTATCTCTAAGCGAACCTCCGTCCCCGGTACAGAAGAACAAGAAGAGGATGCAGTCACAATCGCATTACATGCATTTCCGCCACAAATACCTGATCGAAGCTGCGTGGAGAAAAGGCGGCCACTGCAAACCTCACTTTATCACACCCGACCAGGGCGTCGTCACAAGTTTGCATCTGACCGACAGGTACATCGTGGTTGCCATGGACAATGCTAAGATCCATGTATTCAACACTGTTGGCGAACACCAGAAGACGCTTAAGGGGCATGTGATGGGCGTATGGGCTATGGTCCCATGGGACGACATCCTTGTCAGTGGAGGCTGCGATCGAGACGTGCGAGTATGGAACATGGCTACTGGAAGGAGTGTACATGTACTGCGCGGGCATACCTCAACCGTGCGCTGCCTCAAGATGTCAGATTCGAAGACAGCAATCTCAGGATCGAGAGATACTACCCTAAGAATCTGGGATTTGGAAAGCGGCCTCTGCAAAAATGTTCTGGTCGGTCATCAGGCAAGTGTCCGGTGTCTGGCCATATACGGTGATACAGTAGTCTCTGGCAGTTACGATACCACTGCAAGGATATGGAGCATTTCTGAAGGAAAGTGCCTCAAGACCTTGTCCGGTCACTTCAGCCAGATATACGCTATTGCGTTTGATGGAACAAGGATAGCAACTGGCAGCCTGGACACCAGTGTGCGAACCTGGGATCCCAATACTGGCCTCTGTATTGCTGTGCTTCAAGGGCACACGTCTCTAGTCGGCCAACTTCAGATGAGAGGCAACACCCTTGTGACTGGAGGGTCAGATGGTTCAGTGCGAGTATGGTCGTTGGTCACCAACCAGGCGAAGCATCGCCTTGCGGCTCATGATAATAGTGTGACGAGCTTGCAATTCGATGACAATCGAATCGTGAGTGGTGGAAGTGATGGACGCGTCAAAATATGGGACGTGCACACCGGTCAGCCGATTCGAGAGCTCTGTCAGCCAGCTGAAGCTGTCTGGAGAGTGGCCTTTGAGGAAGAGAAGGCCGTGATCATGGCAAGTCGCAATAACAGGACTGTCATGGAGGCAAGTCACATGTGCAATGTTGTTCTGCAAGCAATGCTAACGTGCTTCTAGGTGTGGTCATTCTCCCCGCGAGATACTTACGCGGGTTCACTTTCTTCAAGGGAATCTTCACCCGTTACCATGCAGGATCCAACCGAAGCACAAACCGCACTTAGAGAGACAGAAGCAGCAGAGCCATTTGAGGCCATGGAGAACACTGACATTCTTATGGGAGACGCAATTTAGATGATGCGTTTGGAGACAGGCAACATTGCAGATTAGGGGCGTCATGTGCCCAAGAAAGGAGGCAAACCAATTCCTGCCGGGAGACCAGTATGTGCCCACCCAGTTGGTCAGGCAGCAGACGGAAACACAAAGACACTGTGGCGGCTGCGTATAGACTAGGCGCAGTTCAAGCAGCGATACCCGCCACGAAGCAACGCTATACTGAATTACTGATGCGCCCGGGATGGCTTGGTGGACACTGGGTAATGGAAAGCCGTGTCCCAGTCGAGGCTTAGTCCAACTACCCGACTGCCTCTCCATACTAGAGAGAACGTACCGATTTCATTGGGTTGCAGCAATTACACTCAAAGTACCAGCATGAGTTGACGCTCCAGCACGGCGCTCCAGCTCACTGCGGCACGGACACTATGACCAATGGGAGAGAATAATTTATATGCCAGCATTTGGCAAAGGAGAGGCTCGAACAAGCCATTGGTGAGAGACATAATATGCAAGCAGCGTTCCGCCTAGCGTGTAGGGGGTTATTGTCAGCAAGCATCTTATCTTTCGAATAGCAATACATTGTGTCTTCTTTTGCTCGTCACCAAGTCGTCTCTGCACTGACACGAGCATAGGTAGGAAACGGTGAATGCTTAGCGGAACCGGATATGAAAAGCACGTGCATGCCAGAAATCCAGGAATGACGTCGTTCCGCGCTTGCGGAGAGCGAGGATGCGGCAGCTTCGGAAGGAAGGACTTCACCGTCTGTGCCTGCTTTTCTTGCATCATAGCTAGGCATTGCAGATGTTTCGCTTTGAGCTTACGAGGAACAAGCTTGATTATGAACCTGTTTAGCTTTTACTTGGGTCCGAGCGGATCTGCAGGCTGCCGGCTGTCATGCATATCTATGCCGTATCAGTGCCTGTTATACCAAGACGCGTGCCGGATGTGCTAACCAGCTCAAGCTCCGGCGGAATTTCCTGACCATGGCGTCGTCGATGAGCTCAGAAGCTGTCGGCCAAAATGGAGGCTCTTCTATCATTTTCCTTCTTGCAGCCTCTGGCCTAACCTTTCTGTTCTACAATTACATGAACAGAAACCATTTCCTGCAAGCTAATTTTGGCATACTGAGCAGGCTTGCTTGCGAATTGACCCTGCTTGCTGTTGTAATTTTTACTGCTGCTGTGGGTGTCTTGTCAATCTACCACACCCGAGTCGGTTACCAGCGACAGCAACTTAGTGCGCAAGGCGCCGTGACAGGAAGGACAATAGCCAGCCCTCTCGGTTTCGCATTTGAATAGAAGTCGACAACGATCATACCGTAACAGCCCTATAGCCATTCCGAGTTTATTTGACAGCGCGACGGCGCACATTCAAAGCCAGCAACTCAGATAGGCCATCCTCTCACAGCTGTCACGATGACTTCAAGCACCTCTCTCAAGCCTCCAAAGCTGGACTCCAGTGCCAACCTTCCCGGCACCTACCCTTTCGGCAAGATTGAGCCAAACTCCACGAAATACTTTGCATCCTGCATGCTCGGCGGAATCATTGCATGCGGTCCGACACACACCTCCGTCACGCCTCTCGATCTTGTCAAGTGCAGGCGTCAGGTCAATTCGAATCTGTACCAGTCAAACGTGCAAGCCTGGAAGAAAATCTACGCAGGGGAAGGTCTAAAAGGTGTATTTACTGGTTGGTCACCGACCTTCATCGGCTACTCATTTCAGGGTCTGGGCAAATACGGCTTCTACGAGGTCTTCAAACATGTCTATGGCGACAATCTGTTCCCCAACACAAACAAGACTCTTGTTTTCCTGGGTGCTTCGGCATCCGCCGAATTTATCGCCGATATCTTCCTGTGTCCGTTCGAGGCGCTGAAAGTACGGATGCAGACTACCATACCGCCGTACGCGAAAAACATGAGGGAAGCTTTCAGCAAGACAACCGCGGAGGGCGGTATTGCCAAACTGTACTCCGGTATTGTACCCTTGTGGGGAAGGCAGATTCCTTACACGATGTGCAAGTTTGCGACTTTCGAGGAGGCAGTCAGCATGATCTACAGACAGCTTGGAGCCAAAAAGGAGGATTACGGCACGCTTGCGCAGACTGGTGTGTCATTCTTGGGTGGATACATTGCTGGTATTGCTTGTGCTGTTGTGTCGCATCCAGCTGATGTGATGGTGAGCAAACTCAATTCTGATAGACAAGGTAAGCACACGTTCATTGACCAGTAGAAGAACGGAGGCTAACCGATATTACAGCTGGAGAATCAGCAGGCAAGGCGATGTCACGAATTTACGGCAACATCGGCTTTTCTGGTCTGTGGAACGGTTTGCCGGTCAGAATCGTCATGATTGGTACCCTCACCGCCTTTCAGTGGCTCATCTACGATTCGTTCAAGGTATACCTTGGTCTGCCAACGACTGGGGGTCACTAGAACAACAGGCTGTCAGACTGTCATTCTAGCACTCCGTTGCTGAAGTGAGAGTTCGTTCAGCTATGTTCCTGAAACGCGGCCGTTTAGCGAAGTGCTGGGTCAGGGTCATGGAGAAGAATCCAGGAGAATATGAGATTACTCAGATCTCCGGCACATGTCTGGTACTGGCACCCTCGACCGGCAGGACGTCCAAAGCCCTCATGATTGAGACTTCCGGCTTGCCTCGAGATGCTCCCAGCACATAATTCGGGGCATTTCCAGCGACAGACAAGGAAGGCGTGGAATTGCTGGATTGCATCTACAGAGGCGCGGCGGGACATACATAGAGCAGAATTAAGAGAGAACTCCGTCCTTGCGGGGATAGCGACGGTCGAGGACACGACCACATATTTGCTGTTTTTTATATATGTTGAGAGCGTGGCTTTGCTGATGTCCGTCCATAATTCCTGCTTCTCACGCATTGATGGACTACTTCCACATAGGCTCGGTCACGTGACGACTGACAATTAGGGCACAGAACACATGCTCGACCGCGCCGAACGTTATGTTATGCACATGAAGGCCAGAAGCATGATCGCGACACGATCGACCCACAGGTCTCAATGATGCATCATCACGTCTCCCTCGGTCCTGGAACTCAAGATGACCGCTCCAAGCACAAATTGAGCGCGTGAAGCGGCTTTCCGTTGGAGCACGTAGGCGCTTGCTCTACTAGGTTTGAGACGTACGGTATACTTTCGTTAGCTGGAGCCCGACCCCATTAGACAAGTCCAGTCTTCAATCTGAGCGAGGCGAGACTGAATCTGCTTGTCATGCCATCGTGGTAACAGACCCGGTCGCAATACGACTGGAAGCCTTGTTCCTCCCATGCAGTGTTTGGCTGGCCCGGCCCTCTGCGTCCGCTGTTGGTCCATGTTGTTTGGTTGAGATGGGAGCTCATACTCGCAGTCACACCTACACTCACACTCACACTCACCGGCACGGCAGATCGGTCGCTTTCAAGGCCTTTCTTGTTCGACACGCCTTGGCTGGAGGGGGGACGGCGTGGCGTGGCCCCAGACCTGGGGGGTTTCTTCGGTGTGGTGAACGCCATGCGTCTGTGGGATAGGACGTCTGAAGACGGTCGGACTAGGGTAGATTGGTCCACTGCGGGTCTTATGCTCGTGGTCGTGGTTGTGCTGGCCATGGATTGGAGCGGAGCGGTTCTGACTGTTCACCGTGAGGGTTGATGGGATGTCTCAAGTGAAGACTTGAAGTGCTTGGGTGCATGCTGAATTGTGCCAGGCTTCGGAGGTCGTGGGCGGTGAGCTGCTTCGGGTGCAGTGGGAAAGAAGCAATGAGTGATGAGAGATGAGAGATATGTGATAAGTGATGTATCACTGCAACGGCGGGGGCGGTACTGCCATTTATCGTATGGTGATGGTACTGCGTCACCGTACGCAATAACCAGTGTTGTCCACTTGCGATACTGTCTTGTCAAGACCTCGCGGTCTTGTGAGACCAATACTGCATGCTGTACGGTTCGAAACCTCTATAAGACGGCCGGATTAGGTATAGGCTCGCTAAGTGGTGGCTGCTGGTGTGAAGATAAACTGATAGACGTCGACGTTGCCTTAGAGGGAGATTAATTAGTGATAGTTGCTCTTGACGATACGTCGTTGTAGTAACAATCTAAGGGGCGTCGGATTTCATCAGCAAAGCGACTACTGCTACCAACTCGCAATATAAGGTGCTGCGCAATTGGCTACTGAACGATATTGTCATTCAGTCGAGCGAGGGCTGCGTACTTTTAGGTTGATACCGGCGAGGACGTGGTCGTCTACGAGCTATAGCAAGCAATAGCAATAGCAATGCGATGATATTAGCTAATCAGCCACCGGCTTGCCTAATTAGGCTAGCAAAGTACGGTATAGTATCACCAAGACCACGAAACCTCATCTTGTTATATATCGGTTTCGAGACAGGTATTGGGTTTCGAATCTGGCTAACCCTGGCAATAACACCTACCTCCTAGTAGTGCCGTGATAAGCCCGACATTGTTGACTCCGATCCCGTCCGGTGGGCAATGCCGTGACGCGGCAGCAGCGAATACATGCGGTCTGGTCGGATGCCTCGTCGCTTCAGCCGAGTATCGTGCAACACCACTCACCCACCTCAAAGCACAACGCGACCAAACACCCCCCAGTAACAGTGACAGTGACCCAACCTACCATCCATTTCACTTCCCAGCCTCATAAACAATCTCCCCCTCAAACCACGTCGTCAGAACCCTCGCCCCCTCAAATTCTCCCACACTCAAATCATTATTCACCGCGATAAAATTCGCCCGTTTCCCAACCTCTACACTCCCAAACTCGCTCTCCCTCCCCACCGCCTCCGCCCCCGCGAGCGTCAACATCCGACAGATCCTCGCGCCGCCAACCCCGCGATCCCCGCCCCCAACAACATCCACAATCCCGCCCAAACAAGGCAGGATATCCGGGCTCTCGCCCGCGCCCCAGTCACTCCCGATCGTCACGTGGACGTCCGCCGCCAGCATCTTCGGGAAATTCCAGTCCATCAGCCCGTTACTCGCGGCCGTGATGGGATGCGTGAAGAAGAATGCGGGCGACATTTCGGCCGTCACGTTCAGTGGGCGGAAGCGCTTATAGTCGTCGTCGTGGACGTTGGAACAATGGGCGATTTCGTGGCGGGGGCCGTTGGGGTTGCGTTTGCGGGCTGCTTCGATGGCGTCGAGGGTTAGGCGTGTTGACCCCTCGCCGGTGCAGTGGACCTTTAGGGTAAGGCCGTGGGCGTCGTACTTGGCGATTACGTCGCTGATGTTGGAGATGAAGAGTTTGGAGGTGTCTGGGGTTGAGTCCGGGAGGAGGCCGGCGTGGGTGTAGTATGGAGGTAGGGGAACGCCGTCGAGGACGATTTTGACAAAGCGCGTGGAGATGTGGGGGGATGCGTGGAACGCTGCGTTGTCGATTAGGGCGTGGAGGGTTGAGGCTGGTTCTTCTGCAAGCCACTATGTACGGGCCGGATTAGTATTCCTGTGACTGGGGGACTTTTTTTATGTTGGGAAGAGTCGGATGAGCGGTCAAGCTGAAAGACTTGGTGCGATGTGTGTTGTTATCGGTAGCTTGAGTGGCGCTGGTCACGTTCGGACAATGACAGGGTCACTAGGGAAAGATACTTACGTCGGGGGCGTAGACGATGTGGGTGTGCATGTCGAGTTTCAGGGCACCTTCGCGTTCTAATTCGCGCAGGCCATCAAGCATGAGGGTGTTGGCTGAGGCTTCTTGGCAGCTTGTTACGCCTGCGCGGTGGAGCATGTATTGTGCTTCTTTGAGGACGCGCTTGACGTGGGAGAGGCCCGGTTGCGGCAGTTGGGTAAGGACTTTGTTCATTGCATTCTCGGCCATTTCGCCGGTCAGGTGGCCTTGTTCGTCCCGCCGGTACCATGCTCCCTGGCTGTCGGGTTCTGAAGCAATGTTGTAGCCTGTGCGCTTGAGAGCTTCAGTATTGAGGAATGCGCTGTGTGTAGCTCCGCCACGAATTACAACAGGCGTGTCCGGGTAGTCCTTGTCGAGAGACTCTCGGTTGAAGTTCTCGACCATGTAAGCGTGGGCGACTAGCCAGTCCTGGTTTATATGGGCGTATTTGCATAGACAACTACCTTTCTTCAGCTCCTCTGCCACGTTCGTTGAATTGAGTCCTTCCATTGGCAGGCGTGTGTGAGAGATTATTGCTATCGCAGACATGAGCATATGGACGTGGGCGTCGTGGATGCCGGGCATAACGAATTGACCACGGAGGTCATATACCACAAGATGTTCTTGCTTTGCTTTTGCCTCGATCTCCGTGGTCGTCCCTACCTCTGCAAATATGCCATCTTGAGCTACTATGAATGCTTCCGCCCATGGCGCTTGGCTGTTAATTGTGTATACCCGGCCATTGGTATATGCTACGCTGTTGTTGAGCGAATTCGAGGACATTGCAGAAGTCTTGGTGTCAATCTGCTAGTACTGTCGGATGTAATAAGAAGTACCAAATTTCTCGCTAACATTTTTGCCATTGCTACGTTATGAGCCCGGTCGGCTGAGTAGATTAGCGCAAACCTTCGACTAGACGCACGTTTAAATCCCGCATGTAGCCAGTACCAAAAAGTACCTTAACGGAAAGAACTGAGGCTTCATTAGAGGCTGAGAAAAACTCGCCGAAGAAGTGTTGGGATAGACCATGAGTCGCATGCCCTTCGACGTCCCTCTAAGGCGAAACGTCCTGTTCCCCCCCAAAAATGCTACTTCGGAGGGCGTGTCGGATGTAATAAGAAGTACCAAGTTTCTCGCTAACATTTTTGCCATTGCTAAGTACTAGCATAGGCATGGCAGTGAGTATAGGACGAGCTGGCTGTATAACCTAAGATACTCGCCCTTGTAGATGCCAGGGAGTGTAAGGGTAGGTAGGAAAGTGTGATAACTGCAAACTATTAAGATATGAATTATCGCTAGCTGAGAGGAGGAAGAGTCTTGCAACGCGTACACAAGGGTACTTATCCCCTGCGGCACGTGACTGCAATCTTGCCTGCTAGCTCCGCTAGCTAGCTGTATGGTCTCCGCTGGGAGGGCCTTACAGGGAAACGATCAACCGTAACAGAGTTGTCATGGGTAGGAATATACTCGCTCAAGGGCTAAACAAACCACAGCATGTACCAAGTCTTACATGTATCTGT